>Ga0209476_10003004_pt1 | contig 11221 bp, 8 predicted proteins | sample KloWWTrecipitate_FD_187179 | JGI IMG/M metagenome (GOLD analysis project Ga0209476, IMG submission 187179) | Active sludge microbial communities from Klosterneuburg, Austria, studying microevolution and ecology of nitrifiers - Klosterneuburg... | ecosystem: Engineered > WWTP > Aerobic digester >...
CCGAGATGGCGGGGAACGAGGACTACTGGCGGGAGATCCAGGGGGCGTTCACCCTCGACCGCACCATGATCAACCTCAACAACGGCGGGGTCTGTCCGTCGCCCCGGGTGGTCATGGACGCGCTCAAGCGCTACCTCGACCAGTCCAACCAGGCCCCGGTCTGGAACATGTGGCAGCAGCTCGAACCCGGCATCGAGGGGGTGCGGCGGGACCTCGCCGCCGAGTTCGGCTGCGATCCCGAGGAGATGGCGATCACCCGAAACGCCAGCGAGTCGCTCGAAATCTGCATCATGGGCCTCGACCTCAAGCCCGGCGACGAGATCCTGACCACGAACCAGGACTACCCGCGCATGCTCACCGCGTGGAGACAGCGCGAGCGCCGCGACGGGGTCGTGATGAAGCAGTTCTCGTTCCCGGTGCCCGCGCCCTCCATGGACGACCTGTACGAGCGCTTCGTGAAGGGCGTGACCCCGAAGACGAAGGTCATCCTGATCTGCCACATCACCAACCTCACCGGGCAGATCTTCCCGGTGAAGCGGGTCTGCGACTTCGCCCGGTCGCGCGGCATCGACGTGATCGTGGACGGGGCCCACGCCTTCGGCCAGTGGCCGATCAAGCACAAGGACCTCGACTGCGATTTCTACGGGGTCAGCCTGCACAAGTGGATGCTCGCCCCCATCGGCACGGGCTTCCTCTACGTGCGGAAGAACCGGATCAAGTCCGTGTGGCCCTTGATGGCGGCGGAGGCGAAGCAGGACGAGGACATCCGGAAGTACGAGGAGATCGGCACCCACCCCGCCGCGAACCACAACGCGATCGCGGAGGCGATCGTGTTCCACCGCGGGATCGGGGTGGAACGGAAAGCCGCCCGCTTCCGCTACCTGCGCGACCGCTGGATGAAGCGCCTGGCCGCGAACCCGAAGTTCGTGATCAACACGAGCTTCGATCCCTTGATGAGCTGTGCCATAGGAAACGTGGGCATCCGCGACATCGATACCGGCAAGCTCCAGGCGCACCTGTGGGCGAAGAAGCGGATCTTCACGGTGGCCATCGTCCACGCCGAATACCAGGGCCTGCGCATCACCCCGAACGTCTACACCACCCTCGAAGAGATCGACGCCTTCGCGGACGAGATGGAACGAGTGGCCGCGAAGGGGCTGCCCGCCTGATGACTGCGCGCAAGACTCGCGCCGACGCGCTCGCCCTGCTCCACGAATTCACCCTGACCGACGCCCTGCGCAAGCACGGCGTCGCGGTGGAGACCGCCATGAAAGCCTACGCGCGCTACTACGGGATCACGGACGAAGCGGAGATCGAGAAGTGGGGGATCGTCGGCCTGCTCCACGACTTCGACTATGAGAAGCACCCGACCGAGGAGACGCACCTCGTCCTCGGCCAGCACATCCTGCGCGAGCGCGGCTACGACGAAGAGATCGTCGAGGCCATCTCCTCGCACGCCGACTACATGAAGATCCCCCGCGACACCCCGCTCAAGAAGGCGATCTACGCGTGCGACGAGCTGGTGGGCTTCATCGGCGCCTGCGTGAAGGTGCGTCCGTCGAAGAGCATCCACGATCTGCCCGTCGAGTCGGTGGTGAAGAAGTTCAAGGACAAGGCCTTCGCGCGCTCGGTGGATCGCGCCTACATCTACGGGGGCGCCGAAGCGGTGGCGCGGCCCATCGAGGAGCACGTCGGATTCATCATCGAGGCGCTGAAGCCGGTGGCGGAAGACATCGGCCTGCAGGGCACGCCGCCCGCCGCCTGACCCGCTCGCCCCGCCGGCTTACATCTTTCGGAGCGCGCCCCGGTCGATCTTGCCGAGGTGGGTCCGCGGCATCGACTCCAGGACCACGATCTGCCGCGGGGCCTTGAAGGGCTCGAGCCGTTCGAGCGCGAAGGCGCGAAGATCCTCCGCGAAGGAGGCGCGGGTTTCGGGCGCGCAGGAGTGCGCGACCACGTAGGCCCAGGGCTTCACCAGACCCTGCGCGTCGGCGACGCCCACTACCGCCACCTCGGCCACGTTCGAGTGCTCCTGCAGGCAGTTCTCGACTTCGGCGGGGGCGAGCCAGCGGCCGCCGACCTTGAGCATGTCGTCGTCGCGGCCGCAGTAGTAGAAGTAGCCCTCCGCGTCCTGACGCACCATGTCGCGCGAGGCGTACCACTCGCCGCGGAAGACCTGCTGGGTCTTGTCCATCTCGTGCCAGTAGGCGATCGCGCGGGACGCGCCGCGCACCCACAGGAACCCGGTCTCTCCGCGGGGAAGCTCCCGGCCCTCCTCGTCGCACACGCGCACGTCGAACCCGGGAACCGCGAGGCCGAGGCTCCCCGGATGCGTGTTGGCGAAGGTGTTGGTCAGGAAGATGTGCCACATCTCGGCCGTCCCCAGGCCGTCGAGGAGAGGGACGCCGAAAAGGTGCTGCCACCGGCGGTACAGCTCCTCGCTCAACGCCTCGCCCGCCGACGTGGTCGCGCGGACGCTGGTCAGGTCCTGCTTCGCGGCGTCGGGATGCGCCGTCATCTGGTGCACCATGGTGGGCACGTTGACCAGGAAGGTCGGCCGGTGCTTCGCGATCTGCTCGAAGAGGGCGTCGGGGGTGCACTTCGCCGCGAAGAGCACCGAGGTGGCGCCGACCGAGAACGGGAATATCAGGTTCGATCCGGTGGCGTAGCCGAAGTAGAGCTTGGGCACGGACAGGGTGATGTCGTTCTCGGTGTAACCCATCGCCCCCTTGGCGTAGAGCTCGGTGGTGTTGACGAAGGAGCCGTGGGTCTGGATCACCCCTTTCGGCCGGCCGGTGGTGCCGCCCGAGAAGAGCCAGATCGCCGCGTCGTCCCGGTGACTCCGGAAGGTCGCGAAGACCTCGCTGGTGGCGGCGAGTCTCTTCTCGAGACCGCTTTCGCCTCGGACCAGGACCTCGCGCAGCGTCGAAAGGGAGGCCCCCGCCTCGCGAAAGTGCGCGGCGAAATCGGCCTCGGTCACCACCACCTTGGCCCGGGTGTATTCGAGGAAGTACTCGATTTCATCCTTCTTGAGCGCGGGATTCGCCATGACCACGGCCGCCCCCAGTTTCAGGGTCGCGAAGAACGCCGCCACCCAGTCGAGGCCGTCGTTCAAGGCGATGAGAACCCTCTGTTCCGGTTCCACCCCGGAAGCGCGCAGGACGTGGGCGAACCGGTTCGCGCGCCGCTGCACCTCCGCGTAGGTGTAGACGCCTTCGTCGGTGATCAGGGCGCGCCTTCCGCCGCGGCCCTCCCGAACCCTCTCGTCGAGGCAATAGTCCGCCAGATTCACGTACTTGGAAATATTCGGTGTCACCGGCGGTTCTTCTCCGTTTTGGCCCCTGGTCCTTGCGAGAATACGGGCGGCAGGAACCCGGGGTCAATGAGATATCTGGCAGAGATGACGTTCGCGGAAATGCGGGAGATGCGCGAGGACGCGGTCGTGATCCTGCCCATTGGCGCCATCGAGGCGCATGGGCCGCACCTGCCTCTCCAGACCGACGTGATCATCGCGCGGGCCATGGCCGCCTCGGGTGCGCGGGCCCTGGAGGCGAGCGGCTTCGCGGACGTGGTGGTCGCCCCTCCGCTCCAGTGGACTTCCGCCGGCTTCGCCGCGGCTTTCGCGGGGACCCAGTCGCTCTCGCCCGCGACCGTGACCGCGATCCTGGTCGAGACCGCCCTCGGCCTGCACCGGGCCGGCTTCGCGCACATCCTGCTCGCCAACGCGCATCTCGACCCCGCCCACACCGCGTCCCTGCACGAGGGCGTGCGCGTGGCGCAGGCGCAGCACGGGGTCGTGGTGACCTTTCCCGACATCACGCGAAAGCCGTGGGCCCTTCGCCTCACCGCCGAGTTCAAGAGCGGCGCGTGCCACGCGGGGCAGTTCGAGACATCGATCGTGATGGCCGAGCGCCCCGACCTGGTGCGCGAGTCTATTCGCGTCACCCTCCCGCCGAACCCCGCGTCCCTCTCGCAGGCCATCAGGGAAGGGAGGAGAACCTTCGAAGAAGCGGGCGGCCCCTCCGCCTATTTTGGCTTCCCCCAGGGCGCTTCGGAGGCAGAGGGACGGGAGACCATCGCGACCCTGGGCTCCATCCTGGCCGATGCGCTGGTGGCCGCTCGAACGCCGGGCAAGGGAGAATGAAGCATGAAGTTCACCGGTAAGGTGGCGCTCGTGACCGGCGGCGGCCGGGGCATCGGGGCCGAGATCGCCAGAAGCCTCGCCCGCGACGGGGCCACGGTCGCGGTCAGCGCCCGCACGGAATCCGAGGTCAAGGCCGTGGTCGATGAAATTGTGAAGGCGGGCGGCCGCGCGCAGTACTTCATCGCGGATCTCGCGCAGGCGGAGCAGGCGCACGCACTGGTGTCGAAGGTGGTGGCGGCCCTTGGACCGATCGACTTCCTGGTCAACAACGCGGGCATCGCCTCTTCGGCGCCGGTCGCGAAGATCTCACTCGAGGAGTGGAACCGGATCTTCGCCATCAACGTCACCGCCACCTTTCTCTGCACCCAGGCCGCCCTCCCGAAGATGATCGAGCGCGGCTCTGGCCGCGTGGTGAACATCGCCTCGGTGGCGGCGCGCTTCGGCGCCCGATACATCGCCGCCTACGCGGCTTCGAAGCACGCGGTCCTCGGCTTCACCCGTTGCGTCGCCGCCGAGGTCGCGGCCTTCGGCGTCACCGCGAACGCGGTGTGCCCCGGGTTCGTGGATACGGAGATGGTTGCGGAGAGCGTCTCGCGCATCGTCGCGAAGACCGGCATGCCTTCCGACCAGGCGCTCGACACCATCAGGAACCAGTCGCCGCAGAAGCGCCTTCTCACCACTCCCGAGGTCGCGGCCATGGTGTCCCTGCTCTGCTCCGATGAAGGCCGCGGCATCAACGGCCAGGCCCTCGTCCTCGATGGCGGCGGTCTGCTCGCATGAGCGTCGATCCCATCAACCCGCCGGATCTCGGGCCCACCCCGGGATACGCGAACGGCATGCTGGGCCGCGAGGGCGGCCGCGTTCTCTTTGTGGCCGGACAGATCGGGCTCACCCCGGGCGAAGGCGGGCCGGCCGAGACCCGGCTGCCCGCGCAGTTCGGCGAGGCCCTGCGGCGGATCGCCCGCGTGGTCCAGGAGGCGGGCGGCCAGCCGAAGGACGTGGCCCGCATGACCGCCTACGTCACCGACATCGATCTCTATCGACGGTGCCGCAAGGCCATCGGCCCGGTCTGGCGCGCCCACTTTGGAACCCACTATCCCGCGATGGCGCTGGTCGAGGTCAAGGCCCTGCTCGACGAGGGCGCCCTCGTCGAGATCGAAGCCACCGCGGTCATTGGAGGCAGATAGCGTGGCCCTCTCACCGAAGTCGTTCCTCTACGAGCACGACGACGCGACCGGAGTCGCGACCATCACCCTCAACCGGCCTGACCGCCTGAACGCCCTGACCTTCGAGGTCTACCGCGAACTGGCCGCGACCTTCCGGGCCCTCGACACCGAGCCGGGCGTGCGCGCCATCATCATCACCGGGAAAGGCCGCGCGTTCTGCACCGGCGGCGACGTCGAGGACATCATCGGCGCGCTGCTCGGGAAGCCGATCGAGGACCTGCTTGCCTTCACCAGGATCACCTGCGAACTGATTCTCTCGATCCGGGAGTGCCGTCGTCCGGTGGTCGCGGCCCTGAACGGCACCGTGGCCGGGGCGGGTGCCGTGATCGCCGCGGCCTCCGACTTCCGGGTGGCTTCGACCACCGCGAAGATCGCCTTCCTCTTCACCAGGGTGGGCCTCACCGGCGCGGACATGGGCGCGGGGTGGCTCCTGCCCCGGCTGGTGGGCGAAGCCCACGCGCGCCGGCTGCTCCTGCTCGGGGATTTCATCAGCGCGGCCGAGGCGCATTCCATCGGCCTGTACACCAGCGTCTTCGAGCCTGAGCAGGCCGCAGCCGAAGCCCGGGCCCTGGCCGAAAGACTGGCGAAGGGGCCTTCCTTCGCCACGGGCGTCACCAAGCAGGCGCTCAATCGCGAGGCCGCGCTCGACCTCCGCACCGCCCTCGACAACGAGGCCGAGCTTCAGGCCATCTGCATGCAAAGCCCCAACTTCACCGAGGCGCACCGCGCCTTCCTCGAGAAGCGCGAGCCGAAGTTCGAATGAGCGTCGATCTCAAGCCGATCCGCGCCTTTCTCGAGCCGTCGCACGCCGCGCTTTTGGAGAAGGCCGGGGCCTTCGGCCGCGACGTTCTCGCGTCGCGCAAGCCGCCGGAGAACGACGTCGACGGGCGGGCCGAGGCCCGCGCCCTCCTGAAGCTCATGGGCGAGGCCGGTCTCTTCGAGCCGATCAAGGCGCGCGATTACCGCGGCTGCTGCCTGCTCCGCGAGGAGCTCGCCTTCCACTCGCCGCTCGCCGACGCGGTCTTCGCCCTTCAGGCCCTCGGCGCGACGCCGCTTCTGCTCTCCGGCACGCCTCTCCAGATGGCTCAGGCCCACGAGGCCATCGCGGGCGAGGAGATGGGCGCTTTCGCCATGACCGAGCCCGAGGCCGGTTCCGACGCCCACGGCATCGCCTGCCTGGCCCGGCGCGACGGAGACGCCTACGTCCTCAATGGAGTGAAGACGCTCATCTCGAACGGGGGGCTCGCGGACTTCTACGTGGTCTTCGCCGCGGTCGAGCGGGGAAACCCGAAGTCGATCACCGCGTTCCTCGTCGACTCCCACGCCGCCGGACTCGAGTTCGTGCGGCCGCTGGTGATGTCCGCTCCGCATCCCCTGGGAGAGATCGCGTTCCGCGACTGCCGGGTGGCGGAGTCGGCGCGGGTCGGCAAGGAGGGCGAAGGCCTCAAGCTCGCGCTCTCCACCCTCGACCGACTGCGCGCCACCGTGGGTGCGGCCGCCTGCGGGATGGCCGCGCGGGCCCTCCACGAAGCCATCGAACACGCGCTGGCCCGACGCCAGTTCGGCAAGCCCCTCGCCGACCTTCAGCTGATCCAGGACAAGATCGCGCGCATGGCCATCCGCCTGCGCGCCTCCCGCCTGCTCGTCTACGAAGCCGCCTGGGAGAAGGACAAGGGCGCCGAGCGCGTGACCCTCGAGTCGGGGATGGCGAAAGCCTTCGCGACCGAGAACGCCCAGGCCGTGGTCGACGACGCGATCCAGATCCTCGGCGGCCGCGGCGTCCTCAAGGAGTCGATGGTGGACCTGCTCTATCGCTCCGTGCGCGCCCTGCGCATCTACGAGGGCGCCACGGAGATCCAGCACCTGTTGGTGGCCGCCCAGCTCCTGAAGCCGGTGAAGACATGAGGGTCGTCGGAGTCGGCGCCGGCCCCGCGGCCCTGTACCTCGCCATCCTGCTCAAGAAGAAGGACGCGTCGCATTCCATCACCCTCTTCGAGCGGCATCACCCGGGCGAATCTTTCGGCTTCGGCGTGGTCTTTTCCGACGCCACCATGGACAACCTGGCGAACGCCGATCCCGCCACCATCGAGCGGCTGAAGGCGAGCTTCCATCACTGGGACGACATCGACGTCCACTACCGCGGCGAGCGCCTCCGGTCGACCGGTCACGGCTTCAGCGGCGTGGCGCGCTCGACCCTGCTGAGGATCCTGCGCAACGAGGCGCTCGGCCTGGGGGTCGAGATCCGGAACGGGGTCGAGATCAGGTCGCGCGCCGAGCTGCCCCCCGCGGACCTCATCGTGGCCGGAGACGGTGTGGCGAGCTTCCTGCGCACCGAGTCCCAGGCCCGTTTCGGCACTCGCATCGACGAGCGGAAGAACCGCTTCGTGTGGCTCGGAACCACCAGGCGGTTTCCCGCGTTCACCTTCTATTTCAAGAACAACGAACACGGCCTCTTCCGCGCCCATGCCTATCAGTACGAGACCCATCCGAACGGGGAGAATCCCTGTTCCACCTTCATCGTGGAGGCGACCGACGAGACCTTCCGCCGGGCCGGTCTTTCCGAGACCGACGAAGCGGCCACCGTCGCCTACTGCGAGGCCCTCTTCCGCGAGGAACTGGAGGGCGAGAAGCTCATCCCGAACCGTTCGATCTGGCGGCGCTTTCCCACCGTGGTCAACGAGCGCTGGCACGACGGCTCGATGGTCCTCATTGGAGACGCCGCGCACACCGCTCACTTCTCGGTGGGCTCGGGCACCAAGCTCGCCATGGAGGATTCGATCGCCCTCGCCGCGGCCCTCGCTCCGGGCGGCCCGATTCCCGAGGCGCTGACCCGCTACGAGAGCGAACGGCGCGGGCCGGTGGAGAGTCTCCAGCGCGCGGCCCAGGCGAGCCTCGAATGGTTCGAGGACACCGAGCGCTACATGGGAACGCCGCCCATCCAGTTCGGTTTCAACCTCGTGACCCGGAGCCTGCGCATCACCCACGAGGATCTGCGCAAGCGCGATCCCGGCTACATCGCCCAGATCGACGCCTGGTTCGCGGTCGAGTCGGAGACCCAGGCGGGCGTCATCGCACCCCTCCTGCACCTGACTGAGCGCGACTCGAGGGGCGGCACCCGCCGAATCGCGCCGCCCTTCCTGACTCCGTTCAAGATGCGCGATCTCGTTCTCGAGAACCGGATCGTGGTCTCCTCGATGTGCCAGTACTCCGCGGAGGACGGCATGCCTGACGACTGGCATCTCGTCCACCTCGGCAGCCGGGCCATCGGCGGCGCGGGCCTGGTGATGGCGGAGATGACGGACGTCACCCCCGACGGCCGCATCACCCCCGGCTGCACCGGCCTCTACGACGACAAGCACGTCAAGGGCTGGAAGAGGATCGTCGAGTTCGTCCACAAGCGCAGCACCGCGAAGATCGGGATCCAGCTGGGCCACGCGGGCCGCAAGGGCGCATCGACGCTGGAATGGGAGGGAGACGAAGCCCTCCCGTCCGAGAAGGCCTGGGATCTCCTCGCCCCGTCCGCCATCGCCTGGTCCAAGGCGAAGCGCATCCCCCGGGAGATGACCGCCGAGGACATGGCGGAGGTCAAGGGCCACTTCGCCCAGGCGGCCCGGCGAGCGCGCAAGGCCGGATTCGACCTTCTCGAACTCCACTGCGCCCACGGCTATCTGCTCGCGAGCTTCCTCTCGCCCCTCACCAACCATCGCTCCGACGCGTACGGGGGATCGCTCCAGAACCGGCTTCGCTATCCCCTGGAGGTATTCGATGCGGTCCGGGGAGCCTGGCCGGCGGAGAAGCCGCTCACCGTGCGCATCTCCGCCACCGACTGGGTGGATGGCGGCATCGTGGCCGAAGAGGCGGTGGCCATCGCGAAGGCGTTCAAGGAGCACGGCTGCGATCTCATCGATGCCTCCGCGGGACAGACCGTGCCTGAGCAGCGCCCCCGCTACGGGCGCCTGTTCCAGACGCCCTTCGCGGATCGCATCCGTCATGAAGCCGGGATCGCGACCATGGCCGTGGGCGCCATCTCATCGTACGCGGATGCGAACACGATCCTGGCCGCGGGCCGGGCGGACCTGGTGGCCCTCGCTCGCGCGCACCTCTACGATCCGTACTGGACCCGCCACGCCGCCCAGGACTTCGGGGTGCGCCTGCCCTGGCCCGACCCCTACTCTTCGATCAACCGCTACACGCCCCGCTTCCGCTGACCGCTCTCCGAGGCTAGGCGCGCCCAGCCACGCCGAAGCGGACATCGGGACTCGGGGGCTTCCCTCGAAGATGGGTCGCGGCCCGTGGCTGGCGCAACGCCGTCATCGAGCGCTTCCGCGCAGTGCGAGTCTGCCCGCCTCCCTCACGTTTCGGTTCTCGATTCTCGGTATGCATCCCCCGCACCCCAGATGTTTCAGAACTGCCTCTTGACAGATCGACGTGAATCCAATCAGGATCTGCCTCGGATTCACACGGTAGCCAATCGCAGGAGAAGGGGACCAGGATGAAATCAACCGGGAATTGGACCGCAGTGAGCCTGATTTCGGCGGGATTGATGCTCGCGGGACCCTCGGCCGACGCTCAGAGTCTCTTCACGGAGCGTGGCTTCTCCCTGACTCGCGAGTCGTTCTCTCCCCTCCCGTACGAGCACGTCGACCCTCTCACCGGCAACCTTCTGCTCACGTTCACCGATCTTGTGCTCCCAGGGGCGGCGGGCCTGGATCTTGTAATTCAACGAAGCTACAACAGCAAGATCTATCAGGGCTACCCGAATGGCCTGAGTGTCGTCTCCGAGGATTCTTGGGCCGGAGTGGGGTGGAGTCTGCATTTCGGCCGCCTCTGGGGCCAAGGAACCGACTACCCATCGTTCGAGATGCCCGATGGGTCCCGTCACCAGTTCTATCGGAAGCTCTCTGGAGTCTCCAGTCAGTTCATCAGTCGGGACTTCTGGGAGTATGACAGCGCCACCGGCAAGGTTCGCCTGCCAAACGGAATAGTCCACACCCTTGGCGCGATCGGCAATCTCAGCGCGGGTCAGGCACACCTCGTGACGCGGACGGAGGATCCCTTTGGAAATCGCATCGATGTTTCCTATCCGACGCCTGTCGGTGAAGCTATCCAGTCGGTAACGCAGACCCTCGGAGCGCAGACCAGGACGGTGACCTTCCAGCGAAATGGGACGACGGGTGCCCTCACGAGCATGACGTACAACTCCGGAGAAAGGACGAGGACCTGGATATACACGCAGGTGGCGCTTTCGGGGCAGCCGACGTTCACGCTCTTGACCGCCGTCCAGCCGCCCGAGGGAAGCCCCTGGACCTTTCTCTACACCTCCGCGGATCCGAAACACATGCTCCGGAAGATTACGACGCCGAACGGAGGGACAATCGACTACACGTATCAGGAGTTTCAGTCGCGCCTCGGATCCGTAGCGGATGTCCGATTTCTCGGTGTCCGCACACGAATCACGGGCGGCCGGGCTGTGGTGCCCGGGACGTGGACCTTTTCCTATGCCCAGCCGGTTGGGGGCGCCAGAAACGAAACCTATATCGACGAACCGGGCGGGCGGCGGCTGATCGAACGTTTCAAGGGCGTCGGCAGCAGCAACTTCTCGGGCGTGCCCTCCTGGCAGATCGGGCTGCCAGAGTTTCGGGAGGTGAAAGTGGGGTCCACATCGGCCAAGGCAGAAACGCTCGTCTGGCGGACCCCCGCTTTCGCGGAAAGGATCTCCGATGCCAGTGAGGCCCTTGGGGTCCCGAACAGCCCCATATATCTTCAACTGATCGATTCTCGAACCATCTCCGTTGGATCGTCGTCCTTCAGGACCGAGTACGCCTACCATGCGACTTCCTTCAACGACTAT
>Ga0209476_10003005_pt1 | contig 11220 bp, 11 predicted proteins | sample KloWWTrecipitate_FD_187179 | JGI IMG/M metagenome (GOLD analysis project Ga0209476, IMG submission 187179) | Active sludge microbial communities from Klosterneuburg, Austria, studying microevolution and ecology of nitrifiers - Klosterneuburg... | ecosystem: Engineered > WWTP > Aerobic digester...
TCGGCGGCCCGGAGGCGGCCGAGGAGACGTATCGCTACCCGGGTCCGTGCCCGCAGTCGCGGGAGGCGGGCATCGTGATGATGGCCGACCAGCTCGATGCCACCGCCCGGTCGGCGCCCCCGTCCGACGAAGCGGCCTGCAAGGCCATCGTCGACCGCACCATCGCCCGCCTGCGAGACGAGGCGCAGCTCGACGAGTCGGGGCTGTCGGCCGCCGACATCGAGCATCTGCGGTCCGCCTTCACCAAAGCCCTCGTGGCGATGTACCATCGCCGCCTGACGTACCCGCCGTCCGGCCCGGAGGCGCCGCCGGCCCCGCCATCGCCCTTCGTGCCCAGGCTGTTTTCACGCCGCGGGACCAGATGAGCGTTCGCCACGGGCGGCTCGCCGTGTCCGTGGATCCGGACGCAGATGGTGGAGGACAGTGAGCATGGCGCGACTGCGCGTGGCCGCAATGCAGTACTACATCCGGCCGATCCAGACCTGGGAGGAGTTCCGCGATCAGGTGATCGGCCTTGTCGAGACGGCCGCCGACTACACATCGCGACTGGTCGTGTTTCCCGAGTACTTCACCCTGCAGCTGCTCACGCTGGGCGACGTCAAGCGTCCCCTGCCGGAACAGATTCGCCGCCTGGCCGCACAGGAGGACGCCTTCCTCGAGCTCATCACGGGTCTGGCGGTGAAGCACGACATGTACATCGTCGGCGGCACCATTCCGCATCTCGAGCCCTCGGGTGAGGTCACCAACGTGTGTCACGTGGTCGGCCCGAACGGGCGCCAGGGCCGGCAGGCCAAGCTGCACCTGACGCGATTCGAACGCGAATGGGAGATGTCGCCGGGCGCCGGCCTCAACATTTTCGACACGGCCTTCGGCAGGATGGCCGTTGCGATTTGCTACGACGTGGAGTTCCCGGAGTACGTGCGCGCCGCCGCGCGGTGCGGCGCCCACATCCTGGCCGTGCCCAGCTGCACGGACGAGCGCCAGGGTTTTCTGCGCGTGCGCTACTGCTCGCTGGCGCGTGCCATCGAGAACCAGATGTACGTCATCCAGGCGCCGACGGTGGGCTCGCTGCCGATGGTGCCGGCCGTCTCGCTCAACTACGGGCAGGCCGGTATCTTCACGCCCAGCGATTTTGCGTTCGCTCGCGACGGCATACTGGCCGAGGGCATTCCCAACCAGGAGATGATGGTCGTGGCCGAACTGAACCTCAGCACCATCGTGGAAGGCCGGGAGGGAGGCACCGTCGTGCCGCTGCTCGACAGCGGCGTCACCTCCGAGCTGGTCTCGTCACCGGAGGTGGTGGCCCTGTGAGCTCGCCCACGACCATCGAGGTCCGCAACACGTGCGAGGCCGACTTCGACGGTGTCATCGACCTGTGCCGGCGCGTCTACCCGACGGCGGCGCCCTGGACGCGCACGCAGCTGGCATCGCACCAGGCGGTCTTCCCGGAAGGGCAGTTCGTTGCCGTCCGGGGCGATCGCATCGTGGGGATGGCTGCCAGCCTGATCGTCCTCTGGGACGACTACGACGCCCACATGACCTGGCGCGGCTTCACCGACCATGGCCTGTTCACCAACCACGATCCCGCGCGCGGCCGCACCTTGTACGGGGCCGAGGTGATGGTCGACCCCGAGCTTCAGGGCGAGGGCATCGGCAGCCAGCTCTACGAGGCGCGCCGCGGGCTGGTGATACGCCTCGGGCTCCGCCGTATCCGCGCCGGCGCCCGGTTGCGCGGATACCACCAGGTGGCCGATCGGATGAGCCCCGAGGCCTACGTGGATGCGGTCGAGCGTGGCGAGCTGATCGACCCCACGCTGTCGTTCCAGTTGAACCGCGGCTTCCGGGTGATGGCCGTGGTGTCGGGATACCTGAAGGGCGATCCCGAGAGCATGGGCTTTGCGGCGGTCATCGAGTGGATCAATCCCGCCGCCGCGCCGGAGATTCACGTGCCCGATCCGCCGCGGTGATCGGCCGGAGGTTCAGGCCTCCGGCCGAATGGGCACGACCAGTACCGAGCACGGGGCCCGGTTGACCACTTCCTCGGCGACGCTGCCCAGCATCAGCCGTGCCAGTCCCGAACGGCCGCGCGTGCCGACCACGACCAGCGAGGCCGGCGGCGTTGTCGCCGTCGTGACGATGGCCGTGGCCGGACGGCTCCGGAGGACGACGGCCTGGCCGGTGACGCCGGACGTGGCGAAGGCTGCTTCCAGACGTTTGCGCGCGTCGGCTTCGAACTCCAGCGACATCGCCTCGGACAGCGGCGGCATCGGCATCATCCCGCCCAGGCTGGCCGCTGCCAGGGCCGAGGCGTCATCGATTTCGAGGCTGTGCAGCAGGCGGAGGCCGACGCCGCGACGACGGGCTTCGGCCCCCGCGGCTTCCACCGCCGGCATAGCCGGGTCGGAGAAATCCGTGGCCGCGAGCACGTCGCCGTCCGCCGGGGACGGCCGCACGACCAGGACCGGGCAATGCGCCGATCGGGCCACGCGCGTGGAGGTGGGCCCGGCTCCCACCACCAGCAGGCCGGCGTGCACGCGATCGGCCACCTCCAGGATGCCCGCATGCGGCGTGCCCGACTCGAGTTCGATGGTCGCGCCGCCGCGCTGGGGGCCGAGGACCAGCGCCGCGCGGTCGGCCACCACCGCGCGGGCCTGCTGCTCGAGTGGCCCCATGACGGAGGCGTCCAGGCCCGCATCCTGCGGGAACAGGACGCGCACGCGAAAGGCCTCGGGCAGGATATGACAGACGATCAGCGACGCGCCGAGGCCGTGCGCCAGGGTCTGGGCTTGCCGTAACACTTCGTCATCGGCGTCAGCGAGGCTGGTGGCCGCCAGCACGGGACCGCGGAGGGGCATGGGTTCTGGACTCCCTAGGGCGCGCCGGTTCCCTCGCCGGCCGCCGCGTCCCTGTACGCGATCGTCCGGATGGGGAATGGAATCACGATGCCCTCCTGATCGAACCGCGCGTGCAGCCGCTTGATGAACTCGTGCTTGACCAGATACTGGTCCACGAACTCCTGTGCGCGCAGGATGGCCGTGAAGTTGACGCTCGACTCGCCGAACGTATGATACCGGACGAACGGCTCGAAGGCCGGAACCCCGCCGGTCACCGTCCGCATCACCTCCGCGCCCACCTCCATGACGGTGCGCTCGACCGCCTCCAGGTCGCTGGCGTAGTCCACGCCCACCTCCACGAGCACGGCCATGTCCTTCGACGGCAGGTCGTGGTTGACGACGGTGGCGTGGGCGAGTTTCGCGTTGGGCACGATGACCACGTTGTTGGCCAGCATCCGCAGGCGGGTCGACCGCCAGCTGAAGTCCGCGACGTAGCCTTCCTGGCCGGAGTCGAGCTTGATGTAGTCGCCGACGCGAATCTGGCCGGCGAGCGTCACGAAGAGCCCGGCGAAGAAGTTGGCCAGCGGTTCCTGCAGCGCGAGGGCGACGGCGAGACCGCCGATGCCGAGCGCGGTGAGCATCGGGGTAATCGACAGGCCGAGGCCGTTGAGCACCACCAGAGCGCCCAGCACGGCCACCAGTGCCCACGAGATGTTGCGTGTGAGGCTCGAGGCCTGGACGCCCGGAGCCACCAGAGCGCCGACGGCGTCGGTGGCCCGGCTCGCGACGGTGGCCAGCGTCAGGGTGACCGACAGGGCGCCGACGACGAAGATCCCCTTCTCGACGAAGACACGCGCCTCGAGGGAGAGCGGCCAGGAACCGGACGCGAGCCAGAGGCCCACCAGCGCGAACCACCACGGGAGCCGCCGGCGCGCGAGCCCCGCGGCCTGGCGAGCCCATTCGTGCTCGGGTCCGGTGAGCCAGCGTCGTACCTGGACGGCCATGGCACCGCCGAGCACGAAGCCGACGGCCCAGCCCACCGCGACAACGGCCAGGCTCCAGGTCAGGGTTGCGGCCCAGTTCGGCCATTGCGAGACGTCAGGCATGCCTAGTCGCCTCCCTCGCGGCGAGCCACGCGCCGGCTCCGCCGGCCCCCAGGTTCGGTGGTGGACGGGACGTCAGGCTCGAGGAACCCGGCGAGCCGCTCGAACACCCGGCGCGTCGCGGCGCGATCCCGTGCGTTGATGCCGTCGAGCGCCTCGGCCACGGCGGCTTCCACCGTACCGTCGCCGGTGGCGTTGGCACGGGCGCCGCGGGCGGTGAGCTTCAGGACCGCGCGGCGGCGATCGCCCGGGTCGTCGGTTCTGGTGAGCAGCCCCTGGGTGGCGAGGCGCTGGAGGATGCCGGTGAGGGTGCTGGGGTGCAGCAGCAGAATCGACGCCAGCTCGCCGGCCGAGAGGCCCGGGAAGAGGCCGACCACGCGCAGGACGAGCCGCTGGGGCCCGGTGACGCCGGTGCGGGCGGCCATGCGCTTCGACGTGGTTTCGATACCGTGGACGACGGCCCAGAGCAGCTGCATGAACTGCAGCACGTCGGGCAGCTCGTGGGCGCGGGGGCGGAGGACCGGCTCAGGCATGTTGGTTTGAACTCAAAGTGTGCGATGGTATCATGAAAAGCTATGTCATCCGAGCGCCTGCTCATCGTGTCCAATCGCCTGCCCGTCTCGGCGTGGCTGGGCGCGGGACGCGTGCGGTTGAGTTCGGCCAGTGGCGGCCTGGCGACCGGTCTCAAGCCCTGGCACGAGCGCTCCAACGGGCTGTGGATCGGGTGGCCGGGCGACATCTCGCGCTTCAGCGACGCGCAACGCGCCGAGCTCGACCGCGAACTCGCCGCGCGAGGCATCGCGCCCGTGCACCTGACCTCGGAGCACATCGACCGCTACTACCACGGGTTCTCCAACCGCGTGATCTGGCCGCTGTTCCACTATCTCATCGACCGCGTCCCCGTGCAGGCGGCCGGGTGGGAGGCCTATCGCCAGGTGAACCAGCTGTTCGCCGACCTGGTGGCCCGCGAGTATCGCCCCGGCGACACGATCTGGGTGCACGACTACCAGCTCATGCTGGTGCCGTCGCTGCTGCGCGAGCGGCTGCCCGAGGCGCGCATTGGCTTCTTCCTCCACATCCCGTTCCCGTCGTCCGAGGTGTTTCGCACCTTGCCCTGGCGGGCGGCCATCCTCGATGGTCTGCTCGGCGCCGATCTCATCGGGTTTCATACGTTCGGATACCTGCGCCACTTCCTGAACTCGCTGCAGTATGTGCGGGGCATCGAGGCCGACATCGACCGCGTGCGCCTCGGCGAGCGCGATGTGAAGGTGGGTGTGTTTCCGATGGGGGTCGATGCGGCCCGCTTCACCGAGCTCGCGCGCGACGCGGATGTGGCGGCCGAGGCGGAAGAGATTCGCCGCGAGGCCGGCGGGCGGCGGATTCTGCTGGGGATCGATCGCCTGGACTATACGAAGGGGATTCCGCGCCGGCTGCAGGCGGTGGCGCGGCTGCTGACCGCCGAGCCCGAGCTGCGCGACAAGGTCCGCTACATCCAGGTGGCCGTGCCGTCCCGCGGCGAAGTGGACGCCTACCAGCGCTTCAAGCGCCAGGTGGAGGAGAGCGTCGGCCGTATCAACGGCGCCTGCGGCACCGTCCACTCCGCGCCCATCCACTACATGCACCGGTCGGTGCCGCTGCGACAGCTCGTAGCCCTCTTTGCGGCCGCCGACGTGATGCTGGTCACGCCCCTGCGCGACGGGATGAACCTGGTCGCCAAGGAGTTTGTCGCCTCCCGCGTCGACGAGGACGGCGTGCTCGTCCTCAGCGAGTTCGCGGGTGCCGCGGCGGAGCTGGACGGTGCGATGGTGGTGAATCCCTACGACGTGGACGGCGTGGCCGAGACCATCCGGCAGGCCCTTGCCATGCCGGTCGGCGAGCGCCGCGCCCGCATGACGTCGCTGCGCCGCCGCGTCGCCGAGCACGACATCCATGCCTGGGCCCGCGGATTCCTGACCGAGCTGCAGACCGTGCGGCGCGCCCGCGACGAAGAGGCGGCCAGCCAGACGCCGAGCCTCGCCGAGGCATTGGGCCAGGCACGGCGGGGACCGCACCTGCGGCTGCTGCTCGACTACGACGGCACGCTCGTACCCATCGCCCGCTCGCCCGATCTCGCCGCTCCCGACGACGAGCTGCTGCGCCTGATCGAGTCGCTCGCGGAGGTGCCGGGCCTGGAGCTCGACATCGTGAGCGGCCGGCCGCGACCCACGCTTGAAGCCTGGCTCGGTCACCTGCCGATCTCGCTGTGGGCCGAGCATGGCTTCTGGCATCGGCCGGCGAGCGCCGACTCGTGGGACGCGGCTGTCCGGGTGGACCCCGACTGGGCGAGCCGCATCCTTCCCATCCTGCAGCACTTCACCGCGCGCACACCCGGATCGCTCATCGAGACCAAGAGCGCGTCGCTCACCTGGCATTACCGGCGCGCGCAGAAAGAGTTCGGTGCGCGGCAGGCGCAGGAACTGCGCCTGATGCTGGGCGAGGCCCTCAGCAACCAGCCCTTCGAGGTGATCGAGGGCAAGAAGGTGATCGATGTCAGGCCACGCGGCGTCAGCAAGGCGCTGGTGGCGCACCGTATCCAGGAAGAGGCCGGGGCCGGCGCTCCGGTCATCGCCATTGGCGACGACCGGACGGACGAAGACCTGTTTGCCGCCCTCCAGCCCGACAGCGTCACCATCGCGGTCGGCCAACGGCCCTCCCGCGCCCGCTTCCACGTGCCCGATCACAAGGCCGTACGCCGTCTGCTCGCCACGCTGCTGGCGCCGGCGGGGCCGGACGGTTTGCCGGGGCCCGAACCGGGCAACCTGGGCACTGCGGGCGCGATGCCGGGCCGCTGACCCCGGGGGCTCCCGGGCGCCCTCACCGCTCGGATGTCAGACTCACGTTGAGCGGCGTCGTTTCGCCGTCCCGCACTTCCACCTCGGTCGAAAAGCGCCGGTATCCCTCACGGAAAACCTCCACGACGTGCCGGCCTCCAGCCAGCTGCACCACGAAGTGGCCGGGCTCAGAGCTCATCCACGGTGCACCATCGATGGTGACGTCGGCCGCCGGAGGCTGCACACGCAGATCGAGCATGCCGAGCCCAACGGCCGCCGCGGCGGAGGCTTGTGCCGGCGGTGGGGCGGGCAGGGGCAGGGGAACGGGCGTCCTGGGCGGTGCGTACGAGCCGGGAGGCGGGGGTGGAATGGGCGGCGCCACGTTGGGCGGCATGCTTCGCATGCCTGGCGGCAGCGGTTCCATGGTGTGCCGCAGCTTCATCGTCGAGCCGGGCCTCAGATAGAGATTGAAACCCGCCGTCCGGTAGGCTTCCAGGTAGAGCACCACCATGTGTCCGCCCGGCGCCAGGGGCAGGCTCTGGAAGACGCCGTCGAAGTCGTCCACGATACCGGCGTAGTAGCCGTCGACATAGACAGCCGCCTCTCTCGGGCTGACGAGCACGCGGAGTTCAGCGCGGTGGTCGTAAATCGGCGCGTACCACGGATAGGCGGCGCGCGGCCACCACGGGTACGGCCCAAACCGCGGGTCGTAGAAGTAGCCGCCGACGAACACTTGTCCGCGGAGCACCACCGTTGGCCGCGGTCGTGGGGGAGGACGGCGATTGCCGCGCCCTTGTGCGGCGAGCACGGTTGGGAGGGCGAGCGCCAGGGCCAGCGTCAGGATGAGTCCCGTGAGCCGATAACGATGCGACATGGCCAGTTCCTTCCACGCAGCTGGCGCGGGGACGGGCGACAGCCGATTCCAACAGGCAGGCGGGCCACTCCCATCGTCTCATGTCGAGGCCAGCGCGCCAATGGATCGCTTGACATGTACGTGTTCAAACACATATTATCTGCTTCGTGCCTCCCACGCTCCGCGAGAATCTCAAGTCGGTCAGGCCCTTTGATCTGTTCGAAGAGGAGGCCCACCTGAGCATCGTCCTGACCGCGGCTCGCCTCGAGCATGCGATCGCGCAGATGCTCAAAGCCTACGGCCTGACGCCGACCCAGTACAACGTGCTGCGTATTCTGCGCGGTGCGGGCCCGGGCGGCCTGTGCCGCAACGAGATCGGCGCGCGTTTACTGAGGGCCGTGCCCGACGTGACCCGGCTGCTGGACCGCATGACCGGGATGAAGCTGATCGGCCGGCAGCGTACCGATGCCGACCGGCGGTTCGTCCGCACGCATATCACGCCACGAGGCCTCGAGTTGCTGGCCGAGATGGACGAGCCGGTTCGGGCCTTCCATCGGGAGCGGCTCGCCGGCGTGGATCCGGCGCGGCTGCGGACCCTGGTGGAGACCCTGGCCGAGGTTCGGAACGGAGGGGAGTGAAACCCCCGCGTTTTTCGACGTCAATAGTTGTTATAACACTGAACATGTGAACACTCACGAGTTCGGTCTTCATACGAGGAGCACGATTCCATGAGCAACCCCGTCCTGACCCGCCCGTTCCAGATCGACAAGACTCATTCCGAGGCTGCCTTCCAGGTTCGCCATCTCCTCACGAAGGTGCGGGGGCGATTCAGCGATTTCACTGGAGCCATCGACTTCGACGACGAGCATCCCGAGCGCTCGACGGTGGCTTTCACGGTGCAGGCCGCGAGCCTCGACACCAGCACTCCCGACCGCGACGCGCATCTGCGCTCGGACGACTTCTTTGCCGTCGAGAAGTACCCGACGATCACGTTTGCGAGCAGCGAGATCAGGCCGCTCGGTAACAACCTCTACGACGTGGCCGGCAACCTGACGATGCGCGGAGTGACGCGGCCCATCGTGATCCCGGTGAGCTACCTGGGGAAGGCCGTGGATCCGTGGGGCAACGAGAAGCTGGCCTTCGAGGGTGAGGTGACGCTGAACCGCAAGGACTACGGACTCAACTGGAACGCGGCGCTCGAAACCGGCGGGTTCCTGGTGGGCGACGAGGTGAAGGTGATCGTGTCGGTGCAGGCGGCCGCCGCGAAGTAGGCAGTGGGACGGGGCGCCCCGGACCCTGGGAACGGCTGTGGCCGCGCCAGGGCCCGGGGCGCAAGGGCGGTGTCAGCGGGCGGCCGGGGTTGCCTTCAACGTGACCTTCTGTACACGCCAGTTGGTCCTCTCGCCCACGAGCAGTTCCGTCTCGCTGCGGCAGTCGAGCGAGTTGGCCAGCCCGAACTCCTTTGGCCGCTTCCCGGCCGCGCCGAACCTGCCGACAACGGTGCCGTCCAGCCGCACCTTGTAGATGGCGGCATCCTCCATTCCATCGGGATCACCCGAGTGCGACACGTACAGGTACTGCGTGGCGCCCGGTGTGATGCACATCGCCAGCGGCGTGCCGATGTTGGCGAACTGGCTCTTGAACGTGCCGTCGGCGTCGAACACCTCGATGCGCTTGTTGCCGACATCGGCGGCGTAGACGTTGCCGGCCGCATCGATGGCCAGTGCCTTCACGCCATTGAACTGACCGGGCTCCGACCCGGTAGACCCCCAGTGCCTGATGAAGCGGCCCTCCTTGTCGAACTTCGCGATACGGTTGTTCGCGCCGATGCCGTCGGCGACGTAGATATTGCCGGCCTTGTCCCACGCCACGTCGGTCGGGCGGTTGAAGGACGATCCCGGCACACCCTCACCGGGCCGGCGGTTGGCGGCCGCGCCGCCCGGGCCTCCGGGTCCGGCGCCCGGCCCGCCCCCTGGTCCGCCCGGCCCTGCCGCGCGTGGACGCACGTTGATGGCTTCGGGCTTTCGTCCGAGGACCAGTGCGACGCGACCCTCCGTGTCGAACTTCACCACCTGGCTGGCACCCTCGTCGATGGTCCACACGTTGTCCTGCGGATCGACGCGCAGGCCGATCGCGGCGTTGAAACCGTAGACATCCTGCCCCAGCTCGCGCACGAACTTGCCCGCGGCATCGAACTGGAACAGCTTCGAGCCGTTGCGGTAGAACGTGCGGTTGTCGCCCAGCGTCGCGTAGGGGTGCCCGGTGCGGGTGTACACGAAGATCATGCCCTTCGAGTTGGCGCCCACCCCTCCCACCTCGCCGACGAACACGTCGGTCGGGGTGCGGAGCAGGTCGGCGTTGGTGTCGAATGCAATCTCGGGGACCGCGCTCTGCGCGGCCACGGTCGCGCCGGCCACGGCCACGGCGAGCGTCAGCGCCTTCAGTGTGCGTCTCATGGTCGGTCTCCTACTGGGCGCTCGTGGTGGTGGTGGCCTTGAGCAGGATCTTCTGCGACCGCCAGTTGTTGATCTCAGCCGTGAAAATCGTGTTCGGGTCGCGGCAGTCCATCTGGTGGATCGTCGCGAACTCGCCTGCGGCCTTGCCGGCACGTCCGAACCTGCCGACGATGGTGCCGTCGAGCTCCATCTTGTAGACCTCGCCGGTGAACTCGGCGCCGGCGGCCGGCGCGCTGTCCTGCCACGAGTTGGACGAGTAGAGGTACTGCTTGCCGGGGTTCTTCGGTCCCGGCCCGCCCGATACGCACACCGCCCAGGGATTGCCGACCTGGTCGTAGTTGGCCTTCCAGTTGAGGTCGTTGTCGAGCACCTGCACGCGCGCGTTGCCGCGGTCGCCGACATACACGTTGCCCTGGAAGTCGGTGGCGATGGAATGCGGCGTGTTGAACTGGAGGTTGCCGTTCCCGCGCGTGCCGACGGCCTTGATGAAGCGCCCGTACTTGTCGTACTTCACGACGCGCGCATCGAAGTAGCCGTCCGAGACGAAGATGTTGCCCTGCTGGTCGAAGGCGACGTCGGTCTGACGGCCGAAGCGGTACTTCTCGTTGCGGCCGTGGAACGAGCCCGCGCCCGGCATGTTCAGCAGCGAGGCGACCGGGTCTTCTCGCCGGCCCATCACCATCAGCACCCGGCCCTCTGGGCTGAATTTGACGAGCATGTCGGTGCCCTCGTCCACGGCCCAGATGTTGTCGTCCGCGTCCACGCGCACCGAGTGCGCGAAGGCGAAGCCGTAATTGCTACGTCCAATCTCGCGAACGAACTGGCCTTGCGGGTTGTATTCGAACAGGCGCGTCTCGTTGGCCCGGTGATAAATGTAGATATTCCCCTTCGAGTTGGTCGCAATGCCCATGTTCTCGCCGGTGTAGATGCCGGGGGCGTTCTTGAAGAAGTTGGGCACGGCTTCGTGGGGAATGACCGGTACGTTGGTGGCCTTGGCCCGCGTCTGCGCGGCAAGCGGGGCCAGTGGCACGGCAGCGGCGGCCCCGAACAGGAGCACGGCCAGACGGAGTTGTACAGAGCGCCTCATCGTGTGTATCCTCCAGGCGTCGGCGGGGAACCGAGCAGGTGGACGGACTGTAACCGACGAGACGGTGCGCATCAAGC
>Ga0209476_10003006_pt1 | contig 11218 bp, 5 predicted proteins | sample KloWWTrecipitate_FD_187179 | JGI IMG/M metagenome (GOLD analysis project Ga0209476, IMG submission 187179) | Active sludge microbial communities from Klosterneuburg, Austria, studying microevolution and ecology of nitrifiers - Klosterneuburg... | ecosystem: Engineered > WWTP > Aerobic digester >...
CGCCGAGCTCAAATTTGACGGTCTCGCCATCAATCTGCGCTACGAAAGCGGGGTGCTGGTCCAGGCAATGACCCGCGGTGACGGCGAGACCGGCGAGGACGTCAGCAGCAACGTACGCACCATCCGTGCCATACCGCTGCGCCTGCACGGCGAGGCGCCTGCGGTGCTGGAGGTACGCGGTGAGGTCTACATGCGCCGCGACGACTTCGAAGCCCTGAACCGGCGCCAGGCCGAGAGCGGTGACAAGACCTTCGTCAATCCACGTAACGCTGCGGCCGGCAGCATTCGCCAACTCGACCCTGCGATCGCCGCGCACCGGCCGCTGTCTTTTTTTGCCTACGGCCTGGGTGAAACGCAGGGCTGGGCCGTGCCCGAGACCCATGCCGGTGTCCTTGACGCCATTGCCGCTTTCGGTCTGCCGGTGTGCGAGCATCGTGCGGTCGTGCGCGGCGCGACCGGCCTGTCCGACTTTCACCGCCACATTGCCGCGCTGCGCGACCGCCTGCCGTTCGACATCGATGGCGTGGTGTACAAGGTCAATGCGCTTGCGCTGCAGCGCGAACTGGGTTTTGTGACGCGTGAGCCGCGCTGGGCTGTGGCGCACAAGTACCCCGCGCAGGAGGCGCTGACCCTGCTGCGCGGCATCGAGGTGCAGGTCGGGCGCACGGGCGCGCTGACACCGGTTGCCCGCCTTGAGCCGGTGTTCGTCGGTGGGGTGACGGTGACCAACGCCACCCTGCACAACCAGGACGAGATCGACCGCAAGGACGTGCGCATTGGTGACTGGGTCATCGTCCGGCGCGCAGGCGACGTCATCCCTGAAGTCGTCGCTCCCGTCGTCGAGCGGCGCCAGGGCGAGTTGCCCCGTTTCCGGCTGCTGGAACAATATCCGACCTGCCCGGTGTGCCGTTCGCACGTGGTGCGTGGCGTGGACGAGGCGGTGGCGCGGTGCACGGGCGGTCTGTTCTGCCCGGCCCAGCGCAAGCAGGCCTTGCTCCATTTTGCCGGGCGACGGGCGATGGATATCGAGGGTCTGGGCGACAAGCTGGTCGAGCAACTCGTCGATGCGGCCGTCGTCAAGACGCCGGTCGATCTCTATCGCCTGGGTGTTCTGGCTCTTGCCAATCTCGAGCGCATGGGCGAGAAGTCCGCGCACAATCTTTTGGCCGCCATCGAAAAAAGTCGCGCAACCACACTTGCGCGCTTCATCTTCGCGCTGGGTATCCGCAATGTCGGCGAAGCGACGGCAAAAGAGCTTGCACGACATTTTGGCAGTCTCGATCGCGTCATGGCGGCGGATGTCGAGGCCTTGCAACAGGTGGCTGACGTGGGCCCGATCGTGGCCCAATCCATCGTCGAGTTCTTTGCCGAACCGCACAATGGCGAGGTGATCGAACAGTTGCGTGCAGCGGGCGTGCATTGGGCAGAGGGTGAGCCGGTGAGCGGGGGCGCGGGCGCGCTGGCGGGGCAGACCTTCGTCCTCACCGGCACCCTGCCAACGCTTTCGCGCGATGAGGCCAGGGCGCTGATCGAGGCTCAGGGCGGGAAGGTTGCAGGTTCGGTATCGAAGAAGACAAGCTATGTCGTGGCTGGCGCTGATGCGGGTTCGAAACTGATCAAGGCGCAGGCGCTGGGGGTCGACATCGTCGACGAGGAGGGGCTGCGCATGATGTTGAACAAAACGGATACAAATACCTGATGCCTTTGGGTGCAGCTTCGCGCATCATGCGCGGCGCTGCGTACCCACAAAGGGTATGAGAGATTGAGTAGAACCCTTCAAAGCGGAGTGAAACGAGAATGAAGAAGATCACCAAGGCGGTGTTTCCGGTTGCGGGCATGGGCACACGCTTCCTGCCGGCCACCAAGGCCAGCCCGAAGGAAATGTTGCCTATCGTCGACAAACCGCTGATTCAATACGCCGTGGAGGAGGCGGTGGCAGCGGGCATCACCGACATGATCTTCATCACCGGCCGCACCAAGCGTTCGATCGAGGACCACTTCGACAAGGCCTATGAACTCGAAACCGAACTCGAGGCGCGCGGCAAGAAGGAGTTGCTCGAGATCGTGCGCAAGACGGTGCCCAAGGGCGTCAACTGCATCTACATCCGCCAGTCTGAAGCGCTCGGGCTTGGCCATGCCGTGCTGTGTGCCAGTCATGTCATCAGCGACGAGGCCTTCGCGGTCATCCTCGCTGACGACCTGCTCGACAACAAGGATGACAAGCCCGTGCTCAAGCAGATGGTGGAAGTGTTCAACTACCACCGCTGCTCGGTGCTCGGCACCATGAACGTGCCGCGCGAGGAAACCCGCAGCTACGGCATCGTCAGCACCGAATCCGACAAGGGGCAGGTGCAGCGCATGACCGGCATCATAGAGAAGCCGAAACCCGAGGAGGCCCCGACGACGCAGGCCGTGGTTGGGCGCTACATTCTGACTCCGCACATCTTCGATCACATCCGCGCGCTCAAGCCCGGTGCGGGCGGCGAGTATCAGCTTACCGACGCCATTGCCTCGCTGCTGAAAGTGGAAGCGGTGCTGGCCTACCAGTTCGACGGTGTGCGCTATGACTGCGGCTCCAAGCTTGGCTACCTCAAGGCGACGGTCGAGTTCGGTCTGCGCCATCCGGAGACCGGGACCGATTTCGCCGCTTATCTCGTCAATCGTTTCGGTGCCGAGGGCAAGGCAACGAAGGCGACCAAGTAAGGCGTTTCTCGCGCATCAAGGCGAGTCGGGAGCGGGCGGCCTGCGGGTCGCCCGTTTTACATCGTCTTGAGGTATTCAAGCAGGTCTGCCTTGTCCGCAGCCGGCAGGGTGGTGCCAAACGCGTGGCCGCTGCTGCCGCCGCCCTTGGCGGCAACGTCGTGCAGGGTGCCGATGCGCTCGGCCTCAAGACCGCGGGTGACGAAGCCCACGCGGTCCGGGTCATAGAGGTCGTAGCCGCGCCAGAAGGTGGTGGGGCGCTGCGCAGCAGGTTCGAGCAGGTCGCGCAGAGAGGGGACCGAGCCGTTGTGCAGGTAGGGCGCGCGTAGCCAGATGCCGTCGAGGAAGGCGGCCACATAACCGCTCAAGGGTTCCTCGACCAGGCCGGCTCGCTCGATGCCCATGTCGTCGACGACGGCGTTGGCCTCGCGTGCGGCGCGCTCGTTCCAGGTGCCGATGCGGTCCGCGTTGGTGCCGACTTCGGCAAGCGGGATCACCGTCCCGGTGCGCGCCGAGGCGTGGCAGCCGGCGCAGGTCGCATCGAACACGTGCTTGCCGCGCTCAGCACCGGCCGTATCGATCGCGAATGGATACGGCGGCGCACGTTTTGCCGAAAGGTATTCGATGAGCCAGCGCACCTCGCCGAGGAATTCGTCGCGGTCCTTGGGGGGTGCGCCGAGCAGGCCGAGCGCCGAGTCGATCACCACTGAATACGCATCGTGGCTGTCGCCGGCAAAGTTCATGCGCATGCCTTGTTCGGCGCGGTACTTGCCGAGGTTCCACAGCGAGGGCATGTCGGTCGGACCGAAACTGTCGTCCATCGGCCAGCGGATCATGAAATATTTGGTCAGGTTCATGGCATCGTCGCGGCCGCGGCCCCAGGGGGGAAAATCATCGCGGTACAGCCAGGCGAACTGCTGTTCGCGCTCGAGCAAGCGTTTGCGCGTGATCGGGATGATCACGAAGCGATAAAGCAGGCGGTCGATGAACGGCAGGTCGGTGACCAGATTGATCTCGGCCATCAGGTTGTCGGCATTGAAGCGCGGATCCTTGGCGCAATCGACGAGGAAGCGGAAGAAGGCCCACAGATTGAGGGTGTGGTTGGGGCCGGTCGGCACGAAAACCGGTGCAGCATCGGGCTGCGTGCGGTAACTCGTGGTGTGGCAGGACGCGCAGTTGTTGGCCACGCGCGCAAAACCCACCACCTTCTTCGAAAAGCCGACCGGCAGCTCCTGGCCTTCTTCCCAGACCACGCCGAAGGCAGCGTAGCCCCCCGGCCCCGGCAGCTTGTCTGGAAACATCCGCGGCAGCACGTAGAAGATCCAGTAGGGGATGCCGGCATCGCGCTCGGCGCCGATTGAGCCGTACTTGAAGCGCATGTCGGGATCGCTGGTGATCCATTCCGGCTGCGGTTCCTCACGGAAGAACTTGTACCAGGCGAACGCGCCGCCAGCGGCGCCGAGCGCGAGGATCACGAGCAGCGCGGCGAGCAGGCTGCGGCCCATGCTGCAGTTAATGTTGCGACTTATTGTGCGGCGCTGGGCAGGCGTGCGGCGCGAGCGCGGATGGGTGACGGCGGCGGATTTCATGACTGCGCTCCTTGCATCAGAAGGTCTTCAGGTACTCGACCAGTGCATCCTTGTCGGCGGCCGGGAGTGCGGTGCCGTAGGCTGGGCCTTCGTGACCCGCATTGCCGTTGCCCGGCAGTGTGGTGTCGAACAGGAAGTGATCGGCCGCAGCGCCGGCCGTGCCCGTGGTTGCCGCGCACTGCGCACGATCGGCGGCGCTGGCGAAACCGAGGCGCACCGCATCGATCAGCTTACTGCCGCGCACAAAGCAGCGCGGGCGTGCCGCGGACGGTTCGAGCAGATCGCGCAGCGTGGGCACCGAGCCGTTGTGCAGATAGGGCGCGCGCAGCCAGAGACCGTCGAGCGGCATGTTGGCGTAGCCCCAGGTCTTGCGGAAATAGCGAAAACGATGCGGATAGCCGGCGTAAAGGGTGGCCTGGTTGAGCGCCAGATCCCGCGTGTAGGAATCGAGCCGGGCGGGATCGGTGGCGATGTGGGCGATCGGAGTGACGTGGCCGACCTTCGGCCCGGCGAAGTCGCTGCCGCTCGTGCCGTGGCAGTCGGCGCAATAGCGTGCGTACACCGCCGCGCCGCGTGTGACGAGGGTGTTGTCGACCGGCAGTGGCCAGGCGGGCGGCGTCAGGTCGAGCAGCCAAGTCTCGACCCGGGCAATTGCGGCCAGGTCGATGGTGGGGGGCGTGGTGCCGGTACCGAAGGCTGCGCTCTTGTTGCGCTCCTCGGTGTGGGTGTTGTTGCCGTCCCAGTGCAACTCCATGCGTTCGCCGTCGTCGCGTTGCATGCGCTTGCGCTGATTCCAGATCGAGGGGAAATCGGACGCGCCGAGGCGCTCGTGGGTGGGCAGTCGCGCCACTGGAAAGTTGAACAGCACTTTGGCGGCATTGAAGGTGTCGACCCGCCCCGGTCCCCAGGGCGGTTGATCGAATACGAAGCCGAAGCGCCCGCGCAGCATCAGCAGGCGCTCGCGCATCAAGGCGATCGCCACCGGATAGACAAGGTATCGATCGATGAGCCCAAGCCCGCCGCTCAGGCGCTCGATCTCGGGCACAATGAACTCACGCGAAAAGCTCGGGCCGGCGGCGCATTCGAAGAAGAAGCGTTGGAAGGCACGGATGTCGAAACCATGGGCGGGCATGCCGACGACCAAGCGCGCTGGCGCACCGGGTGCGTCGCGAACGAGGCCGGTGTGGCAGGCGGCGCAGTTGAGGAAGACACGATCGATGCCGAGGTGGCGCCGCTTTGACACGCCGACCGGCAGGTCGTGGCCGTCCTCGAAAATGAGGCCGAGCGACTGATAGCCGCGGCCGGGCAGGTGCTCGGCGCACACGGTCGGCAAGGCCTGCCAGATCCAGTACGGGAAACCCGATTCGCGCTCGCCGCCAGTCGAGCCGTATTTGAAATGCTCCACCGGGTCGGCATGGGTGACCGGCTGGTCCGGCGCAAAACGCACCAGCGCGTAGCCAGCACTGAGTAGGATCAGCACCCAAGGCAACAGCACGAGGATGCGAAGCAGCGTGCGCGCGAGGCGGCGATGAGTGCGGGAGGCGGACTCGGGCGTGTTCACGGTGACCTCGGATCTGCAGTGCGGTGCGCTGTCGAGTCGCTGATCACCCTGTCGGGATGCGGCAGGGGGCGAGCGTGGAGTAGGGGTGGGCAAGTACGTCCTGACCGGTCGTGCTGCGCGCTTGCAGCAGACGGTCCAGCACGCCGCGCATCGCGGCCAGGTCGGACGATTGCAGGAAGGCAGCCGCATGCGCGGCCGCGGGCGGCGGCATGGGGGTCTTCGGACGCGCTGCGGCCGGCAACCGGTTCATCTCCAGTCGATAGAGCATGCGTTGCGCACAGGTCGCAAGGTTGGCGCGCACCTGCAACGCATCGCCGTGCAGAAAGCCGGGCGGGAAAGCGGTGTCGTCGGAATGGCATTGGCTGCACTGGCGCAGGAAGGGCTGCAGGTCGGCGGGCCAGGGCATCGCGCGGAACTGGTGGGCTACCTCGACCGGCAGTCGGGGCGGCAGCGGGGGCGGGGACGGCGTCGAGGCGGGCGGGTCTGGAATGGTCTCGCCGAGCCCGCGCAGCAGCGGTGCGAGTAGCGCCATCCGACGCGCCGGACCTCCCGTCAGCGCATCGTCCCGTCCGGAGAGGTTTGCCTGCGCGAGCTCATCGACGGCGTGCCCGAGCGGCTTGAGGTCATCGACGAGTTCCAGCGTTGCCACCACCGCTTCGGCTGGGCCGGTCGGCGCTGTCAGGTCGTTAAGGGCGTTGCCCCCGCCAAGCAGGAACGTGGTGATGGCTTCCCCACTGCTGGCGCGAATCGGCCCGCCCCGCCGGGTGGTGAGCGCGAAGCGGATCGGCGCGCCGGATGCGTGGCCGTGGTTCGGCAACGCTGACAGCGTCACTCCGGTGAGCGTGCGCGACCCGGGCAGCTCGAGACGGTCGACAACGCCGTCGGCGCTGCGGTGTTCGTCGAGCCTGATGCGCGCCTGCAGGCTCAGCTCGGGTCCGTTCGCACAGTCAAGGTCGAGCCGCGTTGCGTTCGCGGCCCGACGCAGGGAGCACCTCAGTTCGATTTCGCGCGCTGCGGGCTGCGGCATGCGGGCAAGGGCACGTTCGATGAGGGCAAGGTCGGCGCGCGAGAACATCCCGCCGAGCATGTGGATGAAGCGTGTCACGTCGGCGTCGTCGCGTCCGCGCCAGTATTCGAGCGGCGCCCGCAGCGCCAACGGATCGAAGGCCGCGGGAATGTCCGCATAACGCACGAGCTCGGCGTCGGTCGGGGGCGCAATCCCGCCCTCGATGCCGGCGAAGGGTTGGCGGTTCGGCACTTGTGGATCGGGAATGGCGAGACCGTTGGGCCAGCGGTCCTGCCAGTTGGCCAGCAGAGGTTCGATCAGGCCTTGTTGGGCAGGTGTGCTCGTGACGGTCGCCGCACCGCCGATGAGCCGCTGGCGCAGCGCTTGCAGCAGGGCTTGCGCACGGCAGTCGATGCTTGCCTGTGCAGTGGCCAGTGCGCAGCCTTCCTGCCACAGGCGCTGGGCGATGGCAAGTCGATTCGCGCGGGCGGTCGCGGCGTCGATCGCTGCGGGCACATCGATGCCGCCACGCCAGGGCAGGCCCTGGTAGTCGAGACCGGTGGCGGCAAGTCGGGTGGCCACCGCGGGGCTGGCACTGGTCTCGTCCCACGACGGGCGCGAGAAGATCGGTGCCGCGTTCTGGTGGCAGGCGAGACAGAGCGTACGGTTCGCGGCAAGCACCCGCGGGGTCGCCCCGGCGCGGTAGTCGAGCACGAGTTGGAACTCGAAGCGGCCCTCATCCTCGTTGTAGCTGATCACCTCGAGCGCCTCGGCGCGCTCGTGGTGCGCGAGATAGAGCTGGTCCTTGAGGTAAAGGTGTCCGATCGACGCGTCGGTTGCGGGTTCGCCGGTGACCGCGACCACCATGCGCGGAAAGCGGAAGGCGTCGACGTCTCCGGCGGCGTGGCGCTGCAGCGAGCGTCCGAGCGGAATCAACACGATGGCCAATCCGCCGCTCGGGTCTTCGCCATCGAGTTGCGAGCGCACGCGTTGCAGCAGGGCGGGGAACGGGAAGGGCACCTGCCCGGCGCCACCGGCCTCGCGCTCGAGCACGCGATCGAACAGCGAACGCCCATGCTGCGGCGGCATGCGGTCACCGTCCGCGGCAATGGCCGGAACCGGGAGTGCACTGCCCAGCAGCAGCGCAAGTACAAGGCTGACGACTGGGCTCAACACAGGGCGATGCAGGCTCATGCTCGTTCCCCTGCGCAATCTTCCGGGCCGCGAACGCTGCTGATGCCCGGAAAATCACGCACGGCGCGTCCTCAGCCACCGCGTGCTGGAGCGGCAACCAGGCGCTGCTGGGTGCCGCTCCAGCAGTCCTGGTCGATCTGGCCGGTCTTGATGAAGGCGTCGCGACTTGCCGCGATCATCTGCGCGTTGTAGAGGACGAAGTTCACCACGAAGGCGCGGTCCATGTAGGCCCGGCCAAGGTAGAAGCCGGGATAGACCATGCGGATCTCGTCGCGGATCGCGAAGCCGTTGCGTCCGGCGAGCAGGTCGGGCATCCGCCGGTAGCCCGGCAGTTCGTCGGTGAAGGCGTAGTCGATGATGATGGATTCGCGTCGGCCGTCGAGCAGGCTCTGCCCGCAGTAGAGCTTCGCCGGGAACAGCAGCCACTGGTCCTTGCCGCCGACGCTCACCTTCTGCAGCGGTGCGTCCGCGCTTTCCTCGACCAGGCCGAGCTTGCGCAAGGTGGTGAGGTCCTCGATGCGGTTACGCAGCAGGCGCTCGTTACGGAAGAACACCTTGCCTTTCCACAACACCTCGCCGATCAGGTCAAGCTTGGCGCCCGCCACGTTGATCATCAGACCTTTCAGGCCGCCGCCGGCGATCTCGGAAAGGCGCAGCTTGCCGCTGTCGCCACGCGGGAAGAACAGGTCGCCGTCGAACGCCCCGTCTGGGATCGGCCCCGCGCTCAGGCGCGCATAGATCTGGTCAATCTGCTCCTGGTCGAGGCGTGCGATGTTCTGCGGCGTGATCTTGTACAGGTCGGCAGGCAACAGCGGATGGCGGTGTTCGAGCCCCGCGAAATCGGGCTTGCCGGCATAGCCGTCGGCATGCGGGGCGAAGGCGATCGCCGGCGGATCCTCCTCGTCGTCGAACAGGCCACATCCGGAAAGCGCGAGGGCGCCGAGCATGCAGGCGGCCAGCGCCCTGCAGGGCCAGTGCGAGATCCTGGTCATGATGAAGTCCCCCGTGTTCAAAGCGTGGCGAGGAAGGCGATCAGCGCGTTCTTGTCGGCCTCGGACAAGTCCTCGCCGAAGCGGTGGCCCGCGTTCTCAATCTCGGCGGTGCAACTGCTGTACACCTGCTTGATCAGGTAGGGGCGTGCGCGCAACGCCTCGACCAGGCCGTTCGGCTTACCGCTCACTTCCTGGGCGACGGCCTTGAGGTCCGCAAGCACCTTCTTGCCGCTGTCCTTTCCCAGGCGCTCGGTGAGGCTGCGCTCGAGTTCGGCGGCAGCGGTCTTGGTGCGCACCAGGTCGGCGATGAAGGCCTTGTGCTGGAAGTTGCCCAGAGTGCCGGCGGTCACGCCGCGACCATCGATTTCGCTCGGGATCGTCAGCTCGAAACCGAGCAGTCGTTCCTTGTCGGTGCCGTCCCACAGCCGCGGGCCGATGCGCAGGGTCACGTCTTCGTTGAGCAGCGTCACCTTCGGGATGCGCTGCGCCGGATTGAGCAGCGCCTGCATCGACAGGGTGTACAGCTTGAATCGCCCCTCAACGCTCGGGTCGTACTCGAAGCAGGCGGGTTGCCGCTCGGCGGGCAGCAACTTGACGTTGCTCGCGTCGACATAGCGCGGGCGCTGGGCATAGAAGTCGTTGGCGGCGTTGTGCGGCTTGCCGCAGAGCTCGGGCCCGATTGCGTTGTTGTGCAGGAAGGGCGCGTGCGCCCACAGGTTGAGCAGCGAGATGTTGCGGTAGTGGCCGCGACCACCGTCGCCGGGCTCCTTCACGTTGGGGTCGGGCGGCTGCGCGCGCAGGGTTTCAGAGCCGTACTCCTGCCAGACATGGCCGGCCATGTGATTGGAATGCAGGGCGCGGCAGCGGAAGGTGCCGACCTCGGACGCCGCGGTCGGGGCATCGTTGCCCAGCCAATCCTCGCGCAGGCCTGTCCTGAGGTCGAGCTTGTGGAAGTCGAGGCCGGCAAGCTGGCCGCTCGCGGCCTCGGGCTGGCTCGAGTGGCAGCGTGCGCAGCCGTTGGCGAACACTTCGCGGCCGCGGGCGACTGCGCCCGCGCCGAATTCGCGTTCAAGATCGGCGATCAGGTCCTGGTCGGTGTAGCGTGTGCCGGGGTTGGGGGTGCGCAGCCTGTTCTCGCGCGCCTCGCGCAGGTCTGTGGCGTGGCCTTCGGCCGACATGAAGAAGTCGAGGATGTTCGCCAGGCGGTCCTCGACCGCACGGAAGTTCGGGCAGTCCCGTCGGCACTGGCCGATGTCGAAGGGCGTCTGGCCAAAGCCGCGTTGCTGCGGGTCGAGCTGGCGCAGATCCGCAAGGTGATTCACCCAGCACTGCTCGGAACATGAGCCGATGTTGAAGTAGACACGCTGGATGGCCTCGAGCGCGCCGATCGAGTCTTCACCGCCCTTCAGGATGTGGTGTACGGCTTCCTTATGCAGGGACTTCTCCCAGCATTTGCCGTCGCGGCCCGGTTCGCACCAGCACGTCGCCTCGTCCGCGCCCTCGGCGCAGGCGGCCGTCTTGCGCCACTTGATCACGGACTCGTCGGCGAAGGTCGGGCGTTTGGCGATGTTGATCAGCGCGTTGATCGTGCCGGGGTTGTTCACCTGGTCGGTCGGAATCGCCGAGGTGTCGCTGGTACCCGGCCTGGCATGGGCGAACATCTGCCATTCGAGGGTGTTCGAAGCCATGCCGGAGACCATGATCTCGGACACGCGGGTGTATTGGTTGCCGACCAGGCCCTTGATGTTCTCCCACGCCGGGTGTGCCGGGTCGGCAGGCGGGTTGAGCGGATCGAAGGCGATGTGGCAGGAGCCGCAGGAGGTGCCGATGAGGAAGGGCGGCTCGATCGCGCCGTCCTGGAGGTGGGATCGGGCCGCCTCGCCGCGCCCGCCGGCGGCGGCGATCGGCCGGTTGTAACCTTTCCAGGTGGCGGTGCTGCCGTTGAGTTTCTGCCACGCGTCGCGGTCGAAGCGCGGGTTCGGGAACTTGCGGATGCCGAGGGCGCCGGTCGAGGTGCCGAAACGCAGGTCGCAGGCGTCGTGGCGCTGATCGGCAGGGCCGTGCACATCGCCGGCCGCGAGTGGCGCATCGCGGAAGTCGCAGGCCGGGTCACGGTAGCCGCTCTGTCCGACATACGGGAGGAGCTCCTCGTCGCCCGGACACCAGTCGAAGCCGT
>Ga0209476_10003007_pt1 | contig 11216 bp, 12 predicted proteins | sample KloWWTrecipitate_FD_187179 | JGI IMG/M metagenome (GOLD analysis project Ga0209476, IMG submission 187179) | Active sludge microbial communities from Klosterneuburg, Austria, studying microevolution and ecology of nitrifiers - Klosterneuburg... | ecosystem: Engineered > WWTP > Aerobic digester...
CTTGCAGTCAGCGGCAACCCGCGCGCCCTCCTCGAATTGCTCGGGACGCTGCCGATCGATGACCTGGTCTACGGCCCGCCAGATCTGGAGAGCGTCTTCCTGCGCTACTACGATCGCGCGGATTCCGTCGCGGCAAACGCCGACAGGTCTGCGGAGGCGCGTCGATGAGTATGGTGATGTTCCGTCGATGGCTGTGGAGCTCACGCTGGTCGGCGATCGGCTATGGAATCGGCGCGGCGGCATATATTCTGATCATCATCGCCTTCTACCCGACTGTGCGCGCCAACTCGGCGCAGATGGATCAGCTGCTGAAGGTCTATCCCGAGGCACTGAAGCAGGCATTTGGCATCGCGAATATCGGCACGCTGGCCGGCTTCCTCGGCGCAGAGGTACTCAACATCATATGGCCGCTGATCGTCGGTGTCTTCGCGATCATGGCCGGCAGCGCCGTCGTCGCTCAGGAGATCGACAACGGCACGGTCGATCTCTGGCTGTCCGTGCCGGAACGACGTTCACGGCTGCTGCTGGGGAAGATCGTGGCGCTGGCGATGGTCGCGCTGCTCATCGTCCTGGCCACGCTGGCCGCGATCTGGGTCGGCGCGATGCTGGTCGGCGAGTCGTTCACAACGCGTGGCTATCTGGCCGCCGGTGTGTCGATGCTGGCGTTGATCCTGGTGATGCTCGCCTACTCGGCGCTGTTCTCATCGTTCGTGAGTGACCGCGGCCGCGCCGGGGCTCTGGCGGCGGCCGTGACAATCGGCGGCTACCTCGCCTGGATCATCGCGGGGATGAGCAACAGCTGGAGCTGGCTGCGGTACGTGTCGATCTTTGCCGGCTACAAGCCGCAGCCCGCGCTGGCCTCCGGGACGTTTCAGGTCGGCGGAATCGGCATCCTGCTGGGAATCAGCGTCGTCTCTGTCGTTGCCGCGCTCGTGCTGTTCGAGCGACGCGACGCGATCTCGTGAGCGGGGGTGAGGCGGAACGATGACACGACAGCGCTACCCGGGACGGGGCTGGCCACTCGGAGCGCACTGGGACGGTCGCGGCGTGAACGTGGCTGTGTATTCCGAAGAGGCGACCGGGGTTGACCTGTGCCTGTTCGACGATGCCGGCAACGAGGAGCGGACGCCGCTCTATGCAGGGCTCCAGAACGTCTGGCACGCGTGGCTACCCGGCATCGGCCCCGGACAACGATATGGATTCCGCGCCACTGGCCCGTACGAACCGATCAATGGTCTGCGCTATAACCCCAACAAGCTGTTGGTAGACCCATATGCGCGCGCGCTGTGCGGCTCGGTCGACTGGGGCGCGCCGATCAACGGATATCGGCACGATGACCCCGCGCTCGACCTGTCGTTTGACGAGCAGGACGACGCCCATGGCGTGCCGAAAGGGGTCGTGATCGACCCTGAGTTCGACTGGGACGGCGATACGCAGTTGCGTATTCCCTGGCAGGACTCGATCATCTACGAAACCCACGTCAAGGGGTTCTCTCAGCAGAACCCGGCGGTCCCCGAGCCTCTGCGCGGCACGTATGCCGGCCTGGCTCATTCTGCGTCCCTCGACTACCTCACCAGTCTCGGCATCACTGCCGTCGAGCTCCTGCCGATCCACCCGAGCGTCGACGAACAGCGGCTCTACCAGATGGGCCTGTCGAACTACTGGGGGTACAACTCGCTCTGTTTCCTCGCGCCCGATGGACGATACAGCAGCGCCGGAAGCTGCGGTGAACAGGTGCGCGAATTCAAGGCGATGATCAAGACGCTGCACCAGGCAGGAATCGAGGTCATCCTCGATGTCGTCTATAACCACACTTGCGAGCACAACGAGTTCGGCCCGACGCTCTCGCTGCGGGGGCTGGACAACCCGACCTACTATCGCCTCGTTCCAGGCCGCGAACGGTACTATCTCGACTATACCGGCACCGGCAATTCGCTCAACGCACAACACCCCCAGGTGCTGCAGCTCATTATGGATTCGCTGCGCTACTGGATCACCGAGATGCACGTCGACGGCTTCCGGTTCGACCTGGCCGCCACCCTGGCCCGCGAGCTGTACGACGTCAACCGGCTCAGCGCCTTTTTCGACATCATTCACCAAGATCCGGTCATCTCACAGGTCAAGCTCATCGCTGAGCCGTGGGATGTCGGCGAGGGCGGCTACCAGGTCGGCAATTTCCCGGTGCTGTGGACTGAGTGGAACGGGAAGTACCGCGACACCGTCCGCCACTTCTGGCGTGGCGACGCCGGCCACATCGACGAGCTCGCCTACCGACTGTCCGGCAGCAGCGACCTGTACGACGAGGCCGGCCGCGGCCCGTTGGCCAGCGTCAACTTCGTCACCGCCCACGACGGGTTTACGCTCGCCGATCTCGTGTCATACTCAACCAAACATAATGATGCAAACGGCGAACACAACCGTGATGGCGCCGACGACAACATCTCGTGGAACTGCGGGGTGGAGGGGCCGACCGACGACCCGGAGATCCTTGCGTTGCGGGCGCGGCAGCAGCGCAACTTTCTGGCGATGCTGTTGCTGTCCCAGGGTGTCCCGATGATTTTGGGCGGGGACGAAATCGGCCGGACCCAGATGGGCAACAATAACGCCTATTGCCAGGACAACGCGACCTCGTGGTACGACTGGGATCTCAGCCCGGCGGACGAGGCGTTGCTGGATTTCACCCGGCAGATCATCGACTTTCGCAAGGAACACCCCGCGCTTCGCCGGCGTCGATTCTTCCGCGGCCAGCACCACGAGGAGCATGGCACAGCGACCGATGTCGCCTGGCTCCGGCCGGACGGGGCCGAGATGGCGCACGATGACTGGAAGATCGGCTGGATCCGCAGCCTCGGCGTGCTGATTCCCGGCGACGAGGTGCACGATGTCGACGCGCTGGGACGTGACCTGGTCGACGACGATCTCCTATTGCTCATCAACGCATCCGATGTCACTGAGTCGTTTCATTTGTCGCTCGCCGATTTCCCCCAGGGCTGGGAGATTGTCATCGATACGACGGTCGGCGCTCGGTTTCCATATCCGCCCGTCGCCGCAAGCCAGGTCGATGTCCCGGCCCGGTCGCTCGTTCTGCTCCGCAAGCATCACTGGGCTGGGTAAGCCCAACGAGGAGGTTCTTGATGTATGCCCGCGTGATCTCCGTAACGATCCAGCCAGGGCATGAGGATGACCTGCTGGACACCACGACATCGATGGTTCTGCCGGTCGCGCGCGAACAGGCCGGGTTTGTCGATGCGGTGGGATTGTTCGACCCCTCGACAGGCCGCATGATGTTCATCACCCTCTGGGCGGACGCGCACTGCCTCGAATCGTCCGAGGCGAGCGGCCACGTCTCCTCCCAGTTGGCGCGCGTCGCCCCGTATCTCAAAGGGCCGGCGGTTCGCGAAACGTTCGAGGTCGTCATTCCCCCCGCCGGCCAGGTACCTCAACCGAGCTGATCCTCGATGGCCTGCTCGGTCAAGCGGTCTGATGTCGCGACATGGGCGGTCGCAGTGGTGACGGTTTCGAGCCACTGGGCGATCTCGGCCGGCGAGCGTAGCCGCACGAAGGCGGTCCGCGACCAGCGCGGGTCGGTCAGCGCCTGCGCAAACGCCCGGCGACGAATTCCGTGGGTCCGAACCATGTAGGCGAGAATCGACCGGTCGGGGTTCCACACCGAGAGCACGTTGCGCAGGTTCTCCCGGTTTCCGTTCCATAGCTCCTCGCGAAGAAAGACACGTCGCCCGGTGCGCCACGAGACGCGCCACAGCACCATCATCAGTGGCAGGTCCAGCCAGACAATCGTGTCCGCCAGCGGCCAGGAGATGTGTTGCTGCTTGCTCGTGTAGTTGCCGGCCATGATCCATGCTTCCGCGGCGGTCGCCGCAGAAATCCGAGCGCGAAAGATCGCCTCGGTCGCCGGAACCCAGTCTGGCTCCCAGTGCAGCGCATCGAGCTCGATGAATGGCCGGCCAAGCCGCTGGGCAAGCTGCTCGCCAAGCGTGCTCTTGCCGCTACCCGAACCACCGATGATGATGACTCTCTGGCCGATTGTCTGGCGCACTCGGGGCCTCACGTTGGTCGGTGATGATCCATCGTCGGAGCCGAAGACGATAACAAAAGGCGATGGTCAGCGGCGCAGGCGTCCGGGCGGGAGGCGATTCAGAAACGCGAGGTCGACCGCGGCCCAGATCGTTTTCGAGATCGGATAGAGAAAGAATGGCAGGACGATGTTCAGAATAACGCCGCCCAGGATGAGCCGCCAGACCGGGATATCCGGCCAGGTGGCAATGACGATCGCGACGAGCAGGACAGCAAAGATGAGCTCGGTCAGGACGATGTTGAACGCCATCGCGCCGACCCAGTAGCCTTCTTCGTGCTCGAAGCTCCAATCGCAGCGTGGGCAGCGACCGACCATATGTGTCCAGCGCTGGAATAGCTTCCCACTGCCACAGACCGGACAGCGCATCGTGACCCCGCGCCACAGCATGACCAACTCGTTCATTCTTCTCCTCGCTGCCTCGCCCGGCGAGCCCATTCCATCTAAATGGTACTGGCTCGGGCCAGTGCCGCGGCCCCTGACCTTTCCTGGCCAGTCGGACAGGCACGCTCCGGGCCTGTCGGATGATGGCGCGGCCGCGGGCGCCCACTAGACTGGGAGAGGTCGGCAGGCCGGCGATGTCGCCGGAGGACGCAATGACGCGGCCGACATGGAGACGAAGGAGAAGCCTCGGCAATGGATGCAACGATGATGAAGTACGTCGTCAACTACACCCAGCAGGAGCTGGCGCGAGCTCGCGGTCAGTCCGCCTGGCGGACCTTGTTCAAGACCAGGTAACCGCGCCATCGGCTCACGGCAACGATCTCGCTCATCCCCGAAGAACGCCCGGCCAGCAGTGGCCGGGCGTCCGTATGCTTGCAGGAAGAAGGATGGGGGCGCCGGGCGTGGATTCTGGACGACGCGGAGCGGGGGTCGTTGCGGCGTTGCTGCTGGTGGCGGTGACGCTACTGAACGTTGCCATCTCGCGCGGGGTGTTCCTCTATGGCGACGATACGCTGATGTTTCAGGTGACACGGAGCATCGTTGAGGATCGCGATGTCCGTGTGACGTCGCCGACCTGGAACGAGGTGGCAGACAACCCGGCACTCGACACTGCCGGATTTACCGCGGCGTCAATCCCCGGTGTCGATGGCGCTCGCTACGCCAAGTACGGCGTCGGCCAGTCGCTGGTGGCGATCCCGGCCTTCATCGCGGGAACGCACTGGATCTCGCGCTTGCTGCCGCTGGACATCCGCGTCGATGCCTGGGGCAATGAATACACCGGGACGCCGATCTATGCCGTCGGCCTGGTGAACGCGCTGATTGGCGGGATGACGGTCGCCCTGTTGTTCCTCCTGTCGGTTGCGCTCGGATACCCCCAGCGGACGGGATTCGTGCTGGCCGGCCTGCTGGTGACCGGGACGGTGCTGTCGCACTACGCTGCCTCGTTTCTCAGCGAGCCGTTGTCGGCGCTGTGCCTGACGGCAGTGGTCTACGGGATCGTGCGCGCCCGGAATGCCGAGTCGGCGTCGGGCTGGCTGGCGCTCTCTGGCTTCGCGGCCGGCCTGGCGCTTGCGACGAAGATCGCGCTTGTGGTGGCGGTGATCGCACCGGGGCTCTGGCTGCTCTGGTTGCTCTGGCAACGTGAGCGGGGGGAGATCCGCGCCGTGGGGCGGATGTGCCTGGCCTGGGGCGCCCCGGTGGCGCTCTGGCTGGGCGTGATCGGCGCGTATAACTGGCTGCGGTTCGGGAGCCTGACCGAAACAGGCTATGGCGCTGAGGCGAACGCATACACGACGCCGTTGCTGGATGGGCTGGTCGGTCTGCTGTTCTCGCCCGGCAGGGGGCTGTTCTGGCACGATCCGCCACTGCTGCTGGCGTGCGTTGGCGCAGTCTTGTTTGGCCGGCGGCATCCGGGGCTGGCGTTGACGATCCTCGGGATGCTGGCGGGACTGCTGCTGCTCTACGGCCGCTACTACGCCTGGTGGGGAGGCGGCGTCTGGGGGCCGCGCTTCCTTGTGCCGCTCCTGCCTCTGTTGCTTCTGCCGGCCGCCGAGGTGATCGAGCGCGCCTGGTCGGGACGCCGCTGGGCGGTGGTTAGCGTCGGCGCGGTGGCGATTCTCGGCGCGATCGTCACAGCGCTGCCCATCCTCGTGCCGTTCGACCGCTACGTTGCCGTCTACATGTCCTCGCCCGAGATGCTGCGCGAGGCGCTCTGGACGGTGAGCGGCTCGCCGATCGTCGTCGCGGCCCGCGATGTGCTCGACGGGCACGTTACGCTCGACATCGCGGCAATGCGCTACGGAGATGGACGCCTTGTGGTGGCATCCGTCGCGGCTGGGGCGCTGGGACTGGTGCTGCTGGTGTTTGCGGGTCTGCGGGTCATGCGCGAGGAAACCGGAGACGGACCTCGCTAGCTAGCGCCGAGAGATACGACAGCATCGTCGCGATGAACAGGATAATGCCGGCGTTCTCCAGTGTTTCCTCGACGCCGACCATCAGCCGGTAGGGCATGTTCTCGACGCCGTGCAGTGTGTCGTAACGCGCCTCGAAGCTCTCCATGACGAGAGCGCCAAACACGAAGACCGTCGCCGCGACGACGACGCGCCAGCGGGTGGCCGGCGGCAGATGAAACAGGAACCGTAGGTACGCGATCCCGACCAGCGCGACGAGTGCCGCCGCCGGGATCACCCAGGCGTAGGCGAGAAACCCGCCGGTGTCGAACATCGCGTGGAGCGTATACGACGTGTGGCCGTGAACATCCGCGGCATCATCGATCGACATGGCGAGAAAGATCAACGCCAGAACAACCCAGTGGCGGGCGTAGCGGTCTCCGGAGGCGCGCTTGCCGGCGGCGATGATGGTGAGGACGCCGGACGCCAGCAGCAGAAGCGTTACCGAATACCAACTCGGGATCGACACCTCATCCCACATGTCAAACAGCACATAGAGATCGTTTGCGCCGAAGAACGTCAGGCCGAACACGTAGCGATTGAGCGATGTCAGCAGATGCGCGACGAGCAGGAGGCCGGCAGTGGCCGACAAGCCCCACACGAGCCGGTTTCGTGGGATCACCAGCGTCAGGTCGCCTGCCTCGACCCGCGCCTTCGCGTCGATTGTCACTGCTCCCCCCTTCCCCTCTGGCCTCGTAGATCGTAGCAGGGCGGGGGATGGGAGGACGGGGGGCGTGGCGGTGCAGGGTTCCTGGCTCTGTCCGCTTTTCAGTCATCCTGGGGCCGCAGTTGCGGCCCCAGGATGACTGATAAGCGGATTGGTGATCGAGAGCGGCTACCCGGCCTGTTGCTCCCGGACGACCTCTCCGAGAATCACGATGCCCTTCTGGATCTCGGCGTCGTCATTGAATGAATAGGAAAGCCGGAGGTTGCGCTCCCCGCCGCCATTGGCGAAGAACATGAGTCCCTGCCCGACGCCGACGCCGCGCTTCATCGCCGCTTCGGCCACCGGGCCGCAGGTGACCCCTTCCGGCAGGGTAAGCCAGATGAAGAAGCCGCCGGCCGGAGTCGTCCAGGTCGTGCCTTCTGGCATCTGCTCCGCCAACGCCTCCAGCATGACGTCGCGGCGGTGCTTGTAGAGCGGGCGCAACTCGGAGATATGCTCCTGAAGAGCGCCGGATTCGCAGAACTGGGCGGCGATGTGGTTGGTGAAGGCGTTCGCCCCGGCGTCGCTCTTCAGCCCGGCCAGCCGAGCAAGGATCGGGGCGTCGGCGACGCACCAGCCGAGCCGGATGCCGGCCGCGATGGTCTTCGAAAACGTCCCGCAGTACATGACCAGCCCCTGATCGTCGAGCGAGTACATCGTCGGGATCGTCTCGCCATCGAAGCGCAGGTCGAAGTAGGCGTCGTCCTCGAGGATCGGTAGCCCGTGCTTCTGGGCGAGCGCGACGAGCGCCTTGCGCCGCTCCAGCGAGTAGGTGATGCCGGACGGGTTCTGGAACGTCGGGACGCAGTAGAGCAGCTTGGCGCGCTTACCCTCGGCCTCGATGGCGACGAGCGTGCGTTCCAGCTCCGCAATGTCGATCCCCTCGTCGTCGAGCGGAACCTCGCGGACTTCGGCGCCGAGCGCCTTCGCTCGCCAGATCGCGCCCATGAACCAGGGCGCCTCCGCGATCATGACATCGCCGGGGTTAAGGAAGAGATCGAAGATGAGGGCGAGCGCCTGCGACGATCCATTCGTGATCAGAATGTTCTCGACGCCGGCCTTGATGCCCTGATCGCGAGCCAGCTTCTTGCTCAGCTCATCGACCAGCTCGGGGACGCCCGAGCCGAACGCATAGGCAAGCGCCCAGTCGCCGTCGCGCTCCAACGCGATGCGGGTGGACTCGATCAGATCCTGGATCGGCAACGAGGCGGGGTCGGGGTAGCCGCCGCTGAGGGCGATCACGTTCGCGACCGCGCGCGGATCCATACCGACCCCTCCCGCCCGCGAACGTCGGGCCAGGTCGGAAAACAGCTCCTCGATGTTGCCAGTTGCCGGTGTCGTCGCCATCTGCTCCTCCAGTGTAGGTGTCGACCAGTGTTTGGGGACAATACACGGTCTCGGACGATTGGGGAAGAGGAATGTCCACCGCGCGGGTATGCTACGCGGGGATGAAGGACGGGGGACGGGGGACGATGCCGATCTATGTCTATGCGTGCGCGGGGTGCGATATCGTGCTGGAGGAGCGGCGGCCAATGGAGCTGGCCGACTTCCCGCCGGTTGAATGCCCCGTCTGCCACGAGCTATGCGAACGACAGATGGCGGCGTTCAGCATCAATCGCGGGGCTACCGAGGTAATGCCGGACTCCAAGGCCGGCCATCCTCCCGGCTGCCCATGCTGCGCCGGCCTGCGCTATCCTGCCAGCGGAGACGCCTGAAGGATCGGGCGAGGAGGGGACGACGATGAGCGGTGGATACCCGGACGGGGCGATCGATTCGTTGCCTCGAAACCAGCTTCGCGCGCTCCAGTCGGAGCGCCTTGCGTCGATTGTGCGGTGGGCCTACGACCGGTCGGAGTTCTACACGCGGCGCTTCGACGACTACGGGATCAACCCGAACACGATTCAGAGCGTCGATGACGTGGCGACGCTGCCGTTTACCGTCAAGGGAGACTTCCGCGAGCATTACCCGCTCGGGATGCTGGCAGTCCCGCGCGAGCAGCTGGTGCGGGTGCAGGTATCGTCCGGCACACGGGGCACGCTGACAGTGGTTGGCTACACGAAGCGCGATATCGCGACCTGGGCCGAGGTCTGCGCGCGATCGTTGGCGCTGGCTGGGACACGGCCGGGAGACATTGTCCAGAACGCGTTCAGCTATGGGTTGTTCACCGGAGGCCTCGGTCTGCACTACGGCGCAGAGCGGCTGGGCGCGGCGGTGATACCGGCGTCGGGCGGCAACACGTTGCGGCAGGTGACGCTACTCCGCGATCTCGGCGCAACCGTCCTCTGCTGCACCCCATCCTATGCGTTGATCATTGCCGAGGTGCTGGAGCGCGAAGGGGTCACGGCCGATGAGCTGGCGTTGCGAGTCGGGGTGCTCGGCGCAGAGCCATGGTCGGAGGAGATCCGGGTCGAGATCGAGGAACGGCTGGGCATCCACGCGATCGATATCTACGGGTTGAGCGAGGTGATCGGGCCGGGCGTCGCCTGCGAGTGCGCTCATGCGCGCGACGGGCTCCATCTGATGGAGGATCACTTCCTGGCCGAGGTCATCAACCCGGCCACCGGTGAGCTGGTCCCAGATGGCGATTTCGGTGAGCTGGTGCTGACGACGCTCAGCAAGGAGGCGATGCCGGTCATTCGCTACCGGACCGGAGACATCTCGGCGATCATCGATGCGCCGTGCGATTGCGGGCGGACGCACCGGCGGATCGCCCGGCTGCGCGGGCGGCTCGACGACATGATCGTCCTGCATGGGGTCAACGTCTACCCCTCCGAGGTCGAGGCGACACTCCTGGAGTTCGACGAGGTTGCGCCGTTCTACCAGATCATCCTCGACCGCGACTCGGGGCGCGAGACGATCCAGGTGCAGGCGGAGATCACTCCGCAGTACGCCGGGTCGGCAACTGCCTCGGACATGGCTATTCTGACTAATCAGATAACCCGGATCCTGAAGAGCCGATTCGACCTGACGATGGGCGTGCGGCTGCTCAAGCCGGGCGAGCTGGGCCGAATGGAGAACGACAAGGCGGTTCGCATCGTCGATCGACGAACCGGCTAGCGGCCGGCAGAAGGGAGCATCGACCGTGACCCAGCTGGAATCCGAAGTCCTCCTCGCCGAGCAGAAGGGCGGGGTGCTGATTATTACGCTGGATCGGCCCGCGACGCTGAACGCGCTCAACCGGGCACTGCTGCTCGATCTGCTCCGGGCATTCGAGCTGGCGGCAACAGACGATAGCGTGCGCTGCGTCGTGCTGACCGGGGCGGGCCGGGGATTCTGCTCCGGCGCGGATCTGTCGGACCTTGGCACGCAGTACGAGGGACCGGAGCCTCCCTCGCTCGGCGCGTATGTCCGCGAGCTGTACAGCCCGCTGGTGCTGGCAATTCGACGGATCGAGAAGCCGGTGATCGCGGCGCTGAACGGGATCGCGGCCGGCGGCGGGGCCAGCCTGGCGCTCGCCTGCGATCTGCGGATCGCGTCGGACCGCGCCAGCATCGCCGAGCTGTTTGTCCGCATCGGCCTGCTGCCCGACACCGGCGGGACGATCATCCTGCCGCTGCTGGTCGGGCTGGGCAAGGCGGCCGAGCTGGCGTTCAGCGGCGCGCGGATCGGCGCGGCGGAGGCGGAGCGAATCGGCCTGGTCAACCGCGTCGTGCCGGCCGACGATCTCGTGCCAGCGACGCTGGCCTGGGCCGCCGAGCTGGCTGCCCTGCCGACCCGCGCGATCGGCCTGACCAAGCGCGGCTTCAACGCGGCCCTGCTACCGCACCTGGAGCAGCACCTCGAGCTGGAGGCCCAACTGATGGACGAGGCCGGCCGCACGGCAGATCACCGCGAGGGCGTCCTGGCGTTCCGCGAGAAACGCGAGCCGAAGTTCGTCGGGGCGTAGACCGCGAGGGGACGAGGGAGGAGAGGTGACGTAGGGACACCCTGATTGCTAGTGTGGCCGGAGGAGTTGTTGGGCGAGTGGGACGGCATGGGCGATGATGTTGATCCAGGCCAGCGCCAGCAATGATGCCGCGATCTT
>Ga0209476_10003016_pt1 | contig 11206 bp, 13 predicted proteins | sample KloWWTrecipitate_FD_187179 | JGI IMG/M metagenome (GOLD analysis project Ga0209476, IMG submission 187179) | Active sludge microbial communities from Klosterneuburg, Austria, studying microevolution and ecology of nitrifiers - Klosterneuburg... | ecosystem: Engineered > WWTP > Aerobic digester...
CCGCGATTGACCCACCCCAAGCTGTCACGCAGAGCAACGAAGACGCGATGTGCCTGCCGCTCGCCGAGGGGCTGCCCCAATCGCTTACCGCGACTGCTGATGAGGAACGGAGCATCGACTGTCGTCGGAACATGTCGCGCACGTTGCCGCCGGTAGCGTGCGAGCGCGTCGACGGTACTGGGATGTATGGGCAACTGGCGCGACTTGGCGAACTTGGTTTGCCGTATGGTCAGCATCCCTCGTTTGAGATCGACATCTGCATCGCGTAGATGAATGGCCTCCGAAACGCGCAAGCCAGTAGACGCCATCAGGCCGAACAGCGTTGCAAAGGTGGCCGGGCGCAGGCTGCCCCGTGGTCCAAGCTGACTGGCCGCCGCCAGCAATTCGACGATCTCCTCTTCGTGGTAAATGTGCGGCGCTACGCGCCCCGGTTCCGGGCCAAAGATCAATTCGTCCGGTACCTCGGTATCCGGTTCGAGCTGCTTCAGGTAGCGAGCGAAATGCCGCAACCTCGCGAGGCGGGCTGCCCACGTCCCGGGTGTTCCCCGATGCCACTTGTCCTGGCGGGCCCAATTCGCCATGAGTTCGACGGTGAGGGGACCTCGATGATGTTGGCTGGCAACGTAGCGAGCGAATCCTGCCAGCAATGTGTCCCGCGAATGAAGTTCGAACCCGAGCCGATGACGTTCGGCAATATAGTCGTCGATTCTTGTCGCCAAGCTTGTACGAGCGCTCATGATTGACTCCCGGGCCATGGCAGCGGAACCGTCGACAACTTCGGGGTGTCGAGTTTGGCGTAGATCAGCGTGGTGTTCAGTGAACGGTGCCGCAGTACATCAGCTACCTCTTTGAGCGAACTGCCGTTCTCGACCAGGCGACACGCCAAGGTGTGGCGAAGTGAGTGGGCGCTGAAATTCATCAGGCCGGCGCGGCGACAAGCCCATTTGATTACCTTCTGGATCGTCGATGAGGTAACGGGCTGATCGAGTGCCACTCTATGTCGAACAAAGATGGCCCGATGACTCGAAGTGGGGCGCTCATGTTGCAGATAATCGGCCAGTGCTTGCCCGGTTTCCACCGGCAAGGGCAGGATGTCCTGTCGTAGCGATTTCGTGCCCCGCAGCGTCACCGTGCCAGATCGCCAGTCAATGTCGTTGATCATGAGATGGGCGATTTCGCACGACCGCAATCCCATGTCCAGTGCGCAGCGAACGATGGCATAACCGCGCTTCGGCCAGCGTCGAGCGAATGCAAAGGAGTTCAATAGGCGTTCGACCTCGTCAGGCTTGAGCGCATGTGGCAATGACGCCAATCTCCAGTGAACTGGATTTGAAATCACTGCGATCAGTCCACCGACCCGATCTCCACAAGTGATCCGGTACCGAAAGTAGCTTCGCAACCCCGCTGCCAGATACGATGCGTTGGAGGCAGTTCGGTGCGCGTCCAACTGACTGGCAAGGAATTGGCGAATATCGTCAGGTCGCAGCTTCGCAATATCGATAGCGCGCCCATTGAAATTCTGTCGCAACAACCGACCTGCAACACGAATCCGGTTATAGCGTGTCCCGGCCGCCAATCCATTCACATCGCGCAGGTGTTCGTCGTAGCGGTGCAGTTCCTCGGCGACGTGATCCGATGGCCGTGGGGATAACGCGGCATGGTGCGTAGTGGTGTCGTTCATAAAGGTCTCCTGAAGTGAAAACACCACTTCAGACGACCGCAGAAATTATGTCGAGCGTTTGGCTGCATCAGTCGCCGCCAAACACACTGCCACCTACCTTTTTACGCTAACTACCTCAGCTACTTTCCATAATCGAGGACTTTGCATAAGTGCCCATTCCGGCCAGTGAACTTTCTCCATAGCGGCCAGTCATCCAAATCCAGGTTCTACGAATCGAAATGCTTCGAAGCGGCCATTGGCAAGCTCAATCTAGCGGCCAGAAGTTCACCCAACCTTTTCATGAACGAAGAAAGTAGCCCCGCAATCGCTGCTGATTTCCGGATGTTGGGTGCCGACCGGAGCGACGTGCAACTCCTCTTGAAGCAGCAGGATGTCGCCAAAAAAAGCTTCTCCATTCACCATCATGAACTCGCATTCCCTGTTGTAGACACCTGGAAAATAGCGGCTGCCGGGTGCCAACCGGACAAAGCGGGAGAGGCTCTCGTCGGCCTGCCACAATCGCTTTTCGACAACGCCATCGGCAAGCAGTCGCCAGTCGCCATCCAGTTCCCTGACGGTCAATGGCGCCGTTCCCGCGCCCGGGGTCAAACCGCCCAGCAGTTCCACGGCCAGACCGAAAAGACTGCCTAGCGATGTACCGCGCAAATAGGTCACGCACCCCTCGGCCGAGGTAATCCTGTCATGCCGACTCCCGGGGAAAGATACGTGATAATCGCCTGGCCCGAGGTCGAGTGCGCCCATCTGCATTCGGCCAGACAATACGATGCCCTCTTCCAGATAGCGATGGCGATGCATCGGGAGCACGGTGCCTGGCGCCAGCGCAAGCAATACCGAAGTACCTTCTTCAGTGATGCGAAGGTCACGCCCGCGCAAGCCTTTCATCAGTTCACGCCACGGGGTGGCCTGACGCCGAACCGTGGCGAATTCCTGATGGCGGGTGCGGCTGTCGGCGGCGCGTTGCAGCAGCCTTTCGCGCAGTGCCTGGCTGTCGCTGGCCGGTCGTAGTGCCGGTGCAATGAGCGCGTCAAGATCGTTGGTGTCGTTGGATTTCATATCGGTAAGCTCCGTGCCATTCCTTGCCGCGCAAGATGTTCCTGCAGTCTTGCCAGGCTGCGGCGTATCTGCGATTTCACCGTGCCGAGTGGAAGGTCGCAATGCAGCGCAATTTCGTCGTGGGTCATGCCGCGGAAAAAGGCCAGGGCGAGCAGTTGCCGCGGCAAGGGCTCCAGCCGTGAAATGGCTTCGTGCAACTGATGCCGCTCGTCGACTGCCTCCAGCAGATCGAGCGGCGTCTTGTCCCCGGCCATATCCGCCGAGCGTTCGATCGCTCCATCATCCTGGATCTCCTGCGTTTCAACCTGCCGGAGTGCATCAAGGGCGCGACTGCGGGCCATATTCATTATCCAGGCCATAACGCACCCCTTCTGCGGATCAAAGCGCGGAGCTTGGCGCCAGAGTTGCCAGAAGACATCTTCAGTGACCTCCTCGGCCAGTTGGTGCTGACGTGTGAGGCGCAGGGCAAAGGCGTGCACCCGGGAGGCCAAGGCGTCGTACAAGCAGGCCAAAGCCTGTTCGTCCTGATTGACCACACGGCCGACCCAGGCAACGAGGTCCGCTTCGCTGCAAGCCTTGGCATAGGCTGACGTCGCGATCGCGATTGGACTCGGGTGGTCTTCGGCTTCGCTTTCGGCCTGGTCTACTGAGTAGCGATTGCCGGGAAAGTTGTCGTCCAAGTTTGCTGCTCCTAAACATGCTGTCCTCACGATTGTCATTGGTTTTTGTGGAAAGTGACAACCGGTCTACGCGGCCGGTAGCAAAACGGATGCAAATAAATCTCCAATTCCTGCATCTGCTTTTGAAAACCCTGCGTAAGGGATCTCAGGTGCCTCTGATTTCTGCGCCTCCCCGCTATCCATATTCAAGGAGAAAGTCATGCAAGCACTGCGTTCCCTGGTTTCCATATCTGTCCTGCTGGCCGCAACGTCCGCCATGGCCAATGTTGATAACGCCACGTTGCCTGAACCCGTCCGGGTTCCCGACGGTCATGTGCAAAAGAGCTGGACGCTGGGCGTTGGCGAAGTGACATACGCCTGCCGCGAAAAGGCAGATCAGCCCGGCAGCTACGCCTGGACATTCATCGTGCCTGCCGCAACGCTCTACGACGCCGGAAAAAATGCGGTCGGCACCTATTACGGCGGCCCGACCTGGGAAGACAAGGATGGCTCCAAGGTCACCGGCAAGCAGGTCGCGGTGTCGCCAGCCGCTGCCGGCAACCTGCCGCTGCAATTGGTCAAGGCCAACCCGACCAGCGGCCAGGGAAAGTTGGCCAACGTGACCTACATCCAGCGGCTGAACACGGTCGGCGGCACAGCGCCCGCGCAGACCTGCGACATGGCAAGCCTCGGCAAGGAATTGAAGGTTGCCTACCAGGCTGACTACGTCTTCTACACCGCCCGCTGACCAACGAATTTCCCCGCAGTACCCCAACCCCGAAGGAGATCATCATGAACCTGAAAACCGTTGCCGCCCTCGCCGCCGCCATTGTCGCCACCAGCACCAGCTACGCTGGCGAAGCCGACAAATCCTGTGGAGCCAACAGCAAGTGTGCCAAGAAGGAGCTGACAAGCCCGGCCGATGCCAAGTGCTCAAAGAAAGAAGCTTCGTGTTCGAAGAAAGAGGCTTCTTGCTCGAAGAAGGAAGCATCCTGCGCCAAGAAGGATGCGAGTTGCAGCAAGAAGGACGCGAGCTGCTCCAAGAAGTAAATAGCAAAGCATCATGCGTCAGGCTTCATCCATGACGAAGATAGGCCTCGGCTTCCGCAGCGAAATGCTGGACTGGAATCCTGCGGAAATCGAGGCCGATTTCTTCGAAGTTGCGCCCGAGAACTGGGTTCGGCGCGACCGAGGGCCGCTCTACAGTCTGCGTGACGCCGGCTACCCGATCCGCTTGCATGGCGTCTCTTTAAATCTCGGCGGGTCGAGCCAGTTCAGCCGGGACTTTTTGCGTGATCTGCGCGAACTGATCAACGATATTGGCGCCGATCACTATTCCGACCATCTGGCAGCCAGTGGCGATGGACACCAGCTTTACGATCTCTTCCCCGTTCCCTTTACGCAGGCCGAGATCATCCGCGTCAGTGACCGGATAAGCCAAGTGCAGGATGCGCTCGAGCAGCGCATCGGCATCGAGAACACCACCTACTACACCAATGTCGGCACACTGGCCGAAGCCGACTTCCTGAGTTGCGTTGCCGAACGTGCCGACTGCGACATCCTGCTCGATTTCAACAATATCAGCGTCAATCACAAGAATCACGGGCAAGCTGGCATTGCCGACTTCATCGCACAGCTTCCAGCGCATCGCGTCAGCTACCTGCACGTCGCCGGCCATGAATTCGACGAACGCTTCGGGCTTTTCATCGACACCCACAGCCAGCCGGTCGAGGCCGCCACAGCCCACGCCGCCGGCGACTGGGCCAGGCAACACTGCAAGGACATCCTGCTCGAATGGGATAACGACATCCCCGATCTCGCCACCATCAACCGGGAACTGGCATGCCTGCGGGCTTTTACGACTATGTGAGAGGGCGCTGCGACACGCTCCCGGCAGGCTATGGCGAGCCGGGAATGCGCGCCTACCGCCACCTTGTTTTTCTGGGCGTTTCGCAGCTGCTGGCCGCACATTACCCGGCCTTGCGCGAAAGCTTGTCCGACGAAGAGTGGCACTTTCTCCTTGCCGCCTTCATCCGTGATTCAGCCTGGGATTCGAACTACTATGGTGATCTGGCAACAAGCTTCGTTGACTATCTGGACCAGGTGGAGGCACAAGATGACCGGTAGGAAAACCCCAGTCGGAACCCTGTGGCCCCAGTAGCGACAGCGTCGGCCCCGGAAATTTGGAAAGCAGGAAAAGTGATAGCCTTGCTTCACCCACGGTCGCCTAGCGGCTTGGCAGAAGAGCAAGAGCATGACCAAGATGCAGCGACTGGTAGTTGCCCATGACAGGGACAGGGCAGCATGGAACATGCTCGTCCCGACAACGCTAATTCGATGCATCTGGAATTTGTGCTGGACCATTGCCTTCGACGCAGGGGTGATACGCAGACCGAGAAAAGTGAACCCGGCGACTACGCAGAAACACTCGCCAGCTTGGTTGCTCTTTCGGAAAGTTTGCAGCACTGGCACGCCATGGCCTCTCATTTCGGCGAGTTGCCGGTGGTCGAAACCATTTCGATGCGAATCACGATGCTGGAACGCAACCTGGCCGGTGTTGGCATCAACCTACGCAACTGGGGCATGATCGACACTGAACTCGCAGAAGCTGGCGAAGCACTGAACGAATTGAATGTCGCAGCCCGCGAAGGTCGCTGGCAACTGCGCGCAATTTCCCTAGAAGGCGTACGTCACTGGACACTGTGGCGGCCAGCAAACCCATCTAAACCACGGATCTGACAATGTCTGCTTTTGAGCGCGAGCCTGATAGCGTACTCCCGGCCCAGGCCGTGTCGATAGACAATGACAAACTTTCCTTGTGACCGTTGGACCTCCGATAACCCAGGAGCTCCTTGTCGGATCCGTTGTTCATCTCGGGTCTCGGCGTCGCCAGAATAGTTTCATCAGCGGCTTGACGCTGGCGCCATGCATCAGTACCGACATCGTAATCACCACCAGCGTTACCTGGATCAGTTGCAGTGCCAGATCCTGCGGCAAGTCGTGCTGGATCACGTACATCAGGTAATACAGCGAACCGATGCCGCGCACGCCGAACCAGCCAGTCAAGCCGCGCATACGCCAAGAGGCGCCGCTACCGACCATGCCCAGGAGCACGCTAAGCGGCCGGGCAATGACGAAGATGAACAGGGCGCAACCGACCGCCGGCCAGCTCCACGAGTCGACGAACAGCATGCCGCCGACAAGTAGGATCAGCACCACTTCTGACAGGCGCTCCAGGTGCTCCTTGAAGACCAGCGAACCTTCGCTGATCAGCGCTGGCGTTCCTGCATGGTCGCCCCGCTCATGACTGGAGACCAGGGCTGGCGGTAACTCTGGCGAGGTCTCAGTGCGGCCGGCCAGTTTCAGCTCGGTCTGGTGCAGTGCGACGGCGGCGAAGAACACCGCCAGAAAACCCCAAGCGCCGATCAGCACGCTGATGCCATAAACGGCGCCGATCAGCCCGAGCCCGAGGAAATCGTCGAGCAATTCGCGGTCCTGCTGCGGGCCACGGATATTCCAGGCTAGTCGGGCCAGCAGGTAGCCGCCGACAACGCCGACGGCAATGCCGGCCAGAGTCGCCCACAGCACGTCAACTAGCAGCCAACGCAGGCCGGTTTCGCCGACTTCGTGCAGACCGAGCAAGCCCATGCCGAGCATCACGAATGGGAAGGCACTGCCGTCATTCATGCCGGCTTCGCAGGTCAGCGTGAAACGCAGCTGGTCCTGGTCGCCGGGATGGCGGATCTGCACGTCGGTTGCCAGTACCGGATCAGTCGGTGCGAGGATTGCACCGAGAATGATGCAGGCGCCGAGCGGCATGCCGAGCAGGTAGTAGGCGAAGGCCGCGACCATCGCCACGGTGGCTGCCATCGACACAGTGGCCAGCAGTACCGGCGTGCGCCAGCGCCGTAGCTTGATCGGCGCCGGCATCTTGACCCCGGCCGCGAACAGCGAGATCAGCACCGCCACCTCAGTCAGCACCTCCAGCAGGGCCGACTGCTTGAGCGGATTGAAGTGGAACACGTTGAGCACGGTCGGCCCGACGATAAGGCCAACTGCGAGATAGATGATGGCCGAGGTTATCGGCAGCGACTTCAAACGGGAGGTAGTCAGGGCCATGAACAATAGCAGGCCGCCGACCAGTAAAAACCAGACGGGAGTGGAGATCATCGCAGTAGTCTAATTGACAAGGAACCCCGCCGGTAGCCGGAGATGCCCGAGCAGAGCGTTTCACGGATTGCAGCCCTAAAGGCCGGCCAACTGTCGCCGCTACTCCGGCAATACGGCGCGCAAGCCCTGCTCCAGTGTCAACTGGGCCCACCATGCACGCCACAGTGAGACAAAAATCGGAGCCTAACGGCCCCACCTCAGTCTGCCGGTATAACCGCCATTCCGCTGTCGGTCGACAAGGCTTCCTGGCAATGGTAAACCTGCAATCTTGAAACAGTCGATGCGATGAGAATCAACCTCCGGGCGCTTTAAGTGGGAACAATTTTTCATTGTCCATGAGATCGTTGCGGATTGGTCCCTGCGCGCCGCTAGGAGCAGACCCTGTATCGACGTTGGTCGATGCCATTTGCGAACTGCGAGGTTTTGCACCACCCCCAATATTCGCTTGAATAACATCATTTGGATCCAAACCTCTTGCGATGCTCATGTCCGAGCGAATCGGCCCCTGAGCGCCCTGCGGTGCCGACCATGAATCGCTGGAGTACGGCTTACTACCATCACCCAAATGCGCTTGGATGTATGAATTGGCATCTGCTGCTTGGGCACTACCAACGGACATGAACAAACTGACAACACCACAGCCGAGAACTGAAACAATAAGCTTTTTCATGATGAATCTCCTGGGGTTAAGTTCCTCCCTGGAAGTCGTTACATCATAAGAACCTGATTTCCGATTTTTTCGGTCACCGGTTAACGTTCCCTGACTCTGAACCAATTGAATACAATCGCGTTACAGATAAAAATTTCAGGGTAGCTGTCAGACGAGCATGAGCAAGAATAGTTCGAACTTTACAAATTAAAAAAAACCGGATCAGCACACCCAATCCCTGAAATTTCACGAAGACAATTTGATTCCTTTATCACTCTGAAGTCTGAGTCCAACTCCTCGTGCCGCCACCCGCTAACTTAACATTGGCATAGTGCAGTAGCCCACCAAAAACACTCATCCGATCATGGGGCTAAAGATTTTGATCGGTTGTTACATAAGTTCGGTACCTTGAATACTTAACCTCGTATTAGGCTGCGCTAAATATTTCATTGGCATTTTTATTGGACAGAGCTGAGCTTGTCTATGGACGAAGGAGCCGTGCTAGGTAGCGTCATATTCAGGTTAAACATCGCAAGCACGCCAGCAATAAAATGTTTGTGCTGAAGCGGGGCATTTTGATACCAATGATGAAGATAATCTTCAAGGCTATCACGCGCATCAGAGGGATCCAGATTGAGGTAGTTCAATGATGCCCAGTTTTGAGGATCCTCCTGAAATAGTGGCAAAAGCAAGTTGGCAACAACCTCATTGTTATTTCGCATATAGGGGTCATTGCGTAACCGGTCCTCATTCTCATGCAGCCAAGAGACTAGCGGCGTCTGAGCGGGAAGCTGGCGATGAGATTCAGAAATGAGATGATCGAAAAATCGGCGGAGCTTTCTTGCCGCTTCTGACCATTTTGGCTCCGGGGGGGATGATTCCCAAGTATTTGCCAAACTTTTCAGAACAAAGAGCGAGGCCGTTTCGCACAAGGTTTCTTCAAACCACTGGTTGTGTTTGATCGTGGTTGCGTCGATGTTTTCATCATAATTCGAAAGAATATGGCAAAGCTCATGAGCGAATTCATAAGCGTATAGGTGCCAGTTTTCTCCACTGGCATGAAGACGAATCTGATACTCACCGGCCGGCCCCCGTTCATACATAGCAACTGGATTGCTGTCGGTATGGATGATGACAATAGTGGATGCAAGTTTTGTTGGTAATCGAGAAAGCAACTCGTCTGCAACCGAATAGAGAACGGTTTCTATAGACTCGCGCGGAGCACCAGCCCACCCTCCATCCTGGACGCGTAAACGAAGCCCCATTTCCTTACTACTGAAACGGGTTTGGGGCGATACAGATTCAGTTTCGTCAGCATGTGCGAGCGAGCATGCAATTATTGCGATGGAAAGTGGCAAACGCATATAGCGGGCCACCCATGCTCTCGGTGTTCCTTTTCGGCGTTCAATTTTTCGCTTTGCAGTCATATGGCACCCATTGGCACTGCCTCAACAAAATCCTTAAAAATAATTGTCTACTTTTTCTCCTAAGTTAGACATTTCTTTCGGAACTAGTTCGTCTACCCCGCATGGCTGTCGGGGAACTGGCAGATCGAACCATCGTCATTTACTAGTTTAGAATCCGGCGGATTCATTGGGTATCTTCAACCACCGGACCACCTCTGCTTACCCATTGACTTTCAACCATCCGTCGTCGAAACCTAGCGCAGACGGGAGGTGACGCCTCGCGCCACCTCCTGCCCAGCCACCGCCTTCGGCTGCCCAATGTATCGGACAGCAGCGTCCATTGCTTCGTTTCAGCGGCGGCGCCCCACCCGGAAATTCTGGCCCAGGCAAGGCGATGACGATCAACCGCCGGTCGCGCTGAGCGGGAACAGCCTGCCGTCATGCATTGAATCGTTGCGTATTGGCCCCTGTGCCCCTTGGGGTGCATGCCAGGAATCATTTTTGCCCATGTTCATTTGGACGTAGTGAGCGACACCGTCGCCACCAAGATGTGCCTGAATCAGATCATTCGGACTCGCACTGCCAGCAGTGAGCATCTCCGAGCGGATCGGTCCCTGAGCGCCCTGTGGTGCTGACCATGACTCGCTTGCGTATGCCTTGCTGCCGTCGCCCAGATGCGCCTGAATGGATGAGTGGACATCCGCGGCTTGCGCTGCACCAGCGAACGCGAACAAGCTGACTGCGCCGCAACCAAGCAGGGAATAAATAGACTTTTTCATGGTGGAACTCCTGGGGTTAAGGTTGGCTTCATTCATATGAATCAACATGATTATTCCTTTCGTGCTTTAGCCATTTTTCATTGGCATTGAAGGTCGGAACCCAGCTCTGTTGGAGCCATGCAAGCGTTCCTAACCCTTAATACGTGTGCCCTTGAAATCTGGATGCATTTATTGATGATTTATAGGCACGACGGCATCTTTCCGGAATACGGCCATGCGTTTCAAATACCACGCGAGGCAAACCAGCGTCCATTCGCCCGTGACTTTCTTCAGGCCACGCAAAGAGAACTGACGAAAGCCCAGCACGGACTTGATGATGCCGAACACAGGTTCGACAGTTTGCTTGCGCAGGGCATACCGGCCACTCAATTCGTTGATCGGGCACTCTGCGCGCTGAAATTGAAATGTAACGACGAACGGCGGGTTGTGGCCGATTGGGTGAGTTGGCAGGCTCGCCCCAAAGCGGGCATCCGGGATTTGGCAACACAATCAGACTCCATCAACCAAAGAAGGAGTCTGAAATGGAATCCAATCAATCTCGGGAGCCCTGGAATAAAGGTAAATTGATCGGGCAGAAACCTCCGCTCAAGCCGAAGGATATCTGGGCAATCCGCATTCATCTTCAAAACGAGCACTTGATTCGAGATCTGGCGATGTTCAATTTAGCCATCGATAGCAAGTTACGCGGATGTGACCTCGTCAATCTCAAGGTGCGCGACATCACCCATGGGAATCAGATTTTGGCGCGGGCGATGGTCGTGCAACGAAAAACACAACGACCAGTTCAGTTCGAATTGACCGAGCCAACA
>Ga0209476_10003017_pt1 | contig 11201 bp, 6 predicted proteins | sample KloWWTrecipitate_FD_187179 | JGI IMG/M metagenome (GOLD analysis project Ga0209476, IMG submission 187179) | Active sludge microbial communities from Klosterneuburg, Austria, studying microevolution and ecology of nitrifiers - Klosterneuburg... | ecosystem: Engineered > WWTP > Aerobic digester >...
CAAGCAGCAGGAAGGTGCCCGCTACTCGGCGCGCGATCTGGCCGTCTATCGCGGCAGGCTCGAAGGCGTCACGGTGCTGCTGGGCTCCGCGACGCCCTCGCTCGAGAGCTGGCAGCGCGCCGAGGAGGGTCGTTACCGGCGCCTGTCCCTGCCGGCACGCATCGGAGGCGGGGCACTGCCAAGGGTGCGCCTGGTCGACATGAACCAGCAGCCGCGCGCGAAGGGGGGCGCCGCCATTTCGGAGCCGCTGCTGGCTGCGCTGCAGCAGCGCATCGGGCGCGGCGAGCAGAGCCTCGTGTTCCTGAATCGCCGGGGCTATTCGCCGGTGCTGCACTGCGGCGACTGCGGATGGAAAAGCGGCTGCCCGCATTGCAGCGCCTGGCGCGTCTTTCACAAGCTCGATCGTTCGCTGCGCTGCCACCACTGCGGATTCACCGAGCGTGTACCGCAGGCCTGCCCTGACTGCGGCAACCTCGACATCGCGCCGATGGGCCGTGGCACCGAGCGCCTCGAGGAACAGCTTGCGGAGCTGCTGATCCGGCCCGATGGCAGTCCGGTGCGTATTGCCCGCATCGACGCCGACAGCACGCGCGGCAAGGGCGCGCTGGAAGCGCAGCTGGGCGCGGTGCATGCCGGCGACGTCGATGTGCTCGTGGGGACGCAGATGATCACCAAGGGCCACGATTTCCGGCGTATCACGCTGGTCGCGGCGGTCAACCCCGACACCTCGCTGTTCAGCAGCGACTTCCGCGCGCCCGAGAGGTTGTTCGCACTGCTGATGCAGGCGGCTGGCCGCGCCGGGCGCGATGCGGCCCACGCCGCTGCCAGCGAGATGTGGGTACAGACCTGGCATCCGCAGCATGCGCTCTATGCCGCTCTGCGCAGCCACGATTTCGAGGCGTTTGCGGCGTCGCAACTGGCGGAGCGTCGCATGGCCGGATTGCCGCCGTTTTCCCACCTGGCGCTGCTGCGGGCCGAGGCGCGCACGGCCGATGCGGCGCGCAGCTTCCTGCAGGACGCAGCGCAGGCTGCCGAAGGTGCAGCTGACAGCCCCGCCGTGACGGTGTACTCGCCGGTGCCGACCCCGATCGCGCGGGTCGCCAACGTCGAGCGCATGCAATTGCTGATCGAGTCGGCGTCGCGCGCATCGCTGCAACGCTTCCTGGCCGAGTGGTTGCCCGCGCTGCACGCGATGCGGCGCGAGCGGACCGCGGATCAGCGCATCCTGCGCTGGGCGGTCGACGTCGATCCGCTGGCGATCTGAGAATCCCGCGCCGTTCGGCGAGACCGTTCGACCATCCTGCAGGGGCGGCGGCTCAAGTTCTGCAGCCCTGATGCCGAAATGGGCGAAGGAGCGTGAGCCCGTGCTTGCGCCTGCACACCCCGATGAAGTGTCCGATCTGCGGTCATCGCCTCGCCCGTCTTGCTGATCCCTGCCTGAACTGTGCTTCGGCGGGGTCGGCACGGGCCGCTTCGCCAGCCGGCGAAGCGGCTGTTCCGACGAGCCTGACGCTGCCGGCCGAGCTGCGGGTGACCGAACCTCCGGCTGCATCCGCGGCTCGGGCGATCCCCGCGCCGGCTGGGGTGCCTACTCAGCGGAGCGGGTCAGCCAGGGCAGAAGCCGAGCCGGCGATCGCCGCCGATCGGCCGCGCCGAAGTTCCAGGGCGACCCGCGCGGCTTCGAAGATGCCGCATCCGCCCACGGATTCCATGCCGCGGGAGCCTGGCCGCACGAACTCTCGCACCTCGCTGCGCGCAGCGGCCGTGGTCGGCATCCTGGTGCTGCTGTCGGTCATCTACCTGGGCCTGCAGCGTCTGCGGCCGCCCGAGAACACGGGGCGGTCCATCCCGGTGGCTGAAGCATCGAACGAGCAGCGCGAGGCTTCAGCCGTGACGCATTCCGCCAGTGTTCCGACAGCGGCGATCCGTGCCGGCCTGCCGGCTTCTGCAGCGTCCGCACCGAGGGGGCCGGTCTCGCCAGTCGCCACCATGCGTCTGGCGACCAAGGCGCCGGCGGCGCGGGCTACCGATGCAGCGCCGCCGGTCACGTTGCCGGCATCGTCGATGGCCGTGCCCAGCGCTCCTGCGTTGCCGCAACGCGTCGCCGAACCGTTGCCGCCATCCCCGACCGAGCAGCTGGGGGCCGCCAACCTGCGTGACGTCTGCGGCAAGCGGGGCTTCATCGCCGGGGCGCTCTGCATCAACGAACGCTGCGCCCAGGCGGCCTACGCCGGGGATGCCGAGTGCGTCAAGCTGCGCAGGGCGGCGGAGGAAGCCGAACTGGCACTCCAGCGCGGCGGCTGATCTGCAACCCGCGTCAGGCCACCGCGCCGAGGATTCGGATCAGTCCGCGACCCATGCGGGCACCTCGGCCGCCAGCGTCTGTTTCATCGAGGTCGCTGTGCCGAGCAGCGCAAAGCCGAGCAGCTTTCCATCGGTGCCCACGAACCTCGCCTCGCAGCCATCGACGCTCGATGTGACCTGCCAGTCGCCGTTCGACCCGGGTGGCGGGGGACACACGACGGTCGGGCAGGCGGGCGTCTTCACCAGCACCGGCATGGCCGGGTAGGAGACCGGTGTGGGTCGACCGCACAGCGTGGCCGCCAGCGCCCGCGACTGCTGCATCAGCGGCATCACGTAGGGCAGGTTCATGCCGACGACTTCGGCGCAGTCGCCGACGGCATACACGTGCGCAGCCGACGTCGCGAGCAGCCGGTCGGTGGTGATGCCGCGGCCGACAGCGATGCCGGCGGCTTGGGCGACCTCCACACGCGGACGCAGGCCGACGGCCGACAGCACCTGGTCTGCGTGCAACCTGCCGCCGTCGCTCAACGCGAGCGTCAGACCACCACCGTCGGCCCGATCGACCCGGCTGGCCGCCACGCCCAGGCGGAACGTCACGCCGGCCGCCTCGAGACGGGCTCGCAGCCAGGCGCTGGCCTCGGCGGGCAGCAGGCGGGACAGCGGCCGGTCGGCCACATCGAGCACCGTCGGGGCGATGCCTCGGTGCAGCAGATCGTTGGCGAACTCGCAGCCGATCAGCCCGGCGCCCAGGATCGCGACGCTGCGCGCCCCCTCGAGTGCGTCGGCGAATCGGGCGTAGTCGTCGAGGTCGTTGACCGACAGCACGGTATCTCCGGCGTCACCCGCCAGTGGCAGCCGGATCGGATCGGCGCCGAGCGCGAGCACCAGGTCGCGGTAGGCCAGCCGCTCGCCCGCGGCGAGCGTGAGCTGCCGCGCGGCCGTGTCCAGGTCTTGCAGCGATACCCCGGCAAGCACCGTGGCACCCAGTTCCGCGGCCATCTTGTCGGCCGACTTCATCAGCAGGCTGGCAGCGGTCTTCTGACCGGCCAGTGCATTCGACAGCATCGGCTTGGAATAGAAGCCCCCGTGATCGCGACTCAGCACGACCAGCGGCGTCTCCTTGTCCAGCTTGCGGAACTCGCGAGCCACGGCATAGCCGGCCAGCCCGCTGCCGACGATGACGACCGGGGTCGCTGTCGATGCAGCGTCTCCGGGCATCAGATCGCCACCATCTCGAACTCGGACTTCGACACCCCGCAGTCCGGGCATTCCCAGTCCGCAGGCACGTCGGCCCACAGAGTGCCGGCAGGGATCCCGTCGTCGGGCAGGCCGAGGGCCTCGTCGTAGATGAAGCCGCACACCAGGCATTGGTACTGTTTCATGGGTCAGGGTCTCGCGCAGGTCGTTGGGAGTTCGTCAGGAAAGCAGGACGAGCCCGTGATTTTGCGTTGCCCGCGCGGACCGCGTGCGCCCTCATCCCGAGTACCCGGGAAACAGGGCGGCACGCCAGCCGTTGCCAACCGCGACTCAATCTCACCCGACAGCGGTGATCAGGCCGAACGACCGGCGTTCACGCCAGGTCGTAGCGATCGAGGTTCATCACCTTGTTCCACGCCGCCACGAAGTCCTGCACGAACGACTGCTGCGAGTCGCTGCAGGCATGGACCTCCGCGAGAGCCCGCAGCTGGGAGTTGGAGCCGAAGACCAGATCGACGGTGGTTGCCGTCCACCGGCGTTCGCCCGTGGTCCGGTCCCTGCCTTCCAGCACGCCAGCCGAAGCAGCGGATTTCTGCCACTTCGTCCGCATGTCGAGCAGGTTGACGAAGAAGTCGTTCGTCAGCGTTTGCGGCCGCTTGGTCAGGACACCATGGGGCGTCTCTCCGACGTTGGCGTTCAGCGCGCGCAGGCCGCCGACCAGCACCGTCATCTCCGGCGCGGTCAGAGTCAGCAGCTGCGCCTTGTCGACCAGCAACTCCGCTGCCGAGCCTTCGGTGCCCTGGCGTGCGTAGTTGCGGAAGCCGTCAGCCACGGGTTCGAGCACCGCGAACGAGTCCACGTCGGTCTGCTCCTGAGAGGCGTCGGTGCGCCCCGGTGTGAAGGGCACCTTCACGTCGACGCCGGCCCTCTTCGCTGCCGCCTCGACGGCGGCGCAGCCGCCCAGCACGATCAGGTCGGCGAGCGAGACCCTCTTGCCGCCGGACTGGACGCCATTGAACTCCTTCTGGATGGCTTCCAGCGCGGTGAGGACCTGCGACAGTTCGGCGGGCTGGTTGGCCTCCCAATCCTTCTGCGGCGCCAGCCGGATCCGCGCGCCATTGGCTCCGCCGCGCTTGTCGCTGCCGCGGAACGTCGAGGCGGACGCCCACGCGGTGTTGACCAGCTGCGAGATGGACAGGCCCGAGGCCAGTAACCTGGCCTTCAGCGTCGAGATGTCCTGCTCGTTGACCATCGGGTGATCGACCGCGGGCACCGGGTCTTGCCAGATCATCACTTCCGAGGGCACCAGCTTGCCGAGGTAGCGGGCGCGCGGTCCCATGTCGCGGTGCGTCAGCTTGAACCAGGCGCGGGCGAACGCGTCGGCGAACGCCTGCGGGTTCTGGTGGAAGCGACGCGAGATCTTCTCGTAGGCCGGGTCCATGCGCAGCGACAGGTCGGCCGTCGTCATCATCGGCGGGCTCTTCCTCGATGGATCGTGCGCGTCCGGGATCAGGTGCTCGGGCCTGCAGTTCCTCGGCGTCCACTGGTGTGCGCCGGCCGGGCTCTTGGTCAGCTCCCACTCGTAGCCGAACAGCATGTCGAAGTAGCCCATGTCCCAGGTCGTCGGATTCGGCTTCCAGGCGCCTTCGATGCCGCTGGTGGTGGTGTGCACGCCCTTGCCGCTGCCAAACCGGTTGGCCCAGCCCAGGCCCTGCGCTTCAATGTCTGCGCCCTCGGGCTCGCGGCCGACCAGCGCCGGATCGCCAGCGCCGTGCGCCTTGCCGAAGGTGTGGCCACCGGCGACCAGCGCCACGGTCTCTTCGTCGTCCATCGCCATGCGGGCGAAGGTCTCGCGCACATCGCGGCCCGACGCCACCGGATCGGGGTGGCCGTTCGGGCCTTCCGGGTTGACGTAGATCAGACCCATCTGGACGGCACCGAGCGGGTTGGCGAGTTCACGGTCGCCGCTGTAGCGCTCGTCGCCGAGCCAGGTCTTCTCGGTTCCCCAGTTGATGTCGGCTTCCGGTTCCCAGATGTCCGGGCGGCCGCCGGCAAAGCCGAAGGTCTTGAAGCCCATCGTGTCCATCGCGACGGTGCCGGCCAGCACGATCAGATCGGCCCACGACAGCTTGCGGCCGTACTTCTGCTTGATCGGCCACAGCAGGCGGCGCGCCTTGTCGAGGTTGCCGTTGTCGGGCCAGCTGTTCAGCGGGGCGAAGCGCTGGTTGCCGGTGCCCGCGCCGCCGCGGCCGTCGGAGATGCGATAGGTGCCCGCGGCGTGCCAGGTCATGCGCACGAAGAGGCCGCCGTAATGTCCCCAGTCGGCCGGCCACCAGTCCTGCGAATCCGTCATCAGCGCCTTCAGGTCACCGACCACCGCATCGAGGTCCAGCGTCTTGAATTCCGCGGCGTAGTCGAATGCCTCGCCCATCGGGTTGGACGGGGCCGAGTGCTGGTGCAGGATGTTCAGGTTCAGCTGGTTGGGCCACCAATCGGCATTGGTCTGGCCACTGCGGGCGATGGCCTGGGTGCGGGCGCCGCCCGAGAACGGGCACTGGGCTTGGTCTGACATGTTTGTCTCCTTCGACTGATTGCGATGTGCTGCTTGTTTGGTGGGGCGCAGACGTCGTCCGCCAAAAAAATGTATCGAGTCGAGGGGGTCTTGCAAATGCAATTGATAAAAACCCTTCGATAGCGTGTATCAATTGCCTTGAGCCGTGCCGTGCGTCGAGGCATGACCCACGCACGACTGTGCCGGGTGCGCGTATCAGGGGATCCCTGCACCCATCACCCAGGCGAGCAGCGAGAAGCTCACGAACGCCAGCGCGGTGCTGGCCATGATGATGCGAGCCACGCGGCCGTTGTCGGCGCCGTAGCGCTCGGTCAGCAGCGACACGTTGCTGGCGCTGGGCAGTGCCGCCGCCAGCACCAACACCGTCAATCCGAAGTCGGGAACCGGTGCACCCAGCGCACGCGCCGACAGTCCCGCGCCCAGCACCAGCAGCGGGTGCACCAGCAGCTTGATGGCCGCCACAGGCAGCACGTGGCGCAGCGAGGTGCGCGTGTGGCTGTGCAGGCTGGCGCGCCACAGCACCGCACCGATGGTGAACAGCGCCACCGGCGTCGCCGATTCGGCGAGCAGCTTCACCATCGTCGCGATGGGGCCGGGCAGATCGACCTCGATCGCTGCTGACAGCGCACCGAGTGCGATGGCCCATGGCAGCGGGTTCGTCAGTGCGGCCCGCAGCGAGCGCGCCACCGATGTCGCCACCGAACTATCGGCCGCTTGGTGCTCTTCGGTGCCACTCCGGACCTGGGCGAGCGCGATGCACAGCGTGCTGGTCAGTATCAGATCGACGAGGATGGTGCCGATCACGGGGCCGGCAGCCGGCGCGCCAAGCAGCGCCACCAGCAGCGGCACGCCCATGAAGCCGGTGTTCGGAAACGACGCCACCAGCGCGCCGAAGGCGGCGTTCTTCAGGTTCACTCCGGTCGCTGCGGTGCTGCCCGACACGGGCGTACCCCGATCCCAGGTCAGTGCCACGGTCAGTGCGACGACTGCGAGCGCACACAGCGCATACACGACGATCAGCACCGGATCGATGAGCTGCGCGAACGGCATGCTGGCACCGAAACGGAACAGCATGCACGGCAGCGCGAAGAACAGCACATAGGCGTTCAACCCCGGGACCGCATCCACCGGCAGCAAGCCGCGCCGCGCGGCCAGGTAGCCGCACAGCACCAGCGCGAAGAACGGGATCGTGATGGTGAGAATCGCCTGCATGCGCGCAGGAGTATCGCAACCCGGCGCGCCGGTCAGGGGCAAGCCATCGAGCGCTGCACGGTGCGGCGCGTACAGTCTCGCGCGCCGACCTTCAAAGTGGAGTTTTCATGTCCCTGCGTCCTCTCTCCCTGCTGCGACGCGGACTCGCCGGCGTATGGTGGTTCATCGACGCGGCCCGTCGCACAGCGCTGAATCTGCTGTTCCTGCTGCTGATTGCGCTGTTGCTGGTCGCCCTGTTCCGGCGCGAGAGCCCGGTGATGCAGGACAACACCGCGCTGGTGCTCGACCTGAAGGGCCCGCTGGTCGAGGAGCAATCGGGCGGAGTGCGCGATAACGCGCTCGCGCAACTGCGCGGGAATTCGATCCAGAGCACCCGGCTGCGAGACGTGCTGGCGGTGCTGGAAGCCGCGGCAACCGACCCGCAGATCGCCCGCGTGGTGCTGATGCTCGACGACTTCCAGGGGGCCGGGCTGGCCAGCCTGCGCGACGTGGCGACCGCGCTGCAGCGTTTCAGGTCGAGCGGCAAGCAGGTGGTTGCCTGGGGCTCGGGCTACGACCAGAAGCAGTACTACCTCGCCGCCCACGCAAGCGAAGTGCTGATGCATCCGCTGGGTGCCGTCTACCTCGATGGCTACGGGCGGTTGCGCAACTATTACCTCGACGCACTCGACAAGCTGGGCGTCGGCGTCAGTCTGGTCAAGGTGGGCACGTTCAAGAGCGCAGCAGAACCGTTCATCGCCAACGGACCGTCGCCGGCGGCGAAGGAGGCCGACAGCGTGCTCTACAACGGCCTGTGGGCGACCTACACCGAAGGCATCGAGACCGCACGTCAGCTGCCTGCCGGCAGCACCCAGACCCTGATCGATGCGTTGCCCGATCGCCTCGCAGCGGTTGGCGGCGATGCAGCCAGGCTCGCGCTCGAAGCAAAGCAGGTCGATGCGCTGAAGACCCGCGACGAACTGCGCGCGATGCTGATCGAGCGTGGCGCGCGGGATGCCGACAGCAAGAGCTTCCGGCAGGTCTCGTTCGAGACCTACCTGGCGCGCATCACGCCGGTGGTGACAGGTCTCGCCACCGGCAGCGCGATCGGCGTCGTCGTGGCCGAAGGAGAGATCGTCGATGGGCAGGCGCCGGCCGGCACCGTTGGCGGCCTGTCGACTGCAGCGCTGGTGCGCAAGGCGCGCGAGGACGATGCGATCAAGGCGGTGGTGCTGCGCGTCAACTCGCCCGGTGGCAGCGTGTTCGGTTCCGAACTCGTGCGCCGCGAGCTCGAACTGACGCGCGCAGCCGGCAAGCCGGTGGTGGTGTCGATGGGCAGCGTCGCAGCGTCTGGCGGCTACTGGATCTCGACCGCGTCCGACGAGGTGATGGCCGATGCCGCCACCGTCACCGGCTCGATCGGCGTCTTCGCGCTGTTGCCGAATGCCAGCCGCGCGATCGACAAGCTCGGCGTGCATGCCGAAGGCGTGACCACCACCTGGCTGGGTGCCGCGGGCGACCCGCGGCGCGAGCCCGATCCGCGCTTCATCGGCATGCTGCAGACCAGCGTGGATCACATCTATGCCGATTTCATCGGCAAGGTGGCGCAGGCCCGCCAGACCACGCCGGAGAAGATCGACGACGTGGCGCAGGGCCGTGTCTGGACCGGCCTGCAGGCGAAGGAGCGCGGGCTCGTCGACACGATCGGCGGGCTCTCTGCCGCGATCCGCTCGGCCGCGCTGCGCGCCAAGCTGCTCAAGGAGGGCGATGCGGACCTGGCTGCCTCGGCGGCGTCTGGCAGGGTGCCTGATTTCCGCGTGGTCTACATCGACCGCGATCCGGGTCGTTTCGAGCGGCTGCTCGGAGCCTTCGGCGGGGCAGCCGTCTCTGCGCTGGCCATGCATTTCGACCTCAGGCTGGTGCCGGCCGGTCTGCCCGACAGCGTGACCGGGCCGATCCGACACGACCTGGGCTGGCTTGGAGCCCTGGTCGATGGCCGCAAGCCCTTTGCCGCCGTCACGCACTGCCTTTGCGCTGCTCCGTGACGGCGCTTCCGATCTGCATCCGACCCGACGCGTGACGTCTGCTCCTGCCAGCCTGAACCCCGCCCAGCTCGAGGCGGTGCACTACCTTGGCGGGCCGTGCCTGGTGCTGGCCGGCGCCGGTTCGGGCAAGACGCGTGTCATCACGCACAAGATCGCACGCCTGCTCGAAGCGGGCTACGCGCCGGGGCAGATCGCCGCCATCACCTTCACCAACAAGGCGGCACAGGAGATGCGCGAGCGCGCCAGGCAGCTGATCGGCCCGCGCGCGGCCAAGCATCTGGTCGTCAGCACCTTCCATTCGCTGGGCGTGCGGATCCTGCGCCAGGACGGCGTGCGGCTTGGCCTCAAGCCGCAGTTCAGCATCTTTGACAGCGACGACGTGCTGGGGCTGTTGAAGGAGGCCGGTGCCAGCACCGACAACGCACTCGCCCGGCGCTGGCAATGGACGATCAGCGGCTGGAAGAACTCGGGCCTCAACAGCGAGGCGGCCGAAGCGGCGGCGACCGACGACGACGAGCGCATTGCGGCGCGGGTGATGCGGCGCTACGAGGAGCAGCTGGCCGCTTACCAGGCGGTCGACTTCGACGACCTGATCGGCCTGCCGCACAAGCTGCTCGGGCAGGATGAGGAAGTGCGCTCGAAGTGGCAGGACACGCTGCGCTACGTGCTGGTCGATGAGTACCAGGACACCAACACCATCCAGTACGAGCTGCTGAAAAGCCTGGTCGACCACCCGGACGAGCGGCGGCGTGGCCGGTTCACCGCGGTGGGTGACGATGACCAGAGCATCTACGGCTGGCGCGGCGCCACCATCGACAACCTGAAGCGCCTTCCGCAGGAGTACCCCAGCCTGAAGGTGATCGCGCTGGAGCAGAACTACCGCTCGACCGGCAACATCCTGCGCGCGGCGAACGGCGTGATCGCGAACAACCCGAAGCTGTTCGAGAAGAAGCTCTGGAGCGACTTCGGCGACGGAGAGCCGGTGCGGGTGGTCGAGTGCGATGGCGAGGAGCACGAGGCCGAGCGCGCGGTGGCACGCATCCAGTCGCTGCGAGGTGCGGGAGGCGCCAACATCGATTTCAAGGATTTCGCGATCCTGTACCGCGCCAACCACCAGGCCCGGATGCTCGAGAAGGCGCTGCGCAAGGCCAACCTGCCCTACAAGGTCTCGGGCGGGCAGAGCTTCTTCGACCGCGCCGAGATCCGTGACCTGTGCGCCTGGCTGCGCCTGCTCGTCAACAACGATGACGACCCGGCGTTCCTGCGGGCCGTCAGCACGCCCAGGCGCGGTATCGGCACGCAGACGCTGGCCAGCCTGGGCGAGTTCGCCGGCCGCTGGAAGACCAGCCTCTATGAAGCGCTGTTTGCCGAATCGCTGAGTGCCGCCGTGCCGGCGCGAGCGATCGGCTCGCTGCACGAGTTCGGCCGGTTCGTGAACGATCTGGAATACCGCGCACGCCATACCTCGGGTGCCGAGGATGCGAAGGCGTTGCTGCTGGGCTGGCTCAAGGACATCGGCTACGAGCAGCACCTGCATGACGGCGAGGACAGCGAGAAGCTGGCCGCCGCGCGCTGGAGCAACGTGCTCGATTTCGTCGACTGGATCGCCAAGCGTTGCGGCGGTGAGATCGAGAACGACGGCGGCATGGCGATCGAGACCGAGCGGCGCAGCGTGCTCGACGTGGCGCAGACCATCTCGGTGATCATCAGTCTGGCCGAGCGTGGCGACGAACAGAACGTCGTGACATTGAGCACGCTGCACGCCGCCAAGGGGCTCGAGTGGCCGCATGTCACGCTCGCTGGAGTCAACGAGGGATTGCTTCCGTTCCGCTCCGAAGACGACGAGATGACAGCAGAAAGGCTGGAAGAGGAGCGCCGACTGATGTACGTCG
>Ga0209476_10003020_pt1 | contig 11196 bp, 11 predicted proteins | sample KloWWTrecipitate_FD_187179 | JGI IMG/M metagenome (GOLD analysis project Ga0209476, IMG submission 187179) | Active sludge microbial communities from Klosterneuburg, Austria, studying microevolution and ecology of nitrifiers - Klosterneuburg... | ecosystem: Engineered > WWTP > Aerobic digester...
GGCACCTGATGAAGACAACGACGCTCCGCCCGGGTTCAGGCCACCCATCGGCCGGGTCGGGATCCGATCACCGCAAAGGCACGATCCGCGGGCGCACTGGAACCGTTCAAGATCGACGGTCGCGCCGCTGGGTTTGCCACAGGTACACCGGGAGCCCGGCCGCCAACAGCACCGCGCCCCAGGCCAGCGCTTCGGTCCCGGCACCGAACAGGGCGTAGGCGCTGTAGGAAAGGGCGAGCGCGGCAACCAGCCGGCCACGGCCATCGCCGCGCAGCAACCACGCCGCACTGCCGACGAAATAGGGCAACAGGGTTGCGGCGGTGGACAGCAGGATCGAGAAGGTGAACAACGAGACCAGCGAGCGACTGTAGTTGGCCATGATCAGCAGCGACGCCAGCAGGCTGCTGGCAACCACGCCGAACACCGGCGTGCCGCGCGGGTCGAGCCGCGCAAAGTGCTGCGGCAACATGCCGTCGCGCGCGGCGGCGAACGGAACCTGCGCGGACAGCAGGACCCAGCCATTCAATGCACCGAGACACGACACCGCGGCAACCACGGCGATGCCGATGCCCGCCCACGGGCCCCACAGTGCCGCAGCCGCATCGGCCATCGGTGCGGCGGAATCCTGCAGGGCCGCGGCCGGCAGCAGGCCGAGCACGGCGCTGACCGCGAGCACCGTCACCGATCCTGCGAGCAGGGTGCCGACCACGGTCGCGCGCGGGATGGTGCGTTCGGGCTGGTCGATGGCACCGGCCGGCACGGTGGCGGCTTCCAGTCCCAGCAACGCCCACAGGGTCAGGGCGACGGTCGCATTGATCGCGGCCGGCATCGACGCCGTGCTGCGATTGAACGGCTGGAACTGCGCGGGCTCGACGAACCACACCGCGATCCCGGCGAACACCAGCAATGGCAGGAACTTGAGCACGGTCAATACCAGCTGCACGCGGCCCGCCTCGCGTACGCCGAGCAGGTTGATGCCTGCACACAACCACAGGCCGCCGAGTGCACAGGCTGCGGCGCGCAACGGTGTTGCGGTCAGCGCCGGGAACAGCGCGCCGAGGCTGCCCGCGAAGGCAACCGCGATGGCGGCATTCGCGCACCAGATCGAGACCCAATAGCTCCAGGCGACCAGGAAGCCGGGAACATCGCCGAAGGCCTTGCGTGCGAACACGTAGGGGCCGCCGGTCTGCGGCCAGCGCATCGACAGCCGCGCGAAGGTCAGCGCCAGCGCCATCGCGCCGGCCAGGGTGATGCTCCAGCCGATCAGGCTGACGCCGCCATAGGGGGCGAGTGCGGCGGGCAGCAGGAACACGCCGCTGCCGATCATGCTGCCGACCACCAGTGCGGTGGCCGACCACAGGCCCAGCGGGCGCGGATGACTCATGCAGGAGATCCCCGTCGATACGCCGCGCGCAGCAGTTCATGGAAATGATGCACGCCGGTTTCGCGCAATGGATTCAAGCGTCCGGGAGCATAACTGCCCGAAGCGAAACCGCGCTGCACGTCCTCGCAGATGCCGAGATCCTCATGCTGCACTTCGTCGCTGAAGGCAAGGTCGGCGTCGCGCCTTGCAGGGTCGGCTTCGCCGCCAGCGTCGAGTGCGTAATAGCTGTCGAACAGCACCCGGCAGCGATCCACGCCCAGCGGAATGACGCGGTTGGTCTGCAGCCGGCCGGGCAGGATGTTGAGCATCGCGTTCGGCCACAGCCAGTAGTACAGCGCGTCGCCGTTGCCGTACAGCGCCGGATCGCTTTCCAGCGGGCTCCATTGCAGCGAATGCCAGCGCATCAGCTCGGTGCGGTAGCTGCGGTAATCCAGCAGCTTGTTCAGACCCGGATGCACGTGCGGAACGTGGTAACCCTCGAGGTAGTTGTCGACGTACACCTTCCAGTTGCAGGCGATGTCGTAGCTGGCGCGATGATGGCCGCCGTATTGCTCAAGCCCGCGGTCGGGACCGAGCCGCGCATCGATGCCGGCGACGAAGGCATCGAAGTCGGGAGCCGCGTCGTCGTCGACCGCGGCGAACACGAGGCCTTGCCAGACGCGCACCGCGAGTTGCGGCAGGCGCACGTCGGCGACATCGAAGTCCTGCGCGTCCTTCATTTCCGGCGCGGACTTGAGCACCCCATCCAACCCGTAGTTCCAGCCGTGGTAGCGGCAGCGCAGCGACTTCGCGCGCAGGCCGTCGCACTGCGCGATCGGCCCGGCGCGGTGCCGACAGACGTTGTGGAACACGCGGACGACGGCATCGCTGCCGCGCACCACGATCAGCGGCAGCCCGCCGAGGTCGGCGACCACGTGGTCGCCGGCGTCGCGCAGTTGCGACACATGCGCCAGCAATTGCCAGCTGCGATCGAGGATGGCGTGGCGGTCGATGTCGGCCATCGCGGCCTCGACGTAGAAACGCGCCGGCAGCGCGGTGGCGGTGGCGGGCGGCTGCGGGGCGAGATCGTCCATGCGTGCAGTATCGCGCCATGCATCGGACAAAATGAAGGCCCGCAAGGCGGGCCTTCGATTCGGTGCCGGGTCGAGCGTCAACCGGCCTTCGCGGGTGCCGCCGAGGTTGCCGCAGTCGTGCCGGTCGGGTTCCAGCCGCAGGTGCTGCCGGCATTCTGCTCCTTCAGCCAGGTTTGCAGTGGCGCGAAGTACTCCAGCACCGCAGACGCATCCATCTTCTCGCCGCCGGTGAGTTCCTTCATGGTCTGCTGCCACGGCTGGCTTGCGCCCTTGGACAGCATCGCCCAGTAACGCTTGCCGGCCTCGGGGTTGCCGTAGAAGCTGCATTCGTACAGCGGGCCCTTGTAGCCGGCGGCATCGCACAGCGACTTGTAGAACTGGAACTGCAGCACGTGCGAGAGGAAGTAGCGGGTGTACGGGGTATTGCCCGGGACGTGGTACTTCGCGCCCGGATCGAAGAAATCCTCGCCGCGCGCGGACACCGGCGCCACGCCCTGGTACTTCGCCTTCAATTCCCACCAGGCCTGGTTGTAGCCGTCCGGCTTGATCGAGCCGTCGAACACACCCCAGCGCCAGCGATCGATCATCAGCCCGAACGGCATGAACGCGACCTTGGCCAGCGCCATCCGCATCTGCGCGTTGATCAGGGCTTCCTTGCTCTGCTGCTGCTCGCCGACCAGGCCGACCGAGGCCAGGTACTTCGGCGTCATCGCCAGCACGATGGTGTCGCCGATCGCCTCGTGGAAGCCGTCATGCGCGGCGTTCTGGAACAACGGCGGCTGCTTGTTGTACGCGAGGTCGTAATAGATGTGGCCGAGCTCGTGGTAGATCGTGGTCAGTTCTTCCTCGCTGGGCACGATGCACATCTTGGTGCGCACGTCGCCGGCCATGTTCATGTCCCAGGCGCTGGCGTGGCAGACCACGTCGCGGTCGCGCGGCTTGATGAACTGGGTTTTCTCCCAGTAGCTCTGCGGCAGTTTGGGCATGCCCAGCGAGACATAGAAGTCCTGCGCACGCTCGGTCATCTTCCGGGCGGTGGACAGCTCGGCGGCGCGCACGGCATCGACCTCGCGCTGTGCGGCGGAGGCTCCGGCCGCGCCGGGCTTCGCGCGCTCACTGGCGAGTTCCTGCTGGGCGATGGCGCGCAGGGCCGCGTTGACATCGAGGCTGCCGGCTCCCTTGTAAGGCTCCATCATGTCCCAGAGGTTGCCCCAGTCCTGCTGCCACAGGTTGCCCATCAGGTGCGCGGGCAACATGCCGCCGGCGACTTCGCCCTTGTCCTTGCCGTACTGCGCATCCAGCTTGCCGCGCGCATAGCAGTGCAGTTGCTCGTACAACGGCTTGACCTGGTTCCACAGGCGGTCGCTTTCGGCGGCAAGTTCGACCGGGCTCATGTCGTAGCCGGAGCGCCACATCTCGCCGGCATCCGCGAAACCCATTTCCTTCGCGCCTTCGTTGACCAGTTCGGTGAAACGCACGTAGTCCTTGCGCATCGGCTGGCTGATCGTGTGCCAGCCCTGCCAGGCATCGAGCTGTGCGTCGTAGTCGCGGCTCTTCGCCAGCACTTCGCTCAACTGGCCGATGTCGCGGCAGGTTTTGGTCGCGCCTTCACCGGTGCAGTAACTGCCGGAGCCGTACATGCCTTCCATGCGGGTGGCGATCTGGGTCAGCTCTTCGAGCTTGTTCGGATCCTTCGGTGCCGGCATCGCGGTCATCAGCTTGAGCAGCTTGATCGCGCGCGCGGTCTCCGGCGACAACTGCTGGCCGTCGAAACGCTTCGACTGCTCGATCCAGCCGTTGAGCTGGGTGAGCCAGCGTTCGTTGGCCTTGGCGGCGAGCAATTCGGTGTCGCCGTTGATGTAGGTGTTCGACAGCCACTGCGCCGAAGTCAACTCGGTGAAGCTCTTGCGGTACTCGGCGTTGACGCGGGCGATGAACTGGTCGGCGGTCTCGCCGGCCGGTGGCGGTGCGACGCCGTTGGCCGCCGACGGGGTGACAGTGTCGCGCTTGCAGGCGGCAAGGCCAAGGCTGCCGAGGATGGCAAGGGCGAGCAGGGCGGGGCGTAGCTTCACGGGACGTACCTCACGGGTGCGGGTCGCAGGAACCGCAAGGCTAGCGCGTCCAGCGCCGGCCGCAAGTGACGCGGTGCGCGACGGCAACGGCATTGCAGGTGCGAATTCGCCGTTTGCGCTTGCCTACGCGGACTGCGGGAAACGCAGGCTGCGCTGCGCGTCGATGAGTCCGTGCGCCTGCAACCATGCCCATGCATCCTCGGCATCGTGCTCGACATAGGCCACAGCCGAGCCCAGGCGGAAGGTGTAACCCCAGGCGTCCATGTCGGCGAGCACGCGCGCGCGCCCGGCCCCGGGCAGTGCATCGGCCAGCAGCGCCTGCAATACGCAGACCGCGTTCTCTTCCTCGATGGAGTCGGTGGCGTCGGTATGCACGTCGGCGCGTCGTTCCGCGGGCAGCACGATCAGGTGACAGGCTTCGTGCAACAGTGAATGCACCGGGGTGTCGGCGCGTGCGTAGACCGTCGTGCCGACGATGCCGGCTTCGGATTCGCCCCAGTAACTTCCGGGAATCGCTTCGCCGTCGGCGACGCGCTGCAGGGTCAATCCATAGCGATGGAGCAGGGCGGCGGCATCGTCGAATGCGATGTCCGAAAGGGTGAGCACTCGCTTTTGTTCGTCATCCCTGCGCAGGCAGGGATCCAGTGACTTTGTTTCCGAGAAATCATCCATGTCGGAGAAAGTCACCGGGTTCCCGCCTTTGCGGGAACGACGGCGTCCGCATCACGCCGCCGGCGCGCCGCGCTCCGGCAGCGATACCGAGATGTCGAGGACGTCGTGTTCGCCGTCCTTGACCACGTCCACCTTGACCGCATCCGCATCCACGTTCACGTACTTGCGGATCACTTCGAGGATCTCGCGGCGCATCAGCGGCAGGTAATCCGGTGCGCCCTGCGAACTGCGTTCCTGCGCGATGATGATCTGCAGGCGGTTCTTGGCGGTGGCGGCGGTGGTCTTCTTGGGCTTCAGGAAATCGAAGATCGACATGCTTCAACCTCCGAACAGCTTGCCGAAGAAACCTTTCTTCGGAAGGGTGGTGAAGCGCATCGGCCGCTCCTCGCCCATCAGGCGCGCGACCGCGTCGTCGTAGGCCTGGCCGGCGTTGGATTCGCCGTCCATGATCACCGGTTCGCCCTTGTTGGAGGCGTTCAGCACGTCGCCGGATTCGGGGATGACACCGATCGTCTTCAACCCCAGCACCTCTTCGACGTCGGTAATCGACAGCATCTCGCCGTTCTCGACGCGCTGCGGGCTGTAGCGGGTCAGCAGCAGGTAGGCGGCGACATCGCCGTCGCCATGCTCGGCGCGGCGGGTCTTCGACGCCAGCAGGCCGAGGATGCGGTCGGAGTCGCGCACCGAGGACACTTCCGGGTTCACCACCACCACCGCCTTGTCGGCGAAATACATGGCGAGGAACGCGCCCTTCTCGATGCCGGCCGGCGAGTCGCAGATGATGAAATCGAAGCCTTCCTCGGCAAGGTCCTTCAGTACCTTCTCCACGCCTTCCTTGGTCAGCGCGTCCTTGTCGCGGGTCTGCGAGGCCGCCAGCACGAACAGGTTGTCGAAGCGCTTGTCCTTGATCAGCGCCTGCTTCAGCGTGGCCTCGCCGTGGATCACGTTGACGAAGTCGTACACCACCCGACGTTCGCAGCCCATGATCAGGTCGAGGTTGCGCAGGCCGACGTCGAAGTCGATGACCGCGACTTTCCTGCCACGACGTGCCAGCCCGGTGGCGATGCTGGCGCTGGACGTGGTCTTGCCGACGCCGCCCTTGCCCGATGTGACTACGATGATCTCCGCCAAGTTGGCTTCTCCGTTGCTGCGAAATGCGCGCTAGTCGAGCGCGGCGAGTTTGATCTGCCCGTTCTCCAGCCAGACCTGCACCGCCTTGCCGCGCAGATCCTTCGGAATGTCTTCCAGTACCTTGTAGTGCCCGGCCACCGCGACCAGCTCGGCCTGGAACTCGCGGCAGAAGATGCGCGCGTCCTCGTTGCCTTGCGCGCCGGCAAGCGCGCGGCCACGCAACGGGCCGTAGATGTGGATGCTGCCGTCGGCGATCACTTCGGCACCGGCACCGACCGCACTCAGCACGGTGAGGTCGCGGTTGTCCGCGTAGACCTGCTGGCCGGAGCGCACTGGCGTGCGCTGGACCAGGCCGGGGCTGGCGTTTGTCACGGATGCCTTCGCGGCGGCGGCTGCCGGTTCGGTGGCCTTCGCGCGCACGGGTTCCGCGGCGGGTGTCGCTGCAGGTGGCGCCGTGTTGCCATCGAGGCGTTCGTACTGCGCGCGAAACTTGGCCAGCAAGGGCAGGCCAAGTTGCTGCGACAGCGCTTCGACTTCCCTGGTGCCGTAGGCCAGTGCCACCGGCAGCACGCCGGCATCGCGCAGGCCGTCGACCAGGGCGCGGGCCTCATCGAAGGAAGGCGTCCTGCTCAGTCCGCCGAAATCCAGCACCACCGCTGCGCGCGCGAACAGGTTGGGCGCACGCTGCACGCGCTCGCGCATCTCGGCGGCGAGTTGCGTCACATCGAGGGTGCGCACGCGCAGGTTGGCAATGCCGACCTGGCCGAATTTCAGTTCTCCGGCCTGTGCGTAATCGATGACCTCGCTCATGCGCCGGTGCCCGTGGCACGCGGTGCCGAGTGCATCCGACGGGGATGCGGCAACCAGGGTTCGTCGGGCAGGGCATCGCCGTAGGTCTCGCGTACCCACGCGAAGCTGCACAACGGTTTCATCAGCATCGCCGCACGTACGTCATGTTCGTCCATGACATGCTGGCCCACTTCACGGAATCCGAAACTGCCATGGAACAGCAGGGCGTGATCGGTGCCTGGCTGCAGGAACACTTCGCAGGCCAGCTGCGGGTAACGCAACTCGGCATAGCTCTGCACGTCCGCATACAGCGCACGCCCGACGCCGCCACCGCGACGCCGGCTGGCCACTGCGACCCGGTCGATGTAGAAGAAGTCCGGATGACGTTCCCGGAACCAGGCGAAATTGCTGCTGTCGTGGCGTGCATGCGCGCCGAAACCGATCAGGAAGCCGGCAATTGCGCCGTCCCGCTCGGCGACCCGGAAATATTCCGCCGACTCGAACAACTGGCGCAGCTTGTTCGCGTCAAGGGGAAGGATCGCAGGACCTGCGGCGTTGTTCAGGGCGAGGACGGAATCCAGCTCGTGCTCATGCACGTCGCGGATGGCGATCGACATTCCTTGACTCCGTATGATCTCTGCGGCTGCCGTACACGAGTGCGGCTCGTCCGGATTATCGCATGCACCGGCTATGGCGGCCATGACCTTCGGCGCGGGCAAGGTCGACGACAAGGGGTTATAAAACGGCATGCTTGCCCGACTTTCGCATACCCGATTGCTGCGCTACGCCGGCCTGTTCACCTGGGCCATGGCCTGCCTGCCACTCCTGTATTCCTGGATTGGCCAGTGGCGGGATCCGCTGCCGGATGATGCCGTCGCGCATGTCATGCCGTGGCAGGGCTGGGCCTGCTATCTGGCCTTCGGCGCAGGCTACTGGTGGTTGACCCGGGGCCTGGGCCAGCGCCGGCAGGCGTTGGACTACATCCTGCTGGCGATCACCACCTTGGCCGCGATCGGCCTGGGCTTCTACAGTGAATCCGGCCTCGGCAGCGTGTTGTTGATGGTTGCCGCCTGCGTGCTGCCGTGGCTCTTGCCGCTGCAACTGGGTGTGGTCTGGTTGGTCGGTGCGCAGCTTGCGGTGGTGCCGGTGTTCATGCTCGGGCTGAAATTCCCATTGTTCGAGGCCTTGATGCAGTCGATGCTGTACGCCGGCATCTCCGGTTTCGTATTCATCACCAGTCTTGTTGCACTGCAGCAATCCGAGGCACGCGAGGAGCAGCGACGGCTGAATGCGGAGCTGCGCGCGACCCGTGCGCTACTGACGGAGAGCGCGCGGGTCAACGAACGCACCCGCATCTCGCGCGAACTGCACGACCTGCTGGGCCACCATCTGACCGCGCTCAGCTTGAATCTGGAAGTTGCCGGGCATCTGTCCGAAGGTCGGGTCAAGGAGCATGTGCAGCAGGCGCACACACTGGCCCGCCTGCTGCTGACCGATGTGCGCGAGGCCGTCAGCCAGTTGCGCGAGAGCGGGGCGATCGACCTGGGCGCGGCACTGCGTCCGCTGGCCGAGAATGTGCCCAAGCTCGAGATCCACATGGATATCCAGCAGCCGCTGACGGTCGAGGATCCCGAGCGCGCGCATGTTCTGCTGCGCTGCGCCCAGGAGGGGATCACCAATGTGGTACGGCATGCGGGGGCGCGAAACCTGTGGCTGAGTGCGCATAACGATGGTGGGCAAGTGGTGATGCAGGTGCGCGATGATGGTGCCGGTACCGAGTCGCTGGTGCCGGGCAACGGACTGCAGGGATTGCGCGAACGCCTCCGCCAGTGCGGCGGTCGACTGGAAATCGCGACCGGCCGCAGTGAAGGTTTCAGACTCACCATGACCCTGCCGACGGCATCCAGTGCCGATCCGCGCACACCTGAAGGAGTGGTTGCATGAGCCGATCATCGATCCGCGTGTTCCTGGTTGACGACCAGACCCTGGTGCGCCAGGGCATTCGATCCCTGCTTGCCTTGGCTGATGGAATCGAAGTGGTAGCCGAGGCCGCGGATGGTCGCCAGGCGGTCGAGCTCATCCCGCAGGTGAACCCCGACGTGGTGCTGATGGACATGCGGATGCCGGCGATGTCGGGGCTGGAGGCGTTGCAGGCGCTCGGCCGCGCCGGGATCCTGCCGCCCACCATCATCCTGACCACCTTCGACGACGACCAGCTGGTTCTCGCCGGCATCAAGGCCGGGGCCAAGGGCTACCTGCTCAAGGACGTGTCGCTGGAGCAACTGGTCGACGCCATCCAGGCCGTGGCCGGCGGCGGCTCGCTGGTACAGCCGGCGGTGACCCAGCGCCTGCTGTCGGGGCTGGAGCACATGCGCAACGAATTCGTCAGCCTCGACCGCCCGGATCCGCTGACCGATCGCGAAACCGAGATCCTGCGCCTGATGGCGTCCGGCTTCTCCAACAAGGAAATCGCCAATTCGCTGGGTGTGGCAGAGGGCACGATCAAGAACCACGTTTCCAACATCCTGTCCAAGCTCGGGGTGAGGGATCGCACCCGGGCCGTACTCAAGGCATTCGAACTGCAATTGGTCTAGAGCCGGCAGCCAACCGTGGCACGCCTTGCAGGGGGCCGGCCTTCCGCAGTCGCGTCTTCGTGACCGTGCGCACCCAATGCCGCACGACGCCGATCATCCACCCACTCCCCGAGGCACCGGTCGGTTTGGTACGATGGCGGGTCTGCGCGGCCACACGCCGCGAGCGGCCTTCCCGGAGATACCTGAATGACTCGTTTGATCGAGATCCTGATTTCCCTCGCGATCGTGCTGGGCCTGTTCCTGGTCGTGGCCCTGGTACTGCCGTCCAAGCGTCACCTGGTCGAGCGGGTCGAGACCAATCGCAAGCTGACCATCGCTTTCGACAGTTTGAACAGCCTGCGTCGTTTCGACGATTGGAACCCGCTGGTCCTCCGTGACCCGCGCATCCAGCTAAGCTTTTCCGGGCCTGCCACCGGCGTTGGTGCGCGGATGGACTACGTGTCCAAGGAAGACAGTCTGGGCAAGGGCTCGTGGGAAATCGTCGAGAGCCTTCCGCGCGAGAAGATCACCTACAAGATCGAGAACATCCAGCGTGGCGACAACAAGCGCACCAGCTTCAGCTTCAAGCCGACCGGTCGCAACAATCGCAATGTCGAGATCACCCAGACCTACGACATCAACTACGGCTGGGATCTGCTCGGTCGCTATTCGGGCATGTATGTCGCGCGCCATGTCGGTGACGACATGAAGATGGGACTCGCCCGCCTGGTCAGCATGTTGGCCGCCGTGCCGAACGAGGACTACGCGATTTCCGGCAGCAAGCTCGCCGGCTTCAAGGTCGTCGACCGTCCTGCAGAGGACATCCTGTTCGTGAATGCCGGTAACGTCGAACGTGCCAATTCGCAGATCCAGACGTCGATCAACGGCAATAGTGAGTGGATCAAGCGCGTGATCGACGCGAATGGCCTCGAAGCAGTCGGCCCGGTGCGTATCGTCACCACCGATCTCGGGCGCGAAACCTACACCTTCGACGTGGCGCAAGTCGTTCGCAGGAAGGATGGCTCGGCACTCGGGAACATCGCCCTGCAGGGGCCGGTCAAGCTCGTCCAGAACAAGCCGGCGAAGGTCGCGACTGCTGGCTATACCGGTTACATGGCCGAACTGGAAAAGGCTCGAAACGGGCTCCGCGCCTGGGCGCTGACCGCCGGTTACGAAGTGACCGATCGTCCGTATGAAGCCTGGAAGTCCGGTGTGGCCGGTTCTTTCACCGAGAACGGCCAGTTCGACGTCTACTGGACATTGAAGTAATCCGAAGGCTCGCACAATTTGCCATCTGCGAACGCCACGATTTGTCGTGGCGTTTTTTTTTGGATCTTCACCCAACTCCGGGGAAGGCGGCCCTGATCTTGAGGAAGAAGTAGGCGTCATCGCGGTAGCCGTAGGCGATGCGCTTGATGACCTTGATCTTGTTGTTGATGCCTGAATGTTGATTTCCACCCAGAACTGAGCCACTGACCCAGCGGATTTCCGTCCAATCTTGA
>Ga0209476_10003021_pt1 | contig 11195 bp, 7 predicted proteins | sample KloWWTrecipitate_FD_187179 | JGI IMG/M metagenome (GOLD analysis project Ga0209476, IMG submission 187179) | Active sludge microbial communities from Klosterneuburg, Austria, studying microevolution and ecology of nitrifiers - Klosterneuburg... | ecosystem: Engineered > WWTP > Aerobic digester >...
TGCACGAACCTGAAGACCATCGTCTACGGCGGCGGGCCGATGTACGTCGAGGACTGCAAGGCGGCGATGCGCGTCTTCGGCTGCAAGCTGGCGCAGATCTATGGCCAGGGCGAGAGCCCGATGACCATCACCGCCATGGACAAGGCGCTGCATGCCGATACGGCACATCCGCGCTACGAGCAGCGGCTGGCCTCGGTCGGCCTGCCCTTCACCGGCATCGAGGTGCGTGTGGCCGACGCAAACGACCAGCCGCTGCCGACGGGCGAGGTCGGTGAGGTGCTGGTGCGCGGGGCGACGATGATGGCCGGCTACCTCAACAATCCCGAGGCGTCGGCACAGACCCTGCGCGGCGGCTGGCTGCACACTGGCGACGTCGGCTTTCTCGACGAGGAGGGTTTCCTCACCCTGCGCGACCGCAGCAAGGACGTCATCATCAGCGGCGGCTCGAACATCTACCCGCGCGAGGTCGAGGAGGTGCTGCTGTGCCATCCGGCCGTGGCCGAGGTGTCGGTGGTGGGCGCGCCGGATGCGGAATGGGGCGAGATCGTGCTGGCCTTCGTCGTGGCGCGGCCGGGGGCGGAGATCGATGCCGCCGGGCTGGATGCGCTGTGCCTCGACCGCATCGCCCGCTTCAAGCGGCCGAAGCGCTATGAATTCGTGACGTCATTGCCGAAAAATTCGACCGGAAAAGTGCTAAAAAGAGAACTGAGGCGGCAGTTGCCCGAATTGCCGACCGATTGAACCCGCGGCTTGCACAAGACCGCAGCAGGAGACGCCATGAAAACGCGCCGACTAGTCTTGCCAGTCCAGGAAGCAAAACCGGGCATGCGGCTGGCCGCAGAAATTCGCAACGCCGCCGGTGGCGTCCTGCTTGTGGCGGGCACGGAGCTTGGCGAAGAGGCCCTGGCCGGTTTGCGCCGAAGGGGCATCGATGCTGTCTCGGTGGAGGTGGCGGATGCGCGGAGCGAAGCGGAGATCGTCCGGGAACTGGCCCAGGCAGTAGCGCGCATTGAGCATCTTTTTCATCGCCATATCGACAATCCGGAGTTGCGCGAATTGAAGCAGATCGTGCTCGACTACCGGCGAAAGGCCTTGGCATGAACGGCCCGCTGACCCGCGAAGTCGTGCTGGAACGCGTTGCCGAACTGCCGGCACTGCCGGCCGTGGTGGGCGAGATTCTCGGCGCGCTCGATAATGAGGCCGAGCCGACCGAGCGCCTCGTCGGCCGCATCAATTCCGACCCCGTTCTGGTGGCGCGCGTGCTGGGGGCGGCGAATTCCGCCTCGCAAGGCGCCCGCCAGCGGATCGGCTCCCTGCTGGAGGCGATTACCCTGCTGGGCTTCAATCGCGTGCGCCAACTGGTACTGATGACGGCCCTGGTGCGCCAGTTCCAGCCCGTCACGCCGGCATTCGATCCCACCGCGTTCTGGCGGCACAGCTTCGCGGTTGCCGTCTGCGCCGGCGTGCTGGCGCGCGAGGTGGCGGCCGACGAGGAGCTGGCGTTCAACGCCGGGCTGCTGCATGACATCGGGCACTTGTTCATCGTGATGGCTTTCCCGCAGGAATTCGAGGCGATTCTGGCTTTCATGCAGGAAAACGACACGGATATCGTGGTGGCCGAGCGCGCCGTGCTCGGCGTCGATCATGGACTCATCGGCAGCGTCATGGCCGAGCACTGGAACCTGCCGGACGCCTTCATCGAGGCGATCGACGGCCACCACAATCCGGATGCCGCCGACAACGAAGCCTTCTCGAATATCGTCCATGTCGCCGAGATCCTTGCCTATGCCCTGGATATCGGCACCATCCCGCGCAGCGCGGTACCGGCTTTTTCGGCGCTGGCACGTGCGCATCTCGGGTTTTCCTGGCCGGTCGTGGCGTCCCGTTTCGGCGCGATCGAGGCGAACTACCGGGCCGCCTGCATCGATTTCGGCTTCTGAACCGGAAGACCGGTTTGCCCGTAATTCCTTGCGCAGCCGTCAGGGGCAGCGGAAGATTGCCGTCAGGATGGCAAATCCCCTGCCGCGACAGACACTTGGAGGCGGACGTTGGCGGGAGAGACAAGTTGACGTTGACGTCAACGTAAGATAGATTGCCCTTCCCGATATCCTCCGACGACGGAGAGGTTGCCATGACCGATTTGAGCGTGAGCCAGAAGATCGCTGCCTACAAGCCGAAGCACAAGGTGCGTTTCGTCACCGCCGCCTCCCTGTTCGACGGCCACGATGCGTCGATCAACATCATGCGGCGCATCCTCCAGTCCACCGGCACCGAAGTGATCCACCTCGGCCACAACCGCTCCGTCGAGGACGTTGTTACCGCCGCGCTGCAGGAAGACGTGCAGGGCATCGCCATTTCGTCCTATCAGGGCGGCCACGTCGAATTCTTCAAGTACATGGTCGACCTGCTGAAGAGCCGCGGCGGCGCCAGCATCAAGGTCTTTGGCGGCGGCGGCGGCGTCATCGTGCCGGCCGAAATCCGCGAGCTGCACGACTACGGCGTGAGCCGCATCTATTCGCCCGAAGACGGCCAGTCGATGGGCCTGCAGGGCATGATCAACGACATGGTCGCGGCCTGCGACCTCGACCCGGCCAAGGGCACGCCGCAGGAGTTGCAGGCCGTCGCGGCGGGCGACCGCCGCCAGTTGGCGCGTCTCATCACCGCACTGGAAAACGACGCCGTCTCCGACAAGCTGCGCCAGGAACTGATGCAGCGCGCCGGCAAGATGACGGTGCCGACGCTGGGCATCACCGGCACCGGCGGCTCGGGCAAGAGCTCGCTCACCGACGAGCTGATCCGCCGCTTCCGCCTCGACCAGAACGACACCTTGAAGATCGCCGTCATCGCCGTCGATCCCTCGCGCAAGCGCACCGGCGGCGCGCTGCTGGGCGACCGCATCCGCATGAATGCGATCGACCACCCGAACATCTACATGCGTTCGCTGGCGACGCGTGACACCGGCAGCGAGATTTCCAAGGCCCTGCCGGAGGCGATCGCCGTCTGCAAGCTGGCTGGTTTCGACCTCATCATCGCCGAGACCTCGGGCATCGGCCAGGGCGACGCCGCCATCGTGCCGCACGTCGATTGCTCGCTTTACGTCATGACGCCGGAGTTCGGCGCGGCGAGCCAGCTCGAGAAGATCGACATGCTCGATTTCGCCGATTTCGTCGCCATCAACAAGTTCGACCGCAAGGGTGCCGAGGACGCCTTCCGCGATGTGCGCAAGCAGGTGCAGCGGAATCGCGAATTGTTCACCGTGCCGGTGGACGAGATGCCGGTGTACGGCACCATCGCCGCGCGCTTCAACGACGCAGGGGTGACCGCGCTCTACCAGGGCCTGCTGCCCAAGCTTGGCGAGAAGGGCCTCAAGCCGGTGCCGGGCAAACTGCCGCGGGTGGCCTCCAGGCAGTCGTCCGGCCAGAACGTCATCGTGCCGGCGACGCGCGCGCGCTATCTGGCGGAGATCGCCGAAGCGCAGCGCCATTACCTCGAGTACGCCGTCGAGCAGAGCCGCATCGCGCGCGAGCGCCAGGCGCTGCACACCGCGAAAGCCATGCTCGCCGGCTGCGGCAAAAAGACCGGCGACTTCGACGAGGTGATCGCGTGGAAGGACGCCCAGCTCGACCCGAAGGCGAAGAAGCTGCTCGACATGTGGCCGAAGACCGTCGAGACCTATTCGCGGGACGAGTACGTGGTGAAGATCCGCGACAAGGAAATCCGCTCCGCGCTGAACCACGTCACGCTGTGCGGCACGAAAATCCCCAAGGTTTCGCTGCCGCGCTTCGAGGACGAGGGCGAGATCCTCCGGTGGCTGATGCGCGAGAACTTGCCCGGCGCCTTCCCGTTCACCGCGGGCGTCTTCGCCTTCAAGCGCGAGAACGAGGACCCGACGCGCATGTTCGCCGGCGAGGGCGATGCCTTCCGCACCAACCGCCGCTTCAAGAAAGTGTCAGAGGGCATGCCGGCCAAGCGCTTGTCGACCGCCTTCGATTCGGTGACGCTGTACGGTTGCGACCCGGACGAGCGGCCCGACATCTACGGCAAGGTGGGCAACTCGGGCGTCTCGATCGCTACGCTGGACGACCTGAAGGTGCTCTACTCGGGCTTCGACCTGGTCGATCCGGCGACGTCCGTCTCGATGACCATCAACGGCCCGGCGCCGATGATTCTGGCGATGTTCTTCAATACCGCCATCGACCAGCAGATCGACAAGTTCAGGACCGACAACAGCCGCGAGCCGACCGAGGACGAGGCGGGCAAGATCGGGGAATGGACGCTGGCCAACGTGCGCGGCACGGTGCAGGCCGACATCCTCAAGGAGGACCAGGGCCAGAACACCTGCATCTTCTCGACCGAGTTCGCCCTGAAGATGATGGGCGACATCCAGGAATTTTTCGTGCACCACAACGTGCGCAATTTCTATTCGGTGTCGATCTCCGGCTATCACATCGCCGAGGCCGGCGCGAACCCGATCTCGCAACTCGCCTTCACGCTGGCCAACGGCTTCACCTACGTCGAGACGTATCTGGCGCGCGGCATGCACATCGACGATTTCGCGCCGAATCTCTCCTTCTTCTTCTCCAACGGCATGGACCCGGAGTATTCGGTGATCGGCCGCGTCGCGCGCCGCATCTGGGCGGTGGCCATGAAGCACAAGTACGGCGCCAATGAGCGCAGCCAGAAGCTGAAGTACCACATCCAGACCTCCGGCCGCTCGCTGCACGCCCAGGAGATGGCCTTCAACGATATCCGCACCACTCTTCAAGCGTTGATCGCCATCTACGACAACTGCAACAGCCTGCACACCAACGCCTACGACGAGGCCATCACCACGCCGAGCGAGGAATCGGTGCGCCGCGCCATGGCCATCCAGATGATCATCAACCGCGAATGGGGCCTGGCGAAGAACGAGAACCCGAACCAGGGCGCCTTCGTCATCGACGAGCTGACCGATCTGGTCGAGGAGGCGGTGCTGCGGGAATTCGAGGCGATCAGCTCGCGCGGCGGCGTGCTCGGCGCCATGGAAACCGGCTACCAGCGCGGCAAGATCCAGGAAGAGTCGCTCTACTACGAGCACAAGAAGCACGACGGCTCGTATCCCATCATCGGCGTGAACACCTTCCGCAATCCGAAGGGCGACGCGCAGGTCGAGATCGAGCTGGCGCGTTCGACGGAAGAGGAGAAACAGTCGCAGCTCAAGCGGCTGCGCGACTTCCAGCAGCGCAATGCGGCGGAATCCGGCGCCATGCTGGCGCGGCTGAAGCAGACGGTGATCGAGGACGGCAACGTGTTTGCCGTGCTGGTGGAAGCGGTGCGCTGCTGCTCGCTCGGTCAGATCACCGGCGCGCTGTTCGAAGTGGGCGGGCAGTACCGGCGCAGCATGTGACGGCCATCCCCCCGGCCCCCTTCCCCCGGAAGGGGGGTGACGGCCGGTCATCCCCCCGGCCCCTTCCCCCGGAAGGAGGTGACGGTTGTTCGCCGCTTGCGCCCTGAAGGGTGGCGAAGCCACCCTGAAGAAGTACTCCTGGGGTGCGCGGCTCCTTGCGTAACTGAAAGTCAGTCTGCGCAGGACGGCGACTCAGGCGTCGAAACGCCGCAGGCCTTCCAGGTCAATCACGGTGATGCTGCCGTATTCGACGCGCAGCAGGCCGGCTTTTTCCAGGGTCTTGAGGGCCTGGTTGGCGCGCTGCCGCGAGAGGCCGGCGAGGTAGCCGATCTCCTCCTGCGAGATCTGCAACTGCGGCCCGATGCCCGGATAGAGGTGGGGATTGAACATGGCGGCGAGGCTGCGCGCCACGCGGGCGTCCGGTTCAAGCAGCCGGTCGTGTTCGACCATGGCGATGAACTGGCCGAGGCGCTCGTTCAACTGGATCAGCAGGAATCGGTTGAATTCGATGCTGGTGTCCAGCAGCCGGATGAAAGTGGCCTTCGGCATGTAGGCAACGTGGCTATTGCGCAGTGCAACAACGTCGTATCGGCGCGGCTCTTCCTTGAAAAGCGACCCCTCGCCGAACCAGCCGCCGGCGGGCAGGCCGGTGAAAGTGGTGGGCTTGCCGTCGGCGGAAAGATTGGTCATCTTGCCCAGGCCGTCGATGACGCCGATCCAGTGGTCGACCGGTTCCCCCTTTCGGCAGACGAATCCCCCGGCCGGGATCTGGCGGGTCTTGATCTCGCTTTCCACCCGTTTCATCTGTTCCGGAGTGAGGGAACGCGACCAGAGACTGGCGTGCAGCATTTCACCGAGGGTAAACATAAATTGCAGTTTACCGGATTGTCTGCCGGATGACAGCGTGGCGGCGGGGTGTCCAGTAATCTCGCGTTCTTGCCCGGGGCCGCCCGGTTTGACTCGGCGGTTCGATCCGATGGAGAATCGTCGGCAGCAGCAGTGAATAAGACATAGACAGCGCCGGACGGTCAAACGTCAAGACGCTACGGCTGGCAAAGCTGGATCGTGCGCCAGCGCGCAAGGAACAGGAGGAGTCAATGTCGGACAACGTTCGACTGCCATCGCTCAGCACGTTTCCTCGTCTTTTGATGCACCACGCCCAGGTTCGGCCGAACCATCCGGCGACGCGCGAGAAGGACATGGGCATCTGGCAGACCTGGGACTGGTCGCAGGTTGCCGAGGAAGTGCGCGCCATGGCCAGCGGCCTGGCCGAACTGGGCTTCAAGCGCGGCGACAACCTGGCCATCATCGGCGACAACCGGCCGCGCCTGTACTGGGCGATGTATGTCGCGCAATGCCTTGGCGGCGTGCCCGTCCCGCTCTACCAGGATGCCGTGGCCGCCGAGATGGTCTTCGTGCTCCAGGATGCCGGCATCAAGTTCGCCATCGTCGAAGACCAGGAGCAGGTGGACAAGCTGCTCGAGAATCGGGCGCAGTGCCCCGAGCTCGCCCATATCCTCTACGACGATCCGCGCGGGTTGCGCCACTACAACCAGCCTTTCCTGCACGGCCTCGACGAAGTGCAGGAGATGGGGCGCATCCATAACCGCAACCATCCCGAATTCATCGACGGCGAAATCGCCCTCGGTCAGCCCGAGGACGTCGGCGTCATGCTGTACACCTCCGGCACCACCGGCAAACCGAAGGGCGTCTGCCTGACCCATGGCGCCTTCATTGCTGCAGCGCAAAGCGGCTGCGAGTTCGACAAGCTCGGCCCCGACGACAACATCCTCTCCTACCTGCCGATGGCCTGGGTGGGCGACCACCTGTTCTCCTTCGCCCAGGCGACCTATGCCGGTTTCACCATCAACTGCCCGGAGTCGGGCGACACGGTGATGACCGACATGCGCGAGATCGGGCCCAGCTACTACTTCGCGCCGCCGCGCGTCTTCGAGAATCTGCTGACCCAGGTGATGATCCGCATGGAGGACGCCGGCGCCATCAAGCGCAACATGTTCCATTACTTCATGGGCGTGGCGCGCCGCTGCGGCGCCGAGATCCTCGACGGCAAGCCCGTCGCTTCGAGCGATCGCCTGCTCTATGCCCTGGGCAACCTGCTCATTTATGGGCCGCTACGCAATGTGCTCGGCATGAGCCGCATCCGCGTCGCCTACACGGCCGGCGCGGCGATCGGTCCCGACCTGTTCCGCTTCTACCGCTCGATCGGCGTCAACCTCAAGCAGCTCTACGGCTCGACCGAAACCTGCGCCGCCGTCTGCCTGCAGCCGGACGGCCAGATCAAGTTCGACACGGTCGGCCCGCCGGCGCCGGGCGTCGAGGTGAAGATCGCCGACAACGGGGAAGTGATGGTGCGCGGCGCGGTGCTGCTCAAGGAGTACTATAAGCGCCCAGAAGACACGGCCGAAGTGATCGATGCCCAGGGCTACTTCCACACCGGCGATGCCGGTTTTTTCGACGAGGACGGCCACCTGAAGATCATCGACCGCGCCAAGGATGTCGGCAAGCTCGCCAACGGCGCCATGTTCGCGCCCAACTACATCGAGAACAAGCTGAAGTTCTTCTCGCACATCAAGGAGGCGGTGGTCTTCGGCGACGGCAAGGACGAAGTCTGCGCCTTCATCAACATCGACATGGGCGCGGTCGGCAACTGGGCCGAGCGGCGCAACATCGCCTATTCGGGCTACACCGACCTGGCGCAAAAGGAGGAGGTGTACGGCCTCATCCGCGATTGCGTCGAGCAGGCCAACGCCGATCTGGCGCACGACGCCATGCTGAGCGCCTCGCAGGTGCATCGCTTCCTCATCCTGCACAAGGAGCTCGACCCGGATGACGACGAACTGACGCGCACGCGGAAGGTGCGGCGTGGTTTCATCGCGCAAAAATACGCCGTGCTGATCGAGGCCCTGTATTCGGGCAAGGCCTCGCAGTTCATCGAGACCGAGGTCAAGTTCGAAGACGGCCGCAGGGGCAGGGTCAGCGCCGATCTGCGCATCGTGGAAGCCAAGACCTGCCTGCCGCAGGCGGCAAAGAAGGCGGCGTGAGGTAGAGACAGCATGAGCAACGGCAGACAAATCGGCGAGGTCATCCTCGACCTGCAGAACATCTCGCTGCGCTTCGGTGGCGTCAAGGCATTGACCGATATTTCGTTCGACGTGCGTGAGCATGAAATCCGCGCCATCATCGGCCCGAACGGCGCCGGCAAGAGCTCGATGCTCAACGTCATCAACGGCGTGTACCGGCCGCAGGAGGGCACCATCGTCTTCCGCGGCAAGAAGCGCCACGACATGGACACCCACGAGGCGGCCGAGGCCGGCTTCGCGCGCACTTTCCAGAACATCGCCCTGTTCAAGGGCATGAGCGTGCTCGACAACCTGATGACCGGCCGCAACCTGAAGATGAAATCCAACTTCCTGCTGCAGGCGCTCTACTGGGGGCCGGCGCAGCGCGAGGAACTGGCGCATCGCAGGAAGGTCGAGGAGGTCATCGATTTCCTCGAGATCGAGCACATCCGCAAGACGCCGGTGGGCCGCCTGCCCTATGGCCTGCAGAAGCGCGTCGAGCTGGGCCGTGCGCTGGCCGCCGAGCCGAAGGTTCTCCTGCTCGACGAGCCGATGGCCGGCATGAACGTCGAGGAAAAACAGGACATGTGCCGCTTCGTGCTCGACGTGAACGACCACTTCGGCACGACCATCGTGCTGATCGAGCACGACATGGCCGTAGTGATGGACATTTCGGATCGCGTGGTGGTGCTCGACTACGGTAAGAAAATCGCCGACGGCACGCCGGACGAGGTCCGCAACAACGAAGACGTGATCAAGGCCTACCTCGGTGTGGCGCATTGAGCAGCGGGATGTAGGTCGGCCTTCAGGCCGACAGCGGCGGTCGGTGTCGGCCTGAAGGCCGACCTACGGGAGCTAGGGAAAATGCAATTCTTTTTCGAGGTACTGATCGGCGGTTTGCTCAGCGGCGTGATGTATTCGCTGGTTGCGCTGGGTTTCGTGCTGATCTACAAGGCGTCCGGCGTCTTCAACTTCGCCCAGGGCGCCATGGTGTTCTTCGCCGCGCTGACCTTTGTCGGCATCACGGAAATGGGCGTGCCCTTCGGCTTTGCACTGATCCTCGCCCTCGGCGCGATGATTCTGCTGGCCATTGCAACCGAGCGCGTGGTGCTGCGGCCGCTGGTCAACCAGCCGCAGATCACCCTGTTCATGGCCACCATCGGCCTCACCTTCCTGGTCGAAGGCCTCGCCCAGGGCATGTGGGGCGCCAGCGTGCGCGGCCTGGAAATCCCCGGCATCCAGGACGAACCGATCGAGTGGATGATGGAGAACACCGGCATCGGCGTTTCCAAGTTCGACCTGTTCGCCGCCGGGGTCTCGGCCGTCCTGGTGGTCGTGCTGGCCATCTTCTTCAACAAGACGCGTGTCGGCCGCGCGCTGCGCGCCGTGGCGGACGACCATCAGGCGGCGCTGGCCATCGGCATTCCGCTGCAGGATATTTGGCGCATCGTCTGGGCCGTCGCCGGCCTGGTTGCGCTGGTGGCGGGCATCATGTGGGGCGCGCGCAACGGCGTCCAGTTCGCCCTGACCTTCGTCGCCCTCAAGGCGCTGCCGGTGCTGATCATCGGCGGGTTTACCTCGATCCCGGGGGCAATCGTCGGCGGGCTGATCATCGGCGCTAGCGAAAAGCTGGGCGAAATCTACATCCCGCCCTTCGTGCAGAGCACCTTTGGAATCGAGACCAGCCTGGGCGGTATCGAGGGCTGGTTCCCGTATGTGATGGCGCTTATCTTTCTTCTCGTCCGGCCGGAAGGCCTGTTCGGCGAGAAGCATATCGACAGGGTGTGACCGACCATGCTTTACCGTGAAGCAGGCCAGTTCAAGGCCAGTTACAAGGAAGACCAGCAGATATTTCCGATCCGGCAGGATCGCATCGCAATCGCGCTGATCCTCGCCTTCTTCTATCTGGGGGTGCCGTATTTCGCCAGCCAGTACTGGCTGCAGGGCATCATGATCCCGGTGCTGATCTTTTCGCTGGCGGCAATCGGCCTGAATATCCTCACCGGCTATGCCGGCCAGCTCTCGCTCGGTTCGGCCGCCTTCATGGCGGTGGGCGCCTTCGCCGCCTACAATTTCGTGCTGCGCGTACCCGGCATGCCGATCCTGGTGGCCTTCGTCCTGGCCGGCCTGTGTGCGGCGGCAGTGGGCATGGTGTTCGGTTTGCCGAGCCTGCGCATCAAGGGTTTCTACCTCGCGGTGGCGACGCTGGCGGCGCAGTTTTTCATCGTCTGGGCGCTGACCAAGTTTCCCTGGTTCTCCAATCACAGCTCGTCGGGCGTCATCACGGCGCAGAAGGTCGTGATTCTTGGCTATGTCTTCGAGACGCCCGAGGCCAAGTACCTGCTGACGCTGGGCGTCGTCACCGTTCTGGCGCTGCTGGCGAAAAACATGGTACGCAGCAGCATCGGCCGCTCCTGGATGGCCATCCGCGACATGGACGTTGCGGCCGAGGTGATCGGCATCCGGCCGATGCACACCAAGCTGATGGCTTTTGCGGTGAGTTCCTTTTACTGCGGCGTGGCCGGAGCGTTGTATGCATATACCTACCTTGGCACGGTGGAGCCCGAAGGTTTTAACCTGGACTTGTCCTTCAGGATTCTCTTCATGGTCATCATCGGCGGCGTCGGCAGCATCATGGGCTCTTTTCTCGGGGCGGCCTTCATCGTGCTGTTGCCGATCTTTCTGAACATTTCCATGCACATGCTGGGCGACTGGGTGCCGCAGGGGCT
>Ga0209476_10003024_pt1 | contig 11191 bp, 10 predicted proteins | sample KloWWTrecipitate_FD_187179 | JGI IMG/M metagenome (GOLD analysis project Ga0209476, IMG submission 187179) | Active sludge microbial communities from Klosterneuburg, Austria, studying microevolution and ecology of nitrifiers - Klosterneuburg... | ecosystem: Engineered > WWTP > Aerobic digester...
CGTTCGGCGCCTTCCTGAGCGATGACGCTATCGAGCGCGTCGGTCCATTCTTTGGTTTCCTGCGGATCGAGATCAGCATCATTAACGAATGTTTTCTTGCTCATTATGTCTCCTAAACAAAGATGAGTCAGAGGCATGAAAAATCGCTTCAACTATTTGCTGGTTTGTGCAAAGCACATTTGCCGTCGCTAGCATTTAAGGCGAATCCAATTTATCAGCCACATTGAGTGCATAGGCGATTGCCATACATCCAATGTGTTGCCATGACTCAAGTAACTCGATTATTTCATCAGAAAAATTGCGGAAGCTTTTGCGGGCAGTACACAGCCTGTGGGCTGCCCGCTAACGAAGTTGCTAAATCGGTCTATCCGCTTTGACCAACAGAACCGATGTCTCGGCGATGCGTACCAGCTTTTCTGCCACGCTGCCGACGACCATCCGATCGAAGCCGTGGCGACCGTGCGTGCCGACGACAATCAGGTCGGCCTGCCATTCAGTAGCGCCTTCTGCGATCAGGTGAGATACACGTTTCTTGCCTGACTCCAAAAGCCGTCGCTCGGCCGCAATGCCTTCCGCCGCCGCCAGTGCTGCTGCATCGTCGAGCAACTTGTTGCCGGCAGTGCGCATGGCGGCCTCGGTCTTCTCGATGTCAATGAAGGTGCCGATACCCAAAGGATTGTATATTTGTTGCCAAACCAATTGTTTTACCCCCCCAAGAGAACACGTTGCATTTAATTCTGCTTTAGGCTCGTATCGGCTTATTTGGCGCATGAACCTGAGTTTCTTTGTGTTTCACCAATTCGTAACGAGTTGCATATCGCGAAATGTGACACGAACTCTAAGGGCTTTTATGATTGAATGGAAATTGGTTGGACCACTCGCCCGGATTGGCTTGGGGTGCCCCATTTAGCGATCGTGTCCCCGGACGTGGTGTAAGAGTCGCTCAGGAAGTCATGGACTCCGGCATGGCTGGTTTGCCTGATCAGCCAGCTTTATGAAAAAACCTCATTGATCATCGCGACCAACCTGTCATTCGGCGAATGGGTGACTGTGTTCGGCGATCCAAAGATGACGACAGCCTTGCTCGACCGCATCACCCATCACTGCGAAATCCTCGAAACCGGCAACGATTCATACCGCTTCAAACAGCGGAAAAAATCCGTCAAATCAGCCTGACAAACTGGAAAGATTTGGACGCTGATTGACACCGGAAGGAACCACCACTGGCCAGTCGTTCGGGAAGAGGGTCAGTTGAAGCGCCGCGACCTTGCGCGCCTCGTCGGGAAAACCGCTGGTGTAGGACGGTTGGCCGCAGCAGGTCTGCTCTTCGGGAAAATGCACGCGGATGCCTTCGCGTTCAAGTAGCGTGATGGCATCCATCCCGGCGCCGGGAAAGAACTGGTCGACGACACAGGTGGCAAAAAAATAAGGCTCTGTTCGCGAAACCCGTTGGTTTTCCTATACTGAAGTCAAGATGGCTAACGGGAGCGGATCATGGACGCGAAATTATTCCGTGGCTGGCTGCACCAGCTTGGCGAGTTGTCGGATCGGCAGCGAGATCAACTGAAGCATCGGCTGCTCGGCGGCGAGGCAAGCGATGATGCCCGAGACTGGATCAATCGACGGGCCCAGGAGAGTCTGGCCTGTCCGCATTGTCAGGCGGCCCATGTGCAGCGCTGGGGCCGCGAGTCGGAGATTCAACGCTACCGGTGCTGTGACTGTCATCGCACCTTCAATGCCCTGACCGGCTCGCCGCTGGCCGGACTGAAATGTCGTGAGGTGTAAATCAGCGTGCAAAACTGAGCATCTAATCAGGGGAAACAGCGTTGAAATTTGACCAGCCTGATTGGAAGATCCGACCCTTTTTGGCCGGAGCAATCAGGAGTGATCAGTATGGAAAGTTTTGCGAAGCTTCATCGCCGGCATTTTGTGCATGGGGATCAACCCGGCCTCGTACCGACACTCGGGCACGGGAAAACTGGATGTCGATGCAGCCTTCCTGCGCACTCGGCGCATCCGGCATGGATGCCGGCGCCGGGGTGATCGTCACCGGTAGCATTTGTGGTTGGGCAACAACAACCTTCGTGGCCAGCAATTGACGCCGCCATTTATGGAGTTGATTGGCGTTAATACCGTGGGCCATCGCCACCCCAGCAATCGATACGCCTGCTTGATCGCTGGCTTTAACTGCGCCTTGCTTGAATTCGAGACTGTGAGTCCGTCGTGTGCCCATATCGTGTCCGCTAAAAAAATGGCGGACACCAGCAAGCGTCCGCCACGTAAGCTTCTACGATCTAAAACCTCAAGGCCAGACGGTCATGGCCGGACGGTTACTATCAGATCAATGCAGCGAAATTCCCTGTGCATCGCGATTTCACTGGGTTCGACTGGTCAGAGTCAGCACTCGAAGAAGGACCGCTCCGGCAACTGGCAACGGCAGCCTTCATGGAAACTGCGCACAACCTGATTCTGGTCGGTGGTACCGGTACGGGAAAAACACACACTGCGATTGCTTTGGGGGTTGCCGCCATTCATCAGGGCAAACGGGTGCGGTTTTACAACGCTGTTGATCTGGTCAATCGCCTCGAGCGAGAAAAGGTACAGAACCGTGTGGGTGCCATCGCTCGACATCTGATGCAAATGGATGCCGTCATTATCGACGAACTGGGCTATCTACCTTTCCCGGAGGCCGGTGGGGCACTGCTCTTCCATCTGATCAGCCGCCTTTACGAGCAGACCAGTCTGATCATCACCACCAACTTGGCGTTCAGCGAATGGGGTGCCGTATTCGGCGATGCCAAGATGACCACCGCCCTGCTTGACCGCATTACTCACCACTGCGACATCCTCGAAACCGGTAACGATTCCTATCGATTCAAACACCGCAAATCGTCACAGTAGACTGGTCAAAATTCAACGCTGACAGATGGTCAAAATTGCACGCTGATTGACAAATCTCTTCTCTGGGGTTGTAAGCCGGAACCCCAGAAATTTCCGTCACCCAAGATCAAGCCCCGCCACGAGAGCATCGAGGTCGATCATCTTGCCATCGCTCTGGAAGGTGTAGTGCCCGTTCAGCAGGATGTGCCGCCATGCCGCTGGCGATATCTGGGTGATGAGCGCGAGTACCTTGGCATTGGCGCTCGCCTCGTACTTCATCAGCAGCCGCGACAGGATGGCCGAGTTGTAGTAGATGACCGCGCTGGCGATCAGCCTTGCGCACTGGTTGCTGATTTCGATCTCGATGTCGGTGCGCCCGGTCAGCTCCTTCTTGCCGCCAACTTGGGCAATGGCCCCGCGTAGCTGGTGGTAGGACTCGATCCGATTCTGTGAGCGGTGCACATTGCGCTCCAGTTGTGGATCGCGCAGGTAGCGCAACGTATAGATGCTGCGGATGAGCTTGTCGAACTCGAACACCGCCCGCCGCGTCGGGTTCGACGTGGTGTAGGTGCACAGCTTGCGGATCAGCGCGCCCTGCGTCATCTCCTTCAGCCCGAGCGTAGCCACGATCTGGTCGAGGTTTGGCTTTTCGCTGACGATGAGTTGCCGGTCGACTTGGCCGATCGGCTGGATCAGGCACTTCTCGTACAGCGCCGGATCGTCGGCGCAATACAGTTCCTGCAACTGTCCTTCCATGTCGGTAAAGCGCGGCTCGAAGCGCAGGCCGAACCAATGCAGGATGGCGAAGTTGGCTTTGTTGACGCTGTGCATATCGCCGGTGATCGCAGTCGGCACGATGTCCGACGTGTTGCGATACCAGATGTCGAACACGTGATGGGCCTCGTAGTCGTGCGCGCCGATCAGGTAGCCGTTGAGCGGCACATGGTTGCACAGCAGCGTGTAGGCAACCACGCCCTTGCCGCGCCCGAAATACTTTCGGGAGTAGCGTGCCTTCACGGTCGGGCGCTCGACACCGAATTTCTGACCATCGACGGCACCGTACAGCACATCGAGGTCGAACGAGTAGTGAGGGAATATTGGTAGCGCGGCGATGGCGTTGCTGATGCCGTCGTTGGCCGCGTGCAGCGTTGCGTGGCGCAGGTACTGCTGGTAGGTGCTCTCCAGCACGTGATACGGGATGTCGCTGGTGCGCGCCATGACCTGATTGCCGTGGTTCATCGCCTGCGCGATGATGACCGCCATCAGGCTGTCTGCGTCGGCGACCTTCTTCGCATAGCGCGGCTGCAAGGGCGTCAGCACCGACAGGAACTGGCACTGGGCGTTGACGAAGCGGAACACGTCGGCCACGTCGCAGAACGGCAATTGCTCGTAGAACACCTTCTCGCGCGCCTTCGGGTTCTCACCCTTGGGCTTGCGCCAGGTCAGCTTCTGCGTGTCCTTGTTGTATTCCAAGTGCGTCAGCTTGCCCTGCTTTAGTTCGCGATTGAAGGCCAGCCATTGCGTGTGCAGCTCAGCCCCTAGCGCATCGAGCTGGGAATTGACCGGCTGCCGCAGGAATGGGATGTCCATCTGAGCGAGCACGTCGGCCTTCTCGTCCATCGAAACCAACTCGTCGGAGAAATGTCGGTGCTGCAAGCTGTCGTCGAGATAGAGTTCTCCCGACTGAAAGCGCTTCCTGACCTGGCGGTACAGCCAGAACTCGTAGCGGTCGGCGTGCAGGCCCGTTGGCTTGCCATCGGCATCGAATGTCAGCAGGTACGACCGCAAGCGTTTCGGCAGTGTGGCCGCTGGACATTCGGCGAGCGGCCGTTGCGACAGGCGCTGCTGTTTGGCGAACACGCCCTTAGTCCAGGCCAGCGCTGCGAGCCACGGGCTGTCCGGATCAGTGCTGGCGAAGTCAAGCGCGACGTACAGCGGCCGTAAATGGCGGCGAATGCGCTCGGCCAGGATGTCCACTGCCTGCCAGTGCAGCGACAGCTTGCTCACAGGCTTGACGCTCATGCGCTGCGCGGTGCTCTGCAACGCGTCCTTGGCCATGATTTTGTACGCGCGCTGGCGCACCTCACCGAACGGCGTCGGATCAGTCACGCTATCGTCGACGTACAGTGACAGTAGGCGGCCAACCTGCGGTGTGTCTTGCTGCCGGCGCGCCTGCTCGGCGACGAAGGACTGCTTCGCGCCCGCGCTGCTTTCGTCCTCCAGTTGTTTCATGTGGTATGCCATCGCATCGACCAGGTTGTCGGAGAACTGCCGGTAGCGCACCCAGGCATAGCACAGCAGATAGAGGTGGGTCTGATCGGCCTTCAGGTAGCGCAGGTCGTGGATGGTGTAGAAGTTCGCCAGGCTCGCGTAGTAAAGCAGATTTTGCTGCGAGATGCCGAGCTTGGGCAGCAGCGCCTTGGCGATGCTATGCAGCGGTTCCAGCGTGGCGCGCTTTTCCCGTTCGCGGGCCATCTGCCGCCAGCCGAAGTCCTTGGCGTCCTGCTTGAGCGCTGCCAGTTGCGAAAGGGTGTCATCTCGTACCAGGAGCTGGCCAAGCGCAGTCTTGGCCGGTTCGTCCAACACCTCCGCCAGCAGGCCACCCAAGCGCCGACGTTCGGCGGACAGGGCTTCGCTGACCAGCGCTTGCAGGGTGGTGTAGCCCGGCCGGATGATCTTGTGCTCATTGAGCCAGACGATCAGTTCAGCGGCGATGAACCCCGGCATCACGTCGCGCCGCACGGTCTGGGCGGCCTGTTGCGCGAGCTGGGGCAGGAAACCGGCCACCCACGACCGGTAGCCGAACAACTCCGCGATCCGCTCGCGCTGGGCATAATGCTCGTGTTTGGTGATCGGCTTGTGCTCGAATGGCTCACTGTGGAAATACTGGCTCAGTACGAAGGCGCAATCGTCCACAACTTCGCTCCAGGCGAAGCGAAAGAAGGCGTGCTTGGCCTTGAAGTAACCGATCTGCAAGATGCAATAGACTTGGGCAGGAAGGCCGGGACGGCTGCTGGCAAACGCCAGTTCCGTTTCAGTCAACGCCAAGTATTCCAGCCGCTGGACGTCATCGAAATCTGGCAAACCGTACAGGGCTTCCTGCTCGGCGTCCGAGAGGACGGTGAGCAGCTTATTCTTGTTGCTCATCGGCAGCCTTTCCCGCGCCACGCCAGCCCACTCGCGCCAAGGTTTCGATCAAGGTGGTGCGCTTGACGCTGAAATTACGGCACACCGCTGCCTTAGACATGCCGCCATCGAGCGCGGCGACGATAGCATCCAGCTTCTCGCCGACGATGGCGGGTGGGCGTCCGCCGATCCGGCCACGTTTGCGGGCGGCGGTTAGTCCCGCGACGACGCGCTCCTGGATCAAGGCGCGCTCGTATTGTGCGAGGGCGCCGAACACCTGAAACAGGAACTCGCCCGATGGCGTCGTGGTGTCCAGGTTCTCCGTCAGCGAGCGGAACGCAACCTTATTATCCTTGAGCGAGGTCACGATACCGAGCAGATGCGACAGCGAGCGGCCGAGCCGGTCGAGCTTCCAAACTACCAGCACATCGCCGGATCGGACGAATTCGAGGGCCCGAGCCAAGCCTGCGCGGTCATCCTTTGCGCCAGAGGCTCGATCCTCGAACAGGTGCCGAGCATCGACGCCAGCGGCGAGCAGCGCATCACGTTGCAAGTCCGTGCTTTGGCGGTCGGAATCCGACGACACGCGCATGTAACCAACCAACATAGGCGGATAACCATCAAAAATAGGTTTCCGTATGGTAGTGCATGGCGACATGGTTTTCCGCACAATTTTGAGGCCATTCAGCGGGAGGTGCACACGACTGTTGAGGGTGTGTCGTAAAACAAGTGTTTTACGACACCACAAATGCGCCTTGCGTTAATGCAGTCGTTGTCGAATAATGATTGCATCGAATGCATTATTGCGAGGTGATTCTATGGCGATGCTGACAGTACGCAATTTGCCCGACGACGTGCACCGCGCATTACGGGTGCGGGCCGCACTACATGGGCATAGCACCGAAGCTGAGGTGCGGGAGATTCTGGCGGTAGCGGTCAAGCCAGAGTCACGTGTTCGCATGGGTGAAGCCCTCGCAGCACTGGGTCGTACAATCAGTCTGACAAACGAGGATTTCGAGGTATTCGACCAAGTGAGAGACAAGACGCCGGCCAAGCCGCTGGGGTTTGAATGATCGTCCTCGATACCAACGTTGTTTCCGAAGCGATGAAGCCCGAGCCGCACCCGGCCGTGCGAGCATGGTTGAACGATCAAGCCGCCGAAACACTGTACCTGACTAGCGTAACACTGGCCGAGCTGCTGTTTGGCATCGGTGCGCTTCCAGCCGGTAAACGCAAGGACATGCTGGCACAAACCCTTGACGGTCTGATGGGGCTGTTCAGGGATCGGGTATTACCATTCGATACCGATGCAGCACGACGCTTTGCCGAGTTAGCTGTGACAGCCAAGAACGGTGGGCGAGGATTCCCAACGCCTGATGGCTATATCGCCGCGATTGCCGCTTCGCGAGGGTTCATCGTGGCGTCACGTGACACAGCACCTTATGAAGCTGCCACCGTAGCCGTCATCAATCCGTGGAAAGTATAAGAGCCTCGGAAATGCTGCAATGCAATAAATCCCCAGGGTTGGATGCCAATGAGATTATTCGTCTAACTTCGGCAATCGGCCATTATGCACAGTGCCCAATTATGTGCAGTAATGCTCGGCGATAGCGACAGAAGCCCCATGGGCATTGGCTTTGTGCCATTTGGCGCCGCGATATTCTGGACATAAGTTTCGCGGTCATCTGGAGTGGTATTTCCACTTCAGGAGACCATCATGAACTCAAACAAGTCATTTCGCCCCACGCCGAAGGTGTGGTTGCACAACACCGTTTTCGCGTCCTACGCGGAGGAATTCAGCGCACGACTGGAACGAGGTCGCTACTCCGACAGCACCGCCAACAGGTATCTCGGGGGCATCGCGCATCTGGCACGCTGGATGAGCCATTGCGGTCTTCCGGTCCGGTTGTTGGACGAGCAGGCTGTCGAGCAATTTCTCGGCAAACACCTTCCGCGCTGCGACTGTCCCAAGCCGGTTATCCGCGTTCACAACGACCTGCGGGCCGCGTGCAATCATCTGCTGTCCATGCTGCGTGAGCAGGGCATCATCGCCGGGCCGACAACCCCGACAGGCCCCATTGCGGACGAGTTACGCCGTTACGACGAACACATGCGTAACGTTCATGGCCTCAGTGCAGGGACACGGTGCGGCCGTCTTCGCATCGTGCAGCGCTTGCTATTGAGCAAGTTCGCCGACAGGCCCGTAGTGATTGCCGAATTGCGCACGGAGGAGTTACGCCAGTTCATTGCTAATCAACTGGATCTTCGAAAGACATCATCCAACGCCGCCTCACTGTCCTCGGCGCTACGTGATTACTTCCGCTACCGCGCTACCTGTAGCGATCCGGTGGGGCCGCTGATGGGCGTGATCACGTCGCCGGCGCACTGGAACCTGGCGTCGCTGCCGCGTGCGCTCAGCGACACGGATGTTGATCGCCTGCTGGCGTCATTCACCTCGGCTCTGCCGTCACCGAAGCGTGGCTACGCGATCATCCGCTGCGCGCTCGACATGGGGCTGCGTCGAGGTGAAATCGCCAAACTAATGCTGGCCGACATTGACTGGCGTGCCGGTACAGTGACGCTCAAGAGCACCAAGTCACGACGCCAGGACATCTTGCCGCTGCCGGAGAGCACGGGCCAGGCGCTGGCCGACTATCTGCGCCACGAGCGGCCGACCACGAGCAACCCGGCGGTCTTCGTTCGGCGCCTCGCACCTCATGATCAGCCGATCTGTGCCGATGCCATCGCTCGTGTGATCCGAGATGCTTATCAGCGCATCGGGCTGCCCCATTCGCGCACCCATGCACTTCGCCATACGCTGGCTTGCCGGCTTCTTCAACACGGCAGTTCGCTCAAGGAAGTGGCTGATGTCCTGCGCCACCGTTCGCTGAACACCTCGCTGATTTACGCCAAACTCGACAACTCGAAACTTGCCGCCGTTGCACTGCCATGGCCAGGGAGCGCGTCATGAATGCGCATATCAGCTTGCAGGCGAGAGTTAGCGACTACCTTGCCGAGCGTCGCCGTCTGGGCTTTGAACTCAGGACGATGGGCTTAGCCTTGGCGAACTTTGCACGCTACGTTGCCAGTGTGCATCACCGAGGCGCGCTGACCGTCGATCTCATGGCCGAGTGGGCTCGGCACGACAGATGGAACCGGGATAATCCACAGACCTGGGCGCGCCGGTTGAAACTATTGCGGCCATTTGTCCGCTACCTGCGTCAGTTCGACCCACGCACCGAGGTGCCAGACGAGTCGGTCTTCGGTTCTGTTCCAGGGCGCGTGGCACCGCACATCTACCGCGAAGAGGAAGTCGTTGACCTGCTGACGGCCGCACGTGCACTCCAGCCCCAGGGCGGTTTGCGCCCAGCTACTTTCGAGACGCTGTTCGGCCTGATCGCGTCGACTGGCCTGCGGGTTTCAGAGGCCCTTGATCTGCTGGACGCCGATGTCGATCTGAAGTTCGCCATGCTGACCGTGCGACAGTCCAAGTTCGCCAAGTCGCGGCAGTTGCCTCTGCACCCGAGTACCGTTGAGGCACTGAAACGATACCGGTGTCTGCGAGTTCGGCAGACCCGGACGACAAATGAAACGCCATTCTTCGTCGGCACACGGGGCCAATTGCTCGGCCAACCGCTAGGCGACCGGCAGGTCCATCGCGTCTTCAACGAACTGCGTGACAAACTCGGCTGGGTCAATCGTGGCGCGCACGATAGGCCGCGCATTCACGACCTGAGGCATAGTTTCGCGGTGCACCGCTTGATGCTCTGGCATGCGCAGGGCATCGATATCGATCAAGCGATGCTGTCGCTAGCGACCTACCTGGGGCACGCCAAGGTCTCGAATACCTACTGGTATCTGACAGCGGTTCCAGAGTTAATGGCGCTGGCGGGCGGCAAGTTCGAACGCTTCGCCGAGGACTCGGGAGATGGTGATGAGTAAAGAGACACGCCCCGCGACCCCACCGTCGTTTGCTGCCCTTGTGCAAACCTTCTTCGCCGAGCATCTGACCCAACAGCGAGCGCTGAGCCCGTGTACTGTGGCGGCTTACCGCGACGCGTTCGTATTGTTCCTCGACTTCGCGCAAACACGTTTGGGCAAGTCGCCGGTGGCGATAAAGCTGGCCGACATTACGCCGGAGTTGGTCCTGGCTTTCCTCGACCATCTGGAACACGAACGGCACAACACGGTTCGCAGCCGCAATGCACGCCTAGCCGCATTGCGGGCCTTCCTGAAGTTCGCAGGACATCGCGATGTGTCTTCATTGCACGTCATCGAGAGAGTGCTTGGGGTACCGATGAAGCGATTTGAGCGGCCAATGCTTGGGTTCCTGTCGTACGCGGAAATGATGGCGGTGATCGGTACTTCGGATGGTCGCTGGATCAGCGAGCGAGACCACGTGCTGCTTCGCCTGCTTTACAACACAGGCGCACGCGTGTCCGAAATCATCGGAGTAAAGGTGGCGGACGTGGTTCTGGACGGCGCCGCCTGCATTCATCTGCATGGCAAGGGCCGCAAGCAGCGTACGCTACCGTTGTGGCGTACAACGGCAAAAGAGCTGCGGGCCTGGTTGAAATTGAATCCGCAACTTGCCGCTACATCAGCATTACTGCCCAACCGCGACGGTAACGCAATGACGCGTTCGAACGTGACGCAGAGGCTGGCACTGGCGTTACGTTCGGCAATCAAGGTCAATCCGGATTTGGCCACCCGTCACATCTCACCACACATGATTCGACATACGACGGCTATGCACCTTCTGCAATCGGGGGCTGGCGTCGACGTAATCGCACTATGGCTCGGGCATGAGAGTCCGACAACAACACACCACTACGTCGAAGCTGATCTCGCAATGAAGGAACGAGCGTTGGCAAGATTGCAGGAGCCAGAAGCAAAAAACAACCGCTACCACGCATCTGATGCACTGCTTGAATTCCTCAAGACCCTGTAATTATGTAGAGCCAGCAAAGCACGCCTGCCGCTTCCCACAAGGCGGCAGCGCGCATAGACAATACCGACTGCACATAATTGGGCACTGTGCATAATGGCCGTTATGGAAAGCTATACATAACGGCCACAACCGGTCGGTGGCGGATGGCCGCTTTCGGCTGGGCTGCCTGCGGCACATCAACGTGTCGCGATCCCTTGCCTAATCGTACACATTCCGCTAGCTGTCAGACGGCTC
>Ga0209476_10003026_pt1 | contig 11182 bp, 10 predicted proteins | sample KloWWTrecipitate_FD_187179 | JGI IMG/M metagenome (GOLD analysis project Ga0209476, IMG submission 187179) | Active sludge microbial communities from Klosterneuburg, Austria, studying microevolution and ecology of nitrifiers - Klosterneuburg... | ecosystem: Engineered > WWTP > Aerobic digester...
CCTGGGCGACATCGAGATCCTGCGCGACGTCGACTACCTGGAGACCCTGCTCGCCACCATGCCCGAAGAGGTCGAAGCCCTCCTCGCCCGCACCGGCACGAAGCTCGAAGATGTGAAGGGCACCGTCCGCTCCGTCACCTACCGCGCCCGCCACGGCCAGGCGACGACCCAGCCGGTCGAAAACAAACTCGCCGTCGAAAGCTGCTGCGGCACCGACTGCTGCGGGGGGAAGCGGTAGACGTTAAGCAGCGACCTCCACTTCGAACGCCTGAGCGGATGCAGCGAATCTTCTCGCCGCATCCGCTCTTCGGCCTCCTTATGCAGATCTCCTGTCGATAGCAGTCGAAGCAGGCCGCGAAACTGTTGGATTCACTGCACCGTGTCGCCGGAGGAGCTTCCGATCTCCGACTTCAATGTCGTCTTGAGCCGACGCGTCGAGACAGAGACCGAGGAGCTCGGTGTCTTCACCGTCCTGATATCTTGGTCTCCGGGGGCGAGCAGCACCTCCAGGGATCGATCGTCAACCCAGAGCAGATAGAGCGGCCGGAGCTTCTCTGCGGTCCAAACGATCTCTCCGCCCTCCCGCGCTGCCGAGCCTGGGTCTGCTGGTTCGATCTTCACCCCGAAAGAGTCTTTCGAAATCGCACCTCCTGCAAGCTCCTGCCGGTAAACGAAAGCAATCCGGCTTCCGTCCGGCGACCGCACGGCGGCGAACTCTCTCGATGCGATCTCGACGTCCCGACAGCCCGCCGAGAGGGAAGCGATTGCGACTACGAACGCGAGTTTCGACCTCATAGACTTTCCTCGCTCCATGGATCAGTGCGCAACCTGGGCCTGAGGCCCTACGACTTCAGACTTCAGCGTCGTTTCAAGCTGCCGGGTCGAGACGACGTACTCAAGGCTCGGGGTCCGAATCCAGACCGGCTCATGGCCTCGGCTTCCAGGACTGAGAAGGACTTCCAGGGATCGATCGCTCTCCCAAAGCACGTAGAGCGGCCACTCGTGCGAGGTCCAAACCACCTCGCCGTCTTCCCACGGCTTGCCCGTGCTATCTGCGCGTTGAATCGACACCTCGAAGGTGAAGTCCGAGAACACACCGCCCGGAGGCTGTAGACGGTATAGGTACGCGACTCGACTGCCGTCCGGCGACGGCACCGTCGCGAGTTCCAGGACTTTCGTCTCGAGACTGCGACAACCTGCTAACGCACAGGAGAGCGCGAGAGTCAGCACGAGTTTCATTCTCATCTCGCCACTTCTCCGTAGCACTCGAAGCCCGTTCGCGTGTCCAAGAAGTCTTCGGTCTTCTCAAAGGCCAAAGCCGCCGGTCCGATTTGGCTATAGCCGTCCTTGCGGCCATTCCAAACTTCAACCGCTCCGCCAGCGACAACGATCACGTCGAGAGGAACGCGCGCCGCCGCTGCCATTAGGCCAGCATTGTAGTTGCCAGCTCGCGCGTATGTCGCATTGAGCTCCGCATCTTTAGTCCGACTCTTGAAATCCCAATCATTGAGTAGCATCTTTGCCAAGTTCACGACATTGGCCGTCTTCATGAGCCCGCCTAGGCTTGGGGAAAGCATGCCAAGGCCCATCGTCAGATTGTCTTGGCGTCGAATTTCCATTGCGTTGGCGCGGGGATTCTCGCCTGGAGGGAACATCCCCTCGAGGCGGCCGCACTTCGAATCTAGCCTGAGCTCCGGACCGCGGCGACCGCCGTTGACGCCGCCGCCGCCGGCACCACCAACGCCTCGGGGGGGCGGAGCTTTGCCGACAACTTCGTACCCCTCGCACCAGAAGCTCCTCGTCACCTGCTTGCCGTGCTCGTCCGACTGGACCACCGTGCACCAATCGAGCCCAAACGGGTCGGTGCGGTTCATCGGATTCCCGCCGACGTACGAGAACAGGTTCCAGACCCGCCGCGGGTATCCGCTGGCAACGACATGTTCATTGCGGCATCGGCCAGAATCGAAAGTGCGCCACGAGAAGCAGGACGAATACGGCGGGCGCCAGAAACGAAGACAGGACGATCCAGTCGAGCCTCAGGTCGCCGATCGCTTTTCGGTGTTTGAGGTACTGGTATTCGAGGTAGAAGAAGCTCGTCGAAAAGAGCACGGACATCTTCACACCGCGGCGCTTCAACTCACCGATGAGCCAAAAGCGCGAGATGGCTGCGTAAAGCCCCACGCCCATAGCGACAAGGGCGAGCATCGCCTCTACTGGGTCGTCACAGATGATCCATCTGGAAAGCGCTATCACTCGCAGGCCTCCGCGCCGTGAGCGTAGTACATGTCGAAGCGCTGGCGCGCACCGCCGAAGGCTGGTCCTGATTCGCGACAGTCTCGGGAGATTGCCGAGCAACACATTCGAGGTAAAACAGGCAAAGACAAAAGGGCCGCCCTGGTGGGCGGCCCTTTTGTTGTGCGGCGTGCTGCGCGAGGCGGCTTACGGAACCGACGTGCTCCAGTGGGCGAAGTCGCCGTGGCCGAAGCTCGACGAGAAGATGTGGTTCACGCACGCCGGCGCCTGGGTGAAGTCCTGCACGCCGTCGGAGCGGTTGGCGCTCGAGCCCTGGTTGGCGTTGACGCCCAGGCCGCGCTCGCGGAACGCCTCCCAGATGGCGCAGGTGTGGTCGCCGTCGTAGTCGGCGACGTCGGCCGCGAGAATGGCGTTCCGGCCGTCGACGAAGCCCGGGCTGCAGACCTGGAGCTTCATGCCGTCGATCACCAGCTGGTACGCCACGTTGTTGCCGCCGGTGCCGAAGTAGACATCCGGGTCGTAGCCGTCGAGGCCGACGATGTTCCAGTACATCTCCCACAGCATCGTCGCCCAGATCGTGCCGATGCCGTGCGGCTGCGAGTTGGCGGTGTCGGCGACTCCGGCGTAAGTCAGCGGGTTGGCGACGTTGTCGGTGGTGTAGGGATAGCGCCGGATGCCGATGAAGCCCGGCACGTTCGCCTGCTCGAAGCTGACGTAAGCGCCGACCGTGCGCTGCGTGGTCGCGGTGTCGGCGGGCGAGGCGTGCAGGAAGAGGGTCTGCCAGTCGCTCCAGCCCTCGCCCATCTGCTCGGCGTTGCCGAGGCAGGAGGTCGTGGCCGGGCCGCCGGTCAGGCGGTTCGAGATGCCGTGGCCGTACTCGTGCGCAATGACGCCGTTGTCCATGTCACTGTCGCGATCGGGACCGACCGGCGTCGCGGAGTTCATCGTCGCCACCACCCCGCCGCCGAGCGCGGTGATGATGTTGTTGCCGTTGCCGAGACCGACCGAGACTGCCGGGAAGGTCAGCGGCACCGAGACGCCGTTGGCGCCGGCGCCCATGGCGATCACGCCTTCGCTGGCGTTGTTCACCAGGATCATGCCGACGGCGCCGGCATTCGCCATGTTGAGCGCCTTGGTGCCGAACTCGCAGGATCCACGCCGGACGATGGCGATCTTGCCCGAAACCGCAGCCCAACCCGGATCGCTGCAGGCGGTGTTGGCGGCGCCGCAGCAGGCGTCGTTCTGGTTCGGCGAGGCATCGCCGTCCACTGCCAGGGCGACGTCATCCGTGAGGTTGTAGGTCGTCGCCCCGAACGCCCCGGCGCCTGCCGGGTAGTTGGCAGTCAGCGCACCCGAAAGGGCGAGCTGCACCGGCGCCTGCCAGCGGAACATCTGCATGCGCGGCGCCGAGCCTTCCGGCGGGGTGGCGAAGTTGGCGTTGTTGAGCGTCGGGGTGGCGAGCTCGGCGCCGTCCTGGGCATCGGCGTTGACCGCGTCGTTGCCGGTGCCGCCGTTGCCGTAGTTGTTCACCTGGAAGTTGCCGCCCGGTTCGTCGAACCCGTACTGGTAGGCGACGTCGTGCATGATGTTGTTCCAGTAGAACAGGTTCACCACTGCCGCCGGCTTGTAGGCCGCAGGCTGCTGGTTCGGCAGGTCGAGCGGCACCAGCGCGCCGGTGAAGTCGAGCGCTGCCGTGCCATCCGGCTGGCTCGCGGCGTCGCAGACGTTGTTGGCATCGGCATCGACGCAGGCGTTGACGTTGTTGCCGCGGGTGAAGGTGAACTCGGCGCCGGCCGCGCCGTTCGTGTCGTGCCAGCCGAACGGCGAAGCTGCCGGATCGTTGGGATCGACCAACGTCGTGCGCGTCGGACCGTCGTCCGGCGACTCCTGCGGCAGCGGGAAGACGCTGTACTGGGCGTCGGCGTTCCAGTTCGTCCGGCCGACGACCGCGCCCGAGGCGGCGTCGATCGAGAGATCCCACCAGTCGTGGCTGCCGGTCGCAGGCGGCATCTTGATCGACAGGTTCCACACCAGGTGCAGCGTGTCGGTATCCGGTACGCGGTAGTAGCGCAGCCGGGCCGGAATCGGCACCTCGGAGACCTCCGGGTTCGCCATCACCACGGCGCGGTCGGTGCCGACCGAGGAAGAAAGCAGGTCGAGGCGATAGACCTCGGCGAGACCGAGCGCCGAGGCGGCGGCGGCGATCGCCTCATCAGCTGAGAGGCGCGGCGAGAGGCCAGCCTCCGCGGCGCGCGCCGCGACGTCGGCGACGAAGCCGCCGACGCGGGTGAAGGTGCGGCCGTCGCGCTTGAAGGAGAGGTTCATCTCGGCGCCGATGACCTCGAGGCCGTTGGCGCGCTGCCGGAGATAGACGTGGGTGAGGCCGTTGTGCCGCGTCGGCACGACGTCGGTGATCGCGAAGTCGGCGACGTCGGCGGCGGACAGGCCGAGCTGAGTCGCCTGGCCGGCGAGGTCGGCAGCGGCGAGCTTCTGGGCGCGCTCGCGATCGATCGGCGCCTGTGCGGCGAAGGCCGCCGTCGTGGTGGCGAAGATCAGGATTGCGGCGGCGGTGGTGCCCTGACGTAGAACGGATTTCGAACCCATCTGGCCTCCCTTGTAAACGTCCTGTTGCGGAACGGGCACTCTACTTCCGGCGCTGTCCCGCCCGCAAGCCAGGGCAGACAAGGGGAGGGCCGCCCGCAGGCGGCCCCCGGGCCAGTTCGCCGGGAGGCCCTTCAGGCCGCGGCCGGGTCGAGCCAGGCCGGCAGCTCGCGGACGCTCTGCAGGACAGCGAGCGGCCGGTGCGGCGCGAGATGCTCCAGGCGCTGGCCGCCCGAGAGGACGCCGATCCCCGCGCAGCCGGCGTTGCCGGCCATCTCGAGGTCGAACGAGGTGTCGCCGATCATCACCGCGTCCTCGGGCCGGACGCCGAGCTCGTCGAAGATGTCGAGCAGCATGCCCGGCGCCGGCTTCGACGGCGACTCGTCGACCGTGCGCGAGGCGTGGAAGAAGCGGCGGAGGCCCGTCGCGTCGAGCTCGCGCTCGAGCCCGGCGCGCCCCTTCGCCGTTGCCACGGCGAGCAGGTAGCCGGCGGCGTGGAGCTGCTCGACGACCGCGAACGAGTCTGCGAAGAGCGTCACGCGGTCCTTGTAGTCCGAACGCCAGAGCCGGCGGTAGTTGTCGATCAGGCGCGCGGAGAGCGCTTCGTCCCAGTCGGGAAAGTGGCGCTGCATGGTTTCGACGAGGCCGAGGCCGATGCACTCGCGGATCGCATCCGGTGCCGGCCGTTCGACCTCCCCGAGTCCCTCGAACGAAGCCAGCGTGCAGTCGACGATCGTGCCGATCGAGTCCATCAGGGTGCCGTCCCAGTCGAAAACCAGCAGGCGGAAGTCGCGTCGGTTCATGAGAGCGGCGCATCGTATCAACAGGGACCTGAGGAGCCTGAGGAACCTGCCCGGCGGCCGGCCGGCCGCCGCTTTCATTAAACTGTCGGGATGGAACCCGCTCTTCCCTCCCCCGCACGCAGACGCCTGCCCCGTTGGCTGCGCTTCACGCTCTACGGCCTGCTCGGACTCGTTCTGCTCGCCGTCGCCGCCGGGCTCTACCTGCGCTCCTACTTCTCGACCGACGACCTCGACTCTGGCGGGCCGCTGCGGCCGCGTCAGGCGGCCTACGACGTGCGGCGCTACGACCTCGAGATCGCGGTCGATCCGGCGACGAAGACGATCCGCGGTGCCAACCGCGCCACGGTCGTCGCCACCGCGGCGCTCGACCGCTTCGAGATCCAGCTCGACGGCCGGCTCAAAGTCGCGCGCGCCGCAGTGGACGGCGCCGCCGCCACCTTTACGCACAGCGACGGTCTGGTGACCGTGGCGCTCGCGGCCCCGTGGCAGAGCGGCGAGCGCCACGCGGTCGCCCTCGACTACGACGGCACGCCCAAGGTCTCGCGCCGCCCGCCGTGGAACGACGGTTTCGTCTGGAAGACGACCGGCGACGGCCGCCCGTGGGTGGGCGTCACCGGCCAGGGGGACGGCGGCGACGACTGGTGGCCGTGCAAGGACCACCCCTCCGACGAGCCCGACGAAGGGATGTCGATCGCTCTCACCGTCCCCGGAGATCTCGTCGGTCTGACCAACGGCAAGCGGATTTCGGAATCGAAGAACGCCGACGGCACGGTCACCAGCCGCTGGGAGGTCACCTATCCGATCAACAACTATCTGGTGACGGTGAACATCGCCCCTTACATCCCGATCGAAGAGAGCTACAAGGGGGTGGACGGCACGCTCGACGAGAAGATCATCTTCTGGGCGCTCCCCGAGCACGAGGAGAAGGCACGGGTGATGTGGAAGAAGGCGCCGAAGATGCTCGAGGTGCTGGGCAAGCGCTTCGGCGAGTATCCGTTCCTGCGCGACAAGTACTGGGTCGCCGACGCGCCTTACCTCGGGATGGAGCACCAGACGATCGTCGCCTACGGCGCCGATTTCGAGGACAACAAGTTCGGCTTCGACTCGCTGCTCCTGCACGAGACGGCGCACGAGTGGTGGGGCAACAAGATCACCGCCGCCGACTGGGGCGACTTCTGGATCCACGAGGGCTTCGGCACCTATGCCGAGGCGATCTACGTCAACGACACTCTGGGCGTCGAGAAGTACCTCGAGTACATGCGCCGCCCGAGAAAGCGCCTCGGCAACCGCAAACCGATCGTGCAGGGGAAAGACCTGACCGCCGGTGCGGCCTACATTGGCGATATTTACGGCAAGGGGGCGCTGGTGCTGCACAGCCTGCGCTACCTCGCCGGCGACGACGCCTTCTTCCGTATCGTCAAGCGCTTCGCGACCGACGAGCGCTACGCCTATCGCCTGAGCTCGACCGCCGACTTCGAGGCGCTGGTCGCCGAAGAGCTCGGCCACCCGATCCCCTGGTTCTGGAAGCAGTACCTCTACACCGCCGCCCTGCCGCGCTGGAGCGAAGAGCGCGTCGCCGGCGACAACGGCCGCGAGACGGTGACTCTCTCCTGGGACGATCCGGCGTTCGAGATGCCCCTGCCGGTCAAGGTCGGCGACGAGACGCGGCGGCTCGAGTTGACCGGCGGCAAGGCGACGCTCGAAGTGGCGACCGGCGCGCCGATCGAGGTCGATCCGCAGGGCTGGGTGCTCGCCGAGGGGTCGGCGAACTAGACCGGGCTATTCCCCAGCGACCAGGCGCGCCAGGCGACCGCCAGCGCCGACGAGCACGACCAGGTCGCCGCGTTTCGCCGCGCGCACGGCGTGAAAGCCTTCGACGGAGAGAAAGCGGAATCCACTGGCGGTGGCGGCGGAAAGATCGGTGCCGGCGGTGCCGGTCGTGATCCAGCCGCCGCCCAACGCCGCGGGGAGCGCTTCGACGGCGGAACGAAAGCCGGCGGGCGGCGGCACGATGGCAGTCCAGGTGAGGCCGCGATCGCGGGTTGCGAAGGCGACCTCGCGGCGTTCCTTGTCGGCGCGGTAGTCGCCGCCGACGGCGACCCACTCACCGGTTCCTCCGACTCCGCCGCCGGCGATCGAGAACACTCCTGCCGACTCGACGCCCTGGCGCAGCGGCGCCGGGCGCGACTGCCAGTGCGCGCCATAGTCCTCCGAGATCCACAGCCGCGCGCGCGTGCCGCCGGTGCCGAACGCCACCCGGCCGCCGGGGAAGACGCGGATCGACGTGCCGCTGGCGGCGAAGGCGGCCTCGCCGGGGAAGGCCGCCGGACGGTCGGCCACCGGCAGCTCGGTCCAGCTGGCACCGCCGTCGCTCGTCGTCAGCACGAGAAAGCGGCCATCGAGCGGATCGCCGAAGGCGATGCCGCGGCGGTCGTCCCAGAAGTCGAAGCCGTCGAGGAAGCTCTCCGGGCGTTCGTTGCGATAGACCGGCCGCCAGCTCGTGCCGCCGTCGGTCGTCAGGAGGATGCGCGCCGGCGCACCGACCGCGAGCGCCAGGGCGCGGCGGTCGTCGAAGCCCTCGATGTCGCGGAAGTCGCGCGTCGCGAACTCCGGCGGCGTGCGCAGCTGGAAGCTCTTCGCACCGTCGGTCGAGAGGGCGATCGTGCCCTTCTCGCCGCTCACCCAGACGACGCGGTCGTCGACCACCGAGAGACCGCGCAGCGAGACGTCCTGACCGAGCCGCGAGACGACCAGGCGCGGCGCAGCCGCGGCAGGCGCAGCGTTCTTTTCTGTTTCGCCGGGCGCTGGCGCGCCCGTGGCGGCGATCACGGTGATGGCGGCGAAAAGACCGGTAAAGGGAAACGGCTTGCGGAGCATCATCGTGTGATCCTCGACAGCGTGGTTTCGCCGCTTTCCGGGTCGAGCGAGAAGAGGCTCGCATCGGCCTTCGTGTCCCCGGCGACAGTGGCGCCCGGCCCGACGACGCACTGATTCAGCCTCACCCCTTTACCGATCTTTGCGCCCGGCATCACGACGCAGCTCCGCAGATCGGCCTCCGCCTCGACGTTGGCGCCGGCTTCGACGATCGTGCGGCGCAGCCTGGCGCTCGGAGCGACTTCGGCGCCCTTGACGATCCGCGACGCCTGGTTCGAGCCGCGGAAGGTCCAGTCGAGAACAGCGTCGAGGTAGCGCTGCGGCGTGCCGAGGTCGTGCCAGAGGCGCTCGGTGACGACCGCGGCGAGCGGCGCGCCTGCGGCGAGGAGCGGCTCGTAGAGCACGGTGACGAGGTCTCCCGGACCTTCGGGAATACGCGCCAGGAGCTCCGGCTCGAGAACCTGCGCGCCGGCGAAGACTAGGTGTCTTCGTGCCGAGGCGTCGGCCAGGCTGCCGCGCCGGAAGGCGGTGATGCGATCGTCTTCGAGAGCGACGCCGCCGCCGAAGGCGCGCGGGTCGGCCTTGCGATGCACGAGGAGTGTCGCCGCCGGCCGGCGCCTGGCGTGCGCGGCGAGGAGGGTCTCGATCGGCCAACGGCAGAGACTGTCGCCGTTCACGACGATCACCCGCTCTGCCTGCTCGAGGAAGGGCCGCAGTGGAGGCAGTGCCCCGGCGGTGCCGAGAAGCTGCTCCTCCTCGGAGTAGACCAGCGGCATGCCGCGAAAGCTCGCGCCGAAGCGCTCACGGATCTGGCTTCCGAGGTGGTGCAGGTTGATCGCCACCGCTTCGCAGCCGGCGGCGCGCAGGCGCTCGAGTGTCCAGGCGAGGAGCGGCCGCCCCGAGACCGGCAGGAGCGGTTTGGGCAGCGTCGCCGTCAACGGGCGCAGTCGCTCGCCGCGGCCGGCGGCGAGAACGAGCGCACGCAGGCGAGGGCGGGGCACGGTGACGGCGCGGGCGGAGATACCGGCTCGGGTCGCGACGACCTCAGGCGGTCGCGGCGACCCGGGCGCTCAGGGGTTGTCGCGGAAGATCATGTCGCGCGGCGCGTCCGGGTGCTCGGCGATGTAATCCTCGTAGAGCATCAGGTAGCTCTTGTTCAACGACGTGGTGAGGTCGAAGCCGCAGCGCTTGGCGACCGCCTCGGCCTTGGCACCCTCGAACTCGACGAAGTCGCCGATCGGCGTGTGGTCGAGACAGATCGTCTCCGAGCCCAGCCGCCACTCTTCGCGGATCTTCTGGTAGCGCCGCACGACCTCGTAGCCGAGCGCGGTGAACAGCGCGAGAGCGCTCTCGGAATCCTGCACTTCGATCTCGAGCTCGCGGCGCAGCTTCGCCGGCCCCTCGAACGAAGCCGGGCCCTTGAAGGTGATGAGCGCGCCGCGACCGTCCTGGCGGACGCGCAGCACGCCGCCAGCGGCATGGAGCTCGCCCTTCCGGTCGAGCAGCCAGTTGTCCTCGTTCGACGGCGGGCCGAGGCGCTCGCATTCGAGCTCGAGCAGGCGCGAGCGCAGCTGGTCGAGATCGACGCCAGCGAACTTCAACTCGCGCTCGATCGGCGGCTTCTTGTGCGTGGCGGTCATGCGCCGGTACCTGCTGCTGTCGAAGGGGTCGCCGGCATGGCCGCAAGCCGGTCGAGGAAGCGGGCCACGGCGCGAATCCCGAGGTAGAAGTGGCTGATGTTGAACTTCTCGTTCGGCGAGTGGAGACGGTCGTCCTCGAGGCCGAAGCCCATGAGCAGGACCGGCACGCCGAGAACGCCCGAGAAGGTGCCGACGATCGGAATCGAGCCGCCGCTGCGAGTGCGCAGAGCCCGGTTGCCCCAGACCTCTTCGAGCGCTGCAAGCGCCTCCTGGGCGACCGCGCCGGTAGCGTCGACCGCGACGGGATCGGCGCCATGCAGGTACTCGACTTCGACGGTGACGCCGGGCGGCGTGACCTTCGCGACGTGCGCCCGGACGAGCTCGGCGATCCGTGCCGGCTTCTGGTCGGCGACCAGGCGGAACGAGACCTTGCAGCCTGCCTTGGCCGGCAGCACCGTCTTCGCCCCTTTGCCCTGGTAACCGCTCCACAGGCCGTTGACGTCACAAGTCGGCCGCGCCCAGGTCCGTTCGACATAGGTGTAGGCCGGCTCACCGGTCAGAGCATCGACCGCGAGATCGGTCTTCACTTCGTTCTCGTCGAAGCCCAACGCGGCGAACTCCTTGCGCTCCCAGTCGGCGAGCGGACGGACGTCGTCGAAGAAGCCGTCGATCTGGATCTCGCCGGTGCGACAGTCGCGCAGGCTGGCGACGATCTCGGCCAGGGCATTCGCCGGGTTGGTGACGCCGCCGCCGTAGACCCCGGAGTGCAGGTCGCGATTGGGGCCCTGGACGCGGATCTCGAAATAGGCCAAACCCTTCAGGCCGTAGGTGAGGGCCGGAATGCCGGGCGCCCAGAGCGAGGTGTCGGAGATGACCACAGCGTCGCAGGCGAGCTTCTTGCCGCCGTCGGCGCGGACGTACTTCTCGATCGCCTCGCCGCCCGCTTCTTCTTCACCCTCGACCAGGAACTTGACGTTTACGGGGAGCTTGCCGCGCACCGCGAGCATCGCC
>Ga0209476_10003027_pt1 | contig 11181 bp, 11 predicted proteins | sample KloWWTrecipitate_FD_187179 | JGI IMG/M metagenome (GOLD analysis project Ga0209476, IMG submission 187179) | Active sludge microbial communities from Klosterneuburg, Austria, studying microevolution and ecology of nitrifiers - Klosterneuburg... | ecosystem: Engineered > WWTP > Aerobic digester...
AGACGGTCAAGATCACGACTCACAACGGACTCCTCAGCAGACCCAGTAACGGTCCCCAGTCCTACCAGCGCCCACGGTCGTTAGTCCGGTCAACATCACGCCGGCGATGGGTCGTGAAGATCGCGCAGAGTCAACGACTCGTTTGATCTCGCCCACGACCTGGTCGACATCCTCGTGCTCCCAAAATCTGAGCACGGTCCAGCCGTCGGCCTCGAACAGCCGGGTGGTCTCCGCGTCCCTCCGTCGATTGAGCGAGATCTTCTCCTCCCAGAAGGTGGTGCGGGTCTTCGGCGAGATGTAGTGCTGTGGACACCCGTGGAAGAAGCAACCGTCGATGAGCACAACAACGCGACGGCGCGGGAACACGATGTCTCCGCTACGACGAATGACAGCGGACACGGGAAACTGCCCGGAGGCGGCCATGTAGCTGCCCGGTAGCGGTCACGGAAGTTGCCCGCTGGCGGTCATGAGATCTGCCCGACACGAGTTCGTCTGCCTTGCCGCGTCCCGCGGTTGAGGCCCCTCCTGGGTTGCGGTGGCGGTGCTGATGCGCCTACCGCCCCCCAGGAGGGACCACGTGAAGTCTGCCGAGGAGATCATGAACATGTTGGAAGCATTCGATTTGACCGGGTCGTTGCGCGACGCCGGGGAGCTGTCTGGGGTCTCGCACCACACCGTGGGGAGGTACGTCGCGGCCCGCGAGGCCGGCGCGTTGAGCGACCGGCCGGTCGCGAGGCCGCAGCTCATCGATGAGTACCTGCCCAAGGTGGAGGAGTGGATCGAGCGCTCGAACGGCAAGCTTCGCGCGGATGTCGCGCATGACAAGCTGATCGCGCTCGGGTACACCGGATCGGAGCGCACGACCCGCCGCGCGGTCGCCGCGGTGAAGAAGAACTACCGGTTGGGGCGGGTGCGCGTGCACCGGCCCTGGGTGACCGAGCCGGGGATGTGGCTGCAGTACGACTTTGGCGATGGTCCGCTCATCGACGGGGTGAGGACGACGCTGTTCGTGGCCTGGTTGGCGTGGTCAAGGTTCCGGGTGGTGCTCGCGATCCGGGACAAGACCGCCCCGAGCGTGATGGCCGCCCTGGACGTGACCTTGCGTCGCCTGGGTGGCGCCCCGACGTACGTGTTGACCGACAACGAGAAGACGGTGACCACCGAGCACGTCGCGGGGATCGCGGTGCGTAACCCAGCCATGGTTGCTTTCTCGCGTCATTACGGGGTCACGATCCACACGTGTGTCCCAGCCGACCCGGCGTCCAAGGGCGGGTCGGAGTCGAGCGTGAAGATCGCCAAGGCCGACCTGGTCCCCAAGGACACCAACCTCCTGCCGGCGTACGAGAGCTTCGCGGAGCTGGAGGCCGCGTGCGAGGCGTTCTGTGAGCAGGTCAACGCCCGCACGCATCGGGTCACCCGCCGCGCCCCGGCGGAGATGCTGGCGCAGGAGCGGGCCGCGTTGCACCCGATCCCGGCGGCCGCGCACACGATCGCGTTCGGGGTGAGCAGGGTCGTGCCAGCCAACACCCCGATGGTCGCGTTCGAGGGCGGGCAGTACTCGGTGCCGCACGCCCTGCTCGGGGAAACGGTGTGGGTGCGCGTACACGGCCACGGCCTCGACGAGCAGGTCATCGCCGTCCACGTCGGTGCCACCGGGCCGGTCGAGGTCGCCCGCCACACCCGCGCGACGCCGGGGTCCCCGAAGATTGACGACACCCACTTCCCGCCCGCCCCGGCCGGCGCGCTTGAACGGAAACCGCTGGCCCGCAACGCTTCTGAGGCCGAGTTCCTGACCATCGGTGACGGTGCCCGGTTGTGGCTGGCCGAGGCAGCAGCCGCCGGGACCAACAAGATCCGGGTCAAGATGGCTGAGGCCGTGACCCTGGCGAAGCTGTTCAACACCAAGGACGTGGACTGGGCCCTGGGCCACGCTGCAGTCCACGCCCGGTTCGCGCACGGCGACCTCGCCTCGATCCTGGACCACCACCACACCGCCACCGCCGGCGGAACGCCCGCCCGGGCCGGGGAGGACGGGTCGCTGACCCAGGGCACCGCCAGCTGGGCCGCCCTCGGCGCACCGAGCACCACCGGCACCGGCGACGCGGAGGGCCCCCGATGAGCGCGCGTGCAACCAGCCGGGACACGGCCGTCCCCGTCGCCGGTGTCCCCTTGGCCCCGCCACTGCCCGAGGACCTCGAAGCGCTGCTGCGCCGGCTGCGGCTGCCGCACATCAGAGCCCACGCCCCCGAGGTCATCGCGACCGCCCGCGCTCAACGGTGGGAACCGGTGGAGGTCCTCAAAGCACTGTTCGCCGCCGAGGCCGCCGGGCGGGAACGCTCCGCACTGGCCACCCGCCGCGCCGCCGCCGCCTTCCCCACCGGCAAGACCTTCGACGCCTGGAACGCTGAGGCGTCCTCGATCCCCGCCCCGACCCAACACGCGCTACGCACCCTGGAATGGGTCAGCCGGGCGGAAAACCTCGTGGTGTGCGGGCCGTCCGGGACCGGAAAGACGTTCCTGCTCGAGGCACTCGGGCAGCACGCCGTCGAACAAGGCCTCAAGGTTGCCTGGTTCACCCTCGAAGACCTCGGCGTCCTGCTGCGCCGACACCGCGCCGACGACACCGTCACCAAAGCCATCGCCCGCGTCCTACGAGCTGATTTGGTCGTCGTCGATGACATCGGCCTACTGCCGGTGGCCCAGGACGCCGCCGAGGGCCTGTACCGCCTGGTCGACGCCGCGTACGAGAAACGCTCCATCGCCATTTCGAGCAACCTGCACCCGGCAGCGTTCGACGAGCTGATGCCCAAAACCCTGGCCACCGCGACCGTGGACCGGCTCCTGCACCACGCCCACGTCTGCCAGACCACCGGCAAGAGCGTGCGCCTCACCCAAGCCCTCGCCGGTCAAGGGGTGAGCCCGTTGAACTGAGCACCAAGTCGGTGGTGGCCAGCACTGGGCAGATCCCATGGCCACCACCGGGCACTTCTCGTGACCGTCACCGGGCAGGTTTCACGACCGCCCCTGGGCAGAAACCAATGGCCCTTGACAACGAAGGCCTTGGACCGGTGCGGCGTGCACCCGGAACCTGAAGCCGTCCCGGTGGAGGCGACGACGTATCGCGAGCTCCGGTTGTGTGTCCTTGCCACGAGTAGCCGAGAAGCGGCGCGAGACGGCCGGATCGACCGGCGGCTCAGGGATCGGGGATGTGGCCTGAAGGTCCTTGGGACGCCGGGTAGTCATGCCGGCGCAGCCGAGGCCACGACCTCCTCAAGAGCGCGGTCATCCAGCGCACCGATATCCCGGTAGCCGTAGATGAGGGTGACCTCCTTCATGAGGTCACGCAGGTACTTGTCCGCGCTCCGGGAGCCGTCGGCCTCGACGTGCTCGATGACCCGGCGTACCAAGCCGGTGATAGCTCCTGCTTCCCGGTCGAAGAGTGCGTTGACGCGATCCTCGTTGCGCAGTACCACACGGGTGTAGGCGAAGGGGTCCTCCGCGACTCGCGAGAGGGGGTGTTCCATCTTGGGGTCGTGAGTCAGGGCCGCAACCCACCAGAGCCTCGCGACGCCGTGGCGCACCAGCTTCCCGCGGGTGGCGGAAAGCATGAGCCATCTCGTCTCCACGCGGGACTTCCAGTGGCGGATGTCGCTCAAGGGCCATCGGGCTTCCATGTAATCGCGATACGTGGCCAGCGCCAGGTACGACCAGAGCCGACGATCGGAGGCGTTGGCCGGATCCATGGCGCCGAGGTACTCATATACGAGCGGGGCGTTGTCGACATCCCGGCCTTGGGCGCCGGTGGCCCCGGGGCTCAGTTGCTCGGGCATACCAAAGTCGATTGGCAGTTCGAGCAGGTTCTCGCGTCGACCGAGGATGGCATCGGCCTCGGCCAGGAAGTCCTCGGGTGTGTCGGCCGCGTCCAACGCAGTCTTCAACTGCACGAGCGCGTTGTAGGTCATGGCTCTCGCCTTGGGTGCGGACATCATTCATCCTCTGATGCGTCTAGGGAGTGAAAGAGGGAGGCATCCAGCGGGTGGGCAAGGATCTTCTGGGCGAGGGTGAAGGCCGGATCCTCGAGTGACCCGACACCCGCGACGAGGTCGGTGATGGCCTTGAACCAAAGCTTGTCGCTGAGGTCCTCATCGCTGGAGACGCCGTCGACGTTGTCCTTGACGAAGGAGATCGTCTGCATTAGCGCCGGCAACACGACGAGGCTGACCTGGAGACCGGGGTGGGCGCGCAGGGCGCCGAACCCGACGAGGCTCTCCGGAGGGAACTCCACGATGACGTACTCGTCGTCATGGAACCGGACCTCGATCCCCTTTCTGAGCTTGGCATTGGACACGAATCGGAAGCACGAACCCACCGGCGGCTTCAGTGGGTCGTACAGCTTGTCAGGCTCGAACTCGAAGTAGCCGCCGTCAGCGATCACATCCCCAGATTGCAGGTGGAAGCTCGAACCCCCGTAGTCCGGATGCTGTGCCGTGAGTTGGTAGTCCGGGATCTCCTCGGCGGCGATGATCGTGACCTCGACACGAACGGTGCGGCGGATGCGCTGTTGGTCGATCCACGCCGTGTAGCCGGTGCTGTCGGCGTACTGAACGGTTCTTGGCTCTGAGAGCAACCCGCTGTCGATCGTGGAGCTGCACTTCCAACGGAAGTTGTAGCGCGCCCTGCCGGCGTCGATGAGCGCCTTGATGTCGGGGTCCGTCATGCGCACTTGGAACTTGAGCTCCACGTCCTCCACTGTGGGAGTGACTGCGACATTGAAGAGCTCGATCGACGACGCGACATCGTCGGACGTGTCGAGGACCGGGTGGGGGTAGGAACCTCGGGTGACGCTGGCCATCACCTCACCCCCAGGCGGTAGCGGTGCTGGGTCGAGAACGTGAGTCGCACCTGGGTGGTGACACCCTCGACGAGATGGAAGTCCTTGAGGACGTTGTCAGCGTGGGTGATCGGAGTGGCAGTGCCATTCGCGAGAATGTGCGCCGCGCTGATCGGCAGGGTGTAGTCGTCCTCCATCGCACCGCCCGGTCCAAGGGCCACGAGCTCAATGTCTCCGGTCATGTCCTCGCGCGGGGTCAGGGCGAGACACAGATCTCCAGTGGCGGCATCCGTCCAGCTTCGGAACCGGATGTCGCCAGCACTTATCCGCGCGTTGCCGTCGCCGGGGCCTCCCTCTCCCGGCAGTCCACCCCCTTTGGCCGTGCGCGTCCCCTCACCGCCGCGGTCCTTGCCCTTGGTCACGGGCGCGTCACCGTTGGCGTCCGCGGCGGTACGAACCCCGACCCGAACGGACTTGCGGCCGCTGTTGAAGACCGGACGCGTCTCGCTGTCCGCGCCGTGAACGGTGGCCGACTCCGTCTCGGATCCCTCCCCGTCCACGGGCACCGCTCCCTCATCTCCCGGCAAGACGCCATCCTCGACCACGGTGGCAGGCAAGAACTTGGCCAGTCCCTTGATTTCGACCTGCTCGCCGATTTGCTCCTTGACCCGAGCCTTGAGCCCTTCCCTGACGAAGTCCTTGAGTTCCTTTAGGGCGCTGCGTCCGTCTGGCGCCCTCTCAGGGTCCCACCGGTGGTGCTGGGGCGGTTCGAGGGAGCGCAGCAGGGTGTTGCCCCTGTCGTCGGAGCACTCGAGGATCGCCGCGTACTTGATGGGGATCGACGTGTGGCGGAAGGTGTCGATCTTCATCAGTGGCTTGCGGCAGGTGATGGTGTGCAGCGAGCGCTCGAGGGAGTCGTCAACGTTGACGTGAAGGGAGACCCGGCCGAAACGCGGGCTTTCCATCGTGACCGGATCCGGATCGTGTAGCGCTCGGAAGAAGGCCGCGGCCTCGGGCGACTCCTGGACGTGCCCCCCCAAGGTGGTGGAGTCGAGCTGCCACTCATCGGAACTGGTCCTCGCCTGGACGACCAGACGGCCACGGTGAATGGCGGGAAGGAAGTTGTTCAGGAAGGCGAGCTTGATGTGCTGCAGCTTCGGGTCCGCCTCCGCCTTTCGGTAGCCGAGGACGTAAACGTCTGTGCCGGGCTCGGTTCGCACCGCGAACGGCCCGAAGGGAGCGGGGTTGCGCAGGTAGCGGAAGTCGTCCTCGACCGCGAGATCGGTAAAGAAGCCATCTCCCATTCGCCACACGCCGTCGACGTCCCGGTGGCTGGCCAAGCGGCTGTATCCGGCGAAGACGACCTCGTTGGCGTCGTGGGGCAGGGAGGTGTAGAGCACGGTGCCCATGTCGGACGCCATCGGTCCGACCGCCGAGCCGATCCCGAAGGAACCGCCTCGTGAACCGTCCGCCGCGGAGATCCCCGCGCCCCTCGTGAGCGCACTCAGCGCAGACTGAGGATCGTTGATCGATTCCGAACCGCGGAGACCCGTGGTGTTGTAGTCCGCGATCCGCAGGACCGCGATCTCGTCACTCGACGCCGTCTCGTGCGCAACACGCATCCGGTCGTGGCCCTGAGATCCACGAGTGTCCACGGCGACCTGGGCGAGGTGCCCGCGAAGTCGCTCGATGTCCGGGATCTCGTCCGTGGCGATGTAGCCCAGTTCAAACACCATGGTGACCGGGCCGTCACCGGCTCGCGCATCGAGTGAGTTCTGTCCCGTCTCGCGGGCCAAGGACTCCTCCGCCAGAGATCCCTCGAAGAACTGCTCCGCCGGGGCGATGGCACCCTGGGTCGCCGCGCGCCCTGCCTTCTCGAAGTAGAAGCCGTAATCGGACTCGCTCATGTGAACTGGACCTTCCTTGTCGACGGCGCCTGCGGATCGAACATGGCGCGCACCTCCCGGAGCTCTGCCTCGATGGGGCCGAACAGGGCCTCCACCTCCTCAAACGAGTAGTCGTAGTTCTTGCGGTTGGACAGGTTCCCAAGCAAGGCGATCTCTCGGATGAGGCGATCCCCGCGCGTTGCCGCGAGCCGGCGGAAGCGGTCGTTACGAGACTCGGGCACGGGGCCTCCCAGGCATGAAGTAGATATAAGTCCACTATATATCGGATATATATCCTGTGCAAGACCCCCCACCGATCATGGAGGCACGGGTCCGGTCACGCCATCGACGACTCCCTCTCCCGTACCAAGTCGATGAACGACCGCACGGACGTCATGTGGGTTGCCAGCGCAGGGCCATACTCGAGCTGCAACGACGCGGGGATCACGGCGCGAACATGGTTCTGCCGCATGGCCTCCAAGACGTCGGCGTTCAGCTGCCGGTCCATCGTGATCAAGAACTTCTCCTCCAGGCGGGATGCTTCGGTCACGACTTGCCGCCAACGCTCCTTGGTCGTCGTCTTCGCGGCCAAGAACGTGAGTTGAGCGTCTGGTACCGAACCGTCGTTGTATGCCGTGGTGCTGGGGAAGAGGAAGTCGGGCTTCGAGCCGTCGGGCATCCGAGGCGGCTGGGCAAAGCTGACCTCGGCAGACTTGAGGAGGGCGGCAATATGACTTTCGAACGCTGCTCCGGCTCTCGAGAAACGAGCGTTCTTGAAACGAGTCGCCAAGCGGAAGAAGGTGTCGACGTCGATGTGCTCTCGGTTTGCCAGCTCCGCGTCCAACAGTGGCCCGATGACGTGCCGCTCGTACGTGACGTAGAGGTCATTCGTCATGGAGGTCCACGTGGCAAGGGCACGGTCAGGGTCCGCCAAGGGATCGTCGATCCCGCACACCTCACGGGCGTAGGCGCTGAAGGCTGCAGTGGTGGGCAGGGGATACTCACCGCCGAATCGTTGGATCATCTCGTTCAAGCGGTCGGTCGTCTCGGTCTCGGCCGTGATCCCGAGCGCCAGCAGCAAGTCGGCGTCTGACAGGTCGAGGTTGTCGTCGTCGGCAGTGTCCAAGGAGAAGAGATCGAAGGGTCGAGCTCGCTGTGGTGCAGGGTCAGATCTCGTTCTCAGCCCCGTGCCAAACAGACGGTCCAACTGACGTCCGGGCGCCGACCCGTCGCGGGCCACGACGACGAGAACGTCGCCGTTCACTCGTCGGGCGATCCAGCAGTAGTCGCCCGGCTCCATCGACTCCATTGGCGCGCACCCGACGGGGTAGTAGAGCCTCCACTCCGGCGAGCGATCGGGCTGCTTCTCCCTGGCGTCGTAGAGCGTGATCCGTGAGGTGACAGCGAGGAAGCCCTCGACGTCGAGGTCGTCCGTCAGGTACAGGTAGTCGCAGCGGAAATCGGCGCGTGCTGATCCCAACATCTGAACCACCGGGCGCCCCGCGCTGAGCTCATGTCCGTTGGATACACCCGAGCTGTAGGCCTCGGTGGCGCTGATGCGCTTGGCACCAACGCCCAACAAGTGATCAACTAGCCGACCGTCCACTGTCTCCCCTCCGGGCAGGTCGGCCTATTCGATCATGCCGCGCGATCCTTGGAGGAGGATTCGACGATGTAAGGCGCCATCAATTCCGCCACGGCGGTCACTGCCGGAACGACGACGCTGTTGCCGAACTGCTTGTAGGCCTGGGTATCACTTACGGGGATGCGGAACGAATCATGGAACCCCATGAGTCGGGCGCATTCGCGGGGGGTGAGGCGGCGAGGCGGCTGGCCGACCTGCTCCAAGAGGATCTCCGACCCATCCTTGTAGTAGCGGGCGGAGAGCGTACGCGTCGTCATGCCGGGCCTGACCAACCCATAGCCGAACCCATTGCCGGCCGCGCGATGTTTCGCCGCGTAGTTCCGCAGGTACTCCCACAACCCTGGCGTGAGCGTGTACCTCTCGGGCACGGTGTTCGTGGCGTGATCGAAGAACCGTCCCTCATCGTGTGGAAGGACTGGCTCCTTCCCGTCTGTCCGGTGAAGGATTGACTCCACGCTGTGCTCGGCCGGGGGAAGTCCCAGCTTCTCGAAGTCGAATCCGTTCTCGTCCCGGAAGCCAACGATCATGATGCGCTCACGATTCTGGGGGCGGAAGTGGATTCCGTTGACTACCCGCGTCCGGACGTGGTAGCCCAACTCGTCCTCCAAGCTCGCCATGATGATCTCGAACGTACGGCCACCATCGTGTCGTTCGAGGTTCTTGACGTTCTCCAGGAGGAATGCCTTCGGGCGATGCTCGGCAATGACCTGCTTCACGTTGAAGAAGAGAGTCCCCTGCGTAGGATCATCGAAGCCATGGGCCCGGCCCAAGGAGTTCTTCTTCGACACGCCGGCGATCGAGAACGGTTGACACGGGAATCCAGCCAAGAGAACGTCGTGCTGCGGGATAGCGGCAACATCGACCTCAGTGATGTCGGTGTTGAAGCGGTGTTCCTCTCGGTGAGGAAAGTTCGCGGCGTACGTCTGCTGGGCGAATGGGTTCCACTCCGAGGTGAAGGAGCACTTGCCTCCGATTGACTCGAAGGCGCTGCGAATTCCCCCGATGCCAGCGAAGAGGTCGGCGAAGGAGAAGAGCCCGGGCTCGTTGTCGCTCTCCAGGTGCATGCGAAGGGCATCCCCCAGGTAGGCCGGGCACGCCGACTCATGGTGCTCCCACCGACGGACGGTCCGCTCGTTCACCGCCAATAGGTCTGCGACCTCCTGGATCGTCTTCTGGCGTCGCAGCTCCAGCAGCATCTCGTGCGAGTTCTTGTGGTACATCACGGCCTCTCATGGGGACTACTACCGGACATCCTGCCCGGCGCCCTGCCCCACCCCGAGGAGGCGCGCCGACCTGTGGGGACAACCTATTGGGAGGTCCCGACAGGCCCGCTCTTCGCCCCCTTCCCATGGGAGGCGGTTCCGAGCCTTCCGCTGACGACCCGGTGGCTCGGCCCAAGCGGTAAGGCGCAGGGATGGAACCATCGTGGGGTTGACGAGGCCAGACGTTCGGCTGCAGAATTAGGTGCGACGACGAACGTCGTCGCTCCAAAAGGAGGTGTGCTGTGGCTGCCCTGACCCTAGATGCCAGCGTGGTTCTGATGGCGGTTCCGCTGAGGTTCGCCCCAAGGCTGGCTGAGGTGCTGGCGGAACTCGAGGCGGGACGTGGGATCCGGTCCGACGATGAGGACGGGGATGTTCCGGAGGTCGTCGTCGTAGATGCGGCAAACGGTGAGTGGACGTTCCAGATGGCTTCGACGCTCGCGGGGAGCCTTCCGTACAAGGGTGTCGTGGCTCTCTTGGACGAGTGCGCGGACCGGTCAGGTGAGTGGGTGCTCAAGGCGGACATCGAGGTATCCGAGGGGATCAGCCCGATCCAGCTCCGCAACGAGTTGGTTGCCTTGAGCAAACTGACGAACCGGTTGTTTGGTCGAGGTACCTGGCCGATAGCTACAAAGAAGGAGCTCGGAAGCTTCCACTATCGGATGGACCCGGGTCTTGCCAAGTGGTGGCGCGAGGCGCGCGCGCAGAGCGAGGGTGCGAGATGACCGTCCGCGAGGTGTGCCCGTTCCATGCGGATGACGACGTGGCAGGCGTCCGCGTCAGCGACGAGGTCGGCTGGGCGTTCACCTGCGACCGCCGTGGGCACCCTCGGCCGGGACCGTACAGCTGGCTGCGTCCGCCGGAGGCTCCGGACCTGGGAGAGATGAACGGCATTGCCGCCGACATGGGGCTGGACGTCTCACTGCCGGCGGCCCTCAGGGAGTACCGAGGAACGTGGGTCGAGTACGGCGTTCTTGAGCGCGCCTTTGCGATGGCGAACCCAGTGGACTGGCAATTCCTCGTGGACCGATACAGCCACACATCGATCGCTGCCAAGCGCTACACGGTCTCCGCCTTCTTGGGCGGAGTCCTGGGCCGTCTTTGGCGAAACGGAGCGGTGGGCGGAATCTCAGGAGCGGCGACCGGGCGTTGGTCCTACAACCGGACGACCGGATACTGGGCGCTCTTCCCCGAACCCGACCATGACCGCCGTCTCTCTTGGGCCGACAGTGGCTTCACCGTTGAGTATGTGCCGGGACAGACTGAGGTCTGAGCGGCCACGCTTGCGTGACCGCGGGACTGGGCGCCTCAGGGATCCCCGGTGCCCCAACTCGTACCCCAGAGAAGTACTGCAGCAGCCCACGAAACCGACGTGATCGGGTACCCCACACCGCCTCGCCGCGTGCTCAATCACCCTCTCGCGGAGCGCATTCGGGGATTTTGCAAGCAGGGGGTTAGGGGTTCGAGTCCCCTTGGCTCCACCGCAGGTCAGAGGCCCTTTCCGCCCGCCGGGGAGGGCCTCCTTGGTGCCGGTACCCCAGATGAGCCGGCCGCCCG
>Ga0209476_10003032_pt1 | contig 11178 bp, 10 predicted proteins | sample KloWWTrecipitate_FD_187179 | JGI IMG/M metagenome (GOLD analysis project Ga0209476, IMG submission 187179) | Active sludge microbial communities from Klosterneuburg, Austria, studying microevolution and ecology of nitrifiers - Klosterneuburg... | ecosystem: Engineered > WWTP > Aerobic digester...
GCGCCTCGTGATGGGCCTGTGCGACCGCGTGCTGGTGCTCGACTACGGGCGGCGGATCGCGGAGGGCCTGCCCGCCGACGTGCGGCGCGACCCGAAGGTGATCGAGGCCTACCTCGGCGCGCAGCACCACGATGCCGCCGTTGTCGAGTGACGCGGGCAAGGGGCATGGAACCGCGGATGCATGCGAGGGAACCGCAGATGAACGCAGATGAACGCAGATGTTTCGTGATGGGATATGCAGCGTGCAGCAGCCCGACGCCGCACCCCGAAGAGGCAATGCAATCCCCATCACCGGATATCTGCGTTCATCTGCGTTCATCTGCGGTTCCCTTGCCTTTCCAACCGAAGATCCAAGGCACGTGAGCCTGCTCGCGCTGGAGAAGGTGGAAGTCCACTACGGCGGCATCCGCGCCGTGAAGGGCATCGACCTCGTGGTCGGGCAGGGCGAGCTCGTCTGCCTCATCGGCGCCAACGGCGCCGGGAAGACCACGACGCTTCGCGCCATCACCGGGCTGGCCCACGCCACCGGCCGCATCGCCTACGACGGCAGGGACATCGCCGGCGGCCGCCCGCACGAGATCGCGCGCGCCGGCATCGCCCTCGTCCCCGAGGGCCGCGGCGTCTTCCCGCAGCTCACCATCGAGGAGAACCTCGCGATGGGGGCCTACACGCGCACCGACCGCGACGGCATCGCCGCCGACACCGAGCGCGTCTTCACGCTCTTCCCGCGCCTCAAGGAGCGGCGGCGCCAGACGGCCGGGACGATGTCGGGAGGCGAGCAGCAGATGCTCGCCATCGGCCGCGCGCTCATGAGCCGGCCGCGGCTGCTGCTGCTGGACGAGCCGAGCATGGGGCTCGCCCCGATCATGGTGGAGAAGATCTTCGAGGTGATCCGCCTCATCGCCGCCGAGGGCGTGACGATGCTGCTGGTGGAGCAGAACGCGCGGCTCGCGCTGGAGGCGAGCCGCCGGGCCTACGTGCTGGAGAGCGGGCAAGTCACGCTCGCCGGCGAGGCGGCCGCGCTCCTGCACGACCCGCAGGTGCGCCAGGCCTACCTCGGCGAGTGAGGGGCCGGCGCGGGCGTTTGCGGCTACACTTGTAACCCCCGGGTGATGGGACTCACAGACCGGGGCGGCAGCACGGCAGACAATAAGAGCGAGAACGGGGCGCCCAGGAAGCGCCTCCACACGGACAAAAAACCTGGCCAACCCATGATCACCTCCCGGGCCGCCCGCGGCGCCCTCGTCGGCATCCTCGCCATCGTGCTGCTGGGCATCCTCGCGTTCCTCTACTCGAGGACGGAGGCCATCGACTTCAAGCGCGACGCCGAGACGCTGTCGCTCCTGCGCGAGCTGAAGGAGCTCGACATGCGCTGGGACGCCGACGCCGCGCAGTTCTCGGGGAAGTCCGCTGCCGGCCCCGCCGCCCCCGACCGCGCCCCGATGCTCGCGCGCATCCTGCGCGAGCTCGAGCGCGCCTCCTCCCGCCGCGAGGTGGTGGAGGCGCTGCCGGCGATCAAGGCGGGGATGGGCGACAAGGCGGCCGCCTGGGACGCGCTCAAGGCCCGCCACGCCCGATCCGCCGAGACGCTCGCCGCCGCGCAGACGGCCACCGCCTCCCTCGCCAGCGCCGCCGGCTTCCAGCGGCTGGCGGACCCGCGCCGCGCCGACCGCCACGCCGCGCTCGCGGGCGAGGCGCAGGCGCTCATGGCCGCGGTCCGCCTGTCGGAGGGCGCCGACGGCCCGCTGGAGGCGCGGCTCGCGACGCTTCGCGAAGCCGCCATCGCCGCCGCCCCTTCCCTGGAGGAGCACGCCGCGCGCGCCGAGATCGCGCTTCGCGCCTTCCAGGCCGCCCGCGCCGAGGAGCGGGCGGCCGCGCAGAAGTTCGCCTTCCTCACCGTCGGCGGCCGGGTGGACCTCCTCATGCAGTCGATCTCGCGCTCGGTGCAGGCTTCCCTCGACGACAAGGAGCGCTGGCGCGTCTACCTCTTCTTCTACGCCGCGGCGCTGCTGATCGGCGTGGGCTACCTCGTCTCGCGCGTCTTCGCCGCGCAGGCCGCGCTCAAGGAGGCCAACGAGAGCCTGGAGAAGCGCGTGGCGCTGCGCACGAAGGAGCTCTCGGAGGCGATGGTGCGGCTCAAGGAGAGCGAGGCGCAGCTCGTGCAGAGCGAGAAGATGTCCTCGCTGGGCCAGATGGTCGCGGGCGTCGCGCACGAGATCAACACGCCGCTCGCCTACGTGAAGAACAGCGTGGCCACGGTGCGCGACCGCCTGCCGGAGCTGCGCGACGCGGTGGCGCAGTCCGAGCGCCTGATGGGCCTGCTGCAATCCGAGTCGCCCGCGCAGGCCGACCTCCACGAGACCTTCGCCGCGGTGAACGCCCGCCTCGCGCAGCTGCGCGACCACCAGGTGCTGGGCGACCTCGACTCCCTCACCAAGGACGGCCTGCACGGCATCGACCAGATCGCCGAGCTGGTGGTGAACCTCAAGAACTTCTCGCGCCTGGACCGCAGCAAGGTCGCGAGCTTCAACGTGAACGAGGGCATCATCGCCACGCTCCTCATCGCCAAGCCCCAGCTTCGCAACGTCGCCGTCGAGAGGCGCTTCGGCGAGATCCCGTCCATCACCTGCTCGCCGTCGCAGGTGAACCAGGTGCTTCTCAACCTCGTGACCAACGCCGCGCAGGCGCTCGACAAGCCGCAGAAGGCGATCGTGGTGTCCACGCGCCGCGAGGGCGATGACGCCATCGCGATCGAGGTGGCCGACAACGGCAAGGGCATCCCCCCCGAGGTGCTGCCGCGCATCTTCGACCCCTTCTTCACCACCAAGGAGATCGGCAAGGGCACGGGGCTCGGGCTCTCCATCGCCTACAAGATCGTCACGCAGCATGGCGGGCGCATCGACGTGAAGAGCCAGGCCGGCAAGGGCACCGTCTTCACCGTGGTCTTCCCCATCCGCCCGCCGGCGGAGCTCGCGGCGGCGCAGGACTGAGGCGCATGCAGATCCCCGAGAGAATCGGCAAGTACGCCATCCAGGCGATCCTCGGCAAGGGCGCCACGGGGCTCGTCTACCGCGGCTTCGACCCCGGCATCAAGCGGCCGGTCGCGCTCAAGGTGATCACGAAGAGCCTGCTCGACCCGGCCGACCTCGAGTACGTGATCAGCCGGTTCCGCCACGAGGCCGAGGCGGTCGGGCGCCTCACGCACCCGCGCATCGCCGCGATCTACGACTTCATCGAGACCGACGAGATCGCCTGCATCGTGATGGAGCTGGTGAACGGCAAGAGCCTCGCCCACCACCTGAAAGAGGTCACACAGTACGGCCTCAAGGACACCTGGGAGATCGTCCGGCAGATCCTCGACGGGCTCGCCTATTCCCACGGCCAGGGCGTCATCCACCGCGACCTCAAGCCCGGCAACGTCCTCATCAACGACGACGGGCGCATCAAGATCACCGACTTCGGCGTGGCCCGCATCGACACCTCCACCCTCACGGTGATGGGCGACATCGTCGGCACGCCGCACTACATGGCGCCGGAGCAGTTCGGCGGCCAGGAGGCCACCCCGCGCACCGACCTCTACCAGGTGGGGGTGATGCTCTACGAGCTGCTCACCGGCACGCGCCCCTTCACCGGCAACAACGTCGAGATCCTGCGCCGCGTGATGAACGAGCGGCCGGCCAACCCCTCGACGCACAACCCCAAGATCACCTGGCAGCTCGACTGGGTGGTGCAGAAGGCGCTCGCCAAGGACCCCGCCGACCGCTTCGGCTCCGCGCGCGAGTTCGCGGACGCCCTCAAGGGCGCGCTCGAGGAGAGCCTGGGGGGGCCGCTCGCCGCGGCAGCCGCGGCCGTGGCCCCGGCATCGCTTCCCGCGGGCGCGGCGAGCCTCATGGACAAGGCGCGCCTCATCGCCGGGGCCAAGGACGCCGGCGTGATGGCCGGCGCCGAGGCCGGGGCGGCGCCCGCCGCGACCTTCGCCGCCGGCGGCGACACGAAGAAGGCCCGCGTGCTCTTCGTGGACGACGAGGAGCGCATCCTCAACGCGCTGCGCACGCTCTTCCGCAGCCAGTACCACGTGTTCACGGCGGAGAACGGCGCGCTCGCGCTCGAGTTCGTGAAGCGCTTCGGCATCCACGTGGTGGTGAGCGACCAGCGCATGCCCAACATGACGGGCGTGGAGCTGCTGCGGCAGGTGAAGGACCTCTCGCCCAACTCCGTGCGCATGCTCCTCACGGGCTACTCCGACCTCGCCGCCATCGTCGGCTCGATCAACGAGGGCGAGGTGTTCCGCTTCGTGAAGAAGCCCTGGGACAACGAGGACATGCAGAAGACCATCGCCGACGCGGTGGCCATCGCCATGGAGCTCGCCGCCGCCCCCCCGGCGCCCGCCGAGCCGCTCGCGAAGCTCGACGCGTCGATCCTCGTGATCGACACCTCGGATGCGCTGGCCGAGGGCCTGAAAAGCGTGCTGGGCGGGGTCGCGCCCATCAGCCTCGTGTCCTCGCCCGAGGACGCGCTGAAGGCGCTGGAGACGCAGGAGGTCGCCCTCATCGTCGCCGACCTCTCGGTGGGGCAGGACGGCCTCATCACCCTCTTCAAGCTGCTGAAGGCCGGGCACCCCGAGATCCTCTCGATCCTCGTGACCGAGGCCTCCGATTCCGAGCTCGTGATCGAGCTCATCAACCAGGCGCAGATCTTCCGCTTCCTCAACAAGCCGATCCAGGTGCGCCAGATGCGCGGCCACGTGGAGTCGGCGCTCGCCAAGTACCGCGCCTTCAAGCAGCGCCCGGACCTCGTGCGCGGCCAGAAGCCCGTGGAAAGCCTGCAGGCCAAGACCTCGCTCTGGGGAGCCAAGCTCTTCGAGCGGATCCTGCGCCTGCCGGACCGCCTCTTCTCCCGGTCGTGACCATGCTCACCAAGGCGGATCTCGCCGACCTCAAGCGCGCCAAGGCGCTGCTGGAGAACCCGGGGCTCGCGGCCAAGCTCTCGTCGATGCTGGGCTCGCCCGTGGAGAAGGGCGTGAAGATGCTGCCGGCGGCCTGGCAGCGCGGCGTGCACAAGGCCACGGAGACCGCGCTCATGAAGGCGCTGGAGGTCGCGGTGACCTCGCTGGGCGAGCGCCCGCGGTCGGCCTCCCAGGACCGCTTCCACCGCATGGCGGCGGCGGCATCGGGGGCGGCCGGCGGCGCCTTCGGGCTCGCCGCGCTCTCGTGGGAGCTGCCGCTTTCGACCACGCTGATGCTGCGCTCGATCGCCGACATCGCGGCGAGCGAGGGCGAGAACCCGCGGCACCTCGAGACCAAGCTCGCCTGCCTCACCGTGTTCGCGCTGGGGTCGACCAAGGACAGGCGCGACAACGCGACGGAGTCGGGCTACTTCGCGGCGCGCGCGGCGCTCGCCTCCGCGGTCACGGAGGCCTCCGCCCACCTCGCGAAGAAGGGGCTGTCCAAGTCGGGGGCGCCGGCGCTCGTGCGGCTCGTGGCCGCCATCGGCGCGCGCTTCGGCATCGTCGTCTCCGAGAAGGCGGCCGTGCAGGCGATCCCCATCATCGGCGCCGCGGGCGGCGCGATGGTGAACACCGTCTTCATCGGGCACTACCAGGACATGGCGCGCGGGCACTTCATCGTCCGGCGTCTGGAGAAGATCCACGGCGCCGAGCCCGTGCACGCCGCCTACGAGAAAGCCTGACCATGGCCGCCTACGTCATCGCCGAAGTCGAAGTGACCGACCCCGAAGCCTACCGGCCCTACACGGAGCTCGTCCCCGCCACGATCGCGCACTACGGCGGGCGGTTCCTCGTGCGCGGCGGGGCCGCGGAGGTGCTGGAGGGCGACTGGCCGCAGCGCCGGCGCGTCGTCATCGAGTTCCCCTCGATGGAGGCCGCGCGCGCGTGGTGGGATTCACCCGAGTACGAGAAGCCCAAGGCCATGCGCCGCGCCGCCAGCCGCGGGCGCCTCATCCTGCTCGAGGGCCACGACGGCTGAGGGTCGGCAAGGCGTGGGAACCGCAGATGAACGCGGATGAACGCAGATGTTTCGTGGCAGGACGTGCAGCGTGCGGTGTCCGGACGGCGCATCCTGCAATGGAAGCGCCAATCCGATCACAAGTCATCTGCGTTCATCTGCGTTCATCTGCGGTTACATCTCACCTGGCCGGGCGGAATGAGCGGCCGGCGGGCTTGCCGCGCGGCTTGCCGGCCGGGCGGCGCGAGGGGCCGGAAGGCTTCGCGAACGCGCGCACCTTCGGCTCCAGCCCCTCGATCACCGCGACCGGGATCGGCTGGGCCGTGTAGCGCTCGATGGTGCGCACCTGCGCGTGCTCGCGCGGGTTGACGAGGCTGATGGCGATGCCGCTGCGGCCCGCGCGGCCGGTGCGGCCGATGCGGTGCACGTAGTCCTCGGCCTGGCGCGGCAGGTCGTAGTTGATGACGTGCGAGATGCCGTGCACGTCGATGCCGCGGGCGGCCACGTCGGTCGCCACGAGCACGCGAAGGCGGCCGCGGTGCAGCGCCTGGAGCGTGCGGTTGCGCGCGCCCTGGTTCATGTCGCCGTGCAGCGCCGCCACCGCGTAGCCCTTGGAATGCAGGTCGAGCGCGAGCTCGTCGGCGGCGCGCTTGGTCGCCGTGAAGACGATGGCCTGGTTCACCTCGGCGTCGCGCAGCACGTGGTCGAGCAGCCGGTTCTTGTGGCCGAGGTCGTCGGCGAAGTGCATGCGCTGCGCGATGTTCTCGTGGCGCGTGCGCGAGCTGTCGATCTCGATGCGGGCGGGGTTGCGCAGGAGCGCCCCGGCCAGCCGCGCGATGTTGCCGTCGAGCGTGGCCGAAAAGAGCACGGTCTGGCGCTCGGCGGGCATGCGCGCGACGATGGCCTCGAGGTCGTCCTTGAAGCCCATGTCGAGCATGCGGTCGGCCTCGTCCAGCACCAGGAGCTGCAGGCGCGAGAGGTCGACGCGGCCCGACTGCATCTGGTCCAGCAGGCGGCCCGGCGTGGCCACGATGATCTCCGCGCCCGCCTGCAGCAGGCGGTTCTGCACCGGGTAGGGCATGCCGCCCACGATCGACACGGTGCGCACGCGGCCCAGGCGGCGGCCGTAGGTCTCGGCGGCCTTGGTGACCTGCAGCGACAGCTCGCGCGTCGGCACCAGCACCAGCACGCGCGGGCCGCGGCCGTTTGCCGCATGCGGCTCGGTGAGCAGCTGCAGCGCGGGCAGCATGAAGGCGGCGGTCTTGCCGCTGCCCGTCTGCGACGAGACCATGAGGTCGCGCCCCTCGAGGGCTTCGGGGATGACGCGCTCCTGCACGGGGGTGGGGGCGGTGTAGCCGGCCGCGGCAACGGCCTGGCAGATGGGGGCGGCAAGCCCCAGGGATTCGAACGACATGGCAAATCCTTTCCCGCGGGGCCTTCGAGGCCGCGCGAAGTCGGTATGGCGAAAACACCGGCACCAACCGACTTCGCAATCCTTCGGGAAACGATTCCGAGGGGAACTGCTGCTGGAAGGGCGGAACGCTCTTCCGGGGAGGTCAGGGACGATGAACGAAAGCGGCGCAGTCCGAGAGGATGCTGCGCCGCACAAAACGAACTATACGCGAATTTCCGGGCGGTGTCATGGCGGTCCGCCCCGGGCCTTGATCGCCGCCGAGAACCGGCGTACTGTCCGCGCTCCGGGACCCGCGCGGGCTCCCGGCCACAGGCGGTGTCCGATCGCCCAAGCCCCGCGCCCTGCACTTCCGGGCGCATTCCATGGACACCGTCGACCAGCCGCCGACCCTTCCTCCACCGCCACCCGCGGTGAGCTTCGCGCAGGCGTTCGCCTTCTGGCTCAGGCTCGGCTTCGTGAGCTTCGGCGGGCCGGCCGGGCAGATCGCGATCATGCACGCCGAGCTCGTCGAGCGCCGCCGCTGGATCAGCGAGCGGCGGTTCCTGCACGCGCTCAACTACTGCATGCTGCTGCCCGGCCCGGAGGCGCAGCAGCTCGCGACCTACATCGGCTGGCTGCTGCACCGCACCTGGGGGGGCCTCGTGGCCGGCGCCCTCTTCGTGTTGCCGTCGCTCTTCATCCTCGTCGCGCTCTCGTGGGTCTACCTGCGCTTCGGCGACGTGCCCTTGGTGGCCGCGATCTTCCACGGCATCAAGCCGGCGGTGACGGCCATCGTCCTGCACGCGGCGCACCGGATCGGCTCGCGGGCCCTCAGGAACCGGTGGATGTGGGCGATCGCCGCGGCGGCCTTCGTGGCCATCTTCGCCTTCGACACGCCCTTTCCGGCCATCGTCGCCGTCGCCGCCTGCGTCGGCCACTTCGGGGCGAAGCGCGCGCCGCACGTCTTCGCCCTCGGCGGCGGGCACGCCGGGGCGAACCGCGGCTACGGCCCCGCGCTCATCGACGACGACACGCCGCCGCCGCCGCATGCCCGCTTTTCGCGCCCCCGACTCCTGCGCGTGCTGGCGGCCGGTGCCGGGCTCTGGGCGCTGGCGATGGCGGCGCTGGTCGCCACGGCCGGCCCGGAAGGCGTCCTCGCGCAGATGGGCTGGTTCTTCACGAAGGCGGCCCTCCTCACCTTCGGCGGCGCCTACGCCGTGCTTCCCTACGTCTACCAGGGCGCGGTCGAGACCCACGGGTGGCTTAGCGGCCCGCAGATGATCGACGGGCTGGCGCTCGGCGAGACCACGCCCGGGCCGCTGATCATGGTCGTGGCCTTCGTGGGCTTCGTCGGCGGCTGGACGAGGCAGGTGATGGGCCCCGACGCGCTCTTCCTCGGCGGGGCGCTCGCGGCGACGGTGGCGACCTTCTTCACCTTCCTGCCCTCGTTCGTCTTCATCCTCGCCGGCGGGCCGCTCGTCGAATCCACCCACGGCAAGCTCGGGTTCACGGCCCCGCTGTCGGCCATCACCGCCGCCGTCGTGGGCGTGATCGTGAACCTCGCGCTCTTCTTCGCCGGGCACGTGCTCTGGCCCCGGGGATTCGGCGCGGGCCTCGACGGGACGGCGGCCGCGATCGCCTTCGCGTCCGCCGTGGCGCTGTTTCGATACAAGGTGGGTGTCCTGCCGCTGCTGGCGGGCGCCGCGTGCGCGGGCCTCGCCGCCCGCTTTCTGGCATAGGAGGAACGGCATGAGCGCAATCTCGGTGGCGGAACTTTCCCTGTGGCGGCGCGGCGGGTTCGCGCACGCGCTGATCGACGTGCGGCGCGCGGAGAAGCGCGCCGCCGAGGGCGACGAGATCCCCGGCGGCCGCTGGCTCGACCCGGCGCGATGGCTCGACTGGAAGGACGGCATCGCGGCCGGCCGGCCCGTGGTGGTCTATTGCGCCTACGGGCACGAGATCAGCCAGGGGCTCACCGCCGCGCTGCGCGCCCTGGGCGTCGATGCGCGGCACCTGGACGAAGGCATCGCGGGCTGGCGGGCCGCCGGCAACGAGGTCGGCCCGATCGCCGGGAGCGCGCCATGAAGTGGGTCACCCGCGAGCGCCCGAAGATCGACCGGATCGCCTGCCCGTGGCTGATCGCGCGGTTCATCGACCGCGAGGCGGAGTTCCTCTACGTTCCGGCCGGCGAGGTGCTGGCCGTGGCGCGCGACACGGGGGCCACGCCCTACGACGTTCCCGGCGTCGAGATGGGGCACGTGGGCGAGCTCTGCAGCTTCGACGCGTTCCTGCGCAAGTACGCGCTGGCCGACCCCGCGCTGGACAGGCTCGCGTTGATCGTCAGGGGCGCCGACACCTCGCGGCTCGATCTCGCGCCGCAATCCGCCGGGCTGCACGCGATCTCGCTGGGGCTGTCGCAGTGCTTCGCCGACGACCACGAGATGCTGCGCCACGGCCTCGTGGTCTACGACGCCCTGTACGCCTGGTGCCGCTCCTGCCGGGAGGAAACCCGCGACGGCGCTCAGGCCCAGTCGCGCGGGACGAGGAAGTCGGTGTAGAGCTTCGCCTCGGGCGTGCCCGGCGCCGGCTTCCAGTCGTAGCGCCACTTCACCACCGGCGGCAGGGACATGAGGATGGATTCCGTCCTGCCGCCCGACTGCAGGCCGAAGTGCGTGCCGCGGTCCCAGACGAGGTTGAACTCGACGTAGCGCCCGCGCCGGTAGGCCTGGAAGTCGCGCTCGCGTTCCCCGTACGGCAGGTCGCGCCGGCGCAGGACGATGGGCTCGTAGGCGGGCAGGAAGGCGTCGCCCACGGCGCGCATCACGGCGAAGCTGCCCTCGAAGCCGCGCTCGCTGAAGTCGTCGAAGAAGGTGCCGCCGATGCCGCGCGGCTCGCGGCGGTGCCTGTTGTAGAAGTACTCGTCGCACGCCTTCTTGAAGCGCGGGTGCAACGCCGGGTCGATCGCATCCAGCGCGTCGCGGTTCGCGCGGTGGAAGTGCGCGCAGTCCTCCTCGAAGCCGTAGTAGGGCGTGAGGTCCATGCCGCCGCCGAACCACCAGGCCGCCTTCGCGGGGTCGCCGTCGGGGCTCTTGGCCGCGAAGAACCGCACGTTCATGTGCGCCGTGGGCACGTAGGGGTTGCGCGGGTGGAACACGAGCGAGACGCCCATCGCCTCCCACGGCCGGCCGGCGAGCTCCGGGCGGTGCGCCGAGGCCGAGGGCGGCAGCTTCGCGCCCGTCACGTGCGAGAAGCCCACGCCGCCGCGCTCGAGGAGGTTGCCCTCCTCCAGGAGCCGCGAGACGCCCCCGCCGCCTTCGGGGCGATGCCACTCGTCGCGCAGGAAGGGCTTGCCGTCGAGCGCCGTGAACCGGTCGACGATGCGGCCCTGGAGGCCGGTGAGGTAGGTCTTTACGGCTTCGATGTCCATGGGCGGCGAGTTTACCCTCACCCCCGGCCCCTCTCCCAAGGGAGAGGGGAGCAAAGTCCCCCTTCTCCCTTGGGAGAAGGGTGGGGGATGAGGGTCACTTCCTGTGGATCGCCCGGTGGCCGATGTCGCGGCGGTACTGCATGCCCTCGAAGGAGATGCCGGCGGCGACCTCGTAGGCGCGCTCGGCCGCGAGCTTCACGTTCTCGCCCAGCGCCGTCACGCACAGCACGCGCCCGCCGGCGGTGACCACGGCGCCGCCCTGCTCCGCGGTGCCGGCGTGGAAGACGTGGCAATCGTCCATCCCCTTCGGCAGGCCCGTGATGGCGTCGCCCTTGCGCGGCGTGTCGGGGTAGCCCGCCGCCGCGAGCACGACGCCGAGGGAGGCGCGGCGGTCC
>Ga0209476_10003036_pt1 | contig 11171 bp, 15 predicted proteins | sample KloWWTrecipitate_FD_187179 | JGI IMG/M metagenome (GOLD analysis project Ga0209476, IMG submission 187179) | Active sludge microbial communities from Klosterneuburg, Austria, studying microevolution and ecology of nitrifiers - Klosterneuburg... | ecosystem: Engineered > WWTP > Aerobic digester...
ACCATGTGCTTGCCGGCGGTGCGCCAGGGCGAACCGGTGTCGCGTTCGTTGAGGAAGAAGTTGGCGAGGCCGCCGAGCAGGCCGGTGGCGACCATGATGCCGAGGATGAGGATCAGGTGAATGTCGATCCCGCCGACCGCTGTTGTTTGTACGCTGCCCATACGCTTTCCCCGTGTGCGTGATGGAGAAACACTATGCCACAAACGGCGGCGGGGGCATAGGCGCTATTTGGCCTGGGACCTGGCGGCTTCCCGACTGAGCTGCTTGGCCTGCACCTTGTCGTTCACGAACTGCACGGATATCGCCGTGCCGCCGTCCTGCCAGGTGGCCATGCCGCCGGACAGGCCGGCGATGCTGACGGCGCTGGTCTCGGTCGGTTCGCCGAGGATGGCGACGACTTCCTTCTGCGTCATGCCGGTCTGGATGCGCTCGAAATTCTCGGTGGAGATTTTCGAGCCGCAGGCGGTGAGCAGGAGGGCGGCAAGAACGATTGCCAGGGGCTGCAGGCGCATGGGTCTTCCTTTCATTTTGCGAAAAGCCGTCCAGGATCGCTGAAGGCCTTGAACTCCAGCGCATTGCCGAAGGGGTCCATGAGGAACATCGTCGCCTGCTCGCCCGGCTGGCCCTGGAAGCGCACGCAGGGCTCGATGACGAACTCCATGCCGGCGACGCGGAAGCGCTCGGCCATGCGTTGCCATTCGTCCATCGGCAGCACCAGGCCGAAGTGGCGCACCGGCACCTGCTTGCCGTCGACCGCGTTGGTCGGGTCGTCCGAGGCCATCCGCTTGACGAGGTGGGCGACGATCTGGTGGCCGCGGAAATTGAAGTCCACCCATTCGTCCGAGCTGCGTCCTTCCGGGCAGCCGAGGAACTTGCCGTAGAACTGCCGCGCGCGGGCGAGATCGGTGACGGGGAAGGCAAGGTGAAACGGAGGCAGGGCGGCCATGCGATTCTCCTAAGGGCGGTTGCTGCCCACTCTGCGGCGGATTGGGCGGCCAGTTTGCCACAGGCGCCCTGCCGCGGCTACTGCACCTGGCCCGGGTGGCCTGGTGTTCAGCGGATGGCCGTCGAGGAAGACGACGCCCAGGATCGAGAAAGGCCAGAGCGGGAGGATGAAGGCGAAGAAGGAGTTCATATCCTTCTCCCGCTGGACGAGCGGGGACATCTGCTCCGGCGCGTCGCTTTCCGTCATTGGCTTTTCTTCCATGCCGTGAGCGGTTCAGGATTGCCGCTGTAACGGGAGGGAAGCGGAATTGGGCCGCTTATTGTATGGAGAAAGCGCGATAACGAGAGACAAGGAAGTCGGGACATGGCCAGCCGGGCAAGGCCGCGCGAGGCCTTCAGCGCTACTGCGCGGTTGGCCGATGCGGAGGAAGATCTGCATGCTATGAACGAGACGCTCGAACAGCGCGTCGCCGAACGTACCCGGCAGCTTGAAATCGCCAACCGGGAACTGGAATCCTTCTCGTATTCGGTATCGCACGACTTGCGGGCGCCGCTGCGCGCCATCGATGGCTTCAGCCAGATCATCCAGGAATCCGAAGCCGGGCAGATCAGCGACGAGGGAAAGCGGATGTTCGAGCGCATCGTGCGCAACAGCAACCGCATGGGCCAGCTCATCGACGACATCCTTGAATATTCGCGCGCGGGGCGCTCGCAGCTCGACCGGACCAAGGTCGACATGGGCGCCCTCGCCAGGGCGATCGCCAAGGAGAATGAAGATGATTACCCGGCCACGACAGTCGATCTGAAGCCGTTGCCGGTGGTCGATGCAGACCGCGCCATGCTGCGCCAGATACTGGAGAACCTGATCGGCAACGCCTTCAAGTATTCCGCCAGGAGCGAGCGCCCCTCGATCGAGATCGGGGCGCAGTCGATGGCCGGCGAAACGGTCTTCCATGTCCGGGACAACGGCGTCGGCTTCGACATGCAATACGCGGGCAAGCTGTTCGGCATGTTCCAGCGCATGCACACCGAAGGCCAGTTCCCCGGCACCGGCGTGGGCCTGGCGATTGTCAAGCGCCTGATCGAGCGGCACGGCGGGTGGATCCGGGCCGAGTCGGCGCCTGGGCGGGGCGCAGTTTTTTATTTCACGCTGGAGTGAGCAACCGGGCGGCGGCAGACGTGCGCAGGGCCTGCGGTGCAGCAGCGGATCAGCGCCGCGCCGGGACCCGTCAAGTTTTTGCCGGCCCTGCCGTTATATGGCTTCAGCGGGGTACGGGGAATTCCGGAGCCCGTTCGCGCATGAAACCCAAGCCGGCATAACGGCCCGGACGCGGCAATATCGGGCCGGTTGCCGACGTATATTGACACCAAAGGAACTCGCACATGAAAACCAAAGGGATGTCCCTGGCCGCCCCTGCCGGTTTCGCCGGACCGCCCGGCAACCTGAAATGGCTCTGGTTGGCGGCCATCGCCGTGTCGTCGATCGCGCTGATCTGGATCGCCTGGGATGGCATGGGCGCCGGGCGGGCCCTGGCGGAGGGCGCTGCGCCTCAAGTCGCCGCCGGCCTGACAGCAGCCCGGTGGAGCCTGCTGGCGCTCGTCCTGACGCTTGGGGTGGCGCTGCCTCTGCTGGTCTGGAGGCTCGCCCGCAGCGGCGACGCGGCGCCGGCGGCAGATTTCGCTGTGCTGTCGGGTGAGCGGCCGGATCTCGCCTGCCGCGCCAGGAACGCGCCGGATGCCGCCGTCCCGGCGCGCCACGTGAATGCCTTCGCGGACCGGGTGCGCGGTCTGGTCGAGGACCTGCGCGCGACCGGCACCGGCGTTGCCGTCGCCGCAGCCCGGCTCAATGTCGGCATTCAGCAGACGAGTGAATCGGCGCGCCGCCAGCGCGCGCTGGCCGCTGCCGTGTTCGAGGCCAGCGGCACCACCGGCACCGCCATCGAGCGCGTATCGGAGAATGCCGACGCGATCAATGCCGCCACCGGCGCCAATCTGGCGACGACTGAGTCTTCCTATCGCGAGCTGCTCGAAGTGGCGGAAAACATTCGCCAGATTTCGCAACGGGCGCAGCACTTCAGCACGGTCGTGGGCGAGCTGAACGCGAAATCCTTGCAGATACGCGACATCGGCGTCCTCATCAACGAGATATCGGGCCAGACCAATCTGCTCGCCCTCAACGCCGCCATCGAGGCGGCGCGGGCCGGCGAATCGGGCCGCGGCTTCGCCGTCGTGGCCGACGAGGTGCGCAAACTGGCCGAGAAGGCCAAGGCCGCCACCGGGGTGATCGCCGAAAACACCACGGCGATGATCTCGCTGGTGGAGAGCACCATGAGCGAAACGCGGCAGATCTGCGAGGACAGCGCGCGCACGGAAACCGTCGTCGAACAGTCCTCGGGGCGCTTCGCTGGCATGGTGGAAGACTTCAAGCGGATCAGCAGCCAGCTCGGCTCGATTTCGCAATCGATCCACCATATCCGCGATGTGAACGCCGCCGCCCATGACAAGGTCAGCGAGATCAACCAGTGCAGCGAGTCGGTTTCCGGCCAGATGGAATCGTCGGCGCGCATCGCCACCGAGCTGCGCGACCAGACGGAAAACCTGCACGAAATCGGCACGCGCTTCAGCGTCGGCGAGAGCCTGCTCGACCGCATCCTCGGCAGGATTTCCAGTACCCGTGACAGCGTGCAGGCCTATCTCGAGGCCGCCGCCGGCCGCGGGATCGACATTTTCGACCAGAACTATCGGCAGATCCCCAACAGCAATCCGCCGCGCTTCACCACGAGCTACGATGCCGCAGTCGAGGCCGGCCTGCAAAAATTTTACGATGAGCTGATCGAGGCGGAACCGACATTGCTGATGGGCACGGCGATCGACACCAACGCTTATTCGCCGGCGCACAACCGCAAGGTTTCCGAACCGCCCACCGGTGACCCGCAGCACGACCTGGTGTTTTGCCGCCACAAGCGCAAATACGACGACATCGGTTCCAAACGCGCGTCGCAGGTCCGCAAGGGAATGCTCCTGCAGACCTTCGTGCGGGATACAGGCGAGGTGCTCTCCGATCTCGCCGTGCCGATCTACGTCCGGGGCCGCTTTTGGGGCGTGTTTCGCGCCGCCTTCAAGCCGGAAGTGCTTTTGAAGAAGGCCGCTTGACCGCCTCGGCCGGCTGGGTCGCCGTACCGGGAAGACTGACTTTTCCGCAGGAGCGTGCGCGCTACGCGCTTTTTGCCCAGGAATCCTTCAGCGTTACTGCGCGGTTGAAGACCGGCGCGCCGGATCGGGAGTCGACGCGATCCGCGACAAAATAGCCGTGCCGCTCGAACTGAAAGCGGTCTTCCGGCCGGGCGTCTTTCAGCGCCGGTTCCAGGCAGGCGGTAATGATTTTCTTCGAGTCCGGATTCAGGTCCGCAAGGTAATCGCGGCCGCCCGCGCCGGGGTTGGCTTCCTTGAACAAGCGGTCGTAGAGGCGGATCTCGCTTGCGTAGGCGTGCTGGGCGCTGACCCAGTGGAGATTGCCCTTGACCTTGTAGGCGTCCGCGCCCGGCGTTCCGCTCTTCGAGTCGGGGAAATATTCGGCATGCACCGCGACGATGTTGCCGGCAGCGTCCTTCTCGCAGCCGGTGCACTTCACGACGAAGCCGTAGCGCAGCCGTACCGAGTTGCCGGGGAACAGGCGGAAGTAGCCCTTCGGCGGCGCCTCGTTGAAATCCTCGCGCTCGATCCACAGCTCGCGCGAGAAGGGCACGGCGCGGCGGCCCAGCTCCGGCTGCTGCGGATGGTTCGGCGCGAAGCACTCCTCCTCCTGCCCTGGCGGATAGTTGTCGATGACGAGCTTGAGCGGGTCGAGTACGGCGATGCGGCGCTGGGCGCGCGCGTTGAGGTCGTCGCGCATGCAGTCTTCGAGCACGCTGTAGTCGATCCACGAATCGGCCTTGGCGACGCCGATGCGCTCGGCGAAGGCGCGGAAGCCCTCGGCCGTGTAGCCGCGCCGGCGCGCCCCCACCAGCGTCGGCATGCGCGGGTCGTCCCAGCCCTCGACATGCTTGTCCTGCACGAGCTGGATCAGCTTGCGCTTGGACAGGACGACGTAGGTGAGATTGAGGCGGGCGAACTCGATCTGCTGCGGCAGCGGTCTGGCCAGCAGCCCGCCCTCGGCGAGCTTGCCGAGCAGCCAGTCGTAGAAGGGACGCTGGTCTTCGAATTCCAGGGTGCAGACGGAATGCGTGATGCGCTCCAGCGCGTCCTCGATCGGGTGGGCGAAGGCGTACATCGGGTACACGTTCCACTGGTCGCCGGCGCGGTGGTGCGTGGCGTGGCGGATGCGGTAGAGGGCCGGGTCGCGCAGGTTGATGTTGGGGGAAGCCATGTCGATCTTCGCCCGCAGCACGTGGGCGCCGTCGGCGAACTCGCCCGCCTCCATGCGGCGGAACAGATCGAGGTTCTCCGCGACGCTGCGGCTGCGAAAGGGGCTGCCCTTGCCCGGTTCGGTCAGCGTGCCGCGGTTGTGCCGCATCTCCTCGGCCGACTGCGAGTCGACGTAGGCGTGGCCGCTCGTGATCAGGTACTGCGCCGCCTCGTACATGAAATCGAAGTAGTCCGAGGCGAAATATTCATCCCGGCCCCAGTCGAAGCCGAGCCAGCGCACGGCGTCGACGATGGCGTCGACGTATTCCTGTTCTTCCTTCTCCGGATTGGTGTCGTCGAAGCGCAGGTGGCAGGCACCGCCGTAGTCGCGCGCCAGGCCGAAGTTGAGAATGATCGACTTGGCGTGGCCGATGTGCAGGTAGCCGTTGGGCTCGGGCGGGAAGCGCGTGCGGATCTTCGCCGGGTCGATGGGGGCGCCGGCGTGTGCCGCGGCCGGGCCGGGCTTGCCGGCCCAGGTGACGCCGGCGTGCTTGCCGGAGGCGAGATCGGCCTCGACGATCTGGCGGATGAAATTCGAGACGGGCGGGGTGGATGCAGCGGCGGGCGCGTTCTTGTCGTGGTTCATGATCGGTAGGGTGGCGTGTGTCGGCGCGGTGCCGAACGAATACGGCATTTTACCGCGTCGAGCCGTCATCCCAGCGCAGGGTCTTGTAGTCGAAGCCATCCTCCAGCGCGGGCTTGACGATGGCGAAGTAGGGCGAAATGTCGAAATCGCGCGGCGCGAACAGACTGTAGTGCCGGATATGGAACAGTTCCTCCTGGTAGCGGTGCGAAGCGGCGTCGTCTCCGGGATGAACGGCGACCTCTGGCAGAACCGGGTAGTGCACCGACTGGAACGCCTGCGCGATCAGGGTCGAGCAGATGGCGCGCGTCGGTTCGCCGCTGCCCAATGCGATGAAGCGCCGCCGCCAGTGGCTCGGCAGGGGCGGCGTGGGCAGCAGGTAGCGTCCGAGGTCGATGAGGTTTTTCAGGTCGTAGCTTTCGCCGAGCCGGGACAGGGCGAAATCGATGACGCTGAGGCGATCCGCATCGGTCAGGCCGACCGGACGGCAGATGCGCGTGTGCAGGCCAAGGTGCCGGGAGAGCGGCACGGCGCGCACGCCATCGAGCAGATCGGCTTCCACCAGCACCTTCGGCTCGGCGCCGGGCGGGGGAGGCCCCAGCGCGTCCCCCACGTAGAGCGCGGCGTGCGACCAGGTGGATTGGGTCAGGTATTTGATGGCTGCGCTGATCCGGCTGTTGCCCTCCACCAGCAGGATGTCCGCCGGCCTGAGCGCGGCGGCCAGGCGTTCGGCGTCATGGGTGGCGGGCTGCGTGGTTCTGGCGATTGGCCTGGTCAGGTGACGCGCCAGGAGCCGGCCGAATCCGGAGCGCAGGTCCGCCATGAGCGCGTTCAGCGCCGAAGCCTGACGCCGAGGATCGCCGTGGCTGCAAGCAGGACGAAGGCGATCAGCGACAGCTCCGGCACCGACAGGCCGAGAAACGTCCAGTCGACCTTCGTGCAGTCGCCGTTTGCCTCGAACATCGCCGGCCACCACTGCGCCAGCGGCAGGCTGTTGAGGAAGCGCTCTTCCGCGCTGATGCCGCACTCGGCCGCCTGCGGGTGATAGGTCAGATACACCTGCCAGCCGGCGACCGCCGCACCCAGCGTGGCCCACAGGTCGAGCAGCCCCGCGTAGAGCCAGCGCGCCGCGCCGGCCGGGCGGTGGACTGCTGCGGCGAGGGCGGTGATGCCGAACAGGATAAAGGCGATGCGCTGCATGACGCAGAGCGGACAGGGCAGCAGGCCGACGGCGCCCTGCAGGTAGTAGACGGCGAAGCCGACCAGGGCGAGGCAGCCGAGGCCGGCGGTGAGGTGAATGTGATGGGATTTCATGGACGCCATTATGACCGAAGGAAATCCCTGTGGGATGACCGAAGGAAATCCCGGGGGATGACCGGCGACCGAAGATTATGGTTCAACTGCGCCAGCGCACCCGCTGCCGTACCAGCTCGTCGACTTTGCCGAGCGTGTCCGGCGAATCGGCGATGACGGCATAGAAGCCCTGTCCGCCGGGCCGCGCCACGGCGTTCCAGCCGCCGACCTGCGCCCGTTCGGCGTCGCTCTTCATGCGCCTGGCGGGGATGAGGATCAGCGTCGCCAGCGTGCCGTCCTCGGTTTCGAAGACGATGTGCCAGCCGGTGCCTTCCGGCACCGGGCAGAGCTTCATGTAGCGCACCTTGCCGAGCGAGGCCTGCAGCTCGCCGCCGAAGGTGTGCATGACGCGGCGGAACAGCTCCGGGTCGGCGCTGCGCGCGGTGGTAAAGGATTCCGGCTCGTGCATGACGTGCTCGATGGCCAGGCGCGCATAGTCCTGCGAGCCGGCGTCCTTCCATTGCTGGAAGCCGGCGGCGAAAGTCAGCACCACGGAGGCGGCGAGCGCCCACAGGCGCGGCGAAGAACCGCTGCGCGCGCCGGTCTTGCGGCGCAGGATGATGCGCTCGGCCAGTCCTTCGGGCACCGGCACGTCGAGGCTCGCGGCGAGGTGCTCCTCGTTTTCGTTCACCTCGATGGCGAAGCTGCGGCAGGCGGCGCATTCGCCCATGTGCGCCAGCGCCTCGCGCGAGAGGCGGCGCGGGTCGGCGAGTTTCTCGCGGCGGAATTCCAGGCAGTTCATGTGGCTACCCTCGCTTTCGCGGGATCGGATAGATGGGCGCGCAGCGCCTGCCGCGCGCGGGTGAGGCGGGTCATCACGGCCCCCTCGCTGGTGCCGAGCATCTCGGCGATTTCCTTGCACTCGTAGCCGCCCAGCACCTGCAGCACCAGCGGCTCGCGGTAGGTCTCCGGCAGCGCCTCGACCAGTTGCTCCAGCTCCAGGTGAGCGCCGGCCTGGACGGCGGACGGCAGATCGAGTTCCTGCGGGTCGTCGTCCGTGTAGTCGAGGCGCTTGCGCTCGTAGAGGCGGGCGTGCTCGTTGCGCAGGATGGTGATGAGCCAGGGCTTCACCGCGGCGAGATCCTCCAGGCTGGCCCAGTTTTTCCAGGCGCGGGCGAAGGTTTCCTGCACCAGCTCTTCGGCGACGAAGCGGTCGCGGCACAGCCAGTAGGCGTAGCGGTAGAGGTCCGCGCCATAGGCGCGGGCGGTCTGGTCGAACTGGCGGCTGTGCAGGCTGAAGATCATTTGCCGGCGCGTTTGCAAAGCCAGGCGTCGAGGGACAGCCGGCCGGGGCCGTGGAAGAGGGTCACCAGCAGCAGCGCGCCCCACAGGAGGTGGTCCTTCAGGCCGGCGGGCGACAACTCCGGATAGGACATCACGGCGACGGCATTGAAGGCGAACAGCGCCAGCGCGAAGAAGCGCGTGCCGAGGCCGAGGGCGTGGAGCGGCGGAAAAGTCAGTTCCGCCAATACGGCGAGATACGCCGCCAGTTCGGGCGGCAGGAACGGCACCGCATATTCGTTCTCGAAGAGATAGCGCGTGGCGTCCCAGCTTTGTATCTTGACCAGGCCGGAACGGAAGAACACCCAGGCGACGTAGAGCCGCAGCGCCAGGTCGAACAGCGGCGCGACGAAATTGAGGCCGGCGGTGGCCAGGCCATAGGGTTTGGCGACGAGAGCGGGCACTCTCACATCTTCCTCCAGTTCATTGGATCGCGCAGCGATCACAACGCTCCCCTCTCCCGTTCCCGGGAGAGGGGTTGGGGGAGAGGGCGAGCGTGAAATCAACCAGCGTGCCGCCCGCGGCATGCCGCTGCAGGAAGGCGCCGAGATCGAAGTCGCCATCCCGTGCCTGCGCCGCGTCCAGCGCCTCGGCCAGCGTGGCGTGAGCCGCGAGCGCAACGAGCGCGGCATGTTCAGCTGCATCGAGCGGCTCGATGTCGACATCGAGGCCGCGGCGCAGCACCAGCAGCCGGACGCCGCCACTGTCGAGGTCGATGCTTGCGTTGCCATCGCAACCGGGCTGGTTGGCGCGCCAGATGGCGAGGATGGGCCAGGGGGAAGCGAGCAACCCGGCCGAGGGATGCAGGGTGAAGCGCAGCGCAGCGAGGCTTTCCGGCGGCACTTCGGCCAGACGGACGATCTGCGGCGGCGCGACATCGATGGCCTGGAAGGCTTGATGCACGGCCCATTCCAGCCGGGCGACGTCGGGCAGGTAGACAAGTTCGCGCGCGTCGGGATAGCTCGCGAGGAAGTCGCCGAAGCCCGCGCCGTAGCGATTCACGTCGCCGAACGTCGAGGGCGCGATGCGGATGAAATCGTCCGCCGCCTGATCGAAGAATGCCTTGCCGACCAGGCGCTGAATCACCGGATAGGCCTCGCGCAGGGCGCCGTGGTAGTTGCCGAAGGTGCTGTTGCGATAGACGGCGAGGCTGGCGGCGGCGCTCATGCCGCGCGCGCCGGCGAGGTGCGCCAGCACGGCGCTGTCCGACGCATCGAGCAGGCCGCGGGCGAAGCTTTCCTGCGCTTCACGCAGCGATGGCATGTTCTTCTTCCAGAATGCACTGCGCCATCGCGGCTTCGTCGAGCAGGATGGACAGCGCGGGAATATCGGTGTCCCATTCGATCAGCGTCGGCCGCGGACCGAGGCGGGCGACCGTTTCGCGATAAAGCCGCCAGACCGGCTTGGCGACGCGCTTGCCGTGGGTGTCGATGAGACACCCCGTGCCTTCGTCGAAGCCGGCGAGATGGATCTCTTCGATGCGATTGGCAGGGAGGGCGGCGAGATAGACGCGCGGATCGAAGCCATGATTGACGGCGCTGACGTAAATATTGTTCACGTCGAGCAGCAGGCCGCAGCCGGTGCGACTCACTACTTCGGCGACGAATTCCCATTCCGGGATGGCGTCGTGCTTCCAGCGGAGGTAGCTGGAGATGTTCTCGATCAGGATGCGGCGGCCAAGGAAATCCTGCACCTGTGCGATGTGTGAGCAGACATGGACCAGCGCCTCTTCCGTGTAGGGCAGCGGCAGCAAGTCGTTGAGATGCCGTCCCTCGATGGCGCCCCAGGACAGGTGTTCCGAGACGAGGCCGGGTTCGATGCGACTGATGAGCGCCTTCAAGCGGTAGAGATGCGCCGGGTCGAGGCGGGTGGCTGCACCGAGCGACATGCCGACGCCGTGCAGACTGACCGGGTAATGGGCGCGCAATTGTTCGAGGAACCACAGCGGCCGGCCGCCGCCGAAGTAGTTTTCGCTGTGCACCTCGATCCAGCCGATGTCGGGAAGGGTGTCGAGGAGTTCTCTGTAGTGCGGCGCGCGCAGCCCGATCCCGGCCCGTGCCGGGGGGATGCTCGCAAGGACGGGATTGGGTCTGGCGCCAACACAGCTCATATAGGCTCCGTCATTCCCGCGAAAGCGGGAATCCAGTGTCTTTCGTACGTACCGCTCTGGATTCCCGCTTTCGCGGGAATGACAAAATGATCTGTATTGAGCCCTGCGCACATGATGCCTACTTCTTCATGTCCTTCTTCATTTCGGCGACGACCATGCCGCCGGCGATCTTCTCGCAAGTGCCTTTCGGCACGGCGATCCAGGCGTCTTTCTCGCGGTCGGCCTTGGCGGTGCCGGCGCAGGAATTGCCGGCGGAGCCGCAATCGTTCTTGCCGGCCTTGGTGATGCCGGAGCATTTTTCCATGTCGCCCTTGGCGGCGAAGGCGGCCTGGCTGCCGAGGGTCAGGCCGAGGGCCACGATGCCGGCGAGGGCGGAACGGATGGCGATGTCTTTCTGGTTCATGTGTCTCTCCTTGTTGATTTGGGTGGCAGGCAGGCATGCATCACCTGTCACCGAAATAGACCGGGGCTGGGGCCGAAACCTTACGACGGGTT
>Ga0209476_10003037_pt1 | contig 11169 bp, 9 predicted proteins | sample KloWWTrecipitate_FD_187179 | JGI IMG/M metagenome (GOLD analysis project Ga0209476, IMG submission 187179) | Active sludge microbial communities from Klosterneuburg, Austria, studying microevolution and ecology of nitrifiers - Klosterneuburg... | ecosystem: Engineered > WWTP > Aerobic digester >...
CCGAGATTGCCGGCGTAGCAACGCCCGTACAGCCACAGCGCCCGCGCGTGGCCCTGGCGGGCGGCGCGTTCCAGCCAGGCCGTGCCTTCCCGGCCGGCCTCGCCGCCCTTGCCAGCCAGCAGTTCGCCCAGCCGGCAGGCGGCTTCCGGATCGCCCGCCTGCGCGGCGGTTCGCAGCCAGGGGGCCGCCGCCTCGTCGCCGGCGCGCCAGAGCAGATCGGCGACCTGCCGCCCGGCTGCCACGTTGCCGTGCGTCGCCGCCCGCTCCAGCCAAAGGCGCGCCTCCGCCGTACGCTCCGGCTGCGCCATCAGCAGTTCGCCCAGCCGGGCGGCGGCGGCCAGGTCGCCCGCCTCGGCGGCGAGGCGGAAAGCTTCCCGCGCCGCCTCCGGGTCGGCAGGCAGGCCATACCCTTCGAGCAGCAGTTCTCCGAGCGCGCGCTGCGCCGCAGCCGAGCCGCCGTCGGCGACCCGCCGGCAGGCGCGGGCATAAGCGGCGGGATCGGCCGCGGCCGCCTCGGGCGAAATGCGGACGGCAATCTCGAGCGCCGCTTCGATACTGTCGCCGGCCAGCGTCAGCCAGTGGAAAGCGGCCGGCGGGCTGGCGGCCAGCCCCTCGCCGCCGGAAAGATAGAGCCGGCCCAGTTGCAGCCGTGCCGCGGCGTCGCCCGCCCGTGCCGCCTTGATGAGCGCCTGCGCCCTGCGTGATGCCATGGAAACCCCGGGAGCCGTTGTTTGCCGGCAGCATGCCGCAATGCCATGTGAATTTGAGTGGTTTTGGCATATTCGGCAGTGCAGTCATGGCTGTTAGCCAGGCAATGAGTTTGAAATGTCGCATAAAAGCGACAAGCACTCGCCGGCGTCGGCGATGTTGCGAGAATTCCGCGACGGGATGCCGATATCCCGGAGCGCATCGCCGGCGCATCCTTTCGAGCGGACGGGATCGGCAAACTTGTTGCGCGAATGCAACAGCGATTTCTGCCGGTACTTCCTTTCGCTTCCGATATCGCGGCAATCCCGCCAGCCCCGCGTTTTCGCCGCACCCTCGCGCTTACCTTTCGATCCAGCCCGACCGCAATGGGGCTTTACCGCAATTCACATCGAACGAAAGGACCAAGCATGCAAAAGAAACTCATCGCTGCTGCCGTCGCCGGCCTCGTCGCCGTGCCGGTCATGGCGCAGAGCAATGTCACCATTTCCGGCCAGATGCGCGTCGGCGTTGACCACGTCAGCGCGGGCGGCGCCACCGCTGCCGGCGTCAGCCCGATTTCGCGCATGCGCGTCATCGACAACAACTCCAACATCCGCTTTGCCGGCACGGAAACCCTCGGTGGCGGCCTGACCGCCTGGTGGCAAGTCGAGAGCGCCATCGGCACTTCCGACAACGTCGGCACCAGCGGCGCGCAGACCACTGGTGTGGCGACCAGCACCGGCATCGGCACCCGCAACACGGCAGTCGGCATCAAGGGCGCCTGGGGCAACATCTACGTCGGCAAGTGGGACATGCATTACCATACCCTCGCCGCCGTTGACGGCAACGGCCTCACCGGCGGCCTGGCCATGGGCGCCAGCTCGCTGAACATCCTGATGAACCAGGGCGGTACCGCGAACGCGGGCGCTGGCGGCGTTTCCAACGCCGGCGGCCGTCTGAACAACGCCATCATGTACGACACCCCAACCTGGAACGGCTTCAACGTGCGCCTGGGCTATTCGACCAGCGCCGCGAACGAAGTTCTGAACAACACGGTTGCCACCACCGCCCAGAAGGAAACCAACTGGTGGTTCAACCCGCAGTACAACAACGGCCCGTGGAGCGCCTTCTACTCGCATTTCGCCCGCAACGACATCGGCAACCCGATCATTGCTGCCGGCGGTGTTTCGCCGTCTGCCCGGTTTGACCGTGCCGGCCTGGCCTACACCTTCGGCATGGGCCTGAAGCTCGGCGTGATCTGGGACCGTAACAAGTATGATGCGGACGCAGGCGCCAACACCACCTTCAAGCGCACCGCCTGGGCGATCCCCGTGCAGTACGCCATGGGCCCGCATACGTTCAACTTCACCTATGCCCGCGCCGGCGATTCGTCCAACACCGCGGCAGTGGATACCGGCGCCAAGATGTACATGCTGGGCTACACCTACGCCCTGTCGAAGCGCACCATGCTGGGCGCGAACTGGACCAAGATCAACAACGCGGCAGGCGGAACGTATGACCTGTGGCATCCGTCCAGCGGCATCGGCGCTCAGTCCGGCGGTCTGCCGGTCGGCGCGGATCCGCGTCAGTTCGGTGTGAACCTGCACCACTCCTTCTGATCGTCGCGGCGCAAGCCGCTTCGTTTGAAGTTCGAAACGGCCGCCTTCGGGCGGCCGTTTTTTATAGGAGGAAATAGCACACGAAATAGAGGAGGAAATAGTGAAGGAAATAGCAAGTAGGAGGAAATAGGAGGAAATAGGGGACAGACCACGGTTTTTGGTTCGGGTGCTGCACTGAAATGATAGACTGACGCGCATGGAATTCGTGCTTACAGAGCATGCCCGAAAACGTTGTCTGCGGCGTCGAATTCAAACCGAATGGATTGCCGCAATCCTCGACTATCCGGCACGAACGGAAAACGACGATGACGACATTACCCTCGCCCACGCACTGCGTGCCATACCGGAAAGAAACTTCCGCGTGCTTCGCGTGACCTACAATGAGACCGTTGATCCTGTTGCCGTGGTCACCGCTTATTTCGACGACGAGACTGCCGACCTATGAAACTTGAATTCGATCCGCAAGCCGATGCCGCCTATCTCGAGATATCTGACGCCGAAATCGAGACATCGCAGGAGATCGAGCCGGGAATCATTGCCGATTACGATGCAAGCGGACATATCGTAGGCATTGAGGTGCTATCGGTAACCAAACGCAGTCTGCCGGCGCCGGCAAAGCGCGCCGCCTGAAGAAACAAAGGGAAACAGGGGGGGCAGACCACGGTTTCCCGTTTTCCGTTATGCTGAGGGAATCATTATTTCCCCAGCGTTAGCCTATGCCGCGCCGCGCACGCATCGCCCTCGCCGACGTTCCCCTGCACGTCATCCAGCGCGGCAACAACCGCCAGGCCTGCTTCTTCACGGATGACGACTACCGTTTCTACCTCGACCAGCTAAGGCAGTGCGCGCAGCGCGCCGGTTGCGCCGTCCACGCCTACGTGCTGATGACGAATCATGTGCATCTGCTGCTGACGCCGAGTGAAGCGGATGCCGCGGGGCGCTTGATGAAACTGCTCGGCCAGCGCTATGTGCAGCATGTCAATCGGCTCTACCGGCGCAGTGGCACGCTCTGGGAGGGCCGTTTCAGGTCGTGCATTGTCCAGGACGAGGCTTATCTGCTGGGCTGTTCGCGCTATATCGAGTTGAACCCGGTACGTGCAGGCATGGTGGCGCATCCGTCGGAGTATCGCTGGTCGAGCTATCGGGCGAATGCCGCGGGCGAGGCGGATGGCCTGATCGAGGCGCATCCGATCTACATGGCGCTGGGCAGACAGGTACAGGAAAGACAGGAAGCCTATCGGGAACTCTTTCGCCATGAGATCGAACCCGGCTTGGTGGACGATATCCGCCGCGCGACCAACAGCAATTTCACTCTGGGCAACGAGCGCTTCGTGGCCGAGGTAACCGCTGCGCTTGGACGCCGCGCGATTCCCGGCACATCCGGCCGGCCGCGCAAGCGGGCCGGGCCGGTATCCGGCGAGTTGTTTGAGGGGTAAGGCAATAACAACGGAAACCGTGGTCTGTCCCCTGTTTTCCCTGTTTTCCCATGACGGCGCTCATGGGATGCCTGGCTGAACGGCATCCTGCAGAACCTCGGTGGCCCATTGGTTGAGGCTCTTGCCGGCGGCCTGCGCCGCCACCAGAGCCCGACCATGCACCTCGGGAGGCACGCGAAGCAGCAACTTGCCGGATGCCGGCTTCTCCGGATGAATCCCCTCCTGTTTGCACTCGGCGAGGTAGTCTTTGACGGCATGCTCGAACTCGACCCTCAGCTCCGTAACCGTTTCCCCATGGAAGCTAATGATGCTGCGGATGCCGAGGATGCGGCCGACGAAGATATTGTCTCGTTCGTCGTATTCAACACGAGCGGTATAACCCTTGTACGACATGGTGTTCATGGCATTACTCCTGTGCGCTCCAAAAGCTCGCGCACCTCATCGACTTGATAACGCTTGGCTTCCTTTCCCGGATGTGGCCGATGGCAGCGCCACTGCTCACCTTTGAGCGCCATCTTGACGCGAGGGCCCGCGCGCTCGGAGACGGAACTCCCAAGGGCCTTCATCAGGGGCGAGCCTGGCCATGACGCTCGCGGCGTGCTTCCACCAGCGAGTACACCGCCGGCACCACCACCAGCGTCAGCAGGGTCGAGGAGATCATGCCGCCGATGACGGCGATCGACAGCGGCTGGTTGGTTTCGCTGCCGGCGCCCAGGCCCAGCGCGGCCGGGAAGAGGGCGAGGATGATCGTCGCCGAGGTCATCAGCACCGGCCGCATGCGGATCGGGCAGGCATTGCGCAGCGCCGCGTCCACGCCCAATCCCTCCGTGCGGCGTTGATTGGTCAGGTCGACCAGCAGGATCGAGTTCTTCGCCACCAGGCCGATCAGCAGCACCAGGCCGATCATCGAGTAGATGTTGAGCGACTGGCCGAACAGCCAGAGCGCGGCGACGCCGCCGATGATGGCGAGCGGCTGCGCCAGCATGATGATGAGCGGCTGCAGGAAAGAGTTGAACTGGCTGGCGAGCACCATGTAGAGCAGCACCATCGCCAGCGAGAAGGCGAAAACCATGTTCTGCATGGTCTTGCCGAATTCCTCAGCCTGGCCGATGAACTTTACCTGATAGCCCGGCGGCAGCACCTCGCGTGCCGCTTCGCGCACCATGCCGACGGCGTCGCCGAGCGGGATGGTCGGCGAGGCGAAGAAGGTGGCGGAATACTGCAGGTCGAAGCGGCCGATCACCGCCGGGCCGAGCTGCTCCTTGAAGCTCGCCACCGAATCCAGCCGCACCAGCTTGCCGTCCTTCGAACGCAGGAAGATTTTCGACATGTCCGACGGCTGGGTGAATTCGCCCTCGCGGCCCTTGACGCGGATGTCGTAGCGGCTGCCGTCGCCGGGCTCGTCGTTGAACTTGGCGATGTCAATGCCGCCGGTCAGCATGTTCACTGCCAGCGCCACGTCCTGCGAGCTGAGGTTGGCGGCGGCGATGCGCGTGCGGTCGGGCTGGAAGACGAGCTGCGGCAGGTCGAGCTGCAGGTCGGTGTCGAGGCGGCCGATGCCGGGTTCGGCGGCGAGCCTGCCCTGTAATTCTCTGGTGAGCCGGCCGACCTCCTGCAGGTTCTCGCCGGTCAGCACGAACTGCAGCGGCTCGCCGCGCTGGCCCTGTACCAGCGGATAGGGCGCGGCGAAGGCGCGCGCGCCGGGAATCGTCGCCAGTTCCTTGCGGATGAGCGGGATGATCTCCTGTTGCTTCACCGTGCGCTCTTCGCGCGGCGCCATGCGCACCACCACCGTGCCCTGGTTCACCTGACCGGCGCTGCCGAGGCCGATGAGGGCGAACTCGGTGACGATTTCCTGGTGGCGGTTGAGGATTTCCTCGACCATTTTCAGCCGGGAATCCGTGTAGTCGATGCTCGAGCCGAGCGGCGTGCGCAAATAGACGAGGAAGCGGCCCTCGTCCTGCTCCGGCGCGAAGCCCTTGCCGATGGTGGCGAAGGGCAGCCAGCTCGCCGCTACCGTCGCCAGCGTCAGCGCCACCACTTTCCAGCGGTGCCGCAGCGCCTTGTCGAGCAGGTTGCGGTAGAGCCGGTCGAGGCCTTCGAAGAGCCGGTCGAGGCGGTGGTAGAGGACGCCGTGCTGCTTGTCCACGCGCAGGTAGCGCGAGCAGAGCATCGGCGTCAGCGTCAACGAGACGAACAGCGAGACGAGCACGCCGAAAGTGACGACCACGGCGAAGGAGCGGAAGAACTGGCCGATGATGCCGCTCATGAAGATCACCGGTGCGAAGATCGACACCAGCGACAGCGTGGCGGCGATGACGGCGAAGACCACTTCCCGACTGCCGTTGATTGCTGCCGAGACCGGATCGGGGTCCAGTTCCTCGCGGTGGCGGAAGATGTTCTCCAGTACGACGATGGAGTCGTCCACCACCACGCCGATCAAGAGCAGCAGCGCCAGCATGGTCAGCGAGTTGAGCGTGAAGCCGAAGAAATGGATGACGGCGATGGCGCCCATCAGCGAGACCGGGATGGCCAGCGAAATGATCAGCGTCGAACGCACCGAGCGCAGGAAGAACCACACCACCAGCGCGGCCAGCAGCGTGCCTTCGACCAAGTGCTCCTTCAGCGAATTGACGATCTCCAGGATGAACACCGCGTCGTTGGAGACGACGGTGATGCGCATGCCGGGCGGCAGTTGCGGCCGGATCTCGTTGTCCAGGCGCGCCTTGATCCGTTCGACGGTCTCGACGGTGTTGGTGTTGGCGATCTTGACGATGCCGAGGCCGACGGCAATTTCGCCGTTGAAGCGTGCCAACTGGCGGTTGTCGGTCAGCCCGTCCTCCAGGTCGGCGATGTCCTTCAGGCGGATCGGCGACTTGTCCTTGTAGCCGACGATCATCTGCGCCAGGTCGTCGAGACGGTGGAATTCCAGGTCGAGCTTGACCAGGCTTTCGGTGGTCTTGCCGACGACGAAGCCGCCGGCGAGCTGGATGTGCTCCCTGGCGAAGGCGTCGTTGATGTCCTGCGCGGTGACGGCAAAGGCGGCCATGCGGTCCGGCCGCAGATTGACGCGAAGGGTGCGGTCGCGGCGGCCGCCGAGGCGCACCTCGCCGACGCCGTCGATGGTCTCCAGCTTCTTCTTGACGACGTTGATGGCGTACTGGTTGAGCTGCTGCTGGGTGCGGTCGCCCTGCAGCGCCATCCAGAAGATCGGCTGGGCGTTGGTTTCCACCTTGGCCACCACCGGCGGATCGACGTCCTTGGGCAGGCGGCGCAGCACCTGGTTGACCTTGGCCTGCACTTCGTTGAAGGCGACGTCGATCCTTTTCTCCAGGCCGAAGGTGATGTTGATCGACGAAATGCCGGGCGAGGAGGTGGACTGGATGTGTTCGATGCCGGGCACGCTGTTGACCGAAGTCTCGAGCAGGTTGGTGATGCTGGCGTCGACGATGTCGGGGTTGGCGCCCCTCAGGGCCGTGGTGATGGAGACGACCGGAAATTCGATATAGGGCAGCCGGTCCATGCCGATGCGCTGGTAGCTGATGACGCCGAACAGCACCAGCACGCCGGACAGCATCCACGCCAGCACATGGCGCCGGATGGAGAGCTCGGGCAGGTTCATTTCTTCGCTTCGACGGGCGCCTGGACCGCAGCGACGCCGTGTTGCGGAGACTGACTTTCGGCGGACTTGGCTGCTGCCGGCTTGCCGCGCTCCTGCACGCTGACGCTGGCGTTGTTCGTGAGGAAGCCGGCACCGTCGAGCGCGACGGTGGCGCCCGCCGGCAGGCCCTTGACGATTTCCACCATGCCGCCGCGCTTGGCGCCGACCTCGACGACGACCTGAATGGCTTTGCCCTCCTGGATGGCGTAGACGACCTTGCCGGCCGGCCGCAGCACGACGCTCTGCTCCGGCACCTGCACGGCGTCTTCCCGCGCGGCGACCACCACAGCGGCATTGACCGTGCCGCCGGGACGGAAGCCCTCGGTGTTGTCGATGTCGACGAGGACGTCGAGGGCGCGGCCGGACTCCGACACGCCGGGCTTGATCTCGCTGACGACGCCTCTGAACACGCTGCCCGGCCGTTGCGGCGAGGTGAGGATGACGGCCTGTCCTTTTTTCAGGCGCGGCGCGGCGGATTCGGGGAAGGGCAGGTGGGCGCGCAGCTTCTGGCTGGACACCAACTGGAACAGCGGATCGCCGACCTTGACGTAGTCGCCGGCCGAGACGATCTGGGTTTCCACCATGCCGCCGAAGGGCGCGAGAACGCGCGCCTTGCCCTGGTTGCGCCGGCTCAGGTCGCCGCGGGCGCCGGCAGCGGCGACCTGCTGGCGCAGCGCATCGCGCTGGGCGCGGGCATCGTCCGCGGCGTTCTGCGAAATGAAGCCCTTCTGCACCAGTTGCTGCTGCCGCTCGACGACGCGCTCCTGCTGCGCCAGCAGGGCCTCGGCGCGCTTGCGGTCTGCCTCGTCGGCGCGGTGCTGGAGCGCAATATCGGCGTCGTCGATGATCGCCAGCAGATCGCCTTTACTGACGGCCTTGCCGGCGCCGGCCAGCACCTGGACGACCTTGCCGGCGACTTCGGCGCCGATCTTCGGGTCGATCAAGGCTTCCAGCGTGCCCAGCGTTTCCTCGGTGATTTCCATCGCACCGGCCTTGGCCAGCGTGGTGGTGATCAGGGTCGGTGGCGGGCCGGAAGACTTCTTTTCTTCGGTTTTCTGGCAGGCGGCGAGCGCCAGGGCGGCGGCGAAAATGGCAAGTCGGCTATTCATGAGAGGGTGGGTGCGGGAGTGAATCCGATCAAGGCAAGACACGCTCGCCGGCGAAAAGCTGCTCGATCGTTTCGCGCTTGCGCACGACGAAAGCCTGGTCGCCATCGACGATCACCTCGGCGGCACGCGGCCGCGTGTTGTAGTTCGAGCTCATCACCATGCCGTAGGCCCCGGCCGACATGATGGAGAGGAGATCTCCCTCGGCGACCGCCAGCGCACGGGCGTGTCCGAGGAAGTCGCCCGACTCGCACACCGGACCGACGACCTCGTACTCCGTCGTGCCACTGGCGCCCTGCCTCACCGGCAGGATGTCGTGCCAGGCATCGTAGAGCGCCGGCCGCATCAGGTCGTTCATGGCGGCGTCGACAATGACGAAGTTTTTTTCCTCGCCGTGCTTGAGGTGCTCGATGCGCGTGAGCAGGATGCCGGCATTGCCGACGAGGGCGCGGCCCGGCTCGAAGAGGATTTTTTCCTTGCGCCTGGCCAGTTTCGCCAGGATCGGGGCGAGATACCCGGCGACCGACGGCGGCGTCTCGTCGCGATAGCGGATGCCGATGCCGCCGCCCAGATCGAGATGACGCAGGGCGATGCCTTCGGCCGCCAGCCGGTCGGCGAGGGTGAGTATCTTGTCGGCGGCCTCGGCGGCCGGCGCCGGGTCGAGCAATTGCGAGCCGATGTGGCAGGCGATGCCGGCAATATCGACATGCGGCAGTGCGCGGGCGCGGCGGTACAGCGCCAGCGCTTCGCCGTAGGCGACACCGAACTTGTTGCCGCGCAGGCCGGTGGAAATATAGGGGTGCGTCTTCGGGTCGACGTCGGGATTCACGCGCAGCGCGATCGACGCCCGTTTACCGACTTGGCCGGCGACGTCGTTGAGCCGTTCCAGTTCCGCGGCGGATTCGACGTTGAAGCAGAAGATGCCCATTGCCAGTGCCTGGCGCATTTCGTCGGCACTCTTGCCGACGCCGGAAAACACCACCCTGGACGGATCGCCGCCGGCGGCAACGACGCGCGCCAGTTCGCCGCCGGAGACGATGTCGAAGCCGGCGCCGGCACGGGCGAAGAGATTCAGGATGGCGAGATTCGAGTTGGCCTTGACGGCATAGCAGACCAGCGCGTCGCGGCCGGCCAGGGCCTGGCGGAATTCCTCCAGGCGCGCCAGCAGGGCGGCACGCGAGTAAACATAGCAGGGCGTGCCGTGCGCCGCGGCAATCTGCGGCAAGGGTACGCCCTCGGCACAGAGTGTGCCGTCACGGTAGGCGAAGAAGCTCATCGTGTTGTGGCGCTGCCGGCTTTGCTATCATCGGCAGGAGGTGTTGCAGCGGGCGAAGCGGCGGCCGGTCTGGGCGGCGGCACGAGCGAAGTCTTGGTGCCGCATGCCGCGAGCAGGGAAAGCGCGAGAAGGAGTGCAAAGGTACGCATGATGTCCGCCAAAATTATGATGTTAGCAGAAGGTAAGAGCCTATTTCATGATAATCCGTGAGATGCGTTGTGGCCAAAAGCGTCGACTGCTAGGCGCGCGTCGCTGCCAATGGCCGCCCCCTTGGCAAGACGCGCAACGACGCAGCCGGCGCTTTTGGCCTCAACCCTCCGGGACGGGCCTGCTTCGGGCGCATGGCGTCGTTACTCGCTCCTTATTTGGAATAACCAAACTGCGTCGCTCGTGCCTAGCCCTGCGCTCGAAGCAGGCCCGTCGCACTCACGGATTATCATGAAATAGGCTCTGATAATGGAAGAAACCGAGTTCAACACCCTGGCCGAAACCACCCTGGCGAAGATCGAACAGGCGCTCGACGCCTGTGCCGCCGATATCGATTACGAACTGCTGCCCGGCGGCGTGCTGGAGCTGGAGTTCGGCGACGGCAGCAAGATCATCGTCAACCGCCATGTCGCTGCGCGCGAGATCTGGGTGGCGGCGCGTTCCGGCGGCTTTCATTTTCGTCGCGAGAACGACCGCTGGGTCGGCACCCGCGATGGCGCCGAACTCTTTGCGACGCTGGAGCGCCTGGCTTCGGAGCAGGCGGGCGAGCGCGTCCTGTTTTCTGCCTAGCCCGATACGTTCGGGGGCGGAATAGTCATTCTCAGGGGCGATTCCGGCTCGCTGCTTTCGGCTGGCGGCGGCGGCAGGCTTTCCTTGTAGATCAGCTCCGTCGCCTTGCTGGCGGCCTCGCCGGCGCCATCCGCAGGAATCCGGACGGCCACCAGCCCTTCGGGCGTTGCCATGAACGATTCGGGCACATTCTTCAGCGCCTTGTCCATGTAGCCGATCCAGATCGGCAGGGCGGCGGAGCCGCCCGTCTCGCCGTTGCCCAGCTTTTTCGGCTGGTCGAAGCCGATCCAGGCGACGCCCACCAGGGTCGGCTGATAGCCGCAGAACCAGGCATCGACGAAATCATTGGTGGTGCCGGTCTTGCCGGCCAGGTCGCCGCGCTTCAACTGGAGCGCCCGCGTCGCCGTGCCGCGGCGCACGACGTCGTGCATCATGCTGTCCATCAGGTAGGCGTTGCGCGGGTCGATGACGCGCAGGTTTTCGTCGCCCGCCGTGACGGGCTGGGCTTCGGCGAGGACGTTGCCCTTGTCGTCGAGGATCTGCTTCACGATATAAGGCTGGATCCGATAGCCGCCGTTGGCGAAAACGGCATAGCCGGTCAATTGCT
>Ga0209476_10003040_pt1 | contig 11162 bp, 9 predicted proteins | sample KloWWTrecipitate_FD_187179 | JGI IMG/M metagenome (GOLD analysis project Ga0209476, IMG submission 187179) | Active sludge microbial communities from Klosterneuburg, Austria, studying microevolution and ecology of nitrifiers - Klosterneuburg... | ecosystem: Engineered > WWTP > Aerobic digester >...
AGTTCTTCAACCAGATGACCACGGTGCATGCCCTGGTGATGATCTTCGGTGCGGTCATGCCGGCCTTTGTCGGCCTCGGCAACTGGATGATCCCGCTGCAGATCGGCGCGCCGGACATGGCCTTGCCACGGATGAACAACTGGTCGTTCTGGATCCTGCCATTTGCCTTCCTGCTGCTGCTCTCGACGTTGTTCATGCCGGGTGCCGGTCCGCAGGGTGGCTGGACGCTGTACCCGCCACTGTCCCTGCAGGGCAGCAACAGCATCGCCTTCGTCATCCTCGCCATCCACATGATGGGCATCAGTTCGATCATGGGCGCGATCAACATCATTGCGACCATCCTCAACATGCGCGCACCCGGCCTGGACCTGCTGAAGATGCCGATCTTCACCTGGTCATGGCTGATCACCGCCTTCCTGCTGATCGCGGTGATGCCGGTACTGGCCGGCGCCGTGACCATGCTGCTTACGGACAAGTATTTCGGCACCAGCTTCTTCAATGCCGCCGGTGGCGGTGACCCGGTCATGTTCCAGCACATCTTCTGGTTCTTCGGCCACCCCGAGGTCTACATCATGATCCTGCCGGCGTTCGGCATCGTCAGCGAGATCATCCAGACCTTCTCGCGCAAGCCGCTGTTCGGATACCAGGCCATGGTCTATGCGCTGGCTTCGATCGCGTTCCTTTCGTTCATCGTCTGGGCCCACCACATGTTCACGGTGGGCATGCCGCTCGGCGGCGAGATCTACTTCATGTACGCGACGATGCTCATCGCCATCCCGACCGGGGTGAAGGTGTTCAACTGGGTGACCACGATGTGGGAAGGCTCGTTGACGTTCGAGACGCCGATGCTGTTCGCCATCGCCTTTGTCATCCTCTTCACCATCGGCGGATTCTCCGGATTGATGCTGGCCATCGTGCCGGCCGACTTCCAGTACCACGACACCTATTTCGTCGTTGCCCACTTCCACTACGTGCTGGTGACCGGCGCGATCTTCGCGATCATGGCGGCAACCTACTACTGGCTGCCGAAGTGGTCGGGCAACATGTACAGCGAGCGCTGGGGCAAGATCCATTTCTGGATGAGCGTGATCTCGGTCAACGTGCTGTTCTTCCCTCAGCACTTCCTCGGCCTGGCCGGCATGCCGCGGCGCATTCCCGATTACAACATCGCCTTCGCCGACTTCAACATGATCAGCTCGATCGGTGGTTTCTGGTTTGGCGCCAGCCAGTTGCTGTTCGTCGGCGTCATCGTTCACGCCGTGTACTTTTCGAAGAACCGTGCAACGAGCAAGGTCTGGGAAGCTGCCAAGGGTCTGGAGTGGACCGTGCCCTCGCCAGCCCCGCACCACACCTTCAGCACGCCGCCGGTGATCGATGATTCCATGCTGGCGCATGGCGACGTGACGCACTAGTTCTGCGTTGATCGGTGAGCGCAGAGTGGAAAGGCCAGGCGCCAACCTTGGCCGCACGATTCAATGGATGCACATGTTTCTTCGGATTTTACGGTTGGGATGAAAAGCAAGACTGACCAGCATGAATCTCTTCGCGTGAAGCACGACGCGCGCGGAATCGCCAAGGTTGCGCTGAGCGTGGTCGCGGCCTCGTTCCTGTTCGGTTTTGCCATGGTGCCGATCTATCGCATCGCCTGCGAGCATGTACTCGGCATCAAGCTTTCCGGCGATGCGGCAGACGCCAGTCGCGTGGCGTTGATGACGGTCGATGAGTCGCGCACGGTGACGGTCGAGTTCGTGACTGGCGTCAACAGCAAGCTGCCGTGGGATTTCAAGGCCGAGAACGTGCGCGTCAGCGTGCATCCGGGTGCCTTGACCGAAGTCTGGTTCGATGCAACCAACAACTCCACGGCGGCGATTGTCGGCAATGCCGTGCCGAGCGTGGCGCCAAACGAGGCGTCGCCGTACTTCAACAAGACCGAATGTTTCTGTTTCACGGAGCAGACGCTGCAGGCGGGTGAATCACGGCGCATGCCGGTGCGCTTCGTGGTCGATCCGCAGTTGCCGAAATCGACCACCACCTTGACGCTTTCCTACACGTTCTACGCGAACGAACTGGCAACCAGGCGGTTGAGCCTGCTGCCGGCTCCGCTCGACGGCATCGCGAAGAACTGACCTACACCTTTGAGTCCGGGGTTCCAAGATCATGGCGCAATCACACGATGCCTATTACGTCCCTCACGGCAGCCACTGGCCGATTGTCGGATCCATTGGCCTGTTCAGTACGGCCGTCGGTGCCGCCAACTGGATGAACGGCAGTACCACCTTGATGGCTGCGCCGCTGTTCTATCTTGGCCTGGTCATCATCGCCTTCATGATGTTCGGCTGGTTCGGCACGGTCATCCGCGAGTCGGTCGCCGGCAACTACAACAAGCAGGTCGATGTTTCGTTCCGCATGGGCATGATGTGGTTCATCTTCTCGGAGATCATGTTCTTCGGCGCATTCTTCGGTGCCTTGTTCTATGCACGCATGTATTCCGTGCCATGGATCGGTGGCGAGGGCCACGGTGCATTGACCAACTATTTCCTCTGGCAGGGTTACACGCCGAGCTGGCCGACCAATGGCCCCGGCAACATCGGCGGCACCTTCGAGACGATTCCGGCCTGGCACCTGCCGCTGGTCAACACCCTGCTCCTGCTGAGTTCCGGCGTGACGATCACCCTTGCCCATCACGCCCTGCGCGCCGGCTATCGCCGCGCATTGCTGGTCTGGCTTGGTGCCACGGTCATCCTCGGCGCGAGCTTCCTGTACTTCCAGGCCACCGAATACCTGGAGGCCTACCAGCACCTCAATCTCACCCTCGGCAGCGGCATCTACGGCTCGACCTTCTTCATGCTGACCGGCTTCCACGGCGCGCATGTGACGCTCGGCACGATCATGCTGATCGTCATGTGGTTCCGCTGCGCCAAGGGTCATTTCACAAAGAACGACCATTTCGGCTTTGAAGCGGTTGCCTGGTACTGGCACTTCGTCGACGTGGTCTGGCTGGGCCTGTTCGTGTTTGTGTACGTGCTTTAAGGCCGGGAATCGAGAATAGGGAATCGGGAACGGGAAAGCCGGGCGCGCGCGATGCGCTGCTCTTTCGATTCCGGATTCTGCATTCCCCACTCCCGGCACTCAAATCCCATGCGGCTGGATGTAGCCGGTCTGCATGCCGATGATGATCAGGACGATCAGCAGCACAGACAGGGCAATGCGTTTGGTCAGGGCCTTGACGGTGCGATCGCTGCCGTTCTTGTCGGTCATCATGTAGAACATGCCGGCACCGAGATTCCAGACGATGGCAATCAGGAAGACGACGATCAGGACCTTGCTGAGCATAACGATTTCCAATGGCGAGGCGAAACGCCCGCATACCGGTAAATTATAGTGCCTGTGCGGCAGCAACGACGCTGGCATCGGCCGGGTTGGCTGGCCGTGCTTGCAACCGCCGTTGGCGTCGTGCTCTTTGCCTGGCTCGGCATCTGGCAGTTGCATCGTGCGGCGGAAAAGGAAGCCCTGCTGGCTGCTTTCGCGGGCACGCAGGCAAATGCGCCGGTGACCCTTTCGCAAGCGCGGCGGATGCCGGCGGACGGCCACTACCCGCACGTGCGCCTGCATGGCCGCTACCGTTTGCAGCACGACTATGTGCTCGATGACCAGGTGCGTGACGGACAGCAGGGCGTGATCGTATTCAGCCCGTTCACGCCCGACGATGGCGCGCTTGGCCTGCTCGTCAATCGCGGCTTCATTGCCAAGGGCGAGTCGGCCAGGGTGCCGGTCATTCCCGCTGCGCCGGCTGGTGAAGTCGAATTGACCGGGCTGTATGCACCCACTCCCGGGATTGGGCTGCGGCTTGGCGGAAACGCGCTGCCGGGACAGGCAAACTGGCCGAAACTGGCCATTTACATCGACACGGACGAGATTGGCGAGGATCTCGGCCAGCGCATCGATTCACGCGTGATTCTGCTTGATGCCGAAGCCGGCTCGGGGTTCATGCGTGAATGGATGCCGCAGATCATCCCGCCCGAGCGGCACCTCGGCTATGCCGTGCAGTGGTTCGGATTCCTGCTCACGACCCTCGTCATTTTCATCGTGCTGCATTGGCGGCGCGACAACAAAGGTTCGCCATGATGCAATCAAGAAACCGCAAGCGCCTGCAACTGGTGATGATCGGGGCGATTTTCGCGCTGCCGATCGCGCTTGCGGCGCTGCTCGCCAACAGTGGCTGGATGCCGGGGACCAGGAGTTTCGGCGAGGGCATCGTTCCGCAACGCTCGGTCGAGAACATCGTTGTCGAACTTGCCGATGGCTCGCGCATCGACTGGCACGATCCGGATTGGCGCTGGAGTCTGGTGGCAATCCCCGGAAACCGCTGCGCCCAGGCCTGCATGGCCCAGCTCGACCTGCTGCACCGCGCCCGCGTCTCGCTCAACCAGAATTCCACTCGCGTGCGATTGCTTTATCTCGGTACGCCTCCGGTCGGCGCAGAAGCCGGGCAGATCATGCCGGCGTGGCAAGTCGGTACGGACATCACCAATGGTTTTGCCGGATGGGCTCCCGCTGTCGACGACGGCGTCGCCGTCGTCCTGGTCAAGCCGGATGGCATCGCCTTGACCTACTATGCCAATGGCTTCGACGCCAGCGGATTGCGCAAGGACCTGGCCAAGGTGACCAAGTGATCCGCCGCGATTCGCGATTCCGCCGGGGGCATGCGTCCTGCTGCATGTTCCCGAACCCGCACGTTGCTATCTTGAACCCGCCCGATCTTTCCTGACTCCCGCGAACGCATGTCCACGATTGCCCGCCAGTACTTCGAACTGACCAAGCCACGCGTGGTCGCCCTGATCGTGTTCACCGCGCTCATCGGCATGTTTCTGGCCGTGCCGGGCTGGCCACCCCTGCGCGAGTCGGTGGCCGGATTTTTCGGCATCTGGTTGGCGGCGGCATCGGCGGCGGCGATAAACCATCTCATCGACCAGCGCATCGACCGCCTGATGGCACGCACGGCGCACCGGCCCTTGCCGACCGGGTCGTTGACGTCGTTCCAGGTGCTCAGCTTCGCGATCATGCTCGGGACCCTGTCGATGGCGATGCTGGTCATCTTCGTCAACACCCTGACTGCAATATTGACGTTCGCCTCGTTGATCGGATACGCGATCGTCTATACCGCCTTCCTCAAGCGCGCGACCTCACAGAACATCGTCATCGGCGGTGCGGCCGGCGCAGCCCCGCCCTTGCTCGGTTGGGTGGCGGTGACCGGCCAGGTGCATCCGTATGCGCTGCTCCTGTTCCTCATCATCTTCATCTGGACGCCGCCGCATTTCTGGGCGCTGGCGATTTTCCGCGTCGCCGACTATTCGCGTGCGCAGGTGCCGATGCTGCCGGTTACCCATGGCGTCACCTACACGCGCTGGCACGTGCTTGCCTACACGATCCTGCTGGTGATCGTGACCATCCTGCCCTACCTCACCGGCATGAGTGGCCTGTTCTACCTCGGCGGCGCCTTGATGCTGGGCGCGGGATTCCTGTACTACGCCATCCGCCTGCTCGACCCGCCGGACGATTTCTTCGCCATGAAGGTGTTCAACTATTCGATCATCTACCTGATGGCCTTGTTCGCCTTCCTGCTGATCGATCACTATCTGCTGCCGGCAACCTCCACGACAAGCAGCCTGATCTTCCGCCCCTCCTAGGCAACCCTCGCCGGCACCGGCGCGCGCCGCGCATGGCGCTGGGCGATCACCGCGCAAGCCATCAGCTGGATCTGGTGATAGAGCAGAACCGGCAGCACGATCAGGCCGAGTGCCGGATTGCCGGCGAAGAGGATCTTCGCCATCGGCACGCCGCTGGCGAGGCTCTTCTTCGAGGCGCAGAAGACAATGGCGATTTCATCCTCGCGGTTGAAGCCGAGGCGACGGCTGAGCCAGGTGGTGCCGCCCAGTGCAATCGCCAGCATGGCCGCGGTGATGCCGAGCACGGCAGCCAGCGCCGACAGCGGCAGCAATTGCCACAAGCCTTCGACAACCGAAGCGCTGAAGGCGATGTAGACCACGAGCAGGACCGTGCCGCGATCGGTGATTGCCAGCAGTCGGCGATGGCGTCCGACCCAGGAAGCAAACAGTGGCCGGGAGAGGTGGCCGGCAACAAACGGCAGAAACAGTTCAAGCACGATCTTCATGATCGCCGCGAGGTCGAGTGGCATGCCCCCATGCGTCGCCAGCAGGATGGAGACAAGCAACGGCGTCAGGAAGACACCGAGCAGGTTGGAGATCGATGCGCTGCAGACTGCCGCCGCCACGTTGCCGCCGGCAATCGAGGTGAAGGCGATCGATGACTGCACCGTCGAGGGCAGGGCGCAAAGGAAGAGGATGCCGATCATCAGCTCCGCGGTCAGCAAGCCGGCCGGAGCCAACGCCTGGATACCAAGGCCGAGCAGCGGGAAGGCGACAAAGGTGCAGGCCAGAACCAGCAGATGCAGGCGCCAATGGGTCAGGCCGGCAATGATCGCCTCGCGCGGGAGGCGCGCACCGTGCAGGAAGAAGAGCAGGGCAATGGCGGCGATCGAGATCCAGTCAAACGCCACCGCCGCCTCGCCGCGACACGGCAGGAAAACCGCCAACGCGACGGTTGCAAGCAGGCTCAGGGTGGTTACATCAAACAGGGCGGACAGACGTTGCATGCGGAATGCGGACCGGCAGCGCCACCGGACAGGGGCAATCGCGCATTCTGCCCGCTTCAGGCCCGCACTGCGCAGCGCGTGCCGCCGATCGCTGCCTCGATCCGCGAGTCGGTACTATATGCCGCTTCTCGCCGGGGAAGTGTTTGCCCAATGACTGGATCCGCCAGCCGCGTCCTCAGTCGTCGTGACCTGCGCACGCTGATGCTTGCTGCCCTCGGCGGCGCATTGGAGTTCTACGACTTCATCATCTTCGTGTTCTTCACTGCCGTCATTGCCGAGTTGTTCTTTCCGCCCGACATGCCGGAATGGCTGCGCCAGGCGCAGACCTTCGGCATCTTCGCGGCCGGCTATCTGGCGCGGCCACTCGGCGGCATCATCATGGCCCACTTTGGTGATCGTGCCGGGCGCAAGCGCATGTTCATGCTCAGCGTCCTGCTGATGGCCTTGCCGACGCTGTTGATGGGCTTGTTGCCGACCCATGCCAGCATCGGCATTGCCGCGCCGTTGCTGCTTCTTCTGCTGCGCGTGTTGCAGGGTGCGGCCGTCGGCGGCGAGGTTCCGGGTGCCTGGGTCTTCGTCTCCGAGCACGTGCCGCCGTCGCGCATCGGCCTGGCTTGCGGCACGCTGACGGCCGGGCTGACCTTCGGCATCCTGCTCGGTTCGCTCGTCGCCACTGCCGTCAATTCGACCTGGACGCCGGACGAAGTGCTGGATTGGGCCTGGCGCATGCCTTTCATTCTTGGCGGCCTGTTCGGCATGCTCGCCGTGTGGCTGCGTCGTTACCTGGACGAGACACCGGTATTCGAGGAAATGCGCCGGCGCCGCGAACTGGTCAAGGGGCTGCCGTTGAAAGTCGTGCTGCAGGGGCACTGGGGTGCGGTGATCCGCACCATGCTGATCACCTGGATGCTCACCGCGGGCATCGTCGTGGTCATCCTGATGACGCCGACCCTGGTGCAGCGCCTGTTTGCGATTGCCCCGGCAACGGCCGCACAGGCGAGTTCGCTGGCAACTTTTTCATTGTGCATCGGCTGCGTGCTGTATGGGATGGCGGTTGACCGTTTCGGCGTCAGTCGAGTGCTTGTCGCCGGCGCGATCGGACTTGCCCTGGCAACGACCTGGCTCTATCGCATTCTGGAAACAGCCCCGGCGCATTTCACCATCGCCTACACCATCACCGGCCTGCTTGTCGGCGTGACTGGTGCGATCCCAAGCCTGATGGTGCATGCTTTTCCAGCAGCGATCCGATTCTCCGGCATCTCCTTCGCTTACAACGTCGCCTATGCGATTCTCGGCGGGCTCACCCCGGTCGTGGTCAGTCTGTGGATTGGCGCAGGTCAGATCCATGCTCCGGCATTCTATGTGGCGACTGCCTGCCTTGGCGGCATTGTCGCCGCGCTTTGGGCGAGGCAGCGGCGAACCGTGGCATCCTCGTCCGAAACAACGCATTCAGTGAACAATTAAATCATGTCCAATTACCAAGACAAGCGCGACGCAATCATCATCGGTGGCGGCCACAACGGCCTGGTATGTGCGACGTATCTGGCCAGGGCCGGCTTGAAAGTGAGCGTGCTTGAACGGCGCGAGGTCATCGGCGGTGCTGCGGTTACCGAGGAGTTCCATCCAGGATTCCGCAACTCGGTGGCTGCCTACACGGTGTCCCTGCTGCAGCCGAAGGTGATCGAGGATCTCGATTTGCATGCGCATGGCCTGCGCATCGTCGAGCGCAAGCTCGGCAACTTTCTGCCATTGCCGGATGGACGCTCTTTGCGCGTCGGCGCCGGCATTACCCGTGATGAGGTCGCGAAGTTCTCCAGGCGTGATGCCGAGCGCCTGGCCGACTACGAACACCGCCTCGAAGCGATCGCCGATGTGCTGCGCGTGCTGGCCATGGAGCCGCCCCCCAACATCACCGATGGCGGCTGGTGGAAGGCGATTCCCGAACTGATCCGTGCGGGCAAGCTTGGCAAGCGCCTGCACAAACTCGACACCGGCCTGCGTCAGGAACTGCTCGACCTGTTCACCATTTCGGCGGCCGAGTATCTCGATCGCTGGTTCGAGAGCGAGCCGATCAAGGCCGTGCTCGGCTTCGACGGCATCGTCGGCAACTACGCCAGCCCGCATGCACCCGGCAGCGCGTATGTGCTGCTGCACCACGTCTTTGGCGAGGTCAATGGCGTCAAGGGCGCCTGGGGCCATGCCATTGGCGGCATGGGCGCGATCACCCAGGCCATGGCCAAGGCCGCACGCGCCGCCGGTGTCGATATCCGCACCGGTTGTGGCGTGCGCGAAGTCATGGTCGAGAACGGTCGGGCGGTGGGCGTGGTCACCGCGACCAGCGAGATCCTGCAGGCGCGCGCGATTGTCGCCAACGTCAATCCAAAGTTGCTTTATGAGCAGTTGCTGTCACCGCTGGTCGTGCCTGCGCCGACGCGCGAGCGCATGGCCAACTGGCGCTGCGGTTCCGGCACCTTCCGCATGAATGTCGCGCTGTCCGCCTTGCCGGATTTCAGCGCCTTGCCCGGACCCGGCGATCACCTGACCGCCGGCATCATCATGGCACCGAGCATCGCTTACATGGATCGCGCCTGGCAGGATGCCGTGGCGCACGGCTGGTCGCGCGAGCCGATTGTCGAGATGTTGATTCCCTCGACCCTTGATGACAGCCTCGCCCCGCAGGGCCAGCACGTCGCCAGCCTGTTTTGCCAGCACGTCGCGCCGGTGTTGCCCGAAGGCCGCAACTGGGATGACCACCGCGACGAAGTCGCCGACCTGATGATCGCGACGGTCGATCGTTTCGCCCCGGGTTTCAAGGATCTCGTGATCGGTCGCCAGGCGCTTACGCCGCTCGATCTCGAACGTACCTTCGGCTTGATTGGCGGCGACATCTTTCACGGCGCGCTGAGCCTCAACCAGTTGTTCAGCGCGCGCCCGATGCTAGGCCAGGCCGACTATCGCGGTGCCCTTCCCGGACTCTATCTTTGCGGAGCCGGCACCCACCCCGGCGGCGGCGTTACCGGCGCGCCGGGACACAATGCCTCACGCGTGATCAAGGCCGATCTGCGCTGACTTTGCCGCTGCCAGGTCACGCGGACGAGGAAGCTCACGCTTTCTTCGCATGCGCGGGAACACCACCAGGCCTGCCTGACGCATCCCCGATGCAGGAACCGGGCAAGTCGACAGGGTCGACACGCCGGCGCGAACGCTTCCGATTGCATATCGACCTCGCTCAAGGGCGGATCTAGGCGGAATACCTGCCCCGATCGATGAGTTGATGCCGCCCCGGGCAGACAGGTCCATGGCGGATTGTTGGCAAACCCGACCTGTCGACGCACTCCTGCAGCGTGCGGCCGGTCGCAGCCAACACGCTGGCCTGCGGTGTAAGATGCCGGCAAACCGGGTCGACCCGGCGCAGGGAGACAGGCATGAGCAGCGTTGATTTCACCTCGTTCCTCAAGTTGATGGTGCACAAGAAGGCATCCGACCTTTTCATCACGGCGGGTGTCGCGCCGTCGATGAAGGTACACGGCCGAATCTCGCCGATCACGCAAAACGCGCTGACCCCGCAACAATCGCGCGACATGGTTCTGAACGTGATGACGCCCTCGCAGCGCGAGGAGTTCGAGAAGACCCACGAATGCCAGTTCGCCATTGCCGTCACCGGTGTCGGTCGATTCCGTGTCTCCTGCTTCTACCAGCGCAATTGCGTCGGCATGGTCCTGCGTCGCATCGAAACCCGCATCCCCACGGTCGACGAGTTGAACCTGCCGCCGGTAATCAAGACCCTGGCGATGACCAAGCGCGGCATCATCATCTTTGTCGGCGCCACCGGTACCGGCAAATCCACCTCGCTGGCGGCGATGCTTGGCTATCGAAACCTCAACTCGACCGGCCACATCATCACCATCGAGGATCCGATCGAATACGTGCACAAGCACGAAGGTTGCATCATCACCCAGCGCGAACTCGGTATCGATACCGATTCCTGGGAAAACGCGCTGAAGAACACCCTGCGCCAGGCGCCGGACGTGATCATGATCGGCGAGGTGCGCACCCGCGAAACCATGGAGCACGCAATCAACTTCTCCGAGACCGGTCATCTCTGCCTGTGCACCCTGCATGCGAACAATGCCAACCAGGCGATGGATCGCATCATCCACTTCTTCGCCGAGGATCGACGCGCGCAGTTGTTCATGGACCTGTCCTTGAACCTCAAGGGCGTGGTCGCCCAGCAGCTGATTCCGACACCGGATGGAAAGTCGCGCCGCGTCGCCATCGAGGTCCTGCTGGGGACGCCACTGGTACAGGACTACATCCGCCAGGGCGACATCCACAAGCTCAAGGATGTCATGAAGGAATCCACCAACCTCGGCATGAAGACCTTCGACCAGGCCTTGTTCGAGCTTTACCAGGCCGGCGAGATCTCCTACGAGGATGCCTTGCGCCACGCCGATTCGACCAACGAAGTGCGCTTGAAGATCAAGCTGGC
>Ga0209476_10003043_pt1 | contig 11158 bp, 7 predicted proteins | sample KloWWTrecipitate_FD_187179 | JGI IMG/M metagenome (GOLD analysis project Ga0209476, IMG submission 187179) | Active sludge microbial communities from Klosterneuburg, Austria, studying microevolution and ecology of nitrifiers - Klosterneuburg... | ecosystem: Engineered > WWTP > Aerobic digester >...
CGATCGCGGTGAGAGCGTAGATGTAGCGTCGGCCGTAGGTCACGCCGGTGTCGCGGGTCGTGGTGACGCCGGCGTCGAGGGTGGCGACCGGCTCGCCGTAGGAGGTGCGGGCGGCGTCGCGGCGGTAGACGTTGTAGCCGGCGATCGGCGCGCCGCCACCAGCCGTCGGGCTCCACGCCAGATCGATGCCGCTCTTGGCGGCAACGGCAGTGAATTGGGCCGGCGGCACGGCCGGAGCGCGCGGCAGGAGGCCCGCGAGGTTCGACCAGTCCGAGAGCTCGCCGCCGGCCGCATGGGTGCGGACGCTGAAGATGCGCGCCGGCTGATCCGCCGGCAGCGGCTCGGTCAGGCGAAAGCGCACCGTGACGCGGTCGCCGGAAATGGCGCTCGCGAGCTCCGCGCCCGAGAGCGCCAGAAACGGCTTGGCGGCGACCGCGAACTCCCGCGGGTCGGGCATCACCAGGGTCAGCGGAGCGGGGGCGGAGCCTGCCGCGGTGGCACCGGGAGTCGCTGCGGCCGGTGCGGGAGTCGCAGCGACCGTTGCGGCGACCGGCCGGTCGAGAGCGTAGAGCGTCACCTGATCGAGACCCGGCAGCGGCAGGCCGGCGACCGTCGCCTTCGGATAGGCGAACTCGACCACCACCTCGAGGCCGCGCTGGCGGACCTTGAGATCCGTGGCGGCCTGCGGAATGGTGCGCGGCGCGGGCATCGGGTCGCCCTTCTTGCCGCAGGCGGCCATCGGCAGAGCGGCGAGAACGAGCAGGGCGAGAACGGCGAAGCGCCGCGCGCTGCCGGCAGACGGGACGCAGGAGTCGGCGGAGTGCGGCAACGGGCTAGAGAACATAGCGGCTGAGATCCTGATTCTGAACGATGTCATCGAGAATCCTGCGAACGAAAGCGGCGTCGATGTCGAGCTCCATTCCGGCCATGTCCGGGGCCTCGAACGAGACCTCTTCGAGCAGGCGTTCGATCACCGTCGCCAGTCGCCGGGCGCCGATATTCTCGGTCGACCGGTTGACCTCGACGGCGATGCGGGCCAGCTCGATCACGGCGTCCTCGCGGAAGCGGATCCGCAAGCCCTCGGCGCCGAGGAGCGCGGTGTACTGCTTGGTCAGCGCGGTCTCGGGCTCGGTCAGGATGCGAATGAAATCGGCTTCGGTGAGCGCCTCGAGCTCGACGCGGATCGGGAAGCGGCCCTGCAGCTCCGGAATGAGGTCCGAGGGCTTCGCGACGTGAAAGGCGCCGGCGGCGATGAACAGGATGTGGTCGGTCTTGACCGGGCCGTACTTCGTCGTCACCGTGGTCCCCTCGACGATCGGCAGGAGGTCGCGCTGCACGCCCTCGCGCGAAATGTCGGGGCCGTGGCTCGAACCCTCGCGGCCGGCGATCTTGTCGATCTCGTCGAGGAAAACGATGCCGGTCTGCTCGACCCGGACGCGCGCGTCGCGCGCCAGCTGCTGGCGGTCGATGAGCTTCTCGGCCTCCTCGGCGAGCAGAGCCTCGCGCGCCTCGGCGACGGTCGCCTTCTGGCGCTTGCGGCGCGAGAACAGGCCGGGCATCATCTCCTTGAGGTTGATGCCGATCTCCTCGACGCCCTGCGGCGTGAACATCTCGAGCGACGGCGCCGCGCCGTCTTCGACCTCGATCTCGACGATGCGCGCGTCGAGGGCGCCCGAACGCAGCCGTTCGCGCAGCTTCTCGCGCGTCGAGTGGGCGTCCTCCACTGCGGCGGCGGCGCCGGCTGCGGGACTCGCGCCCGCGGTCGATCCGGTGGGCGGAGCCGAAGCCGGTGGGGCGCCGAGAGTCCCGAGCTGGACGGCCCCCGGTGGCGGGCCGGCGGGCAGCAGCAGGTCGAGGAGGCGCTCCTCGGTGCGCTCGGCGGCGGTCGCCGCGACGGCGCCGCGGCGCTCCTCGCGCACGATGGCGACGCCGATCTCGGTCAGGTCGCGGACGATCGACTCGCAGTCGCGGCCGACGTAGCCGACCTCGGTGAACTTCGACGCCTCGACCTTGAGGAACGGCGCCTTGGCGAGCTTGGCGAGGCGCCGAGCGATCTCGGTCTTGCCGACGCCGGTCGGCCCGATCATCAGGATGTTCTTGGGCACGATGTCGTCGGCGACCTCGCGCGGCAGCTGCTGCCGCCGCCAGCGGTTGCGCAGCGCGATCGCCACCGAGCGCTTGGCGGCGCGCTGCCCGACGACGTACTTGTCGAGCTCGGCGACGATCTGCCGCGGCGTCAGGTTGTCGAGCGCGAGCTCCGGCCGCTCGGCGTCTCCAGGCGGGCGGGCGGTCACAGCTCTTCGAGGGTCAGGCGGTCGTTGGTGTAGATGCAGAGCTCGGCGGCGATGCGCATCGCCTCGCGCGCGATCTCGCTGGCAGACAGGCTGGTGTGGCGCAGCAAAGCCCGCGCCGCGGCGAGGGCGAAGTTGCCGCCGGAGCCGATCCCCAGGAGGCCGTCCTCATCGGGTTGCAGGAGGTCTCCGGTGCCGGAAACGAGGAAGCTCTTGTCGGCGTCGGCGACGATCATCACCGCTTCGAGCTGGCGCAGCACGCGGTCGGTGCGCCAGTCCTTGGCGAGCTCGACGACAGAGCGTTCGAGATTCTGGTTGAACTGCTCGAGCTTGGCCTCGAAGCGGGTGAAGAGCGCCAGTCCGTCCGCCGCACCGCCCGCGAAACCGACCAGGACTCTGCCTTTGCCGGCGCGTTTCACTTTCGCGGCGCCCGACTTCATCACCGCATTGCCGAGCGTCACCTGCCCGTCGGAGGCCATTGCCACGCGACCGTCGCGCCGTACCAGGAGAACCGTCGTTGCGCGCATTCGGGGCATCGGAGGGTCATTGTATCAACCGGGCAGCGACGGCCCCGGCGCTCCTTCGGCCGGCGGCTCCGAGAAGTAGACGCGGAAACGGGTGCCCGATCCCGGGTGCGACTCGACGACGATGCCGGCGCGATGGGCGCGCAGGATTCCGAGCACCGACGGCAGGCCGAGTCCGCGACCGCGCTCCTTGGTGGAGAAGAACGGTTCCCAAAGGCGCTCGAGTCTCTCGGCCTCCATGCCGCTGCCGTTGTCGACGACCTCGAGCAGCAGCGCCGGGCCGGGCTGCATGCCGTCGCCCAGGAGCAGCGCTCCGAGGTCGGCGGGGCGCAGGTCGACTCGCTGCGTCCGCACCAGGACGCGCCCGGGCTCGTCGCCGGCCGCCGCATCCGCAGTGCCCGCCGGCAGGCCGGCGATGGCGTCGTGAGCGTTGGAAATCAGGTTGAGGATCACTTGCCGCAGCTGGCTCGAGTCGCCGCGGATCGGCGGCAGGCGCGGCGTCAGCTCGAGCCGGGTACTGGTGGCGACGGGCGCCAGCGCGCGCAACAGGTGGACCACATCCTCCACCAGGGCGTTGAGGTCGATCGGGCGCGGCTCGATCTCGCCCCGCCCCGCGTAGACCAGGAGTTGGCGGGCGAGCTCGGTGGCGCGGTCGGCGGCGGCGCTGATGGCGAGCGCCCGGTCGCGCAGCGGCGAATCCTCGGGTAGACGGTCGATGAGCAGCTCGACATTGCCGACGATCGGGGTGAGGAGATTCGAGAAGTCGTGCGCGATGCCGCCTGCCAGAAGACCGAGGCTCTCCAGCCGCTCGGTGCGGCGCAGGAGCTCTTCGCTGCGCAGGCTTTCGGTGACGTCCTGGGTCATGCCCAGAATCTGCTGGATACGCCCTTTGTCGTCGCGCAGGAACGGTGTGTTGTGGGAGCGAAACCAACGCCACTCGCCGTTGCGGTGGCGCATGCGGAAGTCGACGGTGAGCGAGCTGCCGGCGACGAAGCCCTGCCAGCGGACGTCGCGTTCGAGCGCTCCGGCGAGGTCGTCCGGATGGCAGAGCCGGGCGAAGGGATAGGGCCCCAGCGCCGCCGCCTCGGCCGGCGAGTAGCCGAGCGCCGCCGGCACCGAACGGTTGATGTAGACGTCGCGCCCGAGGTCGTAGTCGTAGATGAACAGGAAATAGGGTGCCACCTCGGCGATGCGCGCCAGGCGCCGACTCATCTCCTGGGCGTCGCTCCTGACCTGCTCGCGATCGGTGACGTCGCCGAGAAAGGCGAGCACTGCCGGTCGGTCGTCCCACTGCACCGGCATCGAATGCGCCTCGAGCACGACGAAGCCGCCGCCGGGTCGCAGAATCCGCGCCACCATCGTCCGTTCGGCGGTGTCGCCGGCGAGTCGACGGGTATAGAAGTCGAGCACGAAATGCTGATCGTCGGGGTGGATGAGCTCGAGGAACGGTCTGCCGACGAGACCGTCGAGGGGAATTTCCGAGATCCGGGCGGCGGAGCGATTGGCCACCTTGACCACCCCGTCCTGGAGAATCACGATCGCCTCGCGGCTGTTGTCGAAGGCGACGCGAAAGTGCGCGCCGGACGCGATCCCGGCTCCGGTCTCTGGCACCGGCTGGCTGTTCGCGGAAGGCGGACTCGAATCGTCCATCTCGGGAACTCCCTGTCGACGTCGCGCCTAGCCTACCCGCAATTCAGGCGGGTCGGGCGGAGGGGTCGCCGGGGGGAATTTCCGTGCTGCGTCGGTCGGCGGCGTCGACTTTGCGGGCGCGGGGATGAGCGTCGCGATAGACGCTCTGCAGGCGCTCGATATCGACGTGGGTATAGCGCTGGGTGGTCGACAGCGAGCTGTGGCCGAGGAGCTCCTGAATGGCGCGCAGGTCGGCGCCGCCCTCGAGCAGGTGCGTGGCGAAGGTGTGGCGCAGGGTGTGGGGATGAACTCCGGCGGCGGTCGCCGTGGCGTCGACGTAGCGGTCGAGAATGCGGCGCACCGACCGGTCGGTCAAGCGCTCGCCGCGCAGGTTGACGAACAGCGGCTCTTCGGCCGAATTTGTGTGGCGCTCGCGCAGGGCGCTCCAGCCCCCGCGCCAGGCGCGCAGGGCGGCCTGGGCCGGACGGCCGAAAGGCACCATGCGCTCCTTGCCCCCCTTGCCGAGCGTGCGCAGCACGCGCTCCTTGAGCTCGAGGTCGCGCCAGTCGAGGGCGACCAGCTCGGCAACCCGGAGGCCGGTGGCGTAGAGCAGCTCGAGGATGGCGCGGTCGCGCTGCGCCATCGGCTCGTCGCCGGCGGGAGCGGTGAGCAGCGCTTCGATCTCTCCCGGCCGCAGATGACGCGGCAGCAGCTGCGGTGCCTTCGGCGTGCGCACGCGCTGCGCCGGATTGCTCGCCGCCTCGCCGACCCGGCAGGCCCAGCGAAAGAAGGTGCGCAAGGCCGACAGCGCGCGGCCCTGGCTGCGCCGGCCGTGATCGCGCGAGAGCGCGGCGAGAAACGAGCGCACGGCGACGACGTCGATCGCGGCGAGGTCGATCGCCTCGGGCGGGCTGCTCAGATAGTCGACCGAGAGAAACTCGACGAAGCGCAGCAGATCGCCCTCATAGGCGCGGACGGTGTGCGGCGAGAGCGCGCGCTCGCCCTCGAGGTGGGCGAGAAAGCGGACGATCAGAGCCCGCATTGCGCCTTCCAGGCGGCTAGAGCGTCGAGCGCCCGCCGGGCGTAGACGCCGCGGCGCTCATCTTTCTTCGGCAGCGGTTCGAGCGCAGTGAATAGACCGTAGTGGATGTTGGCTGGCTGGAAGTGCTCGGGATCGGACTCGGTCAGGTGGCGCGCGAGAGCGCCGAGCGCGGTGGTGGCCGGGAAGGGCGGCGGCGCGGCTTCGGCCCCGTCCGCCGCGCCGCGCCGCTCGAGCGCGAGGTAGAGCGCCACGGCGAGTCCGGTGGCCGCCGACTCGAGGTAGCCCTCGACGCCGGTGATCTGGCCGGCGAGACGCAAGCGCGGCGCCTTGCGCACGCGATAGTCGGCGGCGAGGTGTTTCGGCGAGTTGATGAAGGTGTTGCGGTGGATCTGCCCGAGGCGCACGAACTCGGCGTTCTCGAGCCCGGGGAGCATGCGGAAGACGCGCTGCTGATCGGGCCACTTCATGCGTGACTGGAAGCCGACCAGATTGAAATGGCTCTTGGTGAGGTTCTCCTGGCGCAGCTGCATGACGGCCCAGGGGCGCCGGCCGTCGAGGCCGCGCAGGCCCACCGGCTTCATCGGTCCGAAGCGCAGTGTCGCCTCACCGCGCCGGGCGAGCTCCTCGATCGGCAGGCAGCCCTCGAAGAAGAGCGCCTTCTCGAAGTCATGGAGAGGCAGCACCTCGGCGTCGAGGATCGCCTGGTGAAAGGCGGCGTACTGCTCCTTGTCGAGCCCCGAGTTGAGGTAGTCGTCGCCCGCGCCCTTGCCGTAGCGCGACATCCAGAAGAGCTTCGACATGTCGAGCGACTCGCCGTCGACGATCGGCGCGATGGCGTCGTAGAAGTAGAGGTAATCGCTGCCGAGGAGCTCGCCCAGCTCTGCGGCGAGCGCCGGTGAGGTGAGCGGGCCAGTGGCGAGGACGGTGTCGGACTCGCTGAAGAGCGCCGCGAGATCGGTCACCTCTTCGCGCCGGATCTCGAGACCCGGGAGCGCCTCGAGCTTCGCCGAGACTGCCGCGGCGAAGCGGTCGCGATCGACGGCGAGCGCGCTCCCTGCCGGAACCGCGCATTCACGCGCGGTCCCGATCACCAGCGAGCCGAAGAGCTCCATTTCGCGCTTGAGGAGACCCGCGGCGTGCTCGGGGTCGTCGCTCCTGAGCGAGTTCGAGCACACCAGCTCGGCGAAGTCGCCGCTCTTGTGCGCCGGCGTCGGCCGCACCGGCCGCATCTCGTGCAGCACCACGGGCACGCCGCGCGAGGCGAGCTGATAGGCGCACTCGCTGCCGGCGAGTCCTCCTCCGACGACATGGACGGGTCCGGACGGATTCGACATGGCAGGCATTGTAGCTGGCGTGTCCTGTGACCCCCGGACGTCAGCTACTACGCCTATAGATGAAAGGGCGGGACGGTTGCCGCCCGGGGAGATCGACGATGGAACCCGCTTTCGCTGCACCGCACTTCACCAAGCGCCCGAAACTGGGCGAGACCCTGCGCTTCTTCGGCATCCTGTCGGGCGCCGAGGTCGAGGGGGCGCTCGAGCGCCAGGCCAATGACGGCGGCCGTCTCGGCACCTGCCTGCTGGACTCGGGGATCGTCGACGAGGCGACCCTTCTCGCCGCCCTCGGCGCGCAGCTCGGGGTCGAGACCGTGGACGCGGGGACGCTCGCCAGCTTGCCGCTCGCAAACGCCGCCCTGCTGCCGGCGCGCGCGGCCCTGGTTGCCTGCGCCGTGCCGCTTGCGCGCACCGGTCGCACTCTCGAAGTCGCCATGCTCGACCCCGGTTCGATGCCGCTTCTCGACGAGCTCGCCGCGGTCAGCCGCCTGACGATCGTGCCGCGCCTCGCCCTCGAGGTGCGCCTCGCCGGATGCCTCGAGCGCCTCTACGGCGCGCCGATCTCCGAGCGCCTGCTGCGCACCCGCGACCGCATCGAGCGCCGCGAGGCGCAGCGCGCGGCGCAGGCGTCCTAGGGGCTCGTCGCGCTCCAGGCGGCCGTGTTGCCGCCTTCGAAGCCGTCGTCGAAGAGCAGCGGCGAAACGGCCCAGAGCTCCTCGCCGCTGCCGTCGTTGGCGACGAAGTAGAGCAAGCCGCCGCTGGCGACGAACGGCGTATCGCCCACCCGCGCGCGGGTCGCACGCGGATTCGACGACTCGGGCCCGGCGTGGATGTCGCTCGCCCGCCGCGTGCGCTGTGGCGTGCCGTCGCTCACCCAGAGCTCGCAGCCGGCGGCGCCGTCGCAGGCCGAGAACCAGAGGTCGTCGCCGGAGACGGTCAGGTGTTTCGGGTTGCCGCTGTCCGGCCCCGGGAAGAGATCCTTGAACAGCTGCGTGCCGCCGGTCGTGCCGTCGCTCGTCCACAGCTCGCAGCCGGAGGTCGCAGCGCAGGCGCGGAAGAAGAGCCTGCCGGCGAAACTGGTGAGCTCCGTCACTTCGCCGGAAGCCAGTCCGGGCGAGGTGTCCTTCAGAAGAACCGTGGTCGCGGCGGAGGCGTTGGTCTTCCACAGCTCGCGGCCGTGCGCGCCATCGTCGGCGACGAAATAGGTCGTGCCGCCGGCGGCCGTGAGCTCCCGCGGATTGCTGTCTGCTGTCCCCGGGTTGAGATCTCCGAGCGGGACTTCGAGAAAGCCGCCGAAGCCGGCATCGACGATGACCCACGGCTCGCGCCCCGCGGCGGCGGTCTCGGCGGAGAGAAAGGCGACCGTGCCGGTGACGAAGAACTCCTCCGGAGAAGAGCTCGCAGCGCCAGGGTTCAAGTTCGAGACCAGGTTCGTCCCTGCGCCGCTGCCATCGGAGGTGTAGACCTCCTCCCCATTCGCCGCCGTCGCGCCGCCGAAGAGAAGGCCGTTGCCGAAGGCCCCCGAGGTGGCGATCGGCTGGGCCCCGCCGCCGGTCGCTCCCGTCGTGAGGTCGAAGACCAGGCTGGTATCGGCGGCGAAGCCGTCCGACTTCCAGAGCTCCCGGCCGGCGACGCCGTCGTCGGCGGAGAAATAGAGTGTGCCGCCGAACTCGATCAGGTCGACCGGAGAGGACGGGTTGGTGCCGGGCCGGATGTCTTCGACCAGGATCGCGCCCGCGACCGTCTTCTTCCACAGCTCGATACCTTCGGGCCCGGAAGCGCTGAAGAAGGTCCGGCCGCCGGCGAGGGTGAACTCGGCCGGTGACGAGCCTTGGGCGCCGGCGCGGATGTCGAGCATCAGGGCCGTTCCGGCGGCGCTGCCGTCGGACTTCCAGGGTTCGAATCCATGGACGCCGTCGTCGGCGGCGAAGACGAGGGTCCCGGCCGAGTCGGTGAGATTGGAGGGCGCGCTGCCGCTCACCGCGAACGGAGTCGGGTCAGTCAGGGGGAAGGTCCCGCCGGGCGTACCGTCGCTGCGCCAGATCTCGCGGTCGTTGGGTGAGCTGGTCGCCGTCAGGATGGCGATCGAGCCCGAGGCGCCGAACGGGAAAGGACCTCCATTGCCGATGCCCGGCAGGAGGTCCTCGACGAGTACGGTGCCGGCGATGGTGCCGTCGGTCTTCCACAGCTCCGAGCCGTGGGTGCTTTCGAACGCCTCGAAGAGCATCGTCGAGCCGAGGACGATGAAGCCCTCCGGGCAAGAGCAGTCGGGCCCGGGTTCGATGTCGGCGAGCTGAAACGTCCCGCCGGGTGTGCCGTCGGTGCGCCACAGCTCGGCGCCGGTCGCGCCGAGGTCGTCGATGCTGAGGAGCAGCGCTCCGCCCAGCACAGCGATCCCCTCGGTGTCGTTGTAGAACTCGATGCCGCCGGGACCGGGGACGATCTCCTCGATCAGCACGGTGCCCGCCGCCGTGCCGTTCGATTTCCAGAGCTCGACGCCGGTGGTGCCGTCATCGGCGATGAAGATGACCTGTGAGCCCAGAGCCCGAAGCTCGGACGGGAAAGAGCCGCCGGCCGGATGGATCTCCTTGACCAGCACCGTTCCGGCCTCCGAGCCGTCCGACTTCCAGAGCTCGCCGTTGCCGGCGCTCTGCTGGGCGGCGAAAAAGAGCGTCGATCCCACGGCCGCGAAGTCGTAGGGGTCGGAGCCGCTCGGGCCGACGAAGATGTCCCGGACACGCACCGTGCCGGCGTCGGTACCGTTCGACTTCCATAGCTCCCGGCCGGTCGTGCCATCGTCGGCGGTGAAGAAGAGCGTCGCTCCGACCGCGACGAGTCTCTCGGGAGAGGAGCTCGGCGGCCCGGGCCGGATGTCCTTGACTTCGACCGTACCGAGCGCGGTGCCATCCGACTTCCAGAGCTCGGTGCCGTTGGCGCCGTCGTTGGCGCGGAAGAAGAGAGTGGAGCCGACGACTACGAGCTCGGAGGGGGTCGAACCGGCCGGGCCGGCATGGAGGTCGACCAGCCGGAAAGTGCCGGCTGCCGTGCCGTCCGACCGCCAGAGCTCGCGACCGCCGGCGGGATCTTCGGCCTGGAAGAACGCCAGCGCGCCGAGCTTGACGATCTCCTGGATCGAGCCGCCATCGTCGCCCGGAAAGATGTTCTTGATCAGCGTCGTTCCCGCCGCCGAGCCGTCCGAGCGCCAGAGCTGGAGCCGGTCTTCGGCGGTGCGGACGTCGAAGACGAGGGCGCTACCGAGAACGACGCCGCGGCCGACCGGCAGGCCGTCGTTGGCGATGTCGGTGGTGTTGATGTCGGCGACGCGAAAAGCGTCGGCAGCAGCAGCTCCGGCGGCGAGCAGAAGAGCCATCGCGGAGACGACGGCTTTTCGGCAGGGGTTCCATCCACGCATCGACTTCTCCTTGGTCAGGGACGACAGGAGAAGTCTGGAGCGCGCTGCGCGGAGCGACGACCGGCGGTGGTACGACCGCGGGGGTGACTTTCGTCAGGGGTTCAGTTGTCGGTCGGTGCCGCGAGCGTGCCGTCGCCGGTGCCTTCGTACGGCGCCGTGTAGTCGCACTCTTCGGTGGGGCAGACGAGCTCGGTGCCGCGGCGCTTGGTGGTCTTCAGGGTGAGGAGCGGATTGGCGCACTTCGGGCAGGGTTGGGCGACGGGCGGATTCCACAGCGCGAACTTGCAGTCGGGGTAGCGGCTGCAGGAGTAGAAGATCTTGCCGCGGCGCGACTTCTTCTCCTGAATGGACCCCTGCTTGCACTCCGGGCACTGCACGCCGGTGTCCTTCGGCGGCGCCGGCGGCGGTCCGGTCTTGCGGATGTTCTTGCACTCGGGGTAGCCGGTGCAGCCCAGGAAGACGCCGAAGCGGCTGCGCCGCATCGCCATCGGCTTGCCACACTTCTCGCACGGCGGGATTTCCTCTGAAGGCTCCGCGGACGTTGCCGCTCCGCCGTCGGCTCCGGTGGGCGCCGCGAGGTCGCGGGTGTAGTCGCAGGGAGGCTCGTTGCGGAAGGCGCTGCAGCCGAGGAAGGCGCCGTAGCGGCCGAAACGCATGACCAGGTCGGAGCCGCACTTGGGGCACTTCTCTTCGACCGGCACGCCGTCGCGCTTGACGTTCGGCATCGAGTCGGCGGCGGTCGCGAGGTCCTTCGAGAAGCGGCCGTCGAACTCCTCGACCGCCTGCTTCCAGGGCAACGTGCCCTCTTCGATGCGGTCGAGCTCCGCCTCGAGCTCGGCCGTGTAGCCCTCGTTCAAGATGTCGGCGAAGCCCTTCTGCAGCATGCTGTTGACCATCTTGCCCAGGGCCAGCGGATTGAAGCGGCC
>Ga0209476_10003045_pt1 | contig 11156 bp, 11 predicted proteins | sample KloWWTrecipitate_FD_187179 | JGI IMG/M metagenome (GOLD analysis project Ga0209476, IMG submission 187179) | Active sludge microbial communities from Klosterneuburg, Austria, studying microevolution and ecology of nitrifiers - Klosterneuburg... | ecosystem: Engineered > WWTP > Aerobic digester...
GGGGATCGGTTTCTCGCACTTCGTCGCGCTCGGCGATTGCGCCGACATCGACTTCGGCGACGTGCTCGACTACCTGAGCACCGATCAGGACACCAGCGCGATCCTGCTCTACATCGACGAGATGCGCCAGCGGGGCAACTTCATGGCCGCGGCGCGCGCCGCCGCCCGCAACAAGCCAGTGCTCGCGGTGAAGTCCGGCAGGGCCGGCGACCTGCGCTGCGACGAGGAGGCCGTCGGGCCGCCGGTGCTCGCGCGCCCGGACGACGTGTTCGACGCGGCACTGCGTCGGGCGGGCATCCTGCGCGTCTACGACATCGACGAGCTGTTCGCGGCGGTCGAGACCCTCGGGCGGGCGCGGACCTTTCGCGGCGAACACCTGGCGATCCTGCACAACGGCGGGGGCACCGGCGTGATGGCGGTCGACGAGCTGCGGCTCGGCGGCGGGCGTTGCGCGCAACTGGCGCCCGAGACCTGCGCGAAACTCGCGGTGACGCTGCCTGAAGGGGCGGCGACCTGCAATCCGCTCGACCTCGGCGTCGACGCGTCGGCGCAACGCTACGCCCAGTGCCTGGCGACGGTGCTCGCCGATCCGGGCGTCAATGCGGCGCTGGTGCTGCACGCGCCGACGGCGACCACGCCGAGCGAGGAGATCGCGCAGGCGGTGATCGAGGTGTCGCGCGAACTGCGCGGCGCGCGCATCCTGACCAGCTGGGTCGGGGCGGGCGCGATGGCGCAGGCGCGGCGGCTGTTCGGCGAAGCGGGGCTGCCGACCTACGACACGCCGTCGAGCGCGGTGAAGGCCTTCCTGCACGTGATGAACTTCCATCGCAACCAGGAAATGCTGATGCAGACACCGCCGTCGCTGCCCAGCGAGTTCCAGCCCGACGTCGGCGCCGCGCGCGCGATCGTCGAGCGTGCGCTCGAGCGCGGCGACGGCCTGATGACCGAGCCCGACGCCAAGGCGGCGCTCGCCGCCTACGGCATCCCGGTGGTCGAGACCCGGATCGTCGAGTCGGTGGATCGGGCCGTCGAAGCCGGGGACTCGGTCGGCTACCCACTTGCGCTCGCGGTGCTGTCGCCGGACATTGCCCATCGCTGGGACGTCGGCGGCGTCGCGTTGCACCTCGAGAGCGCCGACGAAGTGCGCGCGGCCGGTGCGGGCATGGTCAAGCGGATCGGCGAACTGGCGCCGGGCGCGCGCATCGCAGGCTTTTCGCTGCAACGCATGGTCCCGCGCACGAATGCGCGCCAGTTGTTCATCGCCGTGACCACCGACCCGCTGTTCGGCCCGGTCATCGTGTTCGGCGAAGGGGGGCGCTCGGTCGAGGTGGTTCGCGATCACGCGATCGGGTTCCCGCCGCTGAACCTGCCGCTGGCGCGCGAGCTGATCTCGCGCACGCGCGTGCACCGGCTGCTGCAGTCGCACCGCAACCGGCCGGCGGCCGACATCGATGCGGTGTGCCTCACGCTGGTCAAGGTGTCGCAGATGATCGTCGACATGCCGGAGATCGTCGAGCTCGACATCAACCCGCTGTTCGCCGACGAGCACGGCGTCGTCTGCATCGACGCGCACATGCGCGCGCAGGCGCTCGCCGGGCGCGACAGCAGGCTCGCGATCCGCCCGTACCCGAAGGGGCTCGAGGAGGCGGCGCAGCTGCGCGATGGCCGCGCGGTCGTGCTGCGGCCGATCCGCCCCGAGGACGAGCCGGCCCACCACGCGCTGATCGCGCGGATGTCGCCCGAGGACCTGCGGCTGCGCTTCTTCAGCTACGTGCGCGAGTTGCGTCATGCGCAGATGGCGCGGCTCACGCAGGTCGACTACGACCGCGAGATGGCCTTCATCGCGACCGCGCCGGGCGAGGACGGCGAGCCGGAGACGCTCGGCGTCGTGCGCACGGTGACCGATCCCGACAACCAGTCGGCCGAGTTCGCGGTGCTGGTGCGCTCGGACCTCAAGGGGCAGGGGTTGGGGCGCATGCTGATGGAGAAGATCATCGGCTACTGCCGCATCCGCGGGACCGGCGAAATCAAGGGCCTGATCCTGGCCTCCAACGAGGAGATGCTCGCGCTGGCGAGGCGGCTGGGTTTTCGCATCGAGCCGGGCCCGGAGGGCGACACCGTCGTGGCGCGGCTGGTGCTGCGCGAGGCCGGTGGCAGCTGATCCGGTCCCGCGGGCCGCCGCCGGCTACCTTGCGTTCGGCTGGTCGGTGATCCCGATGCAGCCGCGCGGCAAGCGCCCGCTGATCCGGTGGACGCCGTTCCAGACGCAGCGGCCGACGACGACCGAGGTCGAGAACTGGTTCGGGCGCTGGCCCGACGCAAACGTCGGCGTCGTGACCGGCGCGGTATCGGGCCTGCTGGTTCTGGACGTCGATCCCGCGCATGGCGGCGACACGAGCCTCGCGCGACTGGAGCACGAGTTCGGCGAGATCGAGCCGACGCTCGAATGCCTGACCGGCGGCGGCGGGCGGCACCTGTATTTCCGGCATTTCGGCGATGCGGTCCCGAACAAGGTCGGTTTCCGCGACGGCCTCGACCTGCGCGGCGACGGCGGCGTCGTGGTGGCGCCGCCGTCGATCCATCCGAACGGGCGCCCGTACCGCTGGCGGGAAGGGCGCGGTCCCGAGGCGCTGGGGCCCGCGCCGATGCCGCGGTGGTTGCGCGCCATCGTGTCGGTACCGGCGAGGCATCCCGGTCATCCGCCGTCGCACTGGCGGTCGCTGGTCCGCGAGGGCGTCGACGAGGGCGCGCGCAACGCGACGATCGCGTCGCTGGCCGGGCACCTGTTGTGGTGCGAGGTCGATCCGGACGTCGTCCTCGAGTTGGTGCTCAGCTGGAACCGCCAGCGCTGCCGCCCGCCTTTGCCGGACGACGAGGTGGCGGCCACGGTGACGAGCATCGTCGGGCTCCACGCGGGGCCTTAGAAGCGGGTCGTCAGCGCCAGCCACGCGTCGGGCAGCACTTCGAGCAGCTTCGCCTCGAGCCAGCGGTCGGCACCGGTCAGCACCGCGATCCCCATCAGCGCGATCAGCACGGCGAAAGCGCGACGGAGGTCCGCACCGTGACCGAGCACCCATTTGCGCATCCGGGCGAACAGCGCGCGTGAAGCGTAGGCCGCGACCATCAGCGGCAACGCCGCGCCGATGCCGAACATGCCGAGGATCAGCGCGCCGTCGAGAAGGCGGCCCCGGGTTGCGACCAGCGCGATCCCCGAACCGAGCAGCGGCCCGGAGCACGGGCTCCAGACGAGACCGAGCAGTGCACCCAGCACGAAGGCGCCGGGCACGGTCTCCGGGTGCAGGTGCGTCGACGCCTTCTGCGCCAGCGAGGCGAGGCTCGACAGCCAGGCTGGCGTGCCCTCGCCGATTTCGGGAAAGAGCATCAGTCCCGCGATGACCAGCAGCAGCGATCCGGCCACGACCCGGAAGTGACCGGAGTCGATGCCGAGCGCCGGGCCCAGCGCGCCCAGCGCGACGCCCAGCAGCACGAACGCCGACACCATGCCGGCGCCCATCGCGACCGGGCCGACCCGGTGATGCGTGTGCGCGACCGCGCCGACGACGACGGGAAGCAGCGGAAATACGCACGGCGACAGCGTCGAGAGCGCGCCGGCGACGAGGCTCAGGCCCAGCTGGAGCAGCGAGACCGAGTCGACCACTGCGTCAGAGCGCCCCGCGAAGTGCGGCGCGCAGCTGCCTGGGGTCGACCACGCCCATCATCCGCGCGCGTTCGGCGTGCCCGCGCAATACGACGACCGTGCCCGGCACGATCACGCGAAACGCGCGCGACGTCTCGCGGTCCTCGTCGAAATCCACCACGAGAAGCTTCATGTCGAGGCCAGGCTCGGCGCGCATCGTCTCGAACGCCTTCGCCTGTTGCCGGCAGGTGGCGCAGGACTTCGAATGGAAGTGCAGCGCGAGCGGCGCGTCGGCAGCCTTCGCGTCTGCCAGCACCTGTGCCGAAAAGGCCTCGATCTCCAGCGCCCAGGCCGGTTCGAGCGGATGCCACAGCGCGATCGCGACAACGAACGCGACGAACGCGCCGAGCCTGCGCCGGCAGGCTATTTGCCACCCCGGCGTTCGCGGGCCAGCAGGTAGTCGACCACGCGCAGCGCGCCGGCGTTGCTGCCGCCGAGCATGAACGGCGCGGTCAGCCACCTGCCGTTCACGGTGAACGCCGGCACGCCGTCGAGCTTGATCGCCTTGGCCATCGCCGTGGCTTCCTGCATCTTCGCCTTCACTGCGGGCGAGTCGAACGTCTGGATGAAACGCGCGCGATCGACGCCGTGCCGCGCGACGAAGTCGGCCATCCGGTCGCGTCTTTCGAGGTCCATCTGCTGCACGTGAAGCGCTGCGAAGACGCGGTCGGTCATTTCTTCGGCTTTGCCCATCGCCTCCAGCGTGTAGTGCAGCTGCTGGTTGGGCAACCACGACGGCGACAGCGCCGCGTGGACCTTGCGGAACGCGACGTCCGAAGGCTGACGCTGCCGCCAGTCCTTCACTATCGGCTCGATCGCGTTGCAGAACGGGCAGGCGTACCAGAAGAACTCGACCACTTCGAGCTTGCCGCCGGCCGCAGTCGGCTGGGGCGGCTCGAGGGTTCGGTACTCGAAGCCCTCCTCGGGCTCGACGTTCTGGCGGGTCGCGCAGCCGGCGGCAAGCGCCGCGGTGCCGAGCGCCATCGCCTTCAGGAAGTGCCTCGTCCGAAGGTTGATCGAGTCGCTCATCGATGGGTAACCCCGATGCAATCGGCGTACAGGCGACGCCTTCGATTGCATCTTATTGATGCGCGCCCAGCATTTCTTTGACCTGCGTCGTCCGGCGCGCAGATCCGCTGCCCGACACTCATGCCTCGGCAACAACGGGCAGGGAGGAACCATGTCGACATCGGTCTACCGCCGGGCGCTGGCCCCGGCAGCCGTCGCCGCCGCGCTGGCGGCGTGGACGAATCCGGTGCACGCGGCCGGATTCGCGCTGTTCGAGCAGAATGCCAGCGGGCTGGGCAACGCGTTCGCGGGCGCCGCGGCAGTGGCCGAGGATGCCGGCACGGTCTACTTCAATCCTGCCGGCATGACCCGCATCAGGGGACGGCAGGTCGTCGGCGCGGTGTCGCTGATCAACGTCGAACTGAGCTTCAAGGACAGCGGTGCGTCGTCGGTGCCGCTGCTGCAGAGTCCCGGTGGCGGCAACGGCGGCGACGCGGGCGGAATGTCGGCGCTGCCGGCCGGGTACCTGACGTGGGAACTGCAGCCGAACCGGCTGTGGGCGGGCGTGGGCATCGGCGCGCCGTTCGGCCTGGGCACCGAGTGGGGCGCCGGCTGGGTCGGCCGATTCCACGCGATCGAGTCCGAAGTGCAGGCGATCAACATCAACCCCAGCGTCGCTTGGAAGGTCAACGACCAGTTCTCGCTGGGTGCCGGCGTCAGCTTCCAGCGCATGAAGGCGACCTTCTCGAATGCCGTGCCGTACGCACTTCTGGCGGCCAGCCTGTCCATCCCCGGCGTCGCGCCCGGCACCGAAGGGATCGCCGAGATCGAAGGCGACAGCTGGGCCACCGGGTGGAACCTCGGCGCGACCTGGCAGGTCACGCCCGCGACCCGGATCGGCGCGGCCTACCGCTCGAAGATCACGCACGACCTCGAAGGCGAAGTGCAGTTCGCGAATCGGCCCGCGCAGCTGGGGGCGGTCGTCCCGAACGGCGACGTCGAAGCGAAGGTCAAGCTGCCCGACACGGTGTCGGTCGCGCTGGCTCACGACGTCGACTCGCGCTGGCAGGTGCTGGCCGACTATACGTGGACCGGCTGGAGCTCGATCCCCGAGCTGGCGATCCTTCGGCCCACGGGGCAGACCGTGAGCCGAGTCAACCTCGCGTTCGAGGATTCGTGGCGCGTCGCGCTGGGGGCGAATTACCGGATGGACGAACGCTGGACCTTGCGCTTCGGGGTCGCGTACGACCGGACGCCGGTGCAGGATGCCGAGCGCACGCCGCGGCTGCCGGACATGGATCGCAAGTGGCTGTCGCTCGGCGCGCAATGGCGAGCCAGCCAGCAGCTCGCGTTCGACGTCGGCTTCACCTACATCTTCAGCAGCGACGCGTCCAGCGAACTGGTCAGCGCAACCGCCGGCAGGCTCGCGGGCACCTACAGCAACAAGACCTGGGTGCTCGGTGGACAGGCTCGCTACAGCTTCTAGCCGCGACGGGTTTCGCCGCGCGCGGCGGCTGCAGCCTGCATGACCGAGGGGCGGGCGCCGAAGGGCGGTTCCCGGCGCAAGCCCGCCGCCTCGACCCGGACGGCCGCACCGGCGCGCGTGCCGCAGAGCCGGTTCGGTCGGTTCGCCAGCGTCGCGATGGCGGCCGGCGAACTGGCGCTCGGCGGTCTCGCCGAGGGGGTGCGGCGACTCGCCGCGGGAGGTGGGGCCGGCGGCGCCAGTTCGGCGACCGTCTTCCTGTCGGCCGACAACGCGCGTCGACTGGCTGCGCGACTGGCCAGGCTGCGCGGCGGCGCGATGAAGCTCGGGCAGATGATTTCGCTGCAGGGAAGCGACCTGCTGCCGCCCGAGTTCGCGCAGGCGCTCGCGATCCTTCGCTCGCAGGCGGCGCCGATGCCGTTGGCGCAACTGCGCCGCGTGCTCGGGCGCGAATACGGCAAGGGCTGGCAGCGGCGCTTCGCGTGGTTCGACGAGGAGCCGATCGCTGCGGCGTCGATCGGCCAGGTACACCGGGCGCGCACGCTCGACGGTCGCGAGCTGGCGCTGAAAGTCCAGTACCCCGGCGTGGCGCGCTCGATCGCGAGCGACGTCGACAACATCGCGTCGGTGCTGCGCCTGATGAAGGTGCTGCCCAACAATGCCGACATCCCGGCGATCGCGGCCGAGGCGGCACGCCAACTGGCGCAGGAGGCCGACTATCTCGCCGAAGCCGCCTCGCTGGAGCGCTACGCGAAGCTGGTCGCCGACGAGCCCGATCTGCTCGTCCCGCGCACGCACGCGGACCTGACCACGCCGCGAATCCTGGCGATGGACTACATGGCGGGCGAGCCGCTCGAGACGCTGGCCGATCCCGCGGTGGCGCAGGTGACGCGCGACGCGGTCGGCACGCTGCTCGAGCGACTGATGTTTCGCGAGCTGTTCGAGTTCGGAACGATGCAGACCGACCCGAACTTCGCGAACTACCTGTGGCAACCGGACACCGGCAAGGTCGTGCTGCTCGACTTCGGCGCGACGATGCGCTTCGACGCGACATTCGTGGACGCCTATGCGCGGATCACGCGCGCGGTGATGGCCGGTGACCGCGACGCGGTGGCCCGCCGCGCGATCGACATCGGCTATGCGGTCGAAGGCGATACGGACGAACTGGTCGACGCGACATTCGTGGACGCCTATGCGCGGATCACGCGCGCGGTGATGGCCGGTGACCGCGACGCGGTGGCCCGCCGCGCGATCGACATCGGCTATGCGGTCGAAGGCGATCCGGACGAACTGGTCGACGCGACGGTCGAACTGATCATGCTGGTCTGCGAACCGCTTCGGCAGCGGGGTCGGTACGACTTCGCCGCGTCGGACCTGCCGTCGCGCGCACGTGCGCTGGGTTTCGACCTCGGCATCCGCCAGGGGCTGCTGCGTGTCCCCCCGCCGCAGACGATGTTCCTGCACCGAAAGCTGGTGGGGTCGTTCCTGACCCTCGCGCACATCGGCGCGCGGGTCGACGCGCGTTCGCTCGTGCGGCCGCTGCTCGATCGTCTACACTCCGCGACGTCCGGCGATACGGGAAGGAGGCACCGGTGAATGCTCATGCTTTGCGCGGCGCGGTCGCCGCGGTGCTCGTCGCCGTCGCTTTCGCATCGGGCGGCGACGCGCGTGCCGAGCAGATCGGCGAAGTCGACACGGTATTCAAGTGGATCGGCCCCGACCACAAGGTCATCGTCGACGCGCACGACGATCCGAAGGTGAACGGCGTGACCTGTTACGTGTCGCGTGCGACCACCGGCGGCATCAAGGGCGCACTGGGCGTCGCCGAGGACCGGGCCGAGGCGTCGATTTCGTGCAGCCAGGTGGGGCCGATCTCGTTCCGCGGGCCCTTGCCGAAGCAGGAGGAGATGTTCAGCGAGCGCATCTCGCTGGTGTTCAAGCGCCTGCGGGTCGTGAGGATGGTCGATCCGCGGCGCAACGCGCTCGTGTACATGACCTATTCGGAGCGCCTGATCGAGGGGTCGCCGCAGAACAGCGTGACGGCTGTGCCGGTCGATCGCTCGACGCCGATTCCCCTGAAGTAGGCAGGCCGCGGAAGGGCTCAGCCTTCGACGCGGACCCGGCGCCAGCCCCTGGACGCGATGCAGGTCTGCGTGTAGCCGTCGCGATCGTGCGCGTTGACGTCGACGGCGCGCGTGCGGTATACCACGGGCGGCGGCTGCACGACGACGACCTGCGAGGCCGGCACGGAGCCGTGGGTGTCACACTGGACCGAACGGCCGGCCCGGTTGCAGGTCGTCGACGAACTGTACGCGCGGGCCGCTTCCTGCTGGCGGCGCTGCTCGGCGGCGATCGCGTCGGTTGCCGCGCGGTCGATCTCGCGCTCCTGCACGATCGTCTTCGGGTACAGCGACAGTGCCGACACGCGGCAGTCGTTCAGGTCGCTCTCCCAGCTGGCGCTCGCGCTGTCGTTGCGCCACTCGTACGAGGCGCAGCCCGACAGCGCGACGAGCGCCGCTGCCAGGCACATGCTCCGGTTCATGTTGGGCCCCGATGTCGGTCAGTCGATTTCCGCACGCTCGGGCTGACGACGCCGGCGAGTCCAGACGGTTCCGACCGCTTGACGCAGGGGACTGACGGGCGGTCACGCGGATGCATGGCACCACGCGAGCCGTCCTCGCGGGCGAGAGCGAAGCCGTCGCGCGACGCTCCGCCACGCAGCTGCGTCACTGCGGTGACGCGCAGGACCTCACTGCTGTGACGCGCCGGACTTCATCGACTCGCTGGAGTGGTTGTTGCCGTGGCCAGCCTGCGGCATCGTGTTCTTCTCCTCGGTTTTCGAGAGCGGGGACATCGGCGCCGTCGCCGGCGAGTCCTTGCCACCTTCGGCTGGCGCCGGTGCAGCGGACGAAGGCGGATTCGGCGGCAGCGCCCGGGCTTCGCCTTTCGGGCCCGTTTCCAGCCGCTCGGTGCTCCGGGCCACCGAAGAGCCCGCGTCGACGGACGGCGTTGCGGCCTGTGGACGAGGCGGGTCGGCTGGCGATCGGGTGTCGCAGGCAGCCAGCAACAGCGGCACGACGAGCGCCGCCAGGGGTCGTTGGATGTTCATGATGGTTACTCCGTAAGTGGGGGTCGGGGTTACCTGCGTCCCCTGATCAGGCCGAAGACGAGGCTGACGACGGCGAAGATCAGGAAGAGGAAGAAGAGCACCTGCGCGATGCTGGACGCGCCGGCGGCGATGCCGCCGAAGCCGAACAACGCGGCGATCAGCGCGATGACGAAAAAGACGATGGCGTAGTGAAGCATTGCGTTCTCCTCGAGCTGTGGATCGCGGATGGGCTCCGGATGGGGCCGACGCGACGATTCGCGTGCCGGGATCGTGCAAGGCGGATGCCCGGGCCGGCGGCGGCGCGTTCGAGCTGGTCGCTTCCCGCAGGTCGGAAAACCTTACCGACCGCCGCGACGGCGCGCACCGGGCATGTCGGTTGCGTCCGGTCGCGGCAGGCCATCGCCGATCGGCGGGCAGGCCCGAACCCCAAGGCCCGGTCAGGGTCGATCAACCCAGGAGGCAGGAAATATGGTTTCCCACAAACTCAAGTTGCTCGCGATCAGCGCCGCCATCGTGATGGCGAGCGGCTGTTCGGTGATGCGTGGACAGCAGTCGACCGGCGCTTACCTGGACGACGCCAGCGTGACGACGCGGGTCAAGAGCGCGTTCGCCGCGGACAAGACGGTGGCCGCCACGTCCATCAACGTCGAGACGCTCAACGGCACGGTGCAGTTGAGCGGCTTCGCGAAGTCGCAGGCCGAGAAGGACCAGGCGGCAGCGATCGCGCGCAAGACCGATGGTGTCAAGGCCATCAAGAACGACATCGTCGTTCGGCCCTGATCGAAGTCCGATGCCCCGGGGTCGTACCCCTGGCCCCGGGGCCAGTCGCGCCGCTTCGCCTCAGGCGACCCGGCAGCGCGCCGCCTCGCGCAGCAGCGCCGGGACGAGCTCGCGCTGCCGGACCAACGGTACGTAGGCATCGAACCCGTGCGCAAGCGCTCGCGCTTCATCCTCCATCGACGACTCGGCCGCGAACGCGATCACGGGAATGGGCGGCCGTGCCGCATCCGAGCGGGACTGGAGCGCGCGCAGGTCGTCGAGGAAAGCATAGGCGCCGCGACCGCGTGCGTCGACCCGGCACAACGCTGCGAGCGGCCAGCTTGCCGGGGGATATCCCGCCAGCCATTGAAACGCGGTGTCCGCGTCGTCGAACGTCAGCACTGCGTAACCGTCGTCCTGCAGCGAGCGGGCGAGTTCGGTGTCGGGCGTCCCCGAGTCGTCGAGGAGCATCACCGCGTCCGCGCCAGCCGCACTTCGCGTCGCGACGGCGCCGCGCGTGCGCGCGGCCGCGTCGCGATCCAGCGCCGGCAGGCGCACGGTGAAGGTCGCGCCGCGTCCTTCGCCTTCGCTGCGCGCCGACACGTGCCCATGGTGCAGTTCGACGATGTGGCGGACGACCGCCAGACCCAGGCCCAGTCCGCCGTAGCGGCGCTTGCCCGACATGTCGTCCTGCGAGAAGCGCTCGAACACGCGATCCAGCATCTCGGGGGCGATTCCCTTGCCGGTGTCGGCGATGTCGAGCACGTGCACGTCGCCGTCGCGGCGCAGCCGGATGGTGACGCTGCCGCCGGCGGGGGTGAACTTCAGTGCGTTGCCGATCAGGTTGGCAACGACCTGCTGCAGGCGCAGCGGATCTCCGCGTACCCAGGCCTGCGGGATGTCCGGGAACTGCAGCGCCACTTTTTTCTCCGTCGCGACCTGCGCCTGCGATTCGCAGACGGTAGCGACGATCGACCCGAGGTCCACCGGCTTGCGATCGATCTCGAGCTTGCCCTGCTCGATGCGCGCCAGGTCGAGCAGGTCGTCGATGAGGTGGCTCTGGGACTCGGCGTTGCGCCGGATGACGCCCAGTGCCCGCT
>Ga0209476_10003046_pt1 | contig 11156 bp, 10 predicted proteins | sample KloWWTrecipitate_FD_187179 | JGI IMG/M metagenome (GOLD analysis project Ga0209476, IMG submission 187179) | Active sludge microbial communities from Klosterneuburg, Austria, studying microevolution and ecology of nitrifiers - Klosterneuburg... | ecosystem: Engineered > WWTP > Aerobic digester...
CACAGAGAAAGAATATGTTTCTAGAAATCTAGAAAATTAGACTTCGTACACATTTAATTTTCTAAAATATCAGGCTATGTATGTCAACAGTAATAAAGAACAAGCATTAGCGCTCGTTCTGAATTAAGCATAACACTAAAGATGTTAATAAAGTGTGAAATTTAAATACACGCGATGACACCTTGAAACAAAAAAGAACAGGATTGAATGCTGCAAAACAATACCGATATCTTCGGATTTACATTGATTAGGATCCAAGAAAGCCATTTCTTCGATGAACCGAGATTAAGTGCTTCATAGATTGGTCATACTCACTGGCACTTCTATATATATCTGATAAATAATTAACTTAAACATCCGGCATGAATTAGAGATGCAAAATTCTCTCAACTAGTTTCATATAAAATCTTAATAAATCATATCAATTGGCCACAAACCACCATTCTTTTCCAAAGCTTGCCGCTAGAAAGATATGTATAGAATGCTGGCAACGAGCCTTAGTGCACTAAATGATAAAAATCTGGCAAATTCTCTTTCACTTTTTCGTAAGAATGAAGCTAAATGAATATTGAAACTCCATCACCAATTCCCCCTGCGAACCCATCCTCAATGACTCATGATCTATTGCCAGCAAAGGATAGAATCATCGATATGATTTGCAACAATCCCGATTTGCCAACGCTGGGTAGCTCATTGTCGAGTATCGTGCAGCTATCATCGTCGGATGATGAATCTACAGAGCAACTGGCCAATTTGATACTAGCCGATGTCTCTCTGACGCAAAAAATCATTCGCCTATCCAATTCGGTTACTTTCCGAGGATCATCCAATCAAATCGTTACCAATATTTCCCGAGCCGTTCAATTATTGGGGTTAGATACTATCAAAGCCTGCGCTTCAGCCATGGTTCTGGTTGAAGGAATGCCGGGCAAACACAAACTATACGTACGCAAAGAACTCATGCTGGCGCTCTCTGCCAGCTTAATCGGACGGCAATTGGCTAAGCGCAGCTATTTTCCACATGCGGAAGAAGTCGCTATTGCCGCCATGTTTAAAAACATGGGACGCATACTGCTGGCAGCTTATGATCACGATCTTTATAAAGAAACCATGGGTCTTGTAAAACAAGGGACACACACACAAGCGCAGGCATCGCTACAAACACTGGGTTGCAGCTTTGATTTGCTCACTGAAATTGCCATGCGCACCTGGTCAATTCCCGAACCCATTATCAATGCAATGAAATTGTTGCCAACCAAGACGTTAAAACCTCCTAAGAATCGCAAAGAATGGATGCAGCAAGTTGCCGAATTCAGTGAATCTTCTGCGCAAATCATGTATCAACAGGAAGAATCCGATGAAGACTCAATGGAAGAAGCATTACTCAAGCGTTTCGGTACTGCGCTCAATTTAGATAAGGTTGAACTGGATGTATTAATTGAGCAGGCAGCTCAAGAAACTCGCGTATTAAGCAAACAAGCCTATACACAAATGCCCGCCAGAACGACAGAGTTAGGGTCAGCCCAGGCAAGCGGCACCGGAGATAACTTGCCTGCAGAGAGCCATCCCAGTGGCAAGCCATTTAACTCACTTGAGCAGCTATCCACCAAAACAAGGGATGTGGCCACATTGATAGCCACTCAAAATTACAAAATCAATGAATTAGTATTACTTGTGCTAGAGATCCTGTATACCAGCTTAGGGTTTAATTTTGCCTCAATGAGCTTAAGAGATATTAAAACCAACCAATACCGGGCACGCCACTCGTTAGGTCACAACAACACAGAGCTTCAACAGCATTTCATTTTCTCTGAAACGGAACCATCGAATATATTTAATTTATCGCTAAAAAAAAATGTTGATTTGACCATACCGGATTCTCGCGACGCCAAGATACAAAGCTTGTTACCCAGTTGGTATCAGCAACTATTTCCCAACACTAGAAGCTTTATCATTCTGCCGCTAGTTATCGAGGACAAGCCTATCGGTTTCTTTTATCTGGATCGCCGCCAAGAGGCACCGGAAGGATTCTCCCCCGACGAGATGAAAATTATTAAAACTTTGAAACAACTGGTACTCACAGCGCTGGTCTCATAAAAAGACTCGCCACCCACTCCCTGATCCGGGCAACCAAACTCACCGACCGCACAAAATTAATCCGATCCGAGTGTGCCGCCGACATCGCCATGGACATTGACCCATAAATGGGGCAAACCAAGTTCATTCAGCCATTCAACTCCCTGCTCTTCCTTCAGCATACCAATGGTTGATGCACTCCCAGCAACCACGCAAAACTCACCTATGACGCTCACTGCAGCCATATAACTGACTGGCCAGCCGGTTTTAGGATTCAACACATGCCCATAACGAACTCCATTCAATGTAATGCATCGTTCGTAATCCCCACTGCTGGCCATCGCGCCGGCATGAAGCAATAAGGTTCGAAGTATGCCATCAGATTGGCGCGGGTGCCGGACCGCTATTCGCCAAGGACTGCCATCGAAATGAGGGCCGATGATTTTGATATCTCCTCCCAGGTTGACAATGCCGTGCCGAATGCCGGCACACCAACATAACGATGCAGCCCGGTCGACTGCATATTCCTTGACCACGCCACCAAAATCAATCTCCATGCCGGGTAGTGGAAATGCCAGAATAGGCCGTTGCCAGCTTAATTTGTGCCAACCGATTTTATCGATCAATGCATGAATGGTTTCTTGAGACGGGATATGCCCTGATTTGAAATCCCATGCACGGCGCAGAATTCCAGAAGTAATATCAAACAATCCATCACTTTGTTGATAACAAGTTTCTGCATAATCCAGCAAGCCGGCGGTTTCATCGTCAACTGCGATGTGTCCGCCGTGCGTGGCAATTCGATTAATCTCGGACAAAAAACTATCTTCGCGATAGCGTGAAAAGCGCGCCTCAAGTCGATACACATCGTCCATAACCAGTTTAGCTGCCTGCTTTCCCAGCTCAGCACTGCTTGCATACAGCTGTATGGAACAAGGCGAGCCCATCGCTGCAAAGTCATAGTGAAAATATCGAAGTTCAGACATGGCAATTCGTAAATACGCCAATGCATTTTGCATTTGACGAGAATTGTCCTTTGGATCTGAACACTGCCGAGGATTGGTATTCAGAGTAGCGATGGATCATTTCTAAAAATGAAAGCTCCAAGTAGCTGCCAATGCGCCTTTGCGATCCAATTGAAACCCATTAAAGTCACTACTGATGGGCTCTAGCCATTCAAAACCGAAGCGATTACCTGCGAAGCGGCCGCTTGGTATGACCGCACTCCCTCCCAATCCGATATCCCAGAATTGGCCACCATAGTTTGCCGGAAAATCCATCGGACCAATGCGCGCATTGAATACATTGAAATCTCCGTGAATCGCCCCCTGATGGGTATAAACACCCCGTACTGAAGCAGTTAGCCAATGACTCAAATCATAGGCTCCCCAGGTGGTCGCCTGAAAAATATCCCCCAGACGATAACCTGATTTGTTCTCGGTCTCCATACGCTTGGTGCCACTGAGCTGAGTTCCCCAAGACCAACGGCTACGTTCACCGGAATAAGTCAGACTAGGCATAAAATCCCACGTGCCGCTACCTAATTGCATGCCGAAATGGATGAGTCCACCGTCCGCTTGATGTGAACGGCGCAATTCGATATCAACCTTTCCGGTTGGCGCACTGAAGCCCAAATTCGCGTGCAGGCGATGGCCGGGAATATCAATCAACTTCACTAACGATGAAAAATAGGTATCACTGATCGCACCGGTTTCATGACCTGCTGCACCATGATGGGCATGCGCGCCTGAGGTTATAGGATCCTTGTTACCGGATAATTCACGCAGATTCATATCCATGTCCATGAAAGTAGGCATCAACATGACATTCAACCACTTAGTCGGCGCATACATCAGATCGATCATATGCATACGCATATCCATGTATTTCGGGGTAAATTGGCAATCTGCGCTACAACCCTGGTCTATGATCGTTTGATCTCTGGCTTTATGGGTGCCATGCAGCATACTTCCGCCGGTCCAGTTATACATAAACCGATATCCCGCCATAAAATCTCCGGGCTTATCGAGCATATGCCCAAACATGATGCCGGCCGGAGGGATCTTATGGTGATGATGCGCGGACGCATGTGCATGATGAGACGCAGCGGATCCGCCCGAACTACCCATAGGTAGCGAATGGGTGGTGGGTTCAATATCAAATTTTATCGCTGCATTGGCCACATAGTAATCAAAATCAGCAAAACTGTTATTTCCTCCTCCTATCTGCATCGAACTCGCACGCGTATAGTATTCAAAGCCGGTTTCCAGAGCGACGCCTTTTCCGAGAATTTTACTCAATATCACTCCGCCGCTTAATGCACCAAAGCCTGCCAAACGATGATCACTGGAAAAATTCTCCGGTAATTTTCCGGCATCGAATGCTATCATTTGTGGAATGGCATTCACTGAAAAACCATCCACAGGATTACCATTTTGATCAACCAGATCAAATTGGTTAGGACCAAAATAGCGTTGAGATGAATTAGTATCATCAAACCATACCTTCCGCCCCAAGCTGTCCTCTTGTTGTCGAGTAAAGGCTTGTTGAGAAAATAGATAAGGCCGATAAAAGCTGGCGGCATCCTGCGAGTAATAGCGAATGCGGGGAGTCAATGTCCATCCACTGCCAATCGGTTGCACCCAACTCGCATCAAAGGTATGCGTGTTTACTCCCCAATCGTCTACCGATAACTTGTAACCCATATGCAGTGCGGCATTAAGCGGGTTGATATATTGAATATATTTTGCGTTTAGCGCCACCTGATTACGGATATTCGGTCGCTGCTCAATCAATGCTTTAACATCACCTTCAACTAAATTATTGCTAATTTTAGCCGGATCATAAAAAATAACCGATGTCGCCTTGTAAGGATTTTCCAGAAACCCATTGCTATGGGTATAGCCGATACTGGCATCTATCAATGCATTCTTAGTCAACACCTGGGTTAAACCAACGTTCGTCGACCAGTCCTGGCGATTACCTTGCAGAATTTTAGAGTTACCACGTGTCACGATCTGCTGCGAATACGCAGTATTTGTGATATACGGAAACGAATCCTGATCCAGGATTGCGCCGATCTCACTGTGCGTATATCCACCGCCAAATTTAACACTGGTCAGCTTCTGGTTAAAATCCAACCGACCACCGATCGTGCCAAAACTTGATTTGTAGTCACGTTCCCGCGAGAATCCACCCGCCACATTGACAGCCGCTTCATTCCACTCATGGCTCAAGCCAAAACTAGCCTGACGACGCGTTTCCGGAGACGCAGATGCCATGACCATGACCGACCGAGTATCGACGGCTCCCGATGATTGCTGAGTCAGGGGATCTCGGCCAATGGGATTTAAATCTTTATCCAACAATACGGTACTGTTGCTAAGAATAGGCGAAGCACCAACCACTTCACCATTAATCGTGCGCAAACGATTACCGCCGGTGGCCGCCAATGGCGTAGTTGAAACTGGCGTTGCCCCCGACCAAGTATCCTGGGTATAACCAAAAGAAAATTTGCTGCGGTCGGTGAGCGAAAACATGCCACCGCCATGCAAAACATCGGCGCTGATAGGTTTTAAGGAATTTGGGGCACCATAAAGATTGCGTTCGCCTTCTTCGTAGCGGCTATATTGGAAATTAATTCGATCTTTTGCCGCCGCCTGCCCTGGCGATAATAATAATCCAGGCAATACTAATGCAGCAGATGTAAGCGCATGAAGGACTTGTCTTGATTTTACAGAAGCTGCGGTTTCCGCATAAGGTAGTTGCTGATCAGCGTCATGGCGCTGCATAGACATGCGATTCTGGTGCAAATTGAATTTACCTCGATGGAGGAGCTAACTTAATAACAGCCGCAGCCTCCGCCACCCGTTGAAGATTTATGACTTGGCGCTGCTTCCCGACTGCTGTAATTATGAGATTGTATTTCGCTCTGCAAAGGATGAGGATCCACTTCCATTTGCGGTGTTGCCAGATGACCTCTTTCCCACGGTGCCACATTTACACAACCCGTCAAAGCGATACACAGTACGAACATAAGATAAGCAACAAGATAACAATTCTTTGGCATGTCAGGAGGAATAATGGCCACAAAGAAACATTATTCCTCTGATTATTCAATCAATAGCTGAGAAATTAATGCGCGTAATTCTTCAGTTTCACCCGAACGGAATCCACGATGGATATGTCGAATATTTCCCTTCCGGTCGATCAAATAAGAGGTTGGCATGGCCATAACTTCAAAACTTTTTGCGCATTGCTTGCTCGGATCCGCAACGATAGAAAAATCAACTGGATGGCTATCGAGAAATGCCTGTGCGTCTGCCACTTTCTCATCCAGATTGACACCGATTACTTGTAGCCCTTGTTCTTTTAATTGGTTCTCAAGTTCATTAAGGAAAGGAAAGGATTTGATGCATGGAGGACACCACGATGCCCAAAAATCCATATAGACAACTTTTCCTTTTAATTCCTGCAGATTATGAGCAGGCGCACCTTCCAATGTAGTCAATGAGCATGTAGGCGATAACTCATCAAGATGCTCTGCCATTGTCGCTGTAGCGTACAAAAAGAGTACTGGGATCACCAAATAAAACCATTGTATTTTCTTTATCATCGCCCTTGCACCTTCATCGATTATCCGATCAATTTTAACATTTAATCATCGCAATAGTTAAAATCCACACAACCAGGAATTACTTAAACTGTTTCAGTCCGGCAGTTGTCGGTGTATGAATACCGGTTGCCGTTTGACAGTGATACGAAAGTTTAAATGCCCTTGCGCCCGCATTCGTTTTATTGACGAGCACCTGATACACACCATTTCCGCCATGCAGCCTAACCTCTGGACCCGGATTTGCATCGCCGGAAACCGGATCAGTAGTGCTCACTGCCATCTCGCCTTTAATGATTTGCAGATTGACAAATAAATTAGGCACGGGAGGAGACAGATCTGTAATTGTGGCGTACAAGTGATCCGTTGGTGCATCCCCTTCATTTGAACAGGACACTATCGCGTAGCCGGTAAAATTGGGCGCAACTCCGTCAGAATCCATTACGGCACTGCCTTCGTGGGTTGCACCGAGTTGCGCATAACCCATCGTAATTGCCAGCAAAGCACCTGCCAAAGCTTGATTTAATTTTGTACGTTGCATATTGCACGACTCCTTATGTTGGACTGCATGTAAAAATAAAACAACTCTAAAAATTATTGTTATTGTTCTTGATTAATGATCATTTTATTTACAAATAAACCCAATTAAATGCTTTCATTCAAACTGTTCATACTAGTCAAATCAAGAAAATAGCCTGTTTACACCATCACTCAATCAGCTAAATTATTCTTCACCATCAAAAGATACTTGCACCTCGCTACAATAAAAACCGGTATACAAAAATCAGCTTTCAACATGATGTAATCCAGCTATTTTTACTTTTATCATCTAAAAAGAACCTCGCTCTGAGGAGGGAGAAACGAGGGTTCTATAAATTGTGAAAACTGAGTCTGGTACTGTTGATTAGCGCAATACCAGGCAAATAATTACAAACTATTGCGGCCAGATCTGGTTGCCATCCAACTTAATCGGCATATCACGGTTTATTTGCGCTGCCGATGGCTTCACTTCCACTGCCACACCTGTACCACCACACGATGAAGGTAAAGCGCTAGTACGGGTGATAGTCAGTGATGCTGCACCATCTTCCGGACGATCATAGGGTGTACCCAATCCTGCGAGAGTCCATCGATTAATTGTTTCATCACTAAATCCTGAAACAGGAGTAACTTCACAAATATCAACTATGGATACATAGAATTTAACACTGGCTGCACAGGATGTTGGTTTGATAATCACTGCGCTGGTTCTAAATGGAATATAGCCAAGCAAGTCATGTGGCAAGGTATTACCACCGCCCGCCCAGAAGCCAGTAATATTGCCATTAGCATCGGCTTTTTCACCTTCATAACCAAAAAGAGATCGGCTATAAATCTTCTGATTCAGATTTACCCAATTTTGCACGAAATCTGTCAATGCCCCGGTATGCGCTTGACCGTCCGCAGTAATCGTTGAATCCACGCCATCAGGGAACACCACGCTAGTTCCAATCACCCCGCGATCTCCACAGCCATGACCAATAACAACGTTATTAGTCACTCTGGTATTTTCGGCGATTGTTGATGTCTCAATCGAAGTATGAGCAACCGCATTTTGCCCAGCAGCCGCTATTGTCGCAGCGATAATTGAGAACGTAAGAAACTTTAATTTACCATTTGTATACATTTTTACACTCTTTACCTTTTAGTCAATTGATTAATATTTCCTGCACAGAACTTGTTTTGTTCCTAAGCCGCACCATGCAAATCCATTGAACTCATATTGATCTCAACTACAAACCAATCCAAGTACACACAAAGATCACATAACAGCATGTTCTATATAAGAATCTACGCACAGACCAATCATTTCCAATCAATCTATATGTACTGATTATGTGACTGTGCAATTCAAATATCAATGTGACAAAATGTCGCACTCCATTGTCGAATTAATTAAATAAAACGATATTCAGAGTGTTTGTAATGGCTTAGTGAAAATAATGACTAAAAAATTTCGAATGTCCGTAAAGCGTGATTTCCTATAACAAATTGCTATGACTTGCCACTCTGAACTAAAGGAAAGTCATATTTCGACAAAATTACTGTTGCTGTCTGGATACAACACTGGTACCGGTATGTACGCCACCTGCAGTTTTACAATGCATGGCCACGTCATAACTATCAGTTCCCGATACAGTATGCATCACGAATAAATTATAAACACCAGCTCCTTGAGTGATCCTGATCAAAGGACTATAGGTCGTATTGCTATCGGTTGCATCAACACTGAATTGTGCACACTTATTGGTAGTACAACTGGTTCCTTTATAAACCAGAATGCTCACCTTTGAGGTACTGGCGGTCATGTCATAAACTTGCGCTTCCAGATAAGATGGCGCACCGTTGCCATCATCGGAACAAGTGACCTGATAAAAATCCACCGCGGCCGCTAATCCGGTCGTAAAGCCTCCGCCTTGGTTATGTGCCAAGACTATTCCCGCTTGACCAACTAACAATCCCGAAAAAACTGTAATCAATGCACTTTTTAGAGTTAAGAATTTCATAATAGGCTCCTAAATTAATAATTTGCTTCTGACACCGTAAAAATTAAAAGACCGATGCAGTGTGTGACAGATCTCAGCGATCGACTTTCATTGATAACAGAAAACTGACTTTTGCAGTAAACGGTGACAATATTTCTAATGTGTTGAACGAGATCTAAAGTTCATCGCTCGCTGTTTTATTCGGATCGGATAACAACTCAAGCTTCAACGCAGCCAATTCTCTAATGGCAGCATCCTCGTCACTTAACGCTTGCTCGAGTAAAGCAACACTTTTTTCATCACCGCCAAGTCCATCTATCGCCAGCAACCGAACGGAGAGTTCGGGATCATGCATTGCCTGCTCGAGGACCAGTAATGCATCCTGGCAATCTTGCTGCGCTATTGCATAAACCGCTTGTCCTCTAACCTTGGCATCACTGTCGTTGATGGCAGCTTGTAAAATTTTTTGCACTACCCCTGGATCGATTGAATTTTTCACAGCCAGCTGTGAAAGCGCACTGATTCGATCTTCAGGCTTATTGGATCCGGCTAGGTTGATCAGCTTTCCGACGTAATCTGGATCGGAATCTGATTGAGCGCCACCGTTATTGGTAAAACAACTGATTTGAAAAGACGCCAAATGATTCGAAATTGCTTTAGCACCAGAATCACTTGCCGAGTTATCTGCCAAAGCAATATTCGCCATTCCCATTCCAATCAGGAAGAAAATTGCGGGCAGTACTTTTTGATTTCGAAATTTCATGATTACACCTCTTACATTAAAAGATAGAAAATGAGCAGAAGCTCCCGTTTCGCACTCATTTTCTATTTAGAAAAACACTTGGCTTAAGGTTTCGGCCAGACTTGTGTGCCATTGTGAATAATTGGCATATCACGATTGAGCTGAGCAGCGGATGGATTTACTTCAACAGAAACTCCCACATCATTGCAAGCCGCTGGCAAAGGATTGGTTTCCAGGTTACGCGTATAGGTTATAGAAGCCGGTGAATTGTAACCATGCAACCCAGGACCATCGTAATTTGATCCGACAGCTGGTGTCCACAGATTGAGTTTGCCATCAGCAAAACCTGAGATATTGGTGATCTTGCAAATATCAGCAACTGCAATATTAAACTTCACACTCGTAGCACAGGATTCCGGCTCAATAATTGCCGCACCGGCTCTGAATGGAAGATATGCATTGTAATGATAGGCATTTTCCCACCTTTTTACCCAAAATCCAACCACATTGCCGTTAGGATCAGTTTTTTCATCTTCATATTGAAAAACGCTGTGATCCAGCACTTTCTGGTTCAGATTTCCCCAATTTGCCACAAAATCGGTGACCACATTTGTGGTTTGCACGCCATCAACTTTAACAGTGGAATCAACACCATCTGGAAATACTGTCGAGTTGGCGATAGTCGTGGCACCATCACCGCAACTATGTCCAATCACAACATTATTAGAAGCTCTTACACCTTCAATCACCACTGGTACTTCCAAACGTGTATGGGAAAACGCGCTTTGTGAAGCAGCCAGCAACACGAGTACTAATGCGGAATGAGTTGGAAACTGGATATGTTTAAATTTTGCCATGCTAATTTGCTCCTTTAATTAAATTATTTTTATTTATAGCGTCTCTTTTTGTGATCAATTATTGCGCGCACCTCAATTGCCCAAAAAGAAACCGAAAGCTATTCTTCTCCCATATTCAAGGCGAGGTCATATCGAGAATATTCAAGTAGGGAAATGAATTTCTTCAGGTGCGGATCATATTTTTCAATGACCGATAAAACAATGCGGCAAAATGTCGCACTGAAGTGGTGCCATTAACCTGTACAACCTGAAAGCGAAGTTAAGCTCTGACAAGGCGGGTTAATCAAGCTCAGGCGGCCTGATGAATTGTTGTGTGTTGCCAATAAACTTCATTCGGTGTTTGG
>Ga0209476_10003048_pt1 | contig 11151 bp, 11 predicted proteins | sample KloWWTrecipitate_FD_187179 | JGI IMG/M metagenome (GOLD analysis project Ga0209476, IMG submission 187179) | Active sludge microbial communities from Klosterneuburg, Austria, studying microevolution and ecology of nitrifiers - Klosterneuburg... | ecosystem: Engineered > WWTP > Aerobic digester...
CCGTCACGAGGGCGCTGCCGTCGGACAGGAACAACCCCACCGGCTTGCCGCGCAGCCTGAGCATGGCCGCTTCGCCGGCCAGCGCCGCGGCGGAGGCCAGCGCGATCTGCACGAGGATCGCCGCGCCGAAGAACCAGACATAGACCGCGATGCCGGGCAGCAGGGCGACCAGCACCTTGAGCATGACGAGGCGGACGCTGATGGGCAGGTGGAGGTGGGGTGAATTGTTCATGAGCCTATACCGGTTCCTCCGGCGGCGTCTTCGCCATCTCGCGCACCTGTGCGCGGCGCGCCTCGATCTCGCGGATCTCGGCCTGTTTTTCCGGTGTCAGGTTGTCGATGTTCTTCGGCTGCACGCCTTCCTTCTGCGCCTGCGCGCGGGCGATGGCGGCGGCAATCAATGCCTTCTTGGCGTCATCCAGCTGCGGCAGCGCCTGCGCGGGCCCGGCCGTGGCCTGCGTCGGGGCCGCGGCGGGGGCCGGCTTGTCGGCGCCGGCGATGGCTTGTCTTGCGGCGGCGGTCTTGGCGGCCAGGCGCGCCGCCTTCTCGGCCTTCTCGCGCTCTTCGCGCTGGTTGCGGAACTCGAAGCGAACGCGCGCCGCATCCGAGGCGGCCTTCTCGCGCTCCAGCGTGCGCATGGAGGACTTGGCGAAGCGGTAGTAATCCACCAGGCGGATGTTCGAGGGGCAGACGTAGGCGCAGCAGCCGCACTCTATGCAGTCGAAGATGCCGTATTCCTGCGCCTTGCCGAAGTTCTTCGCGCGCGAGAACCAGTACAGCTCGTGCGGCTGCAGTTCGGCGGGACAGGCGCGGGTGCAGGCGCCGCAGCGGATGCAGGGCATTTCCGGTCCCTGCGGCGGGAACAGCGCCGGACTGGCGGCCAGGATGCAGTTGGCCGCCTTGGTGACCGGCAGGTCGGTTCGGGGCAGGGTGAAGCCCATCATCGGGCCGCCCATGATGAAGCGATCGGTGTCGGCCTTCGGCGCGGCCAGCGTGAGCAGTTCGTCGATCGGCGTGCCGATCAGCACCTCGAAGTTGCCGGGCCGTTCGACGTTGCCGGTGAGCGTGACGATGCGCGAGATCAGGGGTTCGCCCAGCTCGATGGCGCGATGCACGCTCCGGGCCGTGCCGACGTTGAAGCACTGCACGCCGAATTCGGGGCCGATGCGGCCGTAGGGAATCTCGATGCCGGTGAGCACGCGGATCAGCTGCTTCTCGCCGCCGGCCGGATAGCGCGTCGGCACCGGCACGACCTCGATGTCGCCCGATTGGGCGGTTGCGGCGCGCATGGCGGCGATGGCCTGCGGCTTGTTGTCCTCGATGCCGATCAGCACGCGCTCGGCCGAGGCGATGTGGCGCAGGATGGCGATGCCGCGGACGATCTCGCCCGCCCGTTCGCGCATCAGCAGGTCGTCGCAGGTGATCCACGGCTCGCATTCGGCGCCGTTGATGATCAGCGTGCCGATGCGTCCGGCGGCGCCCGGCTTCAGCTTCAGATGGCTGGGAAAGGTGGCGCCGCCGAGGCCGACAACACCTGAGTCGCGCAGCAGGTCGCGCAGGGCGTCGGGCGATGCCGTCGCGTAGTTCACCGGCACGCGTTCGATCCAGCGCTCCTCGCCGTCCGGCTCGATCACCACGCAGGGCGCCGAGAGGCCCGAGGGATGTGGCAGCATGTGCGATTCGACCGCCCGCACGCTGCCCGAGGTGGGGGCGTGGATGGCGGCGGAGAAGCTGCCCTCGGGGGCGCCGATGCGCTCGCCCTTGAGCACCTTCTGCCCGGCGCTCACCAGCGGCTGCGGCGTGCCGCCCGCGCTCTGGCGCAGCGGCACGACCAGCTGTGCCGGCAGCGGTGCGCGGGCGATCGGCGCCTGCGTCGATTCGTCCTTGTGCGAGGCCGGCTTGACGCCGCCCCTGAACTTGAACAGGCTGGCGAGCATCAGGCGTGTTCCACGACTTTCAGCGGCACTACCGGGTACTTCCACTTCCAGGTTTCCACCGTCTCCGGCACCGGCACCATGGCGATGCAGTCGACCGGGCAGGGCGGCACGCACAGTTCGCAGCCGGTGCACAGCGGTGCGACGATGGTGTGCATCTGCTTGGCGGCGCCGACGATGGCGTCGACCGGGCAGGCCTGGGTGCACAGCGTGCAGCCGATGCAGAGAGCCTCGTCGATGAAGGCCACCTGCTTCGGCTTCTCCACGCCGTGCTCGGCGGAGAGCGGCTTGAATTCCTTGCCGAGGAGATCGGCCAGCTTGCGGATGCCTTCCTCGCCGCCGGGCGGGCACTGGTTGATCTCGGCCTCGCCCTTGGCGATGGCCTGGGCGTAGGGCTTGCAGCCGGGGAAGCCGCACTGGCCGCACTGCGTCTGCGGCAGGATGGCGTCGATCTTGTCGACCAGCGGGTCGCCCTTCACCTTGAAGCGGATCGAGGCGAAGCCGAGCATCGCGCCGAGCACCAACGCGATGCCGGCCATGACGAGCAGGGCGCTCAACATCAGTATTTGTCCAGCCCGGCGAAGCCCATGAAGGCGATGCTCATCAGGCCGGCGGTGATCATGGCGATGGCGGTGCCGCGGAAGGGGACGGGCACATCGGCGCCCTCGAGCCGCTCGCGCAGGCTGCCGAACAGCACCAGCGCCAGCGAGAAGCCGATCGCGCTGCCGAAGCCGAACAGCAGCGACTCGAGCAGGTCGTACTTGAAGGCGACGTTGAGCAGCGGCACGCCGAGCACGGCGCAGTTGGTGGTGATCAGGGGCAGGTAGATGCCGAGCACCTGGTGCAGCAGCGGGCTGGTCTTCTGGACGACCATCTCGGTGAGCTGCACGAGGCCGGCGATGACGATGATGAAGGACAGCGTGCGCAGGTATTCGAGGCCGTTCGGCAGCAGCAGGTAATGGTCGATGAGGTAGGCCGCGCCCGAGGCGACCGTCAGCACGAAGGTGGTGGCTGCGCCCATGCCGACGGCCGTTTCCAGCTTCTTGGAAACGCCCATGAAGGGGCACAGGCCGAGGATGCGGCCGAAGACGACGTTATTGACGAGAACGGCGCCGATGACGATGAAGAGATAGCCGGTCATTTCGGGTTGCTGGAACGCGACCGCAAATTATCGCTTTTCGCGGCGCGGCATACAACCCTGGCGAGGTTATAGGCTTATGACTTTTATGTATTTTGAGTGGCTTGTGCGAGGGCTTCCGCGGGCGGCGTGAAAGTCCGCTGCGTGTCCTCGGCGAGGCCCGCGTGCGTCACCCTGCCGGCGTGCACCTGCAAGCCGGCCATGAGGCCGGCGTCTTCCTCGAGCGCCCGGCGCAGGCCGAGGCTGGCCAGCCGGAGGGCGTAGGGCAGGGTGGCCTGGGTCAGTGCCAGCGTCGCCGTGCGCGCCACCGCCGAGGGCATGTTCGGCACGCAGTAGTGCACGATGCCTTCCTCGACGAAGACCGGCTCGGAATGCGAGGTCGGGCGCGAGGTCTCGGCGATGCCGCCCTGGTCGATGCCGACGTCGACGATGACCGAGCCGGGCCGCATTTTCCGCAGCAGCGCCCGCGGGATGCACTTCGGCGACAGCTTGCCGGGAATCAGCACCGCGCCGATGACGAGATCGGCATCGGCGATGGCGCGTTCGAGCGTCAGCGGGTCGGCGACAGCGGTGGCGATGCGGCCGCGGTAGATGCGGTCGAGGGCGGCGATCTTGTCGATGCCGCGGTCGAAGAGCGTCACCTGGGCGCCCATGCCGACGGCGATCTGCAGGGCGTTGGTGCCGACATTGCCGGCGCCGACGATGACCACCTTGCCGGGCGGCACGCCGGCGACGCCGCCGAGCAGCACGCCCGAGCCGCCGTTGGCCATCTGCAGCGCCCAGGCGCCCACCTGCGGGGCGAGGCGGCCGGCCACGCGCGACATCGGCGCCAGCAGCGGCAGTTCGCCCTGCGCATCGGTGACGGTTTCGTAGGCGACGCAGGACAGGCCGCTGTCGATGACGTGCTGCAGGAGGTCGGGGTCGGGGGCGAAGTGCTGGTAGGCGTAGAGGATCTGCCCAGGTCGCGTCAGGGGGAACTCCGCCGACTGCAGTTCCTTCACCTTGACCACCATCTCCGCCCGGGCGTAGACCTCGGCGGCACTGGCCGCGATGCGCGCGCCGGCGGTGGCGTAGTCGGCGTCGGCGAAACCGATGCGCGCGCCGGCGTTCGTCTCGACGAGGACTTCATGGCCGGCCAAAGTCAGTGCGTGCACCCCGGCGGGCGTCAGGCCGACGCGGTATTCGTGGTTCTTGATCTCCTTCGGTACGCCGACCCTCATGTTTTTTCCTCAGAAATCCCTGGTCGCTTCGATGGCTTCCTTCACCAGGGCCGGGCCGCGGTAGATGAGGCCCGTGTAGAGCTGCACCAGCTGCGCGCCGGCTTCCAGCTTGGCGCGCGCCGATTGTCCGTCCATCACGCCGCCGACGCCGATCAGGGGAATCTCGCTGCCGAGGTGGCGCGACAGTGCGCCCAGCACGGTGGTGGCCTTGCCGAAGACCGGTGCGCCGGAAAGGCCGCCGGCCTCGTCGGCGTGGGCGAGGTGCTCGACGCCCTCGCGCGAGAGGGTGGTATTGGTGGCGATCGCCGCGTCGATGCGATGGCGACGGAGGGCATCGGCAATGACCTTGAGCTGCGCCTCGTCGAGGTCCGGCGCGATCTTCAGCGCCAGCGGGACGTGGCGGCCGTGCTGCTGGGCGAGGGCCGCCTGCTCGCGCTTCAGCGGGCCGAGCAGGCCGTCCAGTTCGGATTCGCCCTGCAGCTGGCGCAGGTTCTTCGTGTTGGGCGAGGAGATGTTCACCGTCACGTAGCTGGCGTGCGCGTACACCTTGCGCAGGCAGGCGAGATAGTCGTCGACGGCGCGCTCGATCGGCGTATCGAAGTTCTTGCCGATGTTGATGCCGAGAATGCCCTGGAAGGCCGAACGCCTGACGTTGGCGACGAGGGCGTCGACGCCGTGGTTGTTGAAGCCCATGCGGTTGATGATCGCCTGCCGCTCCGGCAGGCGGAACAGGCGCGGCTTCGGGTTGCCCGGCTGCGGCCGCGGCGTCACCGTGCCGATCTCGATGTGGCCGAAGCCCAGCGCGGCCAGCCCCTCGATGCACTCGCCGTTCTTGTCGAGGCCGGCGGCCAGTCCGATGCGGTTGGGGAATTCAAGTCCCATGACGCGCACCGGCCTGGCCGAGGGCACGGTGCAGGCGACGGGCAGGTGCAGCGCCTGCGCGGTGCGCAGGCTGGCGAGGGTCAGGTCGTGGGCGGTTTCGGCGTCGAGCGCGAAGAGGAAGGGGCGGGCGAATTCGTAGAGCATGGGGAATTCTACCGCGCCAGGTCCTCCTCGGTCAGTTCGCGCCAGACGCCGCCGATGCGGCCTTCGATCGGGCGGAATTTCGCCTTGTAGGCCATCTTGCGGCTGTCGCCGATCCAGTAGCCGAGATAGAGATAGGGCAGCCGCAGCGTCCTGCATTGGGCCACCTGCCAGAGAATGCACCAGGTGCCGAAGCTGCTGCCGGGCTGGTCGGGATCGAAGAAGGTGTAAACGGAAGAGAGTCCGTCGGTGAGCACGTCGACGATGCACACCATGCGCAGCCGGCCGTCTTCACGGAACTCCACCAGGCGGCTGTCGACATGGCTTTGCAGCAGGAAGTGGGCGTATTGCTCGCGGCTGTCCTGGTCCATGCCGCCGCCGGAGTGGCGCGAGGCCTGGTAGCGCTGGTAGAGGGCGAAGTGTTCCTCGCGGAAGGCCAGTGGCATTTCGCGGGCGACCAGGCCGCCATGGCGCGCCGCCGAGCGGCGCTGGGCGCGGCCCGGGGCGAAGTCTTCGACCGGCAGGCGCACCGGCACGCAGGCCCGGCAGGCGTCGCAATACGGTCGATAGGTGAAGATGCCACTGCGGCGGAATCCGGAGCGCACCAGCTCGCTGTAGATGCGGGCATCGATCAGGTGGCTGGGGGTGGCGACCTGGGAACGGGCGATGCGGCCGGGCAGGTACGAGCAGGCGTAGGGCGCGGTGGCGTAGAACTGCAGCAGCGGAAACGGCAGGTCCTTGAGCAGGCTCATGTGAGGTTGCCAAACAAATCCCTGGCGCCATCCTGCGGCCATTTGCCGGGCGCGGGTCCAGCGCTTGTCCAGGTGTCCAGGCCGCGCAGCAGTTCGCTCCGGCGGATTTCCCTCGCGCCGAGCGAGGCCAGGTGCGCGGTTTTCATCTGGCAATCTATCACGGCGAATCCCCGGCGTTCAAGATAACGCGCCAGATGGGCGAGGGCAATTTTCGAGGCGTCGCTGACGCGCGAGAACATCGATTCGCCGTAGAACGCGCGGCCGATCGCCATGCCGTAGAGGCCGCCGGCGAGTTCCCCGCCGATCCAGGCCTCGACGGAATGGGCATGGCCGAGTTCGTGCAGGCGGACATAGGCCTGCTGCATCTGCGCCGTGATCCAGGTGCCGTCCTGGCCCGGCCGCGGCAGGCTGCATTCGTGGATGACCGCCGGGAAGGCCGTGTCGAGCCGCACTTCATACTGTCCGCGCCGCAGGGTTTTGGCGAGCGAGCGCGAGAGCTTCACTTCCGCCGGAAACAGCACCATGCGCGGATCCGGACTCCACCAGAGGATGGGTTCGCCTTCGGAAAACCAGGGAAAGATGCCGTGGCGGTAGGCCTCCAGCAGGCGCTGCGGCGACAGGTCGCCGCCGGCGCAGAGCAGGCCGTTGGGGCGGCGCAGCGCGCTTGCCACGGGCGGAAAGGGGGCATCGCCTTCCAGCCACGGGATCATGCGTTGCGAAAGACGACGACGTGGTCTACGTCGAGGCGGATGCCGATCTTTTCGCCGATGGCATGGTTGTGGTGGCTGGGCACCAGCGAGAGCAGGCGCACGCCGCTCGGCAGTTTCAGGGTATAGAGAAACTCGGCGCCGCGGAATGCCTTCGCCACGACCTCCGCCTGGGTGGCGGCGGTGTCGTCGTGCACGATGTCGTCGGGACGCAGCAGCACCGACACATGGCAACCCTTGCCGCAGGCGGCGCAGCCGACGCCGCAATCGGTCGGGATGCTGCCGGCGAGGGTACCCAGTTCGATGCGCACCTCGTGCGCGTTGAGGACATCGCCCTGCAGGAACACGCCCTGGCCGACGAAGTCGGCGACGAAGCGGTTGGCCGGGCGGTGGTAGAGGTTGTAGGGCGTGTCCCACTGCTGGATGCGACCCTCGTGCATGATGCCGATCTCGTCGGCCACGGCGAAGGCCTCATGCTGGTCGTGGGTGACCAGGACGGCGGTGATGCCGGCCTGCTTGAGGATGTCGCGTACCTCCAGCGAGAGGCGCTCGCGCAGGTCGACGTCGAGGTTCGAGAAAGGCTCGTCGAGCAGCAGCAGCTGCGGCTTCGGCGCCAGGGCGCGGGCCAGTGCGACGCGCTGCTGCTGGCCGCCGGAGAGTTCGTGCGGATACTTGCCGCCGGCCCCGGTCAGGCCCACCGTGACGAGCAGCTCCTCGACGCGTGCGCGCCGCTCGGCGTCGCTGGCCTGGCGCAAGCCGAAGCGGATGTTGTCGGCGACGCTCAGGTGGGGGAACAGGGCGTAGTCCTGGAACACCATGCCGATGCGGCGTTGCTCGGGCGCCACGTGCCGGCCGGGACTGCTGACGACCGCACCGTTGAGATGGATTTCCCCCCGGCTGACCTGTTCGAAGCCGGCGATGGCGCGCAGCACCGTGGTCTTGCCGCAGCCGGAGGGGCCGAGCAGGCAGCCGATCGTGCCTTGCCCGAGAGAGCAGGAAAGGTCGCTGACGACGGCGTGGCTGCCGTAGGCGTGGGAAATGTTCTTGAGTTCGAGCAGGGGCATGGCCGGGGAATCACAATCAATTACAATTCTCATTATGCGTCAGCCAGCGGCCTGACGCACGACCCTGATGACGGCCACCACGATAAACACCGTTCCACCCCCTTCCGCTTTCCACGGCCTGAGCCTGCTCGGCCTGGCGGCGCTCGCGCTGGCAGCCCTGGCGGCAGCGCCTATCGCCAGCGTCTGGGCCAACCTGTTCGCAGGCGGCACCGGCGATACCTGGTCGCATCTGGCAGCCACCGTGCTGCCGGAATACGTCGCCAACACCCTGTGGCTGTGCCTCGGCGTGGGCATTGGCGTGATCGTGGTCGGCGTGGCCGCGGCCTGGCTGGTCACCATGCATGATTTTCCCGGCCGGCAGGTTTTTGAATGGGCGCTGGTGTTGCCGCTGGCCGTGCCGGCCTACGTCATGGCCTACACCTATACCGATCTGCTGCAGTACGTCGGCCCGGTCCAGAGCGGACTGCGCGAGAGCTTCGGCTGGCAGAAGGGGGATTACTGGTTCCCGGACGTGCGCACCCTCGGCGGCGCCATCGCCATGTTCATCTTCGTCCTGTACCCCTACGTCTATCTGCTGGCGCGCACCGCCTTCCTGGAGCGGGCCAGCGGCATGCTGGAAGTCGGGCGCTCGCTCGGCCTGGGCGCCTGGGGCAGTTTCTTCCGCATCTCGCTGCCGCTGGCGCGGCCGGCCGTAGCCGCCGGCGCTACGCTGGCCTTGATGGAAACGCTTGCCGATTACGGCACGGTGGCCTACTTCTCGGTGCAGACCTTCACCACCGGCATCTACCGCGCCTGGTTCTCCCTGGGGGACCGCGTCGCCGCCGCCCAGTTGTCCGCATCGCTGCTCGGCTTCGTCGTGCTGGTGCTGCTGCTGGAACGCATCAGCCGCGGCCGTGCGCGCTTTCACAACACCACCGGCCGCAACCGGCCGCATCCGGGCCGCCGCCTGTACGGCTTCAGGGCGGCCGCAGCGATGCTTGCCTGTCTGCTGCCGCTGTTGCTGGGATTTGTTTTGCCGGCCGGCCTGCTGCTGAACATGGCGCTGAGCGAGGGCGATGCCCAGTTCGGGCCCCGCTTCGCGCAACTCGCCGGCAACAGTTTCATGCTGGCGGCGCTGACCGCGCTGCTGGCCGTGGGATTCGCCGTTCTGCTCGCCTACGCTGCGCGCATGTCGCGTTCGCGCTGGCCGCAGCTGCTGAACCGTTTCGTCGGACTGGGCTATGCCGTGCCGGGCTCGGTGATCGCCGTCGGCGTGCTGATTCCGGTGACGCGCCTCGACAACTGGCTGGCCGGCTGGATCGCCTCCTGGTCGGGCGCCACGCCCGGGCTGCTGCTCACCGGCGGCATCGCCGCGCTGGTGTATGCCTACCTCGTGCGCTTTCTCGCGATCGCGTTGCAGGCGGTGGAGGCGAGCCTGGGCAAGATCACGCCGAGCATGGATGACGCCGCCCGCTCCCTCGGGCTCGGGCAGGGCGCGACGCTTCGACGCGTGCACCTGCCACTGCTGCGCGGCAGCCTGCTGACGGCGGGATTGCTGGTGTTCGTGGATGTGATGAAGGAGTTGCCGGCGACGCTGGTGATGCGCCCCTTCAACTTCGATACGCTGGCGACGCAGGCCTACACCCTGGCGTCGGATGAAAGACTGGCGGAAGCGTCGACGGCGGCGCTGGCGATTGTCGCCGTCGGCGTGCTGCCGCTGATCGCCGTGTCCCGGCAGATAGCCAGGGGCAGTTCGAAAACCTCCGCCTGCTAGGGCCTGTTCCTAACCCCAGATCACCCGCCAGCCCTTGCGCTCGATGTAGCGCGAGACCTCGTGATAGGGCTTGCCGACCATCCAGTGCAAGACGGGTCCGGCGCTGATGCAGGTCCACCTCGATCCGCGCTTGCGCCACAGGGCTTCGTCGTGGAAAGTCGGCGCCGTCACCTTCATCACCTTGCCGTTAACCGTCGCAGCCATGGCCAATCTCCAGGTCGTCCTCGCAATAGCATTAACGTCTGAGATTGTTACCGGCATGAGTCGGTTCTAGGCTTTTCCTTCTAAAAAATTTCAATCGGCTCAGTGAGTTGCATTTACACCGCCATATAATCAGAAGGTTATTTGAATAGCTTCAAGTGTTTTCCGAAATGACAAAAAAGCCGGGCGGTTCAATCGCCCGGCTAGTTTGAAGGACTGATGCCTAGCGCCAGCCGGCGCGGTCGAAGACCTTCTGTGCCAAAGCGGTGTTTTTCGAGAGGGTGCCGACGTTGAGGCTGTCCGCCTTGAACGGGCCGAGGGATTCCAGCGCCGGATTGCGGACGTTGACGGATTTCACGGCGGGCCATTCATTGTTGCCGTTGGCGAAATAGGCCTGCGCTTCATCGCCTGCCAGGTATTCGAGGAACTTGATCGCCGCTTCCTTGTGCGGGGCGGTCTTCAGCATGCCGCCGCCGGAAATGTTGATATGCGCGCCGAAGCTCTTCTGGTTGGGCCAGACGACGCCGATCTTCTCCATGGCCTTCTTGTCTTCCGGCTTTTCCGAGCGCAACAGCCTCGCGATGTAGTAGGTATTGGAGATCGAGACGCCGCACTCGCCGGCGGCCACCGCCCTGATCTGGTCGGTGTCGCCACCTTTCGGCGCGCGGGCGAAATTGGCCACCAGGCCTTTTGCCCATTCCTCGGTCTTCTGTTCGCCAAGGTGATGGATCAGCGCCGAGCCGAGCGAGAGGTTGTAGGGGTGGGCGCCCGAGCGCACGCAAACCTTGCCCTTCAGGCCCGGATTGGCGAGGTCCTCGTAGTTCTGCACCGATGCGGCGTTGACGGCAGCCTTGTTGTAAATGATGACCCTGGCACGGGTGGAGAAGGCGAACCAGTCGCGCGAGCGCAGGTTGTCGGGAATGCGCTCCTCCAGCGTTTTGGATTGCACCGGCGCGAACAGGCCGAGCGCATCGGCCTGCGCCAGGCGGGCAGCATCCACCGTGATGAAAATGTCGGCCGGGCTGTTGGCGCCCTCGTTGCGGATGCGCTCGAGCAGTTCGTCTTCCTTGCCCTCGATGCGGTTGATCCTGATGCCGGTCAGGCGGGTGAAGTTGGCATACAGCGCCTCATCCGTCTGGTAGTGGCGGGCCGAATACAAATTCAGCGTCTTCTCCTGGGCCAGGGCGGGCATGGCGCAGGCGGCTGCAAACAGGAACAGGAAAGGGCGTATCGACTGCATGCTTTGCTCCATCAACGGGTCTCGATGGCTGCATCCTAGCAAGGATTTATATCAAATGCAAATCATTCGCATTAACACTCAATCTGCAAGGGGGGCGAAACGATGGGGGGCCATTACAG
>Ga0209476_10003053_pt1 | contig 11141 bp, 10 predicted proteins | sample KloWWTrecipitate_FD_187179 | JGI IMG/M metagenome (GOLD analysis project Ga0209476, IMG submission 187179) | Active sludge microbial communities from Klosterneuburg, Austria, studying microevolution and ecology of nitrifiers - Klosterneuburg... | ecosystem: Engineered > WWTP > Aerobic digester...
GTCGGCAACAGGCGTTCCCTGACCCGCTTTTCGAGCAGGCCAAATTCAATCATCGCAAGTTCATCCGCCTTGCTCTCGACAACCAGTGCCAAACGGTCGATTTCACGTTGCAGTTCCTCAGCCGCCAGCGGGGCTGGCAAAAATGGCCCGCCCTGGCCACCTTTCACACTCATTGCCGCCTCGGGCTGGCGCCCGGCCATGCCAAGCACTCGTTCACTGAGACTATCGAGTTGCAGCACCTTGGCCTGCAGTTCACCAAGGCGGGTCGCCATCAGTTGCAGGTTGTTGCTGACGTGGCTCTCGGATTTTTCGGACTCCTGCTGGCGCAGCGACAGCAGCATATTTTCGACGACCGGCAAGCGCCAATGCACCGACAACCAGGAAAACAATGCCGAAGTCGAAAACAACAGGGCCAAGGATACAGCGAGCGCCGCCAGTACGTGACGAGGCATAATGGTGATCGTTCGCGCCTTCTTCAGATGGCGCGAAACCAGAATAATCTGCATGGAACCTCCTATGTACAAAGGGCCTGAGCAATACCTCGACAGCGATGCCGCCGCCAGCAGGGTAATGGCCCATGCACGGCTGTTGCTCAAGCTCTCGCATTACTTTGAAGCGATTGCCCCGGCAGGGTTACGCCACTCAGCACACGTTGCCAATTACAAGTCGGGGAAAATCGTTATCCACGCCGATAACGGCGCAGTCGCCACCAAAATTCGCCAGATGAGTCAGCGTTTGTGTGACGAGTTATCGAAAAGAGGGGCGGAGTGTACCGGCATTGAGGTAAAAGTTCAACCTCGCCAAATTCCTTTCCAATCAACGACATCGACCCCAAAGCCGCTCTCTGCCAAGGCCTGCGGCGTGCTGCGGTCGACCACTGAAAAACTGCCAAAAGGGCCGTTGCGCGAGGCGCTGGACAGGTTATTGGCGCGGGCAGCTAAAGAGGAATGATCGCGACGCGCTCGATAATCATCAGCGCAAAAATAATCAGGGCGAAGACGATTCCATACTTGAAAAGTCGCCCGGAAAAAGCCAGGTAATTGCGATTACCGGTGAATGCGTAAATGAGCAAACCGATGGCCAGCACCAGAATGACTGCCAACAGACGTAGCAGCCACATGGCGAATTACGCCAACTGACTCAGCCAGCCGGTAACCCCCTGAGGGGCACGCTCGGCATGCTCAAAGGTAACCAGTTCCCAGGACTCCTGATGGCTCAGGAGTTCGCGGGCCAACTGATTGTTCAGCGCGTGACCGCCCTTGTGCGATGAAAAGGCTGCTAGCAGGGGGTGCCCGATCAGATAAAGGTCGCCCACGGCGTCGAGGATCTTGTGTTTGACAAACTCGTCGCCGTAACGCAGGCCATCCTGGTTCAAAACACGGAATTCGTCGAGAACGATGGCATTTTCGAGACCACCGCCCAAAGCCAGGCCGTTTTCACGCAGGTATTCGACCTCCTGCATGAAACCGAAAGTGCGGGCACGGGAGATCTCGCGGACATAGGACTGCTCGGCAAAATCGATTTTTGCCTTTTGTGCCGACTTGTCGATCGCCGGGTGGTTGAAGACGATGGAGAACGACAGGCTGTAGCCGTCGTAAGGCTCAAAACGGGCCCATTTGTCGCCATCGCGAACTTCGATTGGCTGGGTCACGCGGATGAATTTCTTGGCGGCATTCTGCTCTTCGATACCGGCTGACTGGATCAGGAAGACGAAGGGCGAAGCCGAGCCGTCGAGGATGGGCACTTCCGGCGCATCCAGGTCAACCCAGGCGTTGTCGATGCCGAGACCGGCAAAGGCCGACATCAGGTGTTCAATGGTGCCCACTTTGACCCCGTCTTTTTCCAGACAGGAGCACATGCGGGTATCGCCGACCAGAAAGGCGGCGGCGGGAATATCGACGGGTTCAGGCAGATCGACACGACGGAAGACGATACCGGTATCCGGAGCAGCCGGACGCAGGGCCATATTGACCTTGACGCCACCATGCAGACCGACGCCTGAAGCGCGGACAATTGTCTTGAGCGTGCGTTGCTTTAGCATGCAAGTACTTGAATAATTTGGGGAGCGGCGCATTGTAGCACAAGGCGCCGCCGCCCTTTTTCAGAGTAAGGCTTTGTTACTTTCAGTCCGCCTGCTTGCGCAGGAAGGCTGGAATGTCGTAACGATCGACACCGCTATTGGCCAGCGCTTCAACGGTGACGTTGCGTTTACGCACAACGGCTGGCACGTCAAGGTGCGAGTAATCTGGCGCCGAGCCGAACGACACCGCATCATGCGTTCCCGTCGCCTGCATGACCGGGGTATTGATGACTTCGAAAGTCTGACGATTGCGCGCAGCGGCCACCTGGCCGAGACCGGTAGCGACCACGGTGACGCGCAGGGAGTCGCCCATCAACTCGTCGTACACGGCACCGAAAATGATGTGGGCGTCATCGGCGGCAAAAGCCTTGACGGTGTTCATCACTTCATTGACTTCTTTCATCTTCAGGCCACCCTTGGCGGCCGTGATGTTGACCAGCACGCCCTTGGCGCCGGAAAGATTGACCCCTTCCAGCAGCGGCGAAGCAACGGCCTGTTCGGCAGCGATGCGGGCACGGTCAACGCCAGCGGCAGCGGAAGAACCCATCATGGCACGACCCATTTCGCCCATCACCGTGCGGACGTCTTCGAAGTCGACGTTCACCAGACCCGGGTAAGTAATGATTTCGGCAATGCCGCCGACGGCATTTTTCAGCACATCGTCAGCCGCCTTGAAGCAATCGTCGACCGCAGCGTCATCGCCCATGACATCCATCAGCTTGTCATTGAGGATAACGATCAGCGAATCAACGTGCTTGGAGAACTCGGCGATGCCGGCTTCTGCCGCCTTCATTCGCTTGTTGCCCTCGAAGCTGAACGGCTTGGTGACCACACCCACCGTCAGAATGCCCATTTCGCGGGCAATTTCAGCCACGACCGGGGCCGCACCGGTACCCGTGCCACCACCCATGCCGGCGGTAATGAAGGCCATGTGAGCGCCTTCCAGCGTCGCGCGAATTTCGTCGCGATGTGCCTGAGCGGCTTCCTGGCCTTTTTCCGGCTTGGCACCGGCACCCAGGCCGGTTTTGCCCAGCGACAACTTGCTCGGTGCTGCATTGCGGCTGAGCGCCTGGGCATCCGTATTGGCGGCAATGAATTCGACACCATTGACGCCTTCAAGAATCATGTGCTCGATGGCATTACCACCCGCGCCACCGACCCCGAAAACCTTGATGATGGTCCCGCTCTCTTCCTTCTCGATGATCTCAAACATGATTACCTCCTCTGAAAAACCGGTCAAAAAACAAAATTAAAAATTCTTGGCAAACCAGGAACGCATGCCGTCAAAAACATCCTTCATACCCTGCTTTTCCTTGATCTTCTGGCCCCGCTTGCGTTGTGCCTGGGCTTCCAGCAACAAGCCGAAGGCGGTCGAGAAACGCGGACTCTGGACAACGTCAGCCAGACTGCCGCTGTATTTCGGATTACCCAGGCGAACCGGCATGTGAAAGATTTCCTCACCAAGTTCAACCATGCCGGGCATGACGCTGGCCCCGCCGGTCAGCACAATGCCGGAGGAAAGTACTTCCTCGAAACCGGCCCGGCGCAACTCGTTCTGGATCAACTCGTAAAGCTCCTCGACGCGTGGCTGAATCACATCGGCCAAGGCGCGGCGGCTCAACTTCCGGCTCGGGCGATCGTCGACCCCGGCCACTTCCAGGCTCTGCGCGGTATCGGCCAATTGCGACAGGGCGCAACCGTAGCGGCACTTGATGTCCTCGGCTTCGCGGGTCGGCGTACGCAGTGCCATCGCGATGTCGTTGGTAATTTGGTCACCGGCGATCGGGATCACCGAGGTGTAGCGAATCGCGCCCTGCGTCCAGACCGCGATATCCGTCGTGCCGCCACCGATGTCGATCAGGCAGACGCCGAGATCCTTTTCATCCTCGGAGAGCACGGCGTAGCTGGAAGCCAGCGGCTGCAGCATCAGGTCATTCACTTCCAGGCCGCAACGGCGGACGCACTTGACGATGTTCTGGGCGGCCGAGACGGCGCCGGTGACGATGTGCGTTTTGACTTCCAGACGCATGCCGCTCATCCCGATCGGCTCGCGAATGCCATCCTGGCCGTCGATGACGAACTCCTGGGTGAGGATGTGCAGGATTTCCTGGTCGGCCGGAATCGGCATCGCCTTGGCAGTTTCGATGACACGCTCGACATCGCTCTGGGTGACTTCTTTGTCCTTGATCGCCACCATGCCGTTCGAGTTGAAACTCTTGATATGGCTGCCGGCGATCCCGGTGTAAACGTCCTTCACCTTGCAGTCGGCCATCAGCTCGACTTCCTGAACGACCCGGCTGATGGTGTGCACCGTATCCTCGATGTTCACCACGACACCTTTTTTCAGGCCGCGCGAATCCTGCGAGCCCATGCCGATCACGTTCAAATGGCCTTCCTGATTGATCTCGGCCACCAGGGCGACGATTTTCGACGTCCCGATGTCCAGACCAACGACCAAATCCTTATTGTCCCTGCTCATATAACTATTTTCCCTTCCCCTCGCCCGCGACTCGCATCGCAAAGCCGTTCGGATACCGCAAATCCACGACAGCCGGCCGCACCGCCAGCTTGGCGACCGTTTCCGGATATACCTCGATAAATCGTTGCAAACGCACACCCACCGGCGCTTTCGGCTGCTCGCGCCCGATGTCTACCAACATGCCGCTGGTCAGCTTCAATTGCCAGGCCAGACGCGGCGACAAGGTCAGCTGCACCGGCCGTTCGCCAATCGTCCGAAAGCTGTCGACGAACTCGCCGTAACGCTTCAAGACCTCGGGTGCCGTGCCCTGCGGACCTTGGAGCAGCGGCAACGAGGCCAGCTCTTCCAGCGTCGGCAGGGCGGCAAAGACTTCGCCATAGCTGTCCACCAACTCGCCACTGCCTTCGCCCCAACGGGCTAACGGACGATGCTCCTCGACCTTCACTTCCAGCCTGGCTGGCCAGATCCGGCGCACTTCGACCTTGCGCACCCAGGGCAGCGTTTCCAGCGTGCCGCGCACAATTTCCAGATTCAGGCTGAAGAAATTTCCTTTCAGCGCCGCTGGCAATACCTGCTCCACTTCCAGTCGCCGGGTGTGGAGCAAAGGTTCGGCAAATACCACCTCGCGCACCGGCAAAGACGGCACACGCACCAGCCAGACCGCAGCGGCAGCCAGCAACGCGGCCGCCGCTGCCAGAGTCAGCAGGTCGGCAAGCGCGTTCAGCAGGTGCGGTTTGTTCCACATTCATCGGCTCAATCGTTGCTCGCCAGTTCGAGCACCCGGCGCACCAGCGCCGGGTATTCCATGCCGGCCACCCGCGCCGCCATCGGCACCAATGAGTGATCGGTCATGCCGGGTGCAGTATTAACTTCGAGGTAATAGTGATTACCGGCCTCGTCCATCAGAAAATCGACCCGCCCCCAGCCCCGGCCACCGAGGATGCGGAAGGCTTCGAGCGCGCCCTTGCGGATTTCCGCCTCCTTGGCTTCCGACAGACCGCAGGGGCAGAGGTAACGCGTGTCGTCGCGGTTGTACTTGGCCTCGTAGTCGTACCAGTCGGTTGCCGGTTCGATCTTGATGATCGGCAGGGCCACCATGTCATCGCCCCGGCCGATGATGCCGACCGTGTATTCGCCGCCCATCACGCCTTTTTCGGCAATGACCAGCGGATCGTATTTGGCAGCTTCGGCGTAGGCCAGATACAGCGTTTCGCGCTCCTTGACCTTGCTGATGCCGATCGAGGAACCTTCGTGCGCCGGCTTGACGAAGATAGGCAGGCCGAGTTCCTCTTCAACCTCGGCAAAATCCGAATCGGCCGTGAGCAGCGCGTAGTCCGGCACGGGCAAACCAGCGGCTTGCCAAAGCAGCTTGGTCCGGAATTTATCCATGCCGAGAGCCGAGGCCATGACACCGGAACCGGTATAGGGAATGTGCATCAACTCCAGCGCCCCCTGGATCGTGCCGTCTTCGCCGTGGCGACCGTGCAGCGCTATGAAGGCGCGGTCGTAGCCCTTGAGGGCGTCGAGCGGTTGCTCGGCCGGATCGAAAGCATGGGCATCGACCCCCTGCCCTTGCAGCGCCGCGAGCACGCGCGAACCGCTCTTGAGGGAAACTTCGCGCTCGGCGGAAGTGCCGCCGAAGAGGACTGCGACTTTACCGAAACCGCTCATTTCAACTCCACCACTTTGCCCGGAACGGCACCGATCGAACCGGCGCCCATGCACAACACCACGTCGCCAGCACGGGCGACATCCATAATCGTTTGCGGCATGGCCGCGATATCTTCAACAAACAGCGGTTCGACTTTGCCAACCACGCGCAAGGCGCGGGCCAGCGAACGACCATCGGCAGCAACAATCGGCGCCTCACCGGCGGCATAGATTTCGGCCAATAAAAGAGCGTCGACCGTGGAAAGCACCTTGATGAAGTCTTCGAAACAGTCGCGGGTCCGCGTGTAGCGGTGCGGCTGAAAGGCGAGCACCAGACGACGACCGGGAAAGGCGCCGCGCGCAGCGGCCAGCGTCGCCGTCATTTCAACCGGGTGATGGCCGTAGTCGTCGACCAGCGTGAAGCTGCCGCCAGATGGCAAGGCCACTTCGCCGTAACGCTGGAAGCGGCGATCAACCCCCTTGAACTCGGCCAGCGCCTTGATGATGGCCGTGTCGGAAACCTGTACTTCGGTGGCAACGGCAATGGCCGCCAGCGCATTGAGTACGTTGTGCAGCCCCGGCAGGTTGAGCGTGATCGGCAAGCGCGACACCGAGCCATTTATGCGGACACAATCAAAACGCATCTGGCCAGCGGCGGCGACGATATTTTCGGCGTAGAAATTGCAACCCGGCGTCAGGCCGTAAGTGACGATCTGCTTCGGGACGCGCGGCATGATGTCGCGGACATTCGGATCGTCGGCACAAAGCACGGCAACACCATAGAACGGCAGGCGGCTGAGGAAATCGACAAAAGCGCCTTTCAGCCGTTCGAAGTCATGGCCATAGGTTTCCATATGGTCGGCGTCGATATTGGTAACAACTGAAATGACCGGCGACAGGAAAAGGAAAGAAGCATCGGATTCGTCCGCTTCGGCGACCAGAAAATCGCCGCTGCCAAGACGGGCATTGGCCCCGGCGGCATTCAGACGGCCACCGATGACGAATGTCGGATCAACGCCGCCTTCGGCCAGGATACTGGTTACCAGACTGGTCGTCGTCGTCTTGCCGTGCGTGCCGGCGATGGCGATGCCGTGCTTCAGGCGCATCAGCTCAGCCAGCATCTGGGCGCGGGGCACGACCGGGATATGACGCTCACGGGCGGCGACGACTTCCGGGTTGTCACCCTTGACCGCTGTCGAAACCACCACGGCATCGGCCCCGGCGATATTTTCAGCGGCATGGCCGAACATCACCTTGACCCCTTCGCCTTCAAGACGGCGGGTCGTTGCGCTCGCCGCCAGATCGGAGCCGGTCACCGTGTAATCGAGGTGCGCCAGCACTTCGGCAATGCCGCTCATACCGGAACCGCCGACCCCGACAAAGTGGATATGTTTGACTTTATGTTTCATTTGGCGATCTCCGCGCAGATATTCGCCACTTCTTCGGTGGCATCAGGCTTGGCCAGACTGCGGGCCTTTTCGGCCATTTCCAGCAGTTGACCGCGGCTGTAGTTCCGGATCAGCGCAATGGCTTCCGGGGTCAGGTCGGTTTGCGGCAGCAGGAAGGCACCGCCGACATTGACCATAAATTTGGCATTGCCGGTCTGATGGTCATCCACCGCATGCGGGAAAGGCACCAGAATGCTCGCCACACCGGCCGCCGCCAGTTCGGCTACGGTCAACGCGCCGGAACGGCAAATTACCAGATCGGCCCATTCGTAGGCGCCGGCCATGTCTTCGATGAAGGAGACGCAATGGGCCTGGACGCCCACCGCGGCGTAATTGGCCTTCAGTGCCTCGATATGTTTTTCGCCGGCCTGATGGACAATCTGCGGCTGCTCGTCTTCCGCCAGCAAGGCCATCCCCTTGGGAACCATTTCGTTCAGCACCTGGGCACCGAGGCTGCCGCCAATGACCAACAAGCGCAGGGCGCCGGTGCGTTCGGCGAAACGCTCGGCCGGCGGGGCAATTTTCGCGATCTCCGGGCGCACCGGATTACCGACCCAGACGCCTTTTTTCAGAACTTCCGGGAAGCCGGTAGCAATCTGATCGGCAACGCCAGCCAACACGCGATTGGCCAGCCCGGCCACCGAATTCTGTTCATGTACGACCAGCGGCTTGCCGAGCAGCGAAGCCATCATGCCGCCGGGAAAAGTGATGTAGCCGCCCATGCCGAGCACGACATTCGGCTGCAGCTGACGAATCGCCGTTTGCGCCTGCCAGAAACCCTTGAGCAGATTGAGCGGCAGCAACAGCTTGCGGAGCAGTCCCTTGCCGCGCAAGGCGGCAAACTTGAGCCAGACCATTTCAAAGCCGTGCTGCGGCACCAGACGGGCTTCCATGCCATCCGGATTGCCCAGCCAGACAACGCGCCAGCCGCGCTCGCGCATTTTTTCGGCCACGGCCAATGCCGGGAAAATGTGACCACCGGTACCACCGGCCATGATCAGCAGAGTCCGGCTCATAGTTTTCCGCCTCGCATGAGTTGACGGTTCTCCCAATCAACCCGCAACAGGATGGCCAGCGCCACGCAGTTGGCAAGAATGCCCGACCCGCCGAAACTCATCAGCGGCAAGGTCAAGCCCTTGGTTGGCAACAAACCCATATTGACGCCCATATTGATAAACGATTGAACACCGATCCAGATGCCCATCCCCATGGCAACCAATGCTGGATAAAGACGGTCGAGCTGGACACATTGGCGCCCGATGGCGAAGGCGCGCTGGACGATCAGGGCGAACAGCGCGATTACCGCCAATACGCCGAAAAAGCCTAACTCCTCGGCAATGACGGCGAGCAGGAAGTCGGTATGCGCCTCCGGCAGATAAAACAGTTTTTCGACGCTGCCACCCAGACCAACACCAAACAATTCGCCGCGACCAAAGGCAATCAGTGAGTGCGACAACTGGTAGCCGCGGCCGTAGGCATCAGCCCACGGGTCCATGAAGCCGAAGACGCGGTCACGCCGATAGGGCGAGACGATGATCATGACGGCGAAAGCCATCAGCAAGCCGACAATCAGCAAGGCAAACAACCGGGCCTTCAAGCCGCCGAGGAAGAGAATGCCCATGGCGATGGAAATGATGACGACGAACGCGCCGAAATCCGGCTCCTTGAGCAGGAGCATGCCGACGATGGCCATCGCGCCGAACATCGGCAGAAACGCCTGCTTCAGATCGTGCATGACGTTGATCTTGCGCACGGTGTAGTCAGCGGCGTAGAGCACGGCAAACATTTTCATCAGTTCGGACGGCTGCAGGTTGGCAAAGCCGAGCGGCAGCCAGCGGCGAGCACCGTTGACGTCTTTGCCGATACCCGGAATCAGCACAATCGCCAGCAGGACGACACCGAACATGAACAGGTAAGGGGCGTATCTTTGCCACAGTGAGAGCGGAATCTGGAAGGTCACGGCGGCAGCAACCAGGCCGATGCACAGAAAGACGCCGTGCCGTACCAGGTAGTAGGCCGGCTGGTGATTGGTGAAACGCCCGCCTTCGGCAATCGCGATCGAGGCGGAATAAACCATGACCAGGCCGGTGAAGAGCAGGATCAGTACGCTCCACAGCAGCGCGTAGTCGATCTCGGCCAACTGACGGCGCGGGGCGTCGAGGGCACCGAGCATCATGATTGCAGCCCCTTGACCGCATCGACAAAGGCCTCGGCGCGATGGGCGTAGTTGCGGTACATGTCGAGGCTGGCACAGGCCGGCGAGAGCAGCACGCAATCACCGGGTTTTGCCTGCGCGGCCAGCCAGCGGACGGCGCCGGCCATTTCGGCGCAATGCTGCATCGGCACCTCACAACCGGTGATCGCGGCTTCAACGGCAGCGGCATCGCGGCCGATCAGCGCAACGGCGCGCCCGTGTTTGGCCAGCGCGGCCTTCAGCGGCGAAAAGTCCTGCCCCTTGCCATCGCCGCCAAGAACGATGGCGACCTTGCGGCCCATACCTTCGATGGCGGCCAGCGTGGCGCCGACATTGGTGCCTTTGGAGTCATCGACGTAAATCACGTCGGCGATTTCGGCAACCGTTTCAACCCGATGCGGCAGGCCGGCAAAGGATTTCAGCGGCTCGACCAAACGCGCCGGCACGACGCCAAGCGCTTCGCACAGCGCCAGTGCCGCCATGGCATTGGCGGCATTGTGCAATCCAGCCAGTTTTAAGGCGTTGACCGCAACAATCGGCGCTTTACCCTTGCAAATGGCGCCATCGACCAAACCAAAATCCAGCCCGCGCGGCGGGGCATCCAGACCGAAGGTAATCATCTTGCGACCGCAACGGCCGTTGGCCATCGACCAGTCGTCATCGCGGTTCAGCACCATGACACCCTTGCCCTGAAAGACGCGCGACTTGGCGGCGGCGTAGTTGGCCAGACTGCCATCGTAACGATCGAGATGGTCTTCCGAAACATTCAACACAGTGGCGGCAGCGGCATTCAGATGATGCGTCGTTTCAAGCTGGAAGCTGGACAGTTCGAGTACCCAAACCTGCGGCAACTGACCGGCATCCTGCGCATCCATCAGCGCATCGAGGGCGGATGGCGAAATGTTGCCGCAGGCAATGGCGGACACACCGGCGCCATTCAACAGATGAGCGGCCAGCGCCGTCGTTGTCGTCTTGCCGTTGCTGCCGGTAATGGCGATGATTTTCGCGCCCGGCACCTGTTCGCGCACGCCGGCAGCGAAAAATTCGATTTCCGACACTACAGGCACGTTGACCGCAGCAATCTGCGGCGTCGCCTTGGGCACACCCGGCGATAGGGCAACGAGGTCAATACCGGCAAAAGTCGCGGCAGCGAACGGCCCGGCAATCACTTCGGCATCCGGCGCAACGCGGCCCAAGGCATCCAGATTCGGCGGGGTCTCGCGCGAGTCGGCAACCCGCACATGCGCGCCCTGACGCTGCAGCCATTTGGCCATCGCCAGTCCGGACTCG
>Ga0209476_10003055_pt1 | contig 11140 bp, 8 predicted proteins | sample KloWWTrecipitate_FD_187179 | JGI IMG/M metagenome (GOLD analysis project Ga0209476, IMG submission 187179) | Active sludge microbial communities from Klosterneuburg, Austria, studying microevolution and ecology of nitrifiers - Klosterneuburg... | ecosystem: Engineered > WWTP > Aerobic digester >...
CTGGCAAAACTACTGGGGAAAAACCACGTCATTCTGATGAAGAACCATGGCGCACTGGTGGTGGGCGACACCGTGGCGCAAGCCTACCGCCGGCTGTATCGCCTGGAAAGGGTCTGCCGCATGCAACTGATCGCCATGGCGGCGGCCAGCGGCAGCGGCGGCAAGCTGGCAGTTCTGAGCAGTGATGTCGTCGCCCGGGTGCAGGCAATCAATCCGCAGGACAGCCATACCCGCGACGACCGCGAGCGCCTGTTTTTTGAGGCGATGATGCGGGTGCTGGACCGCGAATTGCCGGGCTACCGCGATTGAGCGTGGCCCGGTCGATCAGCGGTCGCGATGCCCGCGGTACCAACCTCGATCGGTCATCGGGCGGTTGACCGCTTGTACACGCTCCGATCTTCCTTCGGCTGTAATCCGAACAAGGTCCGATAGCTGCGCGAGAAGCGAGACGGCGAATGACCGGCGCGGACGAACGGCACGACCGACAGTTGGGGCGGCTTCCATTTCCCCAGGTCCGCTGACCAAAGTTGGTGCTTTGCATCGCGCCGAAACTGTGCTTCGCGCAGGCGCGCCATGGACAAGGGCTGCCGTCGTTGCTCAGGCACAATCGAACGCCGCCGGGCAAGGTCGCCCGATGAAGGAGAGACACATGCCTAAAGTCGATATCTGGTCGCGGCTCACGCCGCAAAGCCAGGCTGCCGTGGAAAAAAGCCGCGAACAATACGCCGCGTTCAAGACCCAGTCGACCGACGCACTGGGCGTAATGCGTGAGGGCTACAACCACGAGCGGCAGTACTGGAATTCTTTTCACATCGACCTGCCCGCGGTGCAGGACATCATGCTGGACGCACCGGGCGGACCCATCGCCATGCGCCTGTACAAACCGGGCACCGAAGGACCGATGCCCGTACTGCTGTATGCGCACGGCGGTGGCTACATCCTGGGGAACCTCGATACGCACGACCGCATCTGCCGGCTGATAGCCCTCAAGAGTGGCTGGGCGGTGCTGGCGGTCGACTACACGTTGGCGCCCGAGAAGCAGTTTCCGGTGCAGTCCGACCAGATGCTGGCGGCGCTGCGCCACGTCGCAAGCAACGGCGCCAGCATGGGCCTGGACACGCGTCGCATTGCCTTGGGTGGTGACTCGGCTGGCGCGCACCTGAGCCTGTGCCTGGCGCTGGACGCGCGAGCCGCCGGTGCGCCCACAGTCTGTGCCCAGCTGCTGTACTACGGCGGCTTTGGCCTGAAGGACTCGGCATCCAAACGGCTGTATGGCTGGGCCGACCTCGACGGGCTGGACGAAAAGGACGCCACCATGTACCGCGACCATTACATGCCCAGACCCGAGGATCGCGACCATCCGCGCGCCAACCTGCTCAAGTCCGACATGGCGGGGCTGCCGCCCACCTTCATCGGTGCCGTGGCGTACGACCCGCTGCGCGACGATTCGCTGGTGCTGGCGGAGTTTCTGAAAGAGCGCAAGGTGCCACACCGTCTCGTGGTCTACGAAGGTGTGCTGCACAGCTTCCTGCACTATTCGGCGCTGGAGCCCCTGGCGATGCAGGCCATAGACGACGGCGCGAAGTTCCTGCGCGACCTGCCAGCTGGCTGAGCGGCAGCGAGTTCGACGGGGCATGGCGCGAGTCGCTCGCCATCATGAACCCGTCGCCGTAGGTCAAGTCCGGGCTGAAGGCACATGCTAAATTTGTTTTGGCAGCTCCGCTTCGCCAAACTCAACCCTAGGATTTGCAGTCATGATCAAAGATCTCCCTGATCTCACCCGTCGCAACTTGCTGGTGGCCGGTGCCGCTGCGCTTGGCGCCGGATTGGCGCCACAAAGCGCGCTGGCGCAAGGCGCACCCAAGCGCGGCGGCAAATTTCGTCTGGGCCTGACGGGTGCCAACACCGGCGACTCGCACGACCCCGCCACCTGGGGCACGTCGGCTTTGAACAATTTCGGACTGTGGGGAGCGGTCTACAACAACCTGCTCGAAATCGGACCCGACGGCAAAGTGACACCCGAACTCGCCGAGAGCTTCGAATCTTCACCCGATGCCAAGATCTGGACCTTCAAACTGCGCCGCGGCGTCACATTCCACAACGGCAAGACACTCGATGCCGACGATGTGGTGGCTTCCATCAACCACCATCGCGGCGCGCAGACCAAGTCGGCCGCCAAGGCCATCTTGTCCGTCGTCGCCGACGTGAAGGCCGACGGCAAGGAACGCGTTGTATTCACGTTGAGCAGTGGCAGCGCCGATTTCCCGGCTTCGGTCACCGACTACCATTTGCCTATCGGCCCGTTGAAAGATGGCAAGATCGACTGGGAAGCGGCTTCGGGCACTGGTGGTTACACGCTCGTGTCGCACCAACGCGGTGTCAAGATGGTGCTCAAACGCAACCCAAATTATTGGAAGCCGGGTCGCGCCTGGTTCGACGAGGTCGAAATCATCAACATTCCCGACGTGGCCGCGCGCATGAACGCGCTGGTCTCGGGACAGGTGGATGCGATCATCAACCCTGACATCAAGACGCTGGCGCTGCTCCAGCGCGACACCAGCGTGGTGGTCGAGGAACTGCCCGGCACCACGCACTACACCATGCCGATGTTCACCGACGTGGCCCCCTTCAACAACAAGGATGTTCGCCTCGCTCTCAAGTACGCGATCGATCGCAAGGCGCTGGTGCAGACGATTCTTCGCGGCCATGGTCGCGAAGGCAACGACAGCCCGATTACCCCTGCCAATGTCTACTTCAACGAGAAGCTATTGCCGCGGGCCTACGACCCGGAGAAAGCCAAGTTCCATCTGAAGCAGGCTGGCATGTCTTCGCTCAAGGTTGACCTCTCGGCCAGTGACGCAGCCTTCGGTGGCGCCCTGGATACCGCGGTACTGTTCAAGGAGCACGCATCCAAGGCCGGCATCGACGTCAACGTGATCCGCGAGCCCAACGACGGCTACTGGACCAACGTGTGGACCAAGAAGCCCTTTGTGATGTGTTTCTGGGCCGGTCGCCCGACCGAGGACTGGATGTTCTCGCAGGTATACGCGAAAGGCACACCCTACAACGATACGCACTGGGACAACGACCGCTTCAACGCCCTGCTGTTGCAGGCCCGCGCCGAACTCAACACCGGCAAACGCGCGGAGATATACGGTGAAATGCAGACGATCCTGAGCAACGACGGCGGCGTCATCATCCCGATGTTCGCCAACAACATCCACGCCCGCTCCACCAAGATCGCTCACGCGGCCAAGATGGGCGCGAACTTGGGCATGGACGGTTGGAAACCGGTGGAGCGATGGTGGTTTGCCTGAGCGCGGCTTAGCGGCCCGCTCACAACAAAAGGCAGGCCCGCTCCCATTTCGCTGGCACCCCTTGGGTGCCCTGGCGCGCAACATCGGCACTGGGTGGCGGCCGCCGCAAGCACCACGAACCGGCGCGCACGCTTGGGGCACAGCCAGCAGCCAATGCCCAGGATCAATCTGCCATCAGTGCGGTCTTGCTGCGCTGGTCCAACAGCTTGTCGAGCCAGTCCGGGTCCATCTCGGGCAGACTCGACAGCAGCAGTTCCGTGTACGGTTCGTGCGGTGGTGCAAAAACACGCTCGCGTGACCCGGCCTGCACCACGCGGCCGTCCTTCATCACCACCACATCGTCGGCGATGGCACGCACCGTGGCGAGGTCGTGCGTGATGAACAGGTAGGCAAGGCCTCGTTCGCGTTGCAGGCGGTCCAGCAGCTTGAGCATCTCCTCTGCGACCAATTGGTCCAGCGCCGAGGTGACCTCGTCGCACAGAAGCAGCGAGGGTTCGGCCGCCAACGCCCGCGCAATACATACGCGCTGCTTCTGCCCGCCCGAGAGTTCAGATGGCAACCGGTCGGCGTAAAGGGCGGGGTCGAGTTCGATCTCGGCCAGCAAGTCGTGCACGCGTTGTTCGCGCGCCGCGCCCTTCAGCCCCAGGTAGAAAGTCAACGGGCGGCCGATGATGTCGCGCACGCGCTGGCGGGGGTTGAGCGCAGTATCCGGCATTTGCACCACCATCTGGATACGGCGCAATTCGTCGGGGCTGCGCTGGCGGTAGTCAGGTGCCAGCGCAACGCCTTCAAAGACTACGCTGCCGGCGCGTGGCGGCAGCAGGCCGGCGATCACGCGAGCCAGCGTGGACTTACCGGAACCGGACTCGCCCACGATGGCGGTTGTGCGGCCTTTGTGCAGGTCCAGCGACACTCCGTGCAGTATCGGCACCTTGCCATAGGAGGCCGCGACGGCGCGCACGGACAGCAAGGCCTGGGCGCCGGGTGCAGGCTGGGCCTTGGGCGTGGCGCGAAAGCTCCGTACCGCCCACAATGAGCGCGTGTAGTCCTTTTGAGGCGCTCGCATCATGTCGCGCGTATCGGCCTCTTCGACCAGTTGTCCGTGGCGCAACACCATGATGCGATCGGCCATCTGGGCCACCAGGGCGAGGTCGTGGCTGATGTAGATGGCGGCAGTGCCGGTTTCGCGCACCGCATCGCGGATGGCGGTCAATACGCCGATCTGTGTCGTCACATCCAGCGCCGTCGTGGGTTCGTCGAAGATGATCAGGTCCGGCCTGGCCACCAGGGCCATGGCCGTCATCGCACGTTGTAGCTGTCCGCCCGAAACCTGGTGCGGGTAGCGAAAGCCGATCTCGTCGGGATTGGGCAGGCGCAGCCGGTGGTACAGATCAATAGCGCGTTCGACGGCCTCCTTGCGACTGGCACCACCCTCCTGCACCGTGGTCTCCACCGCCTGGTCGATCAACCGCAGTGCCGGGTTGAACGACGCCGCTGCCGATTGCGCCACATAGGCGATGCGGGTGCGACGAAGATGCCGGCGTGTGTTTTCGTCGGCCTGCGCCAGATCGGTGCCGTCGAATACGATGGAGCCGGCGGCGATGCGACAACCATCACGCGTGAAGCCCATGGCCGCAAGACCCAGCGTGGATTTGCCAGCACCGGATTCACCGATCAGGCCCAGCACCTTGCCGCGCTCCAGCGTCAGATCCATCGTCTGAATGATTTGCGATACACCTTGATCGGAACGGCCCTCCACGACCAAGCCACGGATGACGAGTAGCGGCGCGGAGCTGGTAGCCTGCTGCATGTGGTTTCAGTCCTTCAGCCCGCTGGAGCGGTGCAGCATCCAATCGACAATGAAATTGACAGCCACTGTCATCAGCGCCGTGGCGCCCGCAGGCAGCAGCGGTGTGATGTCGCCATAGGTGATCAGCACCGCGTTTTCGCGCACCATCGAGCCCCAGTCGGCGGTCGGTGGCTGTATGCCCAGGCCCAGGAAACTCAGCGAGGCGATGAACAGGAAAACAAAGCAAAAACGAAGACCGAATTCGGCGATTAGCGGCGCCGTGGCATTTGGCAGTATCTCGCGCGCTATCACCCACCACAGGCCTTCGCCGCGTAACTTGGCCGCCTCAACAAAGTCCTGCACACCGATCCCGAGCGCCAGCGCACGCGCCAGCCGGAACACGCGGGTGGATTCGACGCCCGCGATGATGCAGATCATGCTGAACATCGAGGTGCCAAAGATGGCCAGCAGCAACAACGTGAATATCAGCGAAGGCACGGCCATCAGCACGTCCACCATCCGTCCCAACACCTGGTCCATCCAGCCGCGCATGGTACCGGCCACCATGCCCAGGCTGCCGCCGACCAGAAATGCCAATACGGTTGTGACCAGGGCGATACCGATGGTGTTGCGGGCTCCGTAGATCAACCGCGTGGCCATGTCGCGGCCCAGATTGTCGGTGCCCAGCGGATTTTGGGCGCTCCAGGGCGCGAACTCGCCGCCCACAACTTGTGTCTCGCCGTATGGCGCGATCAGCGGCGCGAACAAGGCCAGCACACAGAAGATGGCTACGACGACCAATCCGAACCATGCGGTTGGCGGGACCTGCTTCATGGCTTTGGTTGATAACCGCATAGGTGTCTGGGAACTTTCAGCGTCAGCGCGGGTGGAGCTGACGCGGATCGCAGGCGATGGTCAACACGTCCGCCACGAGGTTGAGCGTGATGTAGGTGGCAGCAAAAATCATGCAGGTGGCCTGCACCACCGGCACGTCGCGCTTGCTTACCGAATCCACCATCAGCTGGCCCAGGCCGGGGTAGATGAACACGACCTCGACCACGACGACGCCCACGATCAAGTAAGCCAGGTTGAGCACCACGACGTTGACGATAGGCGCCAACGCATTAGGCAATGCATGCTGCACGACTACGCGCCACGGCAGCACGCCCTTGATGCGAGCCATCTCTATATAAGGGCTGGCCAGCAGGTTGACGATGGCCGCCCGTGTCAGTCGCATGACATGCGCTGACACCGCCAGCGTGAGCGTCAGTATCGGCAGTATCGACTTTTCCAGGCGCTCGGGAAACGGCGTATCGGGGCCTACCGTGGCCAAGCTGGGCAACCAGCCGGTCTTGACGGTCAGAAAGAAAATCAGGATATAGGCGACGAAAAATTCGGGCAGCGAAATCGCGGTCAGCGCGACGACGTTGATGCTGCGGTCCAGCACACGGTCGCGGTAAAGCGCCGCGAGGATACCCAGCCCCAGCGAAAACGGTATGCACACGACGGCAGCCATCGTGGCCAGCAACAAGGTATTGACGAGTCGCCCGCCAACCAGTTCCGAGATCGGCCGGCCATTGGCCAGCGACTTGCCGAAGTTGCCGTGCAACACGCCACCCAACCATTGGGCGTAACGCTCGGTGGCGGGTCGATCCAGCCCCAGGTCGGCACGCAGGTTGGCCACGGTTTCTGGGGTGCGCGCCTGACCCAGCAGTTCTTCGGCCAGATCGCCGGGCATCAGGTAGACCGCGAAAAACACGACCGCCGAAACCACGAAAAGCGTGACCATGCCCAGCCCGATGCGCTTGATGATCATCGCGGCGATGGGTGGCATGGATATGGGCGTTCGGGTGGGATCGGGTTATGCACACGCAATATACCGCGCACCTATTGCCGTTGTGCGAACGAGAGCGACGGGTTCATGACCGGGAGCGACCCGCGCCTCGCCGATCATCTGTCGAGAAGCTTGGACAGGGGCGCACCGTCACCGCGTTCCACGCTGCCGCCGCGGCGTTTTTCGATCTTCCTTCGGACTGCAACCAAACAATACCCGGTAACTGCGCGAAAAATGCGACGGTGACTGAAAACCGCAGGCGATGCCGATCGCGGTGATTCCCATGTCCGACTGCTGCAACAAGCTGCGCGCGCGCTCCAGGCGCAACCCGGTGTAGAAGTGGTTGGGCGTATCCGACAGATGGGTCGCAAACAGGCGCTCGAGCTGGCGCCGGGTGACATCGATCATGCGGGCCAGGTCGTCGGACTCCAGCGGGTCTTCGATATGTTCCTGCATCAGCCGGATGACCTGGATCACCTTGCGGTTGTGCACCTGGTAACGCGTGGCAATTTCCAGCCGCTGGTGGTCGGACGGACTGCGGATGCGGCCCAGCACAAACTGCTCTGACACCTTGGCCGCCAGCGCATGGCCGTGGCGCGCGGCAATCCGTGCCAGCATCAGGTCGATGGCAGCGGTGCCGCCGGCGCAGGTGATGCAGTGCGCCCCGATCTCGAACAGTTCCTGCGTCACGGCGATGGCCGGGTAACGCTCGCAGAACGCGGCCTGCGCCTCCCAGTGCAAGGTGACCGGTCCGGACCCCGCAACGCCCGCCTCGGCCAGCACGAAAACACCGGTATCGACTGCGCCAACAGTGCCGCCCGCGCGCAGCACGGCGCGCAACCAGTGGCCAATCGACGCATTAAAAGTGGCCAGCGGTTCGAAGCCCGCGACGACGATGACCAGCCCTGCATCCGCGGCATCCCCCAGCGGCGCATCGGCGTTGAGCGACATGCCGTTGCTCGCAATCACCGGCCCACCGTCGGGGGTGACCACTTGCCAGCGATAGCTGTTCGGCCGAAAGCGATTGGCCACCCGCAGTGGCTCGATGGCCGAGACGAAACCCATCATCGAGAACGCTGGCAGCAACAGGAAGTGGATGGGTTCGCAGTCGGCCGGCGCCGCATTGCCGGCAACGGGTTGGATGGAGGGCATGGGTCGTTTGAACGGACGGTGGAGCAGGTCAGGCATGCGCAGGCGAGCCCGGGTTACCCGTCAGGGAATCCATTGGGCGCCACTGCACGCGTCAGTGCGCGTAGTCCGGCTCCTGCTGGTCCAGAATGTCCTTGAGTGCCTGGAAGTGCAACTCCGAAAATCGTGTCGGGTAGTTGTTCCACTGGGCGCCCGCCAGCGCCGCCACTGGCTCCGGGATCAGCGCCAGTGGCCGGCCGGTGGACAAGGCCAGCACCTGCAACTGCGCCGCCTTCTCCAGGTAATACAACTCGTCAAAGGCCTGGGCCACCGACGGTGCAACGACGATCACGCCGTGGTTGCCCATGAACAACACGCTCTTGCCGTCGTCCAGCAGACCGGCCACGCGAGCGCCTTCGGACGATTCCAGCGCCATGCCGCTGTAGTTGCGGTCATAAGCGATGCGGCCGTGAAAGCGGCAGGCGTTCTGGTCGAGCATCAGGAATTCGAAATCCTGCAGGCAACACAACGCCGTCGCATGCGGCATGTGGGTGTGCAGGATGCAGCGCGCCTGCGGCAGGCGCTGGTGCAGTTCGGCATGCAGGTACCAGGCGGTCGGATCGGCTGCGTTGGCGCCACTGGCCTCCTGCGACTGGCCGGCATCGAGCAGCAGCAGGTCGCTGGCGCGGATCCGCGAAAAATGGACACCCACCGGGTTGAGCAGAAATCGCTTGCCGTCGTCCGACACTGCGGCACTGAAATGGTTGGCGATCGACTCATGCAAGCCCAGCCGGGCGGCCCAGCGGAACGCAGCCGCTAGGTCGATGCGGGTCAGGATTTCAGGGGAAATGGACTCTGACATGGAGCACGACCTTTGAAGGACCGCCGCGGCAGGGTTATCGCAGCGCTGCCTATACTGTATCGCCACCCACCTTCGCACCATGCCACAGGACTTATTCGACACCATCATCGTGGGCGCCGGAACGGCCGGTTGCCTGCTGGCCAATCGCCTGAGCCGCGACCCGTCGCGGCGCGTATTACTCGTCGAGGCCGGCCAGGCGGACAACTACCCGTGGATCCACATTCCGGTCGGTTACCTGTATTGCATCGGCAACCCCCGCACCGACTGGCTGTACCAGACCGAAGCCGAAGCCGGCCTGAACGGTCGTGCGCTGCGGTATCCGCGCGGCAAGACGCTGGGCGGATGTTCGTCGATCAACGGCATGATCTACATGCGTGGCCAGGCGCGTGACTACGATGGCTGGGCCGCCGCCACCGGTGACGACAGCTGGAGCTGGGCCAACAGCCTGGCCGATTTCAAGGCCCACGAAGACCATTTCCGGCTCGATGGCGGCGCCGAACCGGCAGGCACCGGTCCGCGTTTCTCCGACCTGCATGGCCATGGCGGCGAATGGCGGGTCGACAAGCAGCGCCTGCGCTGGGATGTGCTCGAAGCGTTTGCCCGGGCCGCCACCGAGGCGGGTGTGCCGGCCACTGACGATTTCAATACCGGCGACAACCACGGCGTCGGTTTCTTCGAAGTCAACCAGAAGTCCGGCTGGCGCTGGAACGCGTCCAAGGCCTTTCTGCGCCCGGTCCGCCACCGGCCCAACCTGACGATCTGGACCGAGGCGCCGACGGACCGGCTGCTGTTCGATACCGGGCCGTCGGGGCAACCGCGTTGCACCGGCCTGGAGCTTCGCCGGGGTGGGCAGACGGTCACGGTCAAGGCGTCGCGCGAGGTGATCCTGAGCGCGGGTGCGATCGGCTCGTGCCAGCTGCTGCAGCTCTCGGGCATCGGGCCAGCCGACTTGTTGCAACAGCATGGCATTGCCGTGGTCAAGGATGCGCCCGGAGTGGGCGCCAACCTTCAGGACCATTTGCAGATTCGGGCAGTGTTCAAGGTGCAGGGCGTAAAGACCCTCAACACGCTGGCCAACAGCCTGCTGGGCAAGGCCGCGATCGGGCTCGAATACCTGCTGCGGCGCAGCGGCCCGATGAGCATGGCACCCAGCCAGCTGGGAGCCTTCACCCGCTCCGACCCCGACCAGCCCTACCCGAATCTGGAATACCACGTGCAGCCGCTGAGCCTGGACGCCTTCGGCGATCCGCTGCATTCCTTCCCGGCGTTCACCGCCAGTGTCTGCAACCTGAATCCGACCAGCCGCGGCTCGGTGCGTATCCGCTCGGCATCGGCGACGGATGCACCGGCCATCGCCCCGTGTTACCTCAGCACCGACGAAGACCGCCTGATCGCCGCCTCCAGTCTGCGTCAGGTGCGCGATATCGCCTCAAAGCCCGCGCTGGCGAAATACCAGCCAGCGGAATGGAAACCAGGCGTGCAGTTTCAGAGCGACGAGGAGCTGGCACGCCTTGCCGGCGACATCGCCACCACGATCTTTCACCCGGTCGGCACGGTGCGCATGGGCCGCGACCAGGATCCGATGGCCGTGCTCGATGCACGCCTGCGGGTGCGTGGCGTGGAGGGCCTGCGGGTGGTGGACGCCAGTGTCATGCCCTCCATCACCAGCGGCAACACCAACGCACCCACGCTGATGATTGCCGAAAAGGCCGCGCGCTGGATCAGCGCCGCGGGGACAGCATGAGCCGCCGGGCCGCTCCCAAGGCGAATTCCGCAATGCGAAGCATGGAGGATGCCTGATGAGCGCCGCCGGGCCGCTCCCAAGGGCGAATTGCGCAATGCGCAGCATGGATGCATGGTGAGCGACGCTCCCGTGCCCATCTCCACGGCGGCATTCACCGCGGAGATGGCGCGCCAGCGCCTGTTCGGGCCCTCACGCGGCTGGTCGCTGGAACCGGTGGGAACCTGGCTGCTGGTCGAGGGCCGTTTCATTGCCGACCCGATGACACTGGCCGAGCAGATGATGCAGCGGCTCGACGCGGTCGGTGCACGCATCGACCGTCTGCGTATCACCAGCGGCACCCTGCATCCCCAGCTGGCCGCTGTGGGACTGAGCTGGACCCGGGCCGAAGGCGCGCGTTTCTGGTCGGGCGCGCATGGCGTACAGGAAAGCGACGCCTATATCGGCAGCCCGATCCAGCATGTGCACC
>Ga0209476_10003056_pt1 | contig 11139 bp, 11 predicted proteins | sample KloWWTrecipitate_FD_187179 | JGI IMG/M metagenome (GOLD analysis project Ga0209476, IMG submission 187179) | Active sludge microbial communities from Klosterneuburg, Austria, studying microevolution and ecology of nitrifiers - Klosterneuburg... | ecosystem: Engineered > WWTP > Aerobic digester...
TGCGTGGATGGGCGGTTCCCACCGCCACCGATATCGCCTTTGCGCTGGGCGTGCTGGCCTTGCTGGGCGCGCGGGTGCCGCTGGGGATGAAACTGCTGCTCTCCACCATCGCGGTGACCGATGATTTGATCGCGATCCTGATCATCGCCGTGTTCTATTCGCATGGGTTGCAGTGGCCGATGTTGGCCGGTGCGGCGCTGGTGACGCTGGCGATGTGGTTGCTCAATCAGCGCAAGGTGACCCGGCTTGCGCCGTATCTGGTGTCGGGCGCGTTGCTGTGGTTGTTGGTGCTGAAGTCGGGCGTGCATGCCACCTTGGCGGGTGTCGTCACCGGCTTGCTGATTCCGCATGTGGACACGACCAATGCCATCGACGATGCGGTTGAACATTCGCCGCTGGAAACCCTGGAGCACGCGCTGCACCCGTGGGTGGCCTTCGTCATCCTGCCGCTGTTTGCCTTCGTCAATGCGGGTTTGGCATTGGGCGCATTCACTGCGGAAGAGTTGCACGCGCCGTTGCCGCTGGGCATTGCACTGGGGCTGGTGCTGGGCAAGCCGCTGGGTATTGTGGGTGCGGCCTTGCTGCTGCGCGCCCTGAAGATTGCCCGCTTCCCCGCGGGCATGGATCTGCGCGCGATGCTGGGGCTGGGCCTGCTGTGCGGGATCGGCTTCACCATGAGTCTGTTTATTGCCGGCCTGGCGTTTGCTGGCCAACCCCAGTACTACAACGAAAGCGTGCTGGGGGTGCTGGGCGCATCGGTGCTGGCGGCGCTGCTGGGCAGTGCGTGGCTGTGGCTGGTGTTGCCACGGCCGGCGTCACGCTGATGCACGCGTTGCTGTTTGGCGGCAGTGGGGCGATCGGCACGGCATTGCTGCCACGTTTGCTTGCGGCCGGATATGCGGTGGATGCACTGTCGCGGCAAGCGCACATGGATGCGCCCGGCTTGCGTTGGCGGCGCGGTGATTTTGCGCAATTGCCAGCACTGCCAGCCGGCGCGGATGTGTTGCTCAGCTGCGGCCCGCTGGATCTGTTTGCCGACTGGTTTGCACACAGCACACTGCATTGCGGGCGGGTGGTTGCGATCGGATCCACCAGCGTGCACGTCAAGCAAACCTCGGTCGATGCTGCTGAGCGCGACGTCGCCCGCCGCCTGCGTGATGCGGAGGCGTTGTTGTTTGCCACCGGCAATGCGCGGGGGGTGTCGGTGACCGTCCTGCGGCCGACCCTGGTGTATGGCAGCGGCCGCGATGCCAACTTGAGCAAACTGGCGCAACTGGCGCTGCGGCATGGCCGTCTGCTGCTGCCGCGCACCGCTTGCGGGTTGCGTCAGCCGGTGCATGTGGACGACGTGGCGCTTGCAGCGCTGGCGGCGGCAAGTGCAACAGCAACCGGCGCGGCGGCCTATGACGTGCCCGGCGGCGAAACCTTGCCGTATCGCGACATGGTGCAGCGCGTGTTGGCTTGCTTGTCGCCACCCCCCCGCTTGCACCTGCTGCCGGGGCCGCTGTTTGGCCTGGCATTGGCGACGGCCCATTGGCGCGGCATTGCGCGTGAACTCTCGCCGGCCGTGTTGCAGCGCATGCAGCTTGATCTGGTGTTCGATGCACAGCCGGCACAGCGCGATTTGAACTACGTGCCGCGCTTGTTTTCACCCGAGGCAGACATGTTTGTGGTGCGCGATTGAGCCCGCCTCAATCGACCGAAATCCCCGCCAGTTTCTGCAATGCTTCGACATATTTGGCGCGGGTTTTGGCGATCACCTCGGCCGGTAGCGTCGGCCCCGGCGCGGTCTTGTTCCAGTCCAGCGTTTCCAGATAGTCGCGCACGAATTGCTTGTCGTAGCTGGGCGGGCTGGTGCCGATCGCGTAGTGCTCCGCCGGCCAATAGCGGCTGGAATCGGGGGTCAGGATCTCATCCATCACATGCAGCTTGCCGTCGGCATCGGTCCCGAATTCGAATTTGGTATCGGCCAGAATGATGCCGCGCTGCGCCGCGAAGTCGCGGGCAAAGGTGTACAGCGCCAAGGTTGCAGCGCGCACCTGTTCGGCGCGTTCGCGGCCCACCAGATTCACCGCGCTGGCAAAGTCGATGTTCTCGTCATGGTCGCCCACCGCTGCCTTGGTGGAGGGCGTGAAAATGGGCTCAGGCAGCGCTTGCGCCTGTTGCAGGCCGGCGGGCAGGGCAATGCCACTGATCGCGCCGCTGCGCTGGTAGTCCTTCCAACCGCTGCCGATGATGTAGCCACGCGCAATGCATTCCACCGGCACCGGCGTCAGTTTCCTGGTCACCACGGCGCGCTGGGCGTACAGCGCGGCATCCACGCCGGCGGGCAGCACGCTGGCCACGTCGATCCCGGTCAGGTGGTTGGCGATGATGTGGCGGGTTTGATCGAACCAGAAATTGCTGATCTGGCACAGCATCTCGCCCTTGCCGGGGATCGGATCGGGCAGCACCACGTCGAACGCGGACAGGCGGTCGGTGGCGACCATCAGCAGGTGCCCATCGCCCAGGTCGAACACGTCGCGCACCTTGCCGCGGTGGATCAGGTTGAGGCCGGGCAAGTCAGATTGCAGCAGGGTGGTGGCCATGCGGGTGAACATCGGAGGGGGCTGCATAGTTTAATCCCGTGCGCCGGCGTGTGCCCTGTAAACTTGCGCCATGACACGACGCTGGTATGGCAAATTCTTTGGTTTGATCGCTGGTTGGCTGTTGCTCAGGCACCCGGCGGGGGGACTGCTGGGCTTGCTGATCGGACATGCATTCGATGCCGATTGGTTCAAACCCGAACGCGATAACCCGTATCGGGTGTTCGGGCTGACCGATGAAGCCAGCAATGCGGAAATCGAGCAGGCCTACCGCCGCTTGATCAGCCAGTACCACCCCGACCGGTTGGCCGGCGCCGCACCGGAGTTGCAGCGTCAGGCCGAAGCCAAAGCGCGTGAAATCAACGCCGCCTACGACCGCATCCAGAAATTACGGAAACCATGACCATGCAAACGACTGTCATCGCCCCCTCCATCCTGTCCGCCAATTTCGCCAAGCTGGGTGAAGAGGTGGACAACGTGTTGGCGGCCGGTGCCGACTGGGTGCACTTCGACGTGATGGACAACCATTACGTGCCCAACCTGACCATCGGCCCGCTGGTGTGCGAAGCCCTGCGCAAGCACGGCGTGACCGCGCCGATCGACGTGCACCTGATGGTGGAGCCGGTGGATGGCCTGATCCCGATGTTTGCCGATGCCGGCGCCAGCCATATCAGTTTTCATCCCGAAGCCAGCAAGCATGTGCACCGCAGCGTGCAGCTGATCAAGTCGAAGGGCTGCCAAGCCGGGCTGGTGTTCAACCCGGCCGCCTCGCTGGATGTGCTGGACACCATGCTGGACGAAATCGATTACGTGCTGCTGATGTCGGTCAACCCCGGTTTTGGCGGGCAGTCGTTCATTCCGTCGGCGCTCAAGCAACTGCGCAAAGTGCGCGCGATGATCGATGCCAGCGGCAAACCCATCCGGCTGGAAATCGATGGCGGCGTGAAGCCAGACAACATCGCCGAGATCGCCAAGGCCGGTGCCGATACTTTTGTTGCCGGCAGTGCGATTTTCGGCAAACCCGACTACGCCGCCGTCATCGCGCAAATGAAGCAGGCTGTGGTTGCCGCGCGTTGAGCCCGGCGCGGCACGGGCCAATCAGAAAACGTCTGCCGCAGCCCGGATTGGCTGCGGGCGTGAATATGTGGGCGTCCTGCCCGTCCGTCGTCCCTGCGATAGCCTCCTATCCTGCGGGCGATCCGTGACAGCGGTATGACGGATCGCTGTTTGCGTGTGCAGCGCTGGCCCGGTTAGGCTAGGCACATGAACCGGGCGATCCCTTCCTTTGCGCAAAGCTGGCGATGGTGGCGTGGCTATGCCGCCGCACTCGCCTCTGCCTGCCATTTGAAGGACGCCGCACATGATGACGCACGCCCAATTCCAACAATTTTCCGCTGACGGTTGCAACCTGGTCCCCGTGGTGCGCGAGGTGCTGTCCGACCTCGACACGCCGCTGTCGGTGTACCTGAAACTGGCCGATGGCCCGCATACCTATCTGTTCGAATCGGTGGAAGGGGGCGAGCGCTTCGGGCGCTACTCCATCATCGGTCTGCCGGCGCGCACCGTGTACGAATTTCGCGGGCACACGCTGGCCGTGCGCGAGCATGGCGAGGTGATCGAAACCCGCGAGGTCATCGATCCGCTGGCGGAAGTGGAGCGCCTGCGGGCGCAACATCATGTGCCGCAAATTGAGGGTCTGCCGGGGTTTACCGGCGGGCTGGTGGGGTGGTTTGGCTTTGAGTGCATCGAGTACATCGAGCCGCGCCTGAAGGCCAATGCCAAGCCCGATGAACTGGGCACACCCGACATCCTGCTGATGCGCAGCGATGAGTTGGCGGTGTTCGACAATCTGAAAGGCCGGTTGTATTTGATCGTGCACGCCGACCCGCGTGCGCCGCAGGCGTGGGCGCAGGCCAACCGGCGGCTGGATGCGCTCAGTCATCGGCTGCGGCACGGTGGCGCGCCGTATCCGGAAACGTTGCGCCCGGCGGCGCTGGATGAAGCCGATTTCGTCAGCGGCTTCACCCGTGAAGGCTTCATCGACGCGGTGCAAAAAGCGCAGGACTACATCCGCGCCGGCGATGCCTTCCAGGTGGTGCTCAGCCAGCGCATGAGCGTGCCGTTCCAGGCGCGGCCGGTGGATGTGTACCGCGCGCTGCGTGCGCTCAATCCCTCGCCGTATATGTATTTTCTGGATACCGGCGAGACCCAGGTGGTGGGCTCCTCACCCGAAATTCTGGTGCGCCAGCAGGCCGGCAAAGTGACGGTGCGGCCGATTGCCGGCACCCGCCCGCGCGGCAAAACCGTGGAAGAAGATTTGGCGCTGGAAGTCGAATTGCTGGCCGATCCGAAAGAGCGTGCCGAGCACCTGATGCTGATCGATTTGGGTCGCAACGATGCCGGCCGCGTGTCGGTGGCCGGCAGCGTGCAAGTGGGCGAGCAATTCGTGATCGAACGCTACAGCCACGTCATGCACATCGTCAGCGAAGTGACCGGCCGCTTGCAGCCGGGGCTGAGCTATACCGATGTGCTGCGCGCCACCTTCCCGGCCGGCACCGTCTCGGGTGCGCCCAAGATTCGCGCGCTGGAAATCATCCGTGAACTCGAGCCGATCAAGCGCAATGTGTATGCCGGCGCGATTGGCTACATCGGCTGGCATGGTGATGCCGACACCGCGATTGCCATTCGCACCGCCGTGATCCAGGACGGCCGCCTGCATGTGCAAGCAGGGGCGGGGATCGTGTTTGATTCCGACCCGCAAAAAGAGTGGGAAGAAACCATGAACAAAGGCCGCGCATTGTTCCGCGCGGTGGCACAGGCGGCCAAGGGTTTGTGAAGTCCATTCAACAGGAGCGCAGCATGAAACGATGGGGGGCAGGGCTGGCATTATTGAGTTGCGTGTTGACAGCGCAGGCGCAGTCGATCGGAGGTTCGCCCTTCATTGCGGTGCATGGCAAGGCCAGGACCGAGGTGGTGCCGGATGTATTTCCGCTGGAAATCACCTTGAAAGACACCAGTTTGGATGCCGCCAAAACACAGGCGCTGATTGAGGGGCATGCCGAACGCATCTTGGCCACAGTCAGGCAAATGCAATTGCAGGACGCGGATGTCACGGTATCGAACATGAGCGTGTCACCGTCGTACCGCTATGACCGCACGACTGAAAAGCAGGTGTTCCTTGGCAACACATATGCCCGCACCATCAAGTTGCGGTTTCATGCGTTGGCGGATTTGTCGAAGATGATCGGCAGCCTGCCCGGCACCAAGGAAGTACAGATCGATACGGGTGAATTTGAAACATCGCATGCGGATGAGGTGCGGCGCGCACTGATGACAAAAGCGGTGGAAGACGCACGCCTGACCGGCGAAGTTATGGCCAAGGCCATAGGGCGCAAACTGGGCAGCGTCCACAACGTCTCGAACAGTGGCTTCAACGTGCAATATGTCGAGGGTGGCAATGATGATCCACCGGTTGTGCTGGCGTCACCCAGAGCGCTCGAAAGTGTGACGGTCACCGGCAGTGCGCTGATGTCGCCGGGTACGGTCATGCGGCAGGGGCACATCGAACTTGCGCAGGATGTGTACGTGATCTACACCCTCACCGACTGACCCGGCAGCGCCGATCCCCGGATCAACCTGCCACCCCGCATTTCTTACCAATTGTTCATGCACACGCAAGCTCACGGAGAGTTGGGCCGGCGCAATCTGTCCCTGCGGTGGGGATGGCCCTCATCGAAATCACTCCAAGTCTGAGGAATCGACATGAACACCATTCGCAAGACGCTGCTCGCTGTTGCCCTGACCGCACTAACCGGCGCCGCCGTTGCCGCCGTGCCGGCTGCTCCGCAGGCCACCACGCCGGCTGCACCTGCTGCCAGCAGCGCCCCGGCCAAGGCTGCGCCGGCAGCCAAGCATCACAAGAAGCATCACCGCAAGCACCACAAGGCTGGCGCTTCCAAGGCCGCCGCTCCGGCAGAACCGGCAAAGAGCTGATCCATAGCGACGGGTACTCCCCCGAAACGGTGGTGCACTGACAGATATTGACAGCGCATCACCGCGCCGTCAGAGCGTTGCACATACCCCGCAGATGCAAGTCTGCGGGGTATGCTTTTGGTGAACGGGAGCCCATATGCGCATCTTGCTGATAGAAGACGACACCCACACTGCATCTTTCATCGCCAAAGGCCTGCGCGAAGATGGGCATGCCGTGGATCACGCCAGTGATGGCAAGCAAGGCTTGTTTCTGGCCAGCACCGAGCCGTATGACGCGCTGGTGCTCGATCGCATGTTGCCCGGGTTGGATGGCATAACCGTGTTGCGCACCTTGCGCGGGGCCGGCAATTCGTTGCCAATCCTGCTGTTGACCGCACTGGGCGATACCGATCATCGGGTGGAAGGGCTGCGTGCCGGCGCCGATGACTATCTGGTCAAGCCGTTTGCCTTCGCCGAACTCAGTGCGCGGCTGGACGGCATCATCAAGCGCAACCGTGGCAGTAGCGAGCGCGAAGCCACCCGTCTGCAGGCCGCAGGTCTGGAGCTGGATTTGCTCTCACGCGAGGCGCGGCGGGAAGGCCGTCGCATCGAACTGCAGCCACGTGAATTTCGCCTGCTGGAATACCTGCTGCGGCACGCCGGGCAAGTGGTGACCCGCACCATGTTGCTGGAGGCGGTGTGGGACTATCACTTCGATCCGCAGACCAATGTGATTGATGTCCATATCAGCCGGTTGCGGCAAAAAATCGACCACGGCTTCGAAAAGCCCATCCTGCACACCGTACGGGGTGCCGGTTATCGGCTGGGTGAATGAAACGCCTGTTGCCCTCCACCAGCGCCAGATTGGCGTTGATCGTGATGGGGTTTTTCCTTGCCGCTTTCGTGCTGGTTGGGGCGGTGGTGTATGTCGCGGTGTCCACGCTGTTGTTGCAAGACACCCGCGAGTTGGTGAAAAGCGATGCTGTCACCTTGCTGGACATCTATCACGAGGGCGGGCGCGCAAGATTGCTGGGCGAATTGCGGGACCGCATCCACGATCCCGATGGTGACCCGGATGCGGTGTATGCCTTGGCCGATGCGCAAGGTGGCAGCCTGCTCGGGCAGTTGCCGGAGGGCCGCGAGCCGGGTCGGCGTGGGCAATGGCTGGAGTTCGATGAGCTTGCCCCGGAGCCAGGCCAGCCCCTGCGCGTGTTGGCCTACGTACAAACCCTCAGGACGGGTGAGGTGCTGCTGACCGGGCAGCGTTTGCAAGGGCAGGATCAATTGTTGCAGGTAATGCAGCAGGCGGCGCTGTTGACGTTATTGATTGCAGCGGCTGTGGGTGGGTTGGTGGGTTGGCTGATCTCGCGTTGGGTTGGGCATCGCTTGCGCAATCTGGATGCCACTGCCACCCAGATTGGCGGTGGCGAAATGGGATTGCGGGTGCCGCTGGACCACAGCGGCGATGCCTTCGATCAAGTGGCGCAACGCTTCAACGCCATGCTCGATCGCATCGAGGAATTGCTCAGTGGTGTGCGGCATGCCACCGACCATATCGCACATGACCTGCGCACGCCGTTGACGCGTCTGCGCAACCGGCTGGAAGACCTGCGTCAGCATCAAACCGATCCTGGCGCGCAGCACACGCTGGACAAGGCGCTGGCCGAAACCGATCAGTTGTTGCAATCGTTTGGTGCGTTGTTGCGGTTGGCACGGATCGAAGCACGGCCGTTGGAAGGTGATGCCCCGCTGCAGGATTTGCGTGAACTGGCCGGCGACGCGGTGGAGCTGTATGCGCCGATTGCCGCCGAGCGCGGCATTCGCATCAGCACGCAGTTGCAGGCGGTGACGGTGCGCGGCGATCGCGACCAGTTATTCCAATTGCTGGTGAACCTGCTCGACAACGCCTTGAAATACGCACCAACCGGCAGCGAGGTGGCGCTGTCGCTGGAGGCGCAGCCCGATGGCGCGTGTCTGCAATTGGCCGACGCCGGTCCCGGCATCCCCGAGCACGAGCGCGTGCGCGTGTTCGACCGCTTCCAGCGGCTGGAAGCCCATCGCGGTTCACCCGGAGTCGGCCTTGGCTTGAGTCTGGTGCGCGCCATCGTGGCCCACCACGGCGGCCGCATCGAGCTGCAAGACAATGCGCCCGGACTGCGGGTACGGGTGCTGTTGCCATTCCCGTGAGTGTGGCAAGTCCGGTGCGTGCTTGCGTTATCCTGCACAGTCCCCCGCACGCCGCCCGATTGGGCGCAGACCGCCATGCTGCTGATGCTCGACAACTACGACAGTTTCACCTTCAACCTCGTGCAATACCTGCAGGAGCTGGGCGCCGAGGTGCGGGTAGAGCGCAATGATGCGTTGAGTGTGGCGCAAATCGCGGCACTCAAGCCCGACAAGATCGTGATTTCGCCGGGGCCATGCACGCCCAATGAAGCGGGGATATCACTGGCCGTGCTGCGCGAGCTTGGCCCGCAGATTCCCATCTTTGGCGTGTGCCTGGGCTATCAGGCGTTGGGCCAGGTGTATGGCGGCCATGTGATCCGTGCCGGTCGCATCATGCACGGCAAAACCTCGCCCATCGTGCACCGGGGCAAGGGTGTGTTTGCCGGCTTGCCCAGCCCGTTCGAGGCCACCCGTTATCACTCCCTGGTGGTCGAAAAAACCAGCGTGCCCGACTGCCTGGAAGTGACGGCGTGGACGGAAAACGACGATGGCACGGTGGAAGAACTGATGGGGCTGCGCCACCGCGAATTCCCGGTGGAAGGCGTGCAATTTCATCCCGAATCCATCCTCACCCAGCATGGCCACGCGATGCTGAAGAATTTTCTGGATCGTTGAGCCATGAGTATTTCAGCGCAGGACGCACTGCAGCGCGTCATCGAGCACCGTGAAATTTTCTTCGATGAAATGGTCGGCCTGATGCGGCAAATCATGCGCGGCGATGTTTCACCGGTGATGACCGCAGCGATCTTGTCCGGGCTGCGGGTGAAGAAGGAAACCGTGGGCGAAATCGCCGCTGCGGCCACCGTGATGCGTGAGTTTGCCAGGCCGGTGGCGGTGGCCGACCGCCGCAACATGGTGGATATCGTGGGCACCGGCGGTGACGGCGCGCATACCTTCAATATTTCCACCGCCTCGATGTTCGTGGCGGCCGCAGCCGGCGCAAAAGTGGCCAAGCATGGCAACCGCAGCGTGTCGTCCAAGTCTGGCAGCGCCGATGTCTTGGAAGCGTTGGGTGCAAACATCGAATTGCAGCCCGAGCAGGTGGCGGCCTGTATCGACGCCTGCGGAATTGGCTTCATGTACGCGCCGGTGCATCACCCGGCGATGAAAGTGGTGGCGCCGGTGCGCCGCGAAATGGGGGTGCGCACGCTGTTCAATATCCTGGGGCCGCTGACCAATCCGGCCGATGCCCCGGGCATCTTGATGGGCGTGTTCCATCCGGATTTGGTCGGCATCCAGGTGCGCGTGCTGCAGGAATTGGGCGCGCAGCGCGCGCTGGTGGTGTGGGGCCGCGACAATATGGATGAACTCTCGCTGGGTGCGGGTACGTTGGTGGGGGAATTGCGCGATGGCGTGGTGCGCGAATACGAACTGCATCCGGAAGATTTCGGCATCGCGATGGCGCATAGCCGCAACCTGAAAGTGGCCGATGCGCAAGAATCGAAGACGCTGCTGCTGCAAGCGCTGGACAATCAGGATGGCTTGCCGCGCGAGATCGTCGCCTACAACGCCGGTGCCGCGCTGTATGCCGCCGGCGTGGCCGAGGATATTGCCGACGGCATTGCGCGTGCACGCAAGGCGATTGCCAGTGGCGGCGCGCGCGCCAAACTTGACCACTACATCACCTTGACGCAGGAGCTTGCAGCGCAGGCATGAGCACTATTCTTGACACCATCCTGACCCGCAAACGGGAAGAAGTGGCGGCCCGCCGCCAACAGGTTTCGCAGTTCGAACTCAACACCCGCGCCGCCTCCGCACCGCCCGTGCGCGGCTTTGCCGATGCCGTTGCCAGCAAGATTGCCGTCGGTTTGCCGGCAGTGATTGCCGAGGTGAAGAAAGCCAGCCCATCGAAGGGTGTGATCCGTGCGGACTTTGATCCAGCGGCCATTGCACGCAGCTACGAGGCCGGCGGCGCGGCGTGTTTGTCGGTGTTGACCGACGTGGATTTCTTTCAGGGCAGCGATGCCTATTTGCAGCAAGCACGCGCAGCTTGCACGCTGCCGGTGCTGCGCAAGGACTTCATCGTGGATGCCTATCAGGTCTACGAAGCGCGGGCGCTGGGCGCCGATTGCGTGCTGTTGATTGCTGCGGCACTGGATGATGTGCAGCTTTCCGAGTTTGCCTTCATCGCCGCAGACTTGGGTATGGATGTGCTGCTGGAAGTGCACGATCTGGATGAGTTGGAGCGTGCATTGCCGGTGCCTGCGCGGTTGCTGGGGATCAATAATCGCAACCTGAAAACCTTCGACGTGGCATTGCAAACCACCTTGGACTTGCAACACGCCGTGCCGGCCGACCGCGTGCTGGTGACCGAAAGCGGCATCCTTGCGCCAGCCGATGTGGCCCTGATGCGCAA
>Ga0209476_10003058_pt1 | contig 11135 bp, 9 predicted proteins | sample KloWWTrecipitate_FD_187179 | JGI IMG/M metagenome (GOLD analysis project Ga0209476, IMG submission 187179) | Active sludge microbial communities from Klosterneuburg, Austria, studying microevolution and ecology of nitrifiers - Klosterneuburg... | ecosystem: Engineered > WWTP > Aerobic digester >...
CTCGCACCAGGCGTGGAGGTCTGTGAAATCGACCGACGTCCCCGGCGGGCCGTCAAGCGCCACGACATCGGGCTTCAACTGGATCAGGTAGCCTGACACGAAGCGCGCGGCGAAGCCGAGATGGCGCAGCGCCTGCACCAGCAGCCAGCCAGAATCCCGGCAACTGCCCTGCCGCCGCGCCAGCGTCTCCTCCGGCTCGTAGACGCCGGTTTCGAGCCGCACGATGTAGCCGATTTGCTGCTGCACCCGCGCATTGAGTTCGGTGATGAAGTTGACGGTGTTGCGCGGCCGCCGGTCGACGCCATCGAGGAAGCCGCGCAGCAGCGGCCCCATCGGTTCGGCGCGTCGATAGATCGACAGGTCCTCGCGCAGCGTCTCCGGATACTCGAACGGCCAGGTCTCCGCCTCCTCTTCGACGAAGAAGTCGAAGGGGTTGTAGACCGTCATGTCGGCGACGAGATCGACCTCGATCTTGAGCTCGGTCACGGGCTCGGGGAACACATGCCGGCTCAGCCAGTTGCCATACGGGTCCTGCTGCAGGTTCACGAAATGGTTGGGCGGCGACACCCTCAGCGAGTGGCTCAGCACCTTGGTCTTGCTGTGGGGCGCCGGTTGCAACCGGATGATCTGCGGCGCGAGGACAACGGGGCGGTCGTAGGTGTAGTGGGTGAGATGGTAGATGGCGGCTTTGATCGACATACGGCCGGTTGCTCGCTAGTAACCACGGAGACTTCTCGTGGGGAGCTTATCGGGGGCGCGCGCGTTCTGTCACCCTCAAACGAAATGCGCCCAGAACTAAGCCCGCCCGACCACCGCTCCCGCCTCGCTCGCGCCGCCGCCGCTGTGCTGCGGGCCATCGCTACGGTTGTGGTTGTCATCTACGAAGCCGCCGCCGCGATCTTCACGCCGCTGCTGCGCCCGCTCTGGCTCTGGCTCGGCGGGTTCACCCTGTTCCGGCTGATCGGCGGCTGGATCGGCCGGCAGCCGCCCTACATGGTGCTCGTCCTTCTCGCCGTGCCGTTCTGCGTGATCGAGCCGGCCAAGTATCTGGCGCTGTACTGGCTGGCGACCGGGCATCTGGTCACCGGCGGCATTGCGTTAGTCCTGTCGCACGGCCTCAGCCTGCTGGTCTGCGAGCGCATCTTTCACGCCGGCTATGAGCCGCTGATGCGGATCGGCTGGTTCAACCGGCTGCTGACCTGGCTGCTCGGCCTGCGCGACCGGGCGCTGGCCTGGGCCCGCGCCAGCGCGGCATGGCAGACCGCCCGCGACGCATGGCACACCGTCCGCGCATGGTGGGCCGAGGTCCTCCGACGCAGGCGGTAGAAGACAGCAGCACCGGTTGCCCGCCACGAGGTCCGGGTACTCAGTCCTCGGCTTCCCCGCCGGCGATGAGAAATGCCTCGATCTCTTCGAGATCGGCCGAGAACTCATAGAGCTTGTTGCCGAAGACGATCTCGAACGTCTCGTCATCGCGCAGCATGTAGCCGCCATGCGCATCGATCTTGGGGTTGCGCTTCTGGGCGATCAGCATGCTCCATCCCCGGCGCTGGGCCAGGCGGCGGATGCGGCGTTCGGTGGCGGTATTGGTATGGGCGCGGCTCGACATGCGGCTCACATAGCAATGTCGCGTGCAGGGTTCCAGCCCCTCCCCACCCACCGCGTCACCCCCGGGCTCGACCCGGGGGCCCACTCGATTTCACGGCGCGCACCGGCGCATCGAGTGGATGGAAGGGTCACGCCCGGCCATGACGACTGAGGGATTGGAGCTTGACCGGGGGACGTCGGGTGGGCGCGACACTGGTGGAGGTTCCCCGCGCCCGCCCCCCGCTTCCCAACCCACCACCCATCGCGCCATACTCCCCGCATGGCGTTCACCCTCCGGCAGCTTCAGTATTTTATCGCGGCGGCGGAGGAGGGGACCGTTTCGGGGGCGGCGCAGAGTCTCTCGATCAGCCAGTCGGCGGTGACCGAGGCGATCCAGGAGCTGGAAGGCGATCTCGGCGTCAGCCTGTTCGAGCGCCACCGGCGGGGCCTCGCCATCACCCACAAGGGCCACCAGTTCTACCGGCACGCGCAGCGCATCCTTGCCGATGTCTCCGACGCCCGCCGCAGCTTCGCCGAGCCGGAGGCAGCGGTGGCCCCCGGCACGCTGCATCTCGGCGTGACCTCGCTGGTCGCCGGCTATGTCCTCTCCGATCTTCTGGCCCGCTATCGCCGCGCCTTCCCCTCGGTCACCGTGTCGGCCATCGAGGACAATGGCGATTATCTCGAGCACCTGCTGATCGGCGGCGAACTCGACGTCGCGGTGATGGTGATTTCGAACCTCCGCGACCGGGTGGCGCTGCAGGCCGAAATCTTCGAGACCTCGCCCTATCGGCTGTGGCTGCCGCTGGGGCACCGGCTCGGCGGCGCCGATATCATCAGCGTCGCCGACATCGTGCCCGAGCCGCTGATCATGCTGACGGTCGATGAAACCGAGGAGAACACCGGCAAGCTGCTGGCCGCCTTCAGCGCCCGGCCCAACGTCGCCTTCCGCACCCGCTCGGTCGAGGCGGTGCGCTCGCTGGTGGCGACCGGCGCGGGCATCGCGCTGCTCCCCGATCTCGTCTATCGCCCCTGGTCGCTGGAAGGCGACCGCATCGAAAGCCGCGATATTTCGGGCGCGCTGCCGGTGGTGCAGGTGGGCATGGTGTGGCGGCGCGGCTCGAAGCTGACGCAATCAGCGCGCGATTTCATAGGCTTGGCACAGGCCCAGCATTCCGGCGGCAGCGGCCGAAGGTGATATCGATAAATCCGATAACACCCATCTCCACAATGGAATTGCGAATGTCCGGCGCCCCGATAAGCTCCCCTTCAAGGGCCGGCGAGCGCGACCCCGCGCGGCTGCCCGACAGGGGAGAAAGCCATGAAGTCCATTCTGAAGACGTGCACGGCAGTGGCGCTGATCATGACCTACTCCGGTCAGGTTCTGGCGCAGGACATGCTGCAATCGCTCGGCGCGGGCGAGGGGGAGGTCTCGATCGTCGCCTGGGCGGGCTATATCGAGCGCGGCGAGACCGACAAGGCCTATGACTGGGTGACGAAATTCGAGGCCGACACCGGCTGCAAGGTGTCGGTGAAGACCGCCGCCACCTCCGACGAAATGGTGGCGCTGATGAACGAGGGCGGCTTCGACCTCGTCACCGCCTCGGGCGACGCCTCGCTCCGCCTCATCGCCGGCAAGCGCGTGCAGCCGATCAACACCGCACTGATCCCGTCGTGGTCGACGCTCGATCCGCGCATCGCCGATGCTGCCTGGCACACCGTCGACGGCGTCCACTACGGCACGCCCTATGTCTGGGGCGCCAACGTGCTGATGTACAATACCGACGTGTTCAAGGACGGCGCGCCCGCCAGCTGGAACGTCGTGTTCGAGGAAATGAACCTGCCTGACGGCAAGTCCAACAAGGGCCGGGTGCAGGCCTATGACGGCCCGATCTACGTCGCCGATGCCGCCATCTACCTGATGGCGCACAAGCCCGAGCTGGGCATCAAGGATCCGTACCAGCTCAACGAGGAACAGTACAAAGCCGCGCTCGACCTGTTGCGCACCCAGCGCACGCTGGTCGGTCGCTACTGGCACGACGCCTTCATCCAGATGGACGACTTCACCAACGAGGGCGTGGTCGCCTCCTCGTCGTGGCCGTTCATGGTCAACGTGCTGAAGGCGCAGGGCGCGCCGGTCGGCTCGACCTTCCCCAAGGAAGGCATCACCGGCTGGGCCGACACCACCATGCTGCACGCCGAAAGTGCGCATCCCAACTGCGCCTATATGTGGATGGAGCACTCGCTCTCGCCAAAAGTGCAGGGCGACGTTTCCGCGTGGTTCGGCACGGTGCCGTCCGTCCCCGCCGCGTGCAAGGGCAACGAGCTCCTGACCGACGAAGGCTGCGCCACCAACGGCGCCGACCATTTTGACGAAATCCGCTTCTGGCGCACCCCGGTGGCCAAGTGCGAACAGGGCGAATGCGTACCGTATTACCGCTGGGTCTCCGACTATGTCGGGGTCATCGGGGGACGATAGAATTGAGCCGGGAGGGCGTGGCCGTGCCGCGCTCTCTCACCCACACCGGGTCATTCCTGCGAAAGCAGGAATCTCTGTTCTTCGTGCTTTCGGGCAGTCCTGCAAACGGGGATTCCTGCTTACGCAGGGATGACGCTGTGGCCGTTTGTGTGATCGGGGTATGGGGAGGGGAGCCATGACATCCGCTGTTTCGCTCCAGGGGGTTTCCCGGCACTTCGGGCTCGTGAAGGCGCTCGACGGGGTGGACCTTGAGGTCGCTCAGGGCGAGTTCTTTGCCATGCTCGGCCCCTCGGGCTCGGGCAAGACGACCTGCCTCAGGCTCATCGCCGGGTTTGAGCAGCCGACCTCGGGCCAGATCCGCATTTTCGGTGAGGCGGTGGAGGGCGTGCCGCCCTACCGGCGCAACGTCAACACCGTGTTTCAGGACTACGCGCTGTTCCCGCACATGAACGTCATCGAGAACGTCATGTTCTCGATGATGCTGCGCAAGGTACCGGGGCCCGAACGGCTGAGGGCCGCGGAAGAGGCGCTCGAAATGGTCAAGCTCTCCGGCTATGGCGCGCGCCGGCCGGGGCAGCTTTCGGGCGGACAGCGGCAGCGCGTGGCGCTCGCCCGCGCCATCGTCAACCGCCCAAAGGTGCTGCTGCTCGACGAGCCGCTGGGCGCGCTCGACCTGAAGCTGCGCGAGGCGATGCAGGAAGAGTTGAAGGCGCTGCAGCAGGCGCTCGGCATCACCTTCATCTTCGTCACCCACGATCAGGGCGAGGCCCTGTCGATGGCCAACCGTGTCGCCGTGTTCAACGAGGGCAGGGTGATGCAGGTCGGCTCGCCCGAGGACATCTACCGGCGGCCCAACTCGCGCTTCGTTGCCGATTTCGTCGGCTCATCGAATGTGCTGAAGCCCGAGTTCGTCGACATGCTGCTGGGCGAAAAGCGCTGGGCGAGCCTCCGGCCGGAATCGATCCACGTGGTCAAGGCGACCACCTCCGGCGTGTCGCGCCTCACCGGCACCGTGCTGACGCGCTCCTATCAGGGCGCAACGACCCGGCTCGGCATCGATCTCAACGGCACGCATATCGACGCGGTCGTGCCCTCGGCCGATGACGTGCCGCTCGCCGGCGACCGCGTGACGCTGGGCTTTGCCAAGGATGCCATGCACCTGATGGAGAGCGCCGGATGAGCCTTGCGGCCGTCGCCAGCGCTGGCGCCATCCTGCCCAATCGCCGGGGCCGCCTCGGCTCGCTCAGCGATTATTTCTGGCGCCGCCCGGGCGTGCTCGTCTTCCTCATGCTGCTGCCGGCGCTGCTTTGGCTCGGCATTGTCTATCTCGGCTCACTCTTCGCGCTCCTCCTCCAGAGTTTCTTTTCGATCGACGAATTCTCGGGCCTCGTGAACCACGAGTTCACGCTCAAAACCTATGCCGAACTGCTGCGGCCGCAGAACCTCGACATCATCATCCGCACGGTGGTGATGGCGGCGAGCGTCACCGTCGCCTCGGCCATCGTCGCCTTCCCCATCGCCTATGTCGCGGCACGTTATGCGCGCGGGCACTGGAAGGCGCTGTTCTACCTCGGCATCATGCTGCCGCTTTGGGCGAGCTATCTCGTCAAGGTTTATGCGTGGAAGCTGATCCTCGCCAAGGAAGGCATCCTCAACTGGACGTTTGAGCAACTGCACCTCACCTGGCTGCTCGATGCATGGCTGGCGCTGCCGGTGATCGGCGGCAATTCGCTGTCGATCAGCTATACCGGCACCTTCCTCGTCTTCCTTTATGTGTGGATGCCCTACATGATCCTGCCGATCCAGGCGGCGATCGAGCGGGTGCCGACCAACCTCCTCGATGCCGCCTCCGATCTGGGCGCCACCCCGCGGCAGGCATTCTGGAAAGTGATCTTTCCACTGGCGTTGCCGGGCGTCATCGCCGGCTCGATCTTTACCTTCTCGCTGACGCTGGGCGACTACATCATCCCGCAGATCGTGGGCAATTCGCAGTTCTTCATCGGGCAGGCGGTGTATTCACATCAGGGCACCGCCGGCAACATCCCGCTGGCCGCCGCCTTCACCGTGGTTCCCATCGTCATCATGGGTATCTACCTCACGCTCGCCAAACGCGCGGGGGCGTTCGATGCCCTGTAAAGGCAGCATTCGCAGTCGGGCTCCCCTCCCCCCTGAGGGGAGGGGTCGGGGGTGGGGGTCCATCAGCGACCCACTGAACCACCCCCATCCAAAGGGGAACGGTGCGCCGGAACCGGCGCACCGCGCAGGAGGGCATGGTCATGCGCTCTGATGCTCCCCGCGCCCCGCTGGGGCTGAAGATCGCCGCCGGGCTCGGGCTCGCCTTCATGCTCGTGCCGCTGGCGCTGATCTTCCTCTATGCCTTCTCGACCGAGGAGCGGACCTATCGCTGGCCGCCGCCGGGGCTGACCACCGAGTGGTTCGCGGTGACCTGGGGCCGCGCCGATGTCTGGCAGGCGCTGACGCTTTCCGTGCAGGTCGCGGCGATCTCGACCGCCATCGCGCTGGTCCTCGGCACGCTGATCGCCGCGGCGGTGTCGGGCACGAAGTTCTTTGGGCGCGAGACGATCTCGCTGCTGGTCATCCTGCCCATCGCGCTGCCCGGCATCATCACCGGCATTTCGCTGCGTTCGGCCTTCTCGCTGATGGAGATACCGTTCAGCTTCTGGACCATCGTTCTCGGCCACGCGACGTTCTGCATCGTCGTCGTCTACAACAACGCCGTGGCGCGCTTCCGCCGCCTCCACGGCTCGCTGGTCGAGGCCGCGATGGATCTCGGCGCCGACGGCTTCCAGACCTTCCGCTACGTCATCCTGCCCAATCTCGGCACCGCTCTGCTGGCGGGCGGCATGCTCGCCTTCGCGCTGAGCTTTGACGAAGTCATCGTCACCACCTTCACCTCCGGCCAGCAGCAGACGCTGCCGATCTGGATGCTCGAAGAACTGATCCGCCCGCGCCAGCGCCCGGTCACCAACGTCGTCGCCATGGTGGTCGTCATCGTCACCTTCGTCCCCATCCTCGCCGCGTTCTATCTGACGCGCGGCGGCGAACAGTCAGTCGCGGGGATGGGGAAGTGACGGATCGTTGCCACCCACCCACCGTGTCATTCCTGCGAAAGCAGGAATCCCTGTTTGCCGGGCATTCGGTGCGCCCGTTCTTCGTGGTTCGACAGGCTCACCATGAAGAACTCAGAGCGTTCAGCTGCCTTCGTGGTGAGCCTGTCGAACCACGCAGGCGTGCCACCGCGCCAGAATATTTTGGAGGATTGAAATGAACACCGAAATGCTGATCGGCTCGCGCTTCGAGCGCGGCACGGAAACCGAGGAGCAGGTGCTCAATCCGCGAACCGGCGAACTGGTCGAGGCCATCCCCGAAGCATCGCTGGCCCAGATCGACACCGCGATCTCCGCCGCCAGCACGGCTTTCCTCCACTGGTCGCGCACCACCCCGGCGCAGCGTTCGCAATACCTGCTGCGCATCGCGCAGGCGATCGAGGACGATGCCGATGGTTTTGCGGCACTCGAAGCGCTCAACTGCGGCAAGCCGGTCAACGCCGTGCGCAACGACGAAATCCCCGCCATCGTCGATTGCTGGCGGTTCTTTGCGGGCGCCGTGCGCACCATGCCGGCGCAGGTGGCGGGCGAATACCTGCCGGGCCACACCTCGATGCTGCGGCGCGACCCCATCGGCATCGTCGCGCAGATCGCGCCGTGGAACTATCCGCTGATGATGATGGCGTGGAAGCTCGCCCCGGCCATCGCGGGTGGCAATACCGTGGTCTTCAAGCCCTCCGAACAGACGCCGCTCACTGCGCTGAAGCTGGCAAAGGTGCTCGCCGACGTGCTGCCCGAGGGCGTCGTCAACGTCGTCCTCGGCCGCGGCGAGAGTGTCGGCAACGCGCTCATCAACCACCCCAGGATCAACATGATCTCGATCACCGGCGACGTCGCGACCGGCAAGAAGGTGCTGCAGGCTGCCGCGAAATCGGTGAAGCGCACGCATCTCGAACTCGGCGGCAAGGCCCCGGTGATCGTCTATGACGACGCCGATCTCGACGCCGTGGTCACCGGCCTCAAGGCCTTCGGCTATTACAATGCCGGGCAGGACTGCACCGCCGCCTGCCGCATCTACGCCGGTCCCAAGATTCACGACAAGCTCGTTGCCGACCTCAGCGCAGCCGTCTCGACCATCAAGTACAATCAGCAGGACGATGCGGAAAACGAGATCGGCCCGCTGATCTCCAAGCGCCAGCGCGACCGCGTCGCCTCGTTCGTCGAACGCGCTTCCGAGCTCAAGCACATCAAGATCACGGCCGGCGGCCACACCGCCGGCGACAAGGGCTTTTACTACGAGCCCACGGTCGTCGCGGGCGCTCTGCAGGAAGACGAGATCGTGCGCCGCGAGGTGTTCGGCCCGGTGGTCTCGATCACCCGCTTCACCGACCCCGAGGACGCCATCGCCTGGGCCAATGATTCCGACTACGGCCTCGCCTCATCGGTGTGGACCAAGGACGTCAACAAGGCCATGCAGACCGCCGCGCGCCTGCAGTACGGCTGTACGTGGATCAACACCCATTTCATGCTGGTCAACGAGATGCCGCATGGCGGCCTCAAGCAATCCGGCTACGGCAAGGACATGTCGATGTACGCACTGGAGGACTACACTGCCGTCCGCCACGTGATGATCAACCACGGGTAGGGTGCGAGGGGGCTTCCCTCCCCCTGCGTCGAGGGATTGAGGGTGCGGGCAACGCGCATCTCCCCACCCCACGATGTCATTCCCGCGAAAGTGGGAACCCACGGATGGCGCCACGCCCGCCGACGGATCGCTGGGTCCCCGCTTGCGCGGGGATGACACCCCGGGGGGAGAGGCCGCCCCGTCACCCCGAAGCCGGACCCGTCGCCACCGGCACGTCCGCGTTGCCGCCCCATTCGGTCCACGATCCATCGTACACCGCGACCTGCTTCGCCCCCGCGACTTCCGCGGCGAGCCCGATCACCGCGGCGGTCAGCCCTGATCCGCACGACATCACCATCGGCTTGTCGAGATCGACCCCTGCCTCCGCGAAAACCTGCCGCAGTTCTTCAACCGGCTTCAGCTTTCCGTCGCGCACCACCCGCGGGAACGGCACGTTGCGGCTCGTGGGGATGTGGCCGCCGCGCAGCCCCGCGCGGGGCTCGGGCGCGATGCCGGCAAACCGCTCGGCAGAGCGCGCATCGACAATCTGGCGCGAGCCGGCGCTCGCATACTGCGCCACCTGCATCAGCTTCGCGACCCGGCGCGCATCGTAGACGGCGTTGAACACCTGCGGCTTGCGGCGGCTGTCACCGGCCTCGATGGCCCGCCCCTCGGCGCGCCATTGCGGGCCGCCGCCTTCGAGGATGCGCACGTCGCGCGCGCCCATCACTTCCAGCGTCCAGGCGACGCGCGGCGCCGAGAACAGGCCGCGCTCGTCATAGACCACCAGCGTGTCAGTGTCGGCGATGCCAAGCGCCCCGGCCTGCGCGCCGAACTGTTCGGGGAGCGGCAGCATGTGGGGCAGGTCGGTCTTTCTGTCGGCGATCTCGTCGATGCCGAAAAACACCGCGCCCGGGATATGGCCGGCGAGGAATTCGGCGCGCGGGTCGCGCGGTTCGTTGGGCATGTACCAGCTCGCGTCGATGACGACGACGTCGGGATCGTGCAGGTGCTCGGCGAGCCAGTCGGTGGTCACAAATTGGGTCATGGCATTCGTCCTAGCGCAGTGCCGGGGCCGTCACCACCCCGTCGGCAGTGAGTTGCTTCAGCGCCAGCGTCTGGTCGAGGTGCTCGGCCCGCCAGCTCAGCAGCTTTTCCGCCATCTCCAGCCGCACCCCGGCAAAGGCCGGATCATCAGCAAGGTTGGTGAGGTTTCCGGGGTCGTTCTCGAGGTCGAACAGCAACGGCGGCAGGCCGGCAAAGTGCACATATTTCCACTTGTCCGAACGGATCGCCGCCATGCTCAGCTTCGTCGAGGGCAGGCCAAACCAGTTTTCCGCCCGCTGCGTCGCGACTTCGCGGAAATCGAACTCCCAGTGCACCTCTTCGCGCGGCTCGGCGGGCGCGCCGCCATCGAGATACTCGGTGAGCGAATGCCCATCGACATGGTTCTGCGGCGCAACGCCCAGCCGTTCGAGAATGGTCGGCATCACGTCCACGGCTTCGGTGAACGTCTCCACCCGAACGCCACGAGCGGACCCCTTCGGGTCGCGCACGATCAGCGGCACGTGCTGGCTGCCGTCGAAGTAGCCGCCCTTGCCGAGCCCGTAGTGGTCGCCCAGCATTTCGCCGTGGTCGGAGGTAAAGACGATGAGCGTGTCGTCCCACGCGCCCGTCGCCTTCACCGCATCGAACAGCCGGCCGAGCTGCGCGTCCACCTCGGAAATCATGCCGTAATACGTCGCCTTGATCTGGCGGAAGGCGTGCTCGTCGAGATCGCGCACCAGCCCCGTTGCGCCGGGCACAAAACTTTTCGCGCCCGCGTGGTTGAGCAGGTAATCGAGCAGCGGATGCTGTTCGCCCTCGGCCCCGGGCGTCGCGGCGCGCGCAAAGCCGTCGACCTCGGCCGGGTCGACCATGGTGTTGTAGGGCGCGGGCACGATGAAGGGCGGGTGCGGGCGAATGAACGAAACGTGCGCGAACCACGGCCGCTTCTCGCCCTGCCGCTCGCCCAGCCAGCGGATGAACTCACCCGCAACGAAAGCCGTCTCGGTCTGGTCCTTGTCGTAGCCGGGCGGGGCGTTGGTGAAGTCGTCGGGGGCGGCGCCGACCGGCAGGTGCGCCTCGGCCTCGTTGTCGAAATCGAGCCCGCGGTCACGCAGCCAGGCGAGCCAAGGCTTGCGATGATCCTGCATCTTCACCCGCACGCTGAAGCCGGGAAGGATGCCCTCGTAGGTGGTGAGTTCCGGATCGTTCGGCGCGTGTACCGCCGGGTCGGGCGACTGGTCGGTATAGCCGAACAGCGTCGGGTCATAGCCGACGCGCCGCGCCGCCCGCGCCAGGTTGTCGAAGCGGTCGCTCAGGGGCGAACCGTTCC
>Ga0209476_10003059_pt1 | contig 11134 bp, 8 predicted proteins | sample KloWWTrecipitate_FD_187179 | JGI IMG/M metagenome (GOLD analysis project Ga0209476, IMG submission 187179) | Active sludge microbial communities from Klosterneuburg, Austria, studying microevolution and ecology of nitrifiers - Klosterneuburg... | ecosystem: Engineered > WWTP > Aerobic digester >...
CGAAGCGGGTCCCGCGGTATTCCAGGCCCGGTCGCTTCAGCCAGGTGCCGGCGCGATCGACATCGATGCCGCTGGCCTGGGTCCACTCGTCCGGCAGCCGCGGCGCGCCATCATCGCCGAACAGGGAGGGACCGCCCGCGCCATCACCCTTGTTGCCGCTGCCAGTGCCGGTACCGGCGACATTGCGCCGCGACGCGCCCCAGTCATCGCTCTTCGCCGGGCCAGGCCAGCCACCCGGTGCCGGCGTGCTGGCGGGGCCGGCACCGCTGCCGGCTGCTGCCACCCCGCGGCCACCCTGCGCGGCCGGCTTCGCGCCGGCACCGGTGCCCGCCGGCGCCTGGCCCGCGGCGGGCGCGCTGCCGCGTTCGCCACCCGCACCGGGATTGCCCGCGTTCGCCTGCGCCGCAGTGCCGCGACCCGGTTGGGCCGACGGCGTGGGCGCGCCGCCGGGCGGCAGCGGGATGTCGCGCACTTCGCCGCGCAATTCGGGCACCTGCAGCTGCGCCGTGGTGGTGGCCCGGTCCGGCGCATTGCGCGCCTGCACGGTCGCCATCCGCTGCGGCAGCGGCACCTCGAGTTCCTGCGGCTGGTCGCGCAGTTCCGGGACCCGCACGTCCGCCGGCTGCAGGCGCGGTTGCAGGCTCCGCTGCGGCTGCGTGCGCAGGGTGGCGACTTCCTCCACCTGCTCGCGTGGCTGCACCTCGCGCACCTGCAATTGCGGCTGCGACACGTCGCGCAGTTTCGGCGGCGGCAACTGGAAGGCTTGCGGTTGCGGTTCGCGCACCTCGCTCACCGTCAGCGTTTGCGCCGCTTCGACGGCGACCGGCGGTGCGATTTCGCGCACGCGTTGCGGCGCTTCGCTGCTCGCCGCCACCTGCGGTTGCGGCGGCACCGCCATGGTTTCCAGCGGCGCATCGGGGCGACCGGTGGCGGGCGCAGGCGTGGTGGCGCGGGTTGCCGGCGCGGCAGCCGCGGCGGCGGACTCGGCACCGGCGTTGGCGAGCGCACCACCGCCTTCGGCAACGTTGCCACGGCCGATGAATTCCACCTGGATCGCCTCGTCCTCGGGCTGCTGCCGCGCCAGGGCGACGAACCCCAGGTACATCAGCCACAGCAACAGGCCGACCAGGACGATGTGCAGCAGCATGTCGACCGCCCCCACCCCGATCCGCAGGCCGCGCTCCTCGCGTTCGTCCGGCGCCCATTCCTGGCGCAGCAGGACGCCCAGCGACTGCCAGCGTCCCAATGGCTTGGGCGCGCGCGGGATGGCGCGCAACGGCCGCTGCACGAACGCCTCCACCCAGGATGGCGCGGGCGCACCAGGCGCCGGCGCATCGACTGGGGGCATCGCCTCGAACCAGTGCTGCCAGCCCGGCGGCATCTGGCCGGGCGCCTCGGGGCGAATGCTGAAACGGGTGCGCCGCTGGTTGAGCGCGGCGACAAGATCGGCGGCGGTCGTCACGCGCGCCGGGGTCCGTCAGGCCTGGTCGCGCGGCATGTAGGGCGCTTCGCCGGTCGCGTGGTCGGTGGCATCGCGCACCGCGGTCACGCCCGGGACCTTTTCCACCAGCGTCTTCTCGATGCCCTGCTTGAGGGTCACGTCGGCCATCCCGCAACCATGGCAGCCGCCGCCGAAACGCAACACCACCACGCCCTCCGCCGTCACTTCCTGCAGGCTGACGTGGCCACCGTGCTGCGCAAGCTGCGGATTGACCTCCTGCTCGATGGTCCAGCGCACGCGCTCGACCAGCGAGGCGGCATCGCCCGGCGCCACGCCCTTGATCTTCGGTGCGCGGATCTGCAACTGGCCGCCGGTCGCCTTCGCTTCGTAATCGATGGTGGCGCCATCGAGGAACGGCACGCTGGCCGCTTCCAGCCACAGGGTGAAGCCCTCGCAATCCACTGCCCACTCGTCGCCGGACAGCTCGCCGCTCTCGGCGAATTCCAGGCGCACGTCGGCGCGTGGCGTGCCGGCATCGCGCGCGGCCAGGCGCACGCCAAGGCCGGGGATGGCCTCGCGCTCGATCAACTTGCGGAAATGGGTCTGCGCGGATTCGGAAATCTGGATCATGGTCGTCTTGTGGGGGCTCGGGCGATCGCGCACTGCCGGCGCGCGGATTCGGAAATCCGGAGGGTGGCGGCTATTCTAGCCACGCGGCGGCGGCGAGCGTCGCCGCCCCCCCCCGATCCCGGTGCACGCGATGCCCGCGGTTCATGCGCCCACCGCAGGAGTACGCCGATGTCCGACCTGATTCCGCTGTCCCAGGCCCATTGCATGCCGCGACGCGGCAGCGAGCACCGGGTTACCGAGGCCAGCATCCGCGAATGGTTGCCGGAGATCCCGGGCTGGGAACTGGTCGAGAACGGCCACGCCCTGCGCAGGACGTTCACGTTCAAGGACTACTACCGGACGATGTCGTTCGTGAATGCGCTGGCGCACGTCGCCAACGCCGAAGACCACCATCCGGACCTGTCCGTGCACTACGACCGCTGCGTGGTTCGCTTCTCGACCCACGATGTCGGCGGCCTCAGCGAAAACGATTTCATCTGCGCAGCGAAGGCGGACGCGCTCTACGCCTGATCATCCTTCGCGGCGCACGCGATCACCCGATCCCTGTCGCTAGCCAAGCCGATCCAGCACTTCGACCAGTTCCGGCGCCAGCGGCGCGTTGAGCAGGTACGGCGCCTTGCCGCCATCCAGCGCGAATTCCAGCGTCGAGGCGTGCAGGAACAGCCGCTTCAGGCCGACCTGTTCGCGCAGGCGCTTGTTCGCCGCCTCATCGCCGTACTTGTCGTCGCCGGCGATCGGGTGGCCGATGTGCTGGGCATGCACGCGGATCTGGTGGGTGCGGCCGGTCTCGATGCGGACCTCGCAATAGCTCAGGCCACCGCGCCTCTCCAGCACCCGGAAGTGGCTGAGCGAGGGCTTGCCCCTGGGGTTGACCTGCACGTGGCGCTCGCCGCCCTGGCGCAGGCCGACGTGCAGCGGCGCGTCCACGCTCATCACCCCGCCCGGCATCCGCCCCGTCAGCAACGCCAGGTAGCGCTTGCTGATGCCGGCGCCGTGGTCCTCGCGCAGCAGCGCCTGCAGTTCGCCCAGGGCCGAGCGCTTCTTGGCGACGACCAGCAGGCCCGAGGTGTCGCGGTCCAGCCGATGCACCAGCTCCAGGGTGTCCTTCGGGCGCAATGCGCGCAGGGTTTCGATGGCACCAAAGGAAATGCCGCTGCCGCCGTGGCTGGCGACCCCGGACGGTTTGTTCAGCGCCAGCAGGCGGGCATCCTCGAACACGATCGCCGCGTCCAGCGCGTCCATGAACCCCTGCGGCGGCGTGCCCTTCTCGGCCGGATCCGGCAGCCGGATCGGCGGGATCCGCACCTCGTCGCCCGCCTCCAGCCGCCGTTCCGCCCGCACCCGGCCACCGTTGACGCGCACCTGGCCGGATCTCAGCAGCTTGTAGACCAGGCTTCGCGGGGCTCCCTTCAGGTAGCCCAGCAGGAAGTTGTCGATCCGCTGGCCGTCGCGGTCCTCCAACACCCGCACGGTGCGGACGCCGCTGGCGGGGGCGGCGGGAGGGTTCGGTTCGGTCATTCGCGGCGGCTCCTCGCGGGCCTGCCCACCACGGGCCTGCTCCGGTAATGCATGATCTGTTACACTCGGCGGGCGAGATAAGGGTTTGATTTCGCTGGAAGATCACACGGTCTGAGAAACCGCACCGGCCGAAAGCCGGACTTCCCCGCGATCCCCGCCGCAGTGTCGTTGCCACCGCCCCCGGGGCGGCCATGTTAACGGCTGCGCGGCAGACCCGACCATCGCCGGATGCATGGGCATCCGTGACACCGCTGAACAACGCCCCGTGCGACGCGCCCCTTCCCCCGGAAATTTCCAACGGAGGGGGCGGCTGTCGCCGGCCCTGCAACATGAACTTGGGAACAAGCGCTCCCGCGGTTCGCCGTGGTGTGGTAGCGCTGGAACACTTGGAGCGACGCGGCGCGCGAACGCGCAGCCGGGGCGCTTGCGGTATCCAGGGACGAAACGCCAACGGCGTTTCCGCGTGCGATGCGCGCGAGGAACGCGAAAATGAAGCGAATGCTCATCAATGCCACGCAGGCGGAAGAACTGCGCGTGGCCATCGTCGACGGCCAGACCCTGTACGACATCGACATCGAACAGCCGTCGAAGGAAAACAAGAAGTCCAACATCTACAAGGGCCGCATCACCCGGCTCGAGCCCTCGCTGGAGGCCGCCTTCGTCGAATACGGCGCGGAGCGCCATGGCTTCCTGCCGCTGAAGGAAATCTCCCGCGACTACTTCCAGGCCGGCGTCGACCCGAACAAGGCGACCATGAAGGAGCTCCTGCGCGAAGGCCAGGAAGTGGTGGTGCAGGTCGACAAGGAAGAGCGCGGCAACAAGGGCGCCGCCCTGACCACGTTCATCTCGCTGGCCGGCCGCTACATGGTGCTGATGCCGAACTCGCCCAGTGCCGGCGGCGTCTCGCGCCGGATCGAGGGTGACGACCGCGCCGAGCTGAAGAAGGCGATGGACGCGCTGGCCATCCCGGACGACATGGGCGTGATCATCCGCACCGCCGGCGTCGGCCGCGATGCCGAAGAACTGCAGTGGGACCTCGACTACCTGCTGTCGATCTGGCGCGCGATCGCCGAGGCCGCGCTGACCAAGCCGGCGCCGTTCCTGATCTACCAGGAGTCGCGCCTGATCGTGCGGGCCCTGCGCGACTACATGCGCTCCGACATCGGCGAGATCCTGGTCGACACCCCGGAGATGTACGCCGAGGCGCTGGACTTCGTCGAACAGGTGATGCCGCACAACAAGCGCAAGCTCAAGCACTACACCGACGACACCCCGCTGTTCAACCGTTTCCAGATCGAATCGCAGATCGAGAACGCCTACGAGCGCACCATCCGCCTGCCGTCCGGCGGCGCGCTGGTGATCGACCAGACCGAGGCGCTGACCGCGGTCGACGTGAACTCGGCGCGCGCCACCAAGGGCGGCGACATCGAGGAAACCGCGTTCAACACCAACCTCGAGGCCGCGGAAGAGGTGGCGCGCCAGCTGCGCCTGCGCGACCTCGGCGGGCTGGTGGTGATCGACTTCATCGACATGTCCAGCAACAAGCACCAGCGCGAAGTCGAGAACAAGCTGCAGAACGCGCTCAAGTACGACCGCGCGCGCGTGCAGCTGGGCCGCATCTCGCGCTTCGGCCTGATGGAAATGAGCCGCCAGCGGCTGCGCCCGTCGCTGGGCGAAGCCAGCCAGATCGTCTGCCCGACCTGCGAAGGCCATGGTCGCATGCGCAGCATCGAATCGCTGTCGCTGTCGATCATCCGCGTGGCCGAAGAGCACGCGATGAAGGACAACACCGGCCAGGTGCTGGTGCAGGCGCCGGTGGAGATCGCCAACTTCCTGCTCAACGAGAAGCGCAGCGCGCTGCGCGAGATCGAGGCGCGGCACGACGCGCCGATCGTGATCGTGGCCGACGAACAGCTGCACACCCCGCACTACGAAGTCACCCGCATCCGCGAGAACGAACTGGGCGAGGAAACCGCGCGCCCGAGCTACCAGCGCGGCACCCCGCGCAAGGTGGCGACCATCTCGCTGACCAAGGCCCAGCTCAACATCCCGCCGGCACCGGTGGTGACCAACGTCAAGCCGGCGCAGCCGGCGCCGCTGCGCGAGCCCCGGCCGATGCCGGTCGAAAGCGAAGCGCGTGCGGTTGCGGTGGCCGAGCCGACGCCCGCAGCGGCGCCGGTGGCGGCCCCCGGCGGCGGCTTCATGGGCTGGCTGAAGTCGATGTTCGCCGGCGCGCCCGCGGTGCAGGCACCACCGGCCATCGCCGGCAACCAGGGCGGCCCCCGCGAGGAACGTGGCAACCGTCGCGACCGCGGTGACCGTGGCGACCGTGGTGATCGCGGCAACCGGCGTGACGAGGGCCGCCGCAACGGCGGGCAGCAGGACAACCGTGGCGGCAAGCCGGCGGATGCGCAGAAGCCGCAGGCGCCGAAGCCGCCGAAGCCGCAGCAGGCGCAGGCAAGGCAGGACAACAAGCCGCAGCAGCAGGCGCAGAAGCCGCAAGCGGCGCAGAAGCAACAGCAGCAGAAGCCGGACCGGCAGGAGAAGGCCCAGCCGGTGAAGCCGGCCGTGGCGGAAGCCGCCGTCGTCGCCGCCGCGGCAACGCCCGCCGTGGCCGAGGACGCCATCCTCAACACGGTCGCAACCGTCGAGCAGGCGGCGGCAACGGTGGCGACGCCGCCGCAGGCGATCGAAGCCGACGCCGCTGCCGACGATGGCACCGGCGATGGTGGCTCCAAGCGTCGCCGCGGTCGCCGCGGTGGCCGCCGCCGCCGCCGCGGTGCCGGTGAAGCCGCCGGCATGGCCGATGAGGCAATGCTGGACCAGGATGGTCCGCTGGACGCCGCGCTGGCCACCGATGGCTCGCAGCCGGAATTCGATTTCGACGATATCGAAGCGCCGGCTCCGGTAGCGGTGGTGGCGCGCGAAGCCGCCCCTGCCCCCGCCGCAGTCGCGGCGGCGGCTTCGGCCGTCGCCAGCGAGCCGGTCACCGCAGAGGTGCCGTCACCCGAGGTTGCAGCGGTCGCGCCGATTGAATCGGCAGCCGCGGTCGTCGAAACCGTGGCCGCGGACGCCGATCCGGTCATCGAGGCAATCGCGGTGGTTGCCGAGCACGCGGAGGCAGCTCCCATCGAGCCCGTCGCGCCCAGCCAGGCAACCACGCCGCAGGCGCCGGTCGAAGCAGAAGCGGTCGCCAACCTCTTCGAGGCGCTGCCCGCCGATGCTGCAGAGGACGTCGCCCCGGCGCCTGCCATTACCGCGGAAGTGGTGGCGACGCCAGCCATTGCGGAAATCGTGGCTCCATTGCCGGCCGCCGCGAATGCCGCAGGCGCTTCGCCGGTGGTCGCGGACGCCGTGAGCCGTGCCGAGCAGCTGCGCGGGCTGTTCGACAATGCGCGCCAGGAACCCGCCAACGCGCCGTTGCCGCCGGCGGATGACGCGGCCGCGGAAACCAGCCGCAACGCCTGACCGCGAGCCGCCGACCGCGCGCGCCGTCAGTGCATGGCGTGCGCGGGATCGGCCAGTCCGTACTGGCTGACCAACCGCGCCAAGGCGATGTTGTCGCGGATCGCCAGCTTCTCGAACAGCCGCGACTTGTGGGTGTTGACGGTCTTGGCGCTGAGGCTGAGGCGCTTGGCGATTGCTTCCTGGCGCAGGCCCTGGTTGAGCAGCAACGCGACTTCCAGCTCGCGCGGGGTCAGCGCGTCGAACGGCGAACTGGCGTCACCGCCGATCCCGGACAGCGCCATGCCCTGCGCGATCGCATTCGCCAGGTATTTCTTGCCACGGGCGACCTCGCGCACCGCGCGCACGAGTTCCGCCGCGTCGCCGGCCTTGCCGACGTAACCGCAGGCCCCCGCCTCCAGCAAGCGCCGCGGCATCGGCCCGTCCTCCAGCACCGAGACCATGATCACGCGGGTGCCGTAGTCGCCGCGGACGACGCGTTCGGTCACCTCCAGTCCGCTGATCCCGGGCAGGTGCAGGTCGCACAGCAACACATCCGGCTTCAACCGGCGGATCTGCGGCAACGCCTCTTCGCCGCTGTCCGCTTCGCCGACAATCTCGATGTCCGGGTGCTGGGCCAGGATCAGCCTGAACCCGGTGCGCACCAGCGCGTGGTCGTCGACGATGAAAACCTTGATGCCCATTGCAGCTCCCCCCGATTGATGGGGACACGCTACGCCCGCCACCGACCGTCGCCAAGCCGGGAATGCCGCACCAGGCAGTAGGAAAAGTCCTACGAGGGTGGCGGAGAGAGTGGGATAGATTCGGGCCATCCATGGCCCTCACCCGCTGCGCGGGCAGCCTGCGGCTGTCCAAATCGGCAATCCTGCCGATTTGTCGAACTCAATGCCCATGCGACAATCTGCGCCACGGAAGCGTGGCCGAGCGGTTTAAGGCACCGGTCTTGAAAACCGGCGATGGGTCAAACCATCCGTGAGTTCGAATCTCACCGCTTCCGCCAGATCATGCCTTCCTGGGCTTCGTGCCGTTGCCATGGCAACCCTTCTCGCTGCATTCCAGGCGTGCGGCGTCCAGCAGCGCAGGCAGGCGCTCGGCCAGGAAGTCGATGAACACCCGCACCGCCGGGAGCAGGCCGCGACGGGAGGCGAACACCGCGTGGGCGATGCCCTGCGGCAGCCGCCAGTCCGGCAGCACCACTTCGAGGTCGCCCCGGCGCACCGCGTCGGCGCAGACGGTTTCCGGCAGCAGGGTGATGCCGATGCCACCCTCCGCCATCGCCTGCATCATCGGGAAGTCGAACCCGGTGACGCGCGGCTGCAATTCGATCCGCCGCACCTCGCCGTCCGGGCCGTGCAGTTCCCAGCGCTGGCGCGCCTCGTCCTCGCTGATGCTCAGGGTGACGTGGTCGCGCAATTCCTCCGGCGCCTGCGGGCGGCCGGCGCGGTCGAGGTAGCTCGGGCTGGCGACCAGCAGCTCCTGCACCTGGCCGAAGCTGCGCATCACCAGGCTGCCGTCATCGTCGAGCTTGGTGCGGACGCGCAGGGCCACGTCCACGCCCTCGTTGATCACGTCGACCCGGCGGTTGCTGATGACCAGTTGCACCCGCACCTTCGGGTACAGCGCCATGAATTCGGGCAGCAGTTTCGGGAACTGCTGTTGCGCCATCGACACCGGCAGGCTGACCCGCACGGTGCCGCGCGGTTCCGCGCTGAGGCGGTCCACCACTTCACGCGCGGCCTGCGCTTCGGCCAGCATCGACTGCGCGTGGCGATGCACGCTGGTGCCGACGTCGGTGACCGCGAAACGCCGGGTCGACCGCTGCAGCAGGCGCACCCCGAGTTCGCTTTCCAGCGCGCTGATGCGCCGGCTCAGGCGCGATTTCGGGATCCCCAGCGCCCGTTCCGCGGCGGCGAACCCGCCGTGGTCGACGACTGCTGCGAAGTAGTACAGGTCGTTCAGGTCTTGCATGTCGATAATTCCATGTATGGAACGTATCGTGATATTGAAACCTGTTTATCCCGGATATGCAACAGCGCACGATGCACCCCGACGCGGCACATCGCCGCCCGCAGACGGGGACCACCCATGAAACTCCTCCACCTCGATTCCAGCATCCTCGGCCCGCAGTCGGCCAGCCGCGAACTCAGTGCGGCGGTGGTGGCCCGCTGGCAGCGCGAAATGCCCGGCCTGGCAGTCGTCCATCGCGATCTCGCCGCGGATCCGCTGCCGCACCTGAGCGGCGCCTCGCTGGCCCAGGCCGATGCCGACGAAGCCGCGCTCGCCGCCACCGTGATGGACGAATTCCTGCAGGCCGACGTGATCGTGGTCGGCGCGCCGATGTACAACTTCGGCATCCCCAGCCAGCTGAAGGCGTGGATCGACCGGGTGGCAGTGGCCGGCAAGACCTTCCGCTACACCGCCGACGGCCCGCAGGGCCTGGCTGGCGGCAAGCGGGTGGTCGTCGCCGCCAGCTATGGCGGCTTCCATGCCGCCGATGCCAGCAGCAACTTCGTCGAACCCTACCTGCGCTTCGTGTTCGGCTTCCTTGGCATCGACGACATCGAATTCGTCACCGTCGAAGGCCTCGCGGTGTCGCCGGAACAGCGGGCAGCCGCGATGTCCGATGCGCACGGCAGGATCGACGTCGCGCCGCCACTGGCGGCCTGAACCAGGTTTCGCGTTCCCAGCCCCTCCCCTGCGCAGGAACGCGACGGGCCCGCACTGCGGGCCCTTTTTTTGGTTCATCTCCCAACTCCGGGGAATGCCGCCCGGATCTTGAGGAAGAAGTAGGCGTCGTCGCGGAAGCCGTAGGCGATGCGCTTGATGACCTTGATGCGGTTGTTGATGCCTTCGACGAGGCCGGTGTGCATCGGCCAGCGCACCCGGCTGAGGATGCCGCGCCAGTAGGGGCGCAGGCACTTGGCAAAGTGCATCAGGGCCGGGATGCCACTTTCCCGGGCGTGACGCAGCCACTGCGTCCAGGCGCGCCTCCAGGCCCAGGCGGTCGGTACCGTCCATAGTGCCTTGAGCTGCTCCTTCATTACGTAGACCGCCATCAGCGACTGGTTGGCGGCCAGTACCTCGTCCAGTCGCACCTGCTCGGCTTCCTTGAGCTGCTCCGGGTTGCGCAGCAGGATCCAGTGCGCGCGCTTGACGACCTTGCGGGCCGGCTTGTCATGACGCAATCGGTTGGCAGCATCCACGCGCACGCGGCCGATCACTTCCCTGCCGTACTTGGCGATGACATGGAACAGGTCGTAGACCACCCGGGCGTTCGGGCAGTGCTGGCGCACCTCCAGGTCGTAGGCCGTGTTCATGTCCATGGCCACGGCCTCGATGCGTGCGCAGCGCGCAGGCCCGAGCAGCTCGAAGAACGGCCGTACCTCGGCGCGGGAGCGGCCACGTCCCACCCACAGCACCCGCTTGCGCTCTGCGTCGACCACCACGGTGGCGTAGCGGTGGCCCTTCTGGATCGCGAACTCGTCCATCGCGAGCCGGCGTACGCCGTCCAGATCCACCGGACCCAGGCGACGCTCCAAAGCCCGGAAGTCGATGGCCTTGGCGGTCTTCCAGTCGATGCCATGCCAGCGGGCGGCATGCAGCACCGAGGTCACCGCGCACAGGCGGGCGACGCTGTCGGCCAAGCGCCGGGTCACCCGGCAATGGGGATCCAGCCACTCAAGGCGCTCCAGCCGCGGCCCGCAACGCGGACAAGCCAGTCGCAGGCGCTCGACGTGCAGCTCGACCGGGGCCCCGAACACCGGCAAGTCGCGTATCCGCCGCAGCGTGCGGTCGTGGATGGCCGCAACGACCTCGCCGCAGCCGCTGCAGCGACGAACTTCACCAGGCGCTGGCCTCAGCTTCACTGCCAGCCAACGACGCTCGCCGCGCTGCTCGTGCCACCACGCCTCAACCCGATACCCCACCCAGCCTCCCAGCTGGGCAATACAATCCCCGTCGGCCACGGCCGACCCCCGGTTTGTTGACTCGACAACTGCAAACTAACCGGGTCGGCCGTGCGCCTCTCCCTCAGATGGGAGAAGAACCAAAAAAAACCGGCCCGCGTTGGCGGGCCGGTCG
>Ga0209476_10003061_pt1 | contig 11132 bp, 9 predicted proteins | sample KloWWTrecipitate_FD_187179 | JGI IMG/M metagenome (GOLD analysis project Ga0209476, IMG submission 187179) | Active sludge microbial communities from Klosterneuburg, Austria, studying microevolution and ecology of nitrifiers - Klosterneuburg... | ecosystem: Engineered > WWTP > Aerobic digester >...
GCGCGCCAGCAGGGCGAGGTAGCGCTCGGCGGCACCATCGTCCGGCTCGAGCACGCGTCCGGCCTGCAGTTCACGCGCCGCGTCGGCGAGGGCGGCGAGGCGCGCCGCAGGATCGATAGCGACCGGCCGCGGTGCGGCGGCAGGCACCTGCGCATCGTCGCCCGACAACGTCGGCGGGCGCAGCTCCGATCCGAAACGCGCGGCCGCGTACACCGCCACGGCGGCCAGCAGCGCGGCCAGCAAGGGCAGGCGCCAGGATCGCGCGGGCGGCGCGACCGGTGGCGCATCGAGCGCACGTTCCACTGCATCGAGCCCCGCGCGCATCTCGGCCGCGTCCTGGTAGCGATCGTTGGGCGACTTGGCCATCGCGCGATCGAGGAAGGGCTGCCATGCGGCCAGCGCCGCCGGCAGCCGCGGCACCGGGTCCTCGACGTGGGCCATCGCCATCGACAATGCATCGATGCCCTGGAAGGGCAGATCGCCCGTCAGCAGTTCATGGCAGACCACGCCCAGGCTGTAGAGGTCGGCGCGCGCATCCACGTCGCTGCCGCGCGCCTGCTCCGGGCTCATGTAGCCCGACGAGCCCAAGGTGCGGCCGCGCTCGGTCACGCGATGGTCGTGGTCAATGGTGGTCGCCAGCGCGATGCCGAAGTCGGTCAGCAGCGGGCGGTCGTTCTTGTCGAACAGGACGTTGTCGGGCTTGACGTCGCGATGGACGACGCCGTGCGCGTGCGCGTAGGCCAGCGCATCGACCAGCGCGCGCAGCACCGCCAGCACCGCGCGCGAATCGCCGCGCAGGCGGCGGCGGCCGAGGTGGCCGTTGGGCAGGTACGGCATGGTGTAGTACGGCAGGCCGGTGCTGGAGCGGCCGACCTCGTGGATGCCCACGATGTGCGGATGGTCGAGGCGGGCGATGGTGCGGGCCTCGCGCTCGAAGCGCTGCGCCAGCTCGTCGGAGACCGCGTTCTCCAGCGCCAGCAGCTTGATCGCGACCTCGCGCTGCAGCGAGAGCTGGATCGCGAGGTAGACCTCGGCCATGCCGCCCTGCCCCAGCCGGCGCAACACGCGATAGCCGGCGATCTCGGGCAGGGGGGGCGCGGTTTCGGCGGATTCGGCGTTCATCGCGGCGGCTTCGGCACGCCGCGATGCTAGCGCAGCACCGAGGCCCGCAAGCGGACGCGGTTCTCGCTCCGCTTCCTGCAATTCCCGAGCAGGGCCGACGGGAAACCGGGTTCTGCCGCGTCGTCTTGCCCGGGGCGCTGCGCTACTGGGTCCCGGCTTTCGCCGGGATCACGGCTCTTGGGGTGAGATTGCCTGATCTGCGGCGCTGCGGCGATGGGTCGATTGCCTGGTCATGGATTCCCGCTTGCGCGGGAATGACGTCGGGGGTCAATCGCGGGGAATGCGGGGAAGCCTCAGGGCCCGGGCTCGGCCCCGCCGAGTTCCACCGCCAGCCGGTAGACATGCTCCAGGCCTTCGTAGAAGGACTTGACCGGCAGGCGCTCGTTGAGGCCGTGGGCGTACATCTCGGTGGGCTTGGAGAACAGGCCCGAACTGGCGTAGGTCGGGATGCCGGCGGTGCGGTAGACCTTGCCGTCGGTGCCGCCGGATTCGAGGTAGGGCACGATCGGCAGGTCGGGGTAGACGGCGTGCACGGCGTTGCCGATGGCGCGCATGACGTCGGGCCGCATCTCGGAGACCGGGCTGGCCTTGGGCGCATCGCGCGTGGTGATTTTCACCTGCGGATCGGCGATTGCCGCGGCGAGCGCCTCGCGCACGGTCTCCACTTCCACGCCGGGGAAGATCCGGCAATTGACCGCGGCCTTCGCGGTCTGCGGCAACGCATTCTCGGCGTGGCCGGCCTCCAGCATCGTGGCCACGCAGGTGGTGCGCGTGGTGCCGACGAATTCCGGCGATTGCGCCAGCGCATCGGCCGCCGCGGCGTCATCAGGATTGGCGGCGAAGCGGCGCAGGATGGCGCCCACTTCGCCCTCCTGGGTCTTGCCCACTTCATCGAGGTACGAGCGGGTGAGCGCGTTCGACATCACCGGGAAGCGATAGGCCTCGACCTTGCCCAGCGCATGCATCAACTGGTAGATCGCATTGTCCGCGCGCGGCCGCGAGCTGTGGCCGCCGCGGTTGCGCACGACCAGGTCGAAGGTGGCGTAGGTCTTCTCGGCGCCCTGCACCAGGTAGATCAGCGGTTTGCCGGTGCGATCGTCGAGCAGGCCGCCGCCGGCGTCGGTGTTGATCGCGAATTCGGCGTCCTTCACCCAGGCGTGCGCGGCGATGGCCTCGGTCGTCAGCATGCCGGTCTCCTCGTCGGCGACGAAGGCGAAGACGAGCTCGCGCCGGGGCTCGCGGCCCTCGGCGCGCAGGCGCAGGATCGTGGCCACCATCGCGGTCACGCCGGCCTTGTTGTCCATGGTGCCGCGGCCGTAGAACGCGCCCTCCTCCTCGATCAATTCGAAGGGGCTGCGTTCCCACTCCTCGGGCCGCGCGTCCACCACGTCCATGTGCGCCGAGAACAGGATCGGCCGGCCGGGCTCGCGTCCGGGGACGCGCACGAGCATGGCCCGTGCCTCGCCGACGTCGAGCGTCGCGATGTCGCCCGTGGGCACGCCGGCGCGGGTCAGCACCTCGCTGAGGTAGGCCACCATTGCCGGCGTCTGGCCGTGGCCCTCGGCGGTGCGCAGCGCGATGATGCGCGAGTAGATCTCGCGCGCGGTGGCGTCCTGCGCGGGCGTGCCGGCGGCGGCGGCGCTCGCGGCCAGGGCCAGCACCAGGCCGGCAAGAAGGGTCTGCCTCACGTTCGTCTCCCGTAGTCCGGGCGCCATCATAGGGGCACGAATGCAGCCATGGCGACGGTCGGGCGCGAGGGTGCCGTCGCGCCGGCTTGCGAGCTTCGGTGCCCTGCCCTGTAGGAGCGCACCTTGTGCGCGACCGCGGAGCCGCAGGCTGCGGCAGCCTGCAAGTCCGCGGTCGCGCACAAGGTGCGCTCCTACATTGATCGGCGGTGCGCAGTTCCGGTGTACCCTTCCCGCGCCTTCCTCAAGGAGCAATCGGATGAACCCTGCACGTCGTGGATTCCTGGGAACCAGCGCCGCTGCGCTGGGCGCCGCGCTGATGCCCGGCCGCTTGCTGGCCGAGGTCGCGGCGCGCACGCCGGCCATGCCGGCGCTCGACACCTGGGATGCGGTGCGCAAGCAGTTCCGCCTCAGCCCCGACTACCTGCATTTCTCCGGCTTCTTCCTCGCCTCGCACCCGGCGCCGGTGCGCGCGGCGATCGATGCGTTGCGCGACGCGCTCGACGACAATCCCTTCCTGGTGGTCGAGCGCGGCATGTTCGAGGACGAGAGCCGCAACCTCGAGCTCAAGGTCTGCGCCGACATCGCCAACTACATCGGCGGCGCAGCCAGGGAGATCGCGCTCACCAGCAGCACCACGGCCTCGCTATCGCTGGTCTACCACGGGCTGAAGATCGGTCCGGGCGAAGAAATCCTCGCCACCACCCACGACCACTACGTGCACCACGAGGCGATCCGCCTGTCGACCGAGCGCAATGGCGCCAGCTCGCGCCGCATCGCGCTGTTCGATGAGTCGCAGGACGCGACCGTGGACGACATCGTCGGCCGCATCCGCGCCGCGATCCGGCCCAACACCCGCGTCCTGGGCATCACCTGGGTGCATTCGGCCAGCGGCATCCGCCTGCCGGTGCGCGAGATCACCGCTGCGGTGGCCGAAATCAACGCGGGCCGCGACGAGGCCAAGCGCGTGCTGGTCGTGCTCGACGGCGTGCACGCCATCGGCGCGGTCGACGAGACCATCGCGACGCTGGGCGTCGACTACTTCTGCGCCGGCACCCACAAGTGGATGTTCGCGCCGCGCGGGACCGGCTTCCTGTGGGCGCGAGCGGAGAACTGGGCGCGGCTGCGGCCGCTGATGCCGACCTTCTCCGACAACGAGCTGTACAACGCCTGGACCGAGGAACGCGCGCCGAAGGGCCCGACGGTCGCGGCCCAGGTCACGCCCGGCGGCTTCCATGCCTTCGAGCACGCCTGGGCGGCCGGCGCGGCCTTCGCGATGCACCAGCAGATCGGCCGCGCGCGCGTGGCCGCGCGCATCCGCGAGCTCAACACGCGCTGCAAGGATGGGTTGGTCGAGATCCCGGGCGTGACCTTGCGCACGCCGCGCGACCCGGCGCTCTCGGCCGGCTTGTGCTGCTTCGAGGTCAAGGGCAAGTCGGCCGCGGATGTCGCGCATGCGCTGCTCGAGCACCGGGTGATCGGCAGCGCCAGCCCCTACGCGGTGAGCTATGCGCGCCTCGCTGCCGGGCTGATGAACACGCCGGAGGAGGTCGACCTCGCGCTGGCCGCGGTGCACAAGATCGCCAAAGGCGCGTAACGACGAAGTCGCGTGAGGCGCATCAGGCGCTGGCGAGGCCAATCGCGCGCAGAGCGCGCTCCTACAGAGCGGGCCCTGTAGGAGCGCGCTCTGCGCGCGATTGGCGCCGGTCGCAGCCGAAACGGCGCCTGCAGGGCTAGCGTGGGTTGCGATCCGGCCGGTACTGGCTCGGCGGCACGCCGGTCCAGCGGCGGAAGGCGTGGGTGAAGCTGCTGGCGTCGGTGTAGCCCAGCAGGTAGGCGATCTCGCCGAGGTTGTGGCGCGCCTCGCGCAGGTGCTGCAGCGCGAGTTCGCGCCGGGTGGCGTCGAGCAGGGTCGAGTAGCGCGTGCCCGCTTCGGCCAGGCGACGCTGCAGGCTGCGCGGGCTGAGCTTGAGCGCGGCGGCGATGCGCGCCTGCGCAGGCTCGCCCGCCGGCAGCTGCACGGCCAGCGCGTGGCGCACCTGCGTCACTACATCGACCTCGTCGCGGCGCTCGAGGTAGCGCGCGGCCAATGCGTCGCTCGCGCGCGCCAGTTCGGGATTGGCGCCTTCGACCGGGAGCTCGAGCGTGGCGGCATCGAGCGTGATCGCATTGTCGGAAGCGCCGAACTGGACCGGCACGCGGAACGCGCGCAGGAAAGGGCCGGGGTCGGCCGGCGCGGCGCGCTGCAGGCGCACCGCCAGTGGCCGGTAGTCGCGGCCGCGCAGCGTGCGGCACAGGCGCACGATCACCAGCGCGAAGGCATCGACCGCCTCGGCCGGCCGGGTTGCAATGCCCGCCGGCAATTCGATGCGGCAGGTGAAATGCTGCGCATCGCGGGCCGTGGCCAGGGTGAAGCCCTCGGTCACCACGGCGAGGTAGCGGCGCAGGCGCTCGAAGGCATCGCCCAGCGTCGCGCTGGCGTCGATCGCATAGCCCAGCGCGTGGAAGGTCTTGTGGTCGGTGTGGCGCGCCACCGCGAGGCCGAAGGCGGGATCGCCGGTGGCGCGCACGGCGAGCGCCCACAGGCGGTCGGTGGCCGCCACCGGGCAACGGGCTTCGCGGTCGCCCAGTGCCGCCGGGTCGAGGCCGGCGGCCTCCAGCAGCGGCGCGCTCTCCACCCCCGCCGCCGCCAGCGCGTTGCGGACGGCCCGCGCCCAACTGGCCAGCATGGTGGGCGCGTGCGACATTCCGGCCTGACGCCTCCCGACAAGCGCTTGGCGCGCAGGCCCAAGCGCCGGCGCGACGCGACCGCTAGATTGGCGGGGCCTACGACTGCCGGCAAGACCCATGGATGCCCTCGCCAACCCGCCGCTCACCGATGCGCGGAAGACCGCGCACATCAAGGCCGTCGTGACCGAGGCCGGCCAGGCGCTGCGCGCCCGCCACCCGTGGCTGCGGCACCAGGACGCGATCGGCGTCGCGATCCTCGCCTTCGGGCTGGGCGGCATGCTCGCCTGCGCTTGGCTCTACAGCGCCGGCCGCATCCCGGCCTGGCTGTGCATCCCGCTGGTGGCGCTGTTTGCCTCGCTCACCCACGAGCTCGAGCACGACCTCATCCACTGGATGTACTTCCGCACCACGCCGTGGGCGCATCACGCGATGATGGCGCTGGTGTGGCTGGCGCGCCCGAGCACCATCAATCCCTGGATCCGGCGCGAACTCCACTTCCACCACCACAAGCATTCGGGCACCGCCAGCGATCGCGAGGAGCGCGGCATCACCAACGGCGAGCCCTGGGGCCTGGCGCGGGTGCTGATGATGGGCGACCTGATCGTGTCGATGGCGGTGCGGGTGTGGCGCGCGCCCGATCGGCGGCAGGCGCTGCGCGTGCTGGGCCGCAGCCTCGCGGTGCTGTTCCCGCTGACCTTCGTGCACTATGGCTTGTGGTACGCCTTCCTGGGCTTCCACCTCGCCGACGCGCTCGGGCGCGCAGCAGGCGCGCCGATCGCCTGGGCACCAGGCACGCTGGCCGCGATGGGCGTGGTCGATTTCCTCGCCGTGGTATGGATCATCCCCAACGTCCTGCGCGGCTTCTGCCTGCACTTCGTCAGCTCCAACATGCACTACTACGGCGACGTCGAGGACGGCAACGTGGTGCAGCAGACCCAGGTCCTGGCGCCGTGGTGGATGGCACCCTTCAACCTGTTCTGCTTCAACTTCGGCTCGACCCACGCGATCCACCACTTCGTGGTCAAGGAGCCCTTCTACGTGCGCCAGGCCACGGCGGCCGAGGCGCACCGCGTGATGCGCGAGATGGGCGTGCGCTTCGACGACCTCGGCACCTTCCGCCGTGCCAACCGATGGAACGAGCCCGGCGCCGGCCCGGCGGTGGCCGCATGAGCCCGGCCAGGCAGATTGCGGGCTACGCGCGCCTGGGCGTCGACGCCGTCGCCGGCGCGTCGCGGGTGGTCGAGGACCTGCACGGCACCATCAGCGAGCTCGCCGGCGTGTTCGAACGCGCGCCGCCGCGCTCCACCCGCGGCCTGACCGGATTCGTCTATCGCAGCGTGCGCGGCGTGGCGGGCCTGGTCGGTCGCGGCATCGACCTCGCGCTGGCCCTGCCGCTGGGCGACGCGGCGGTGGAGGCGACGGGGCCCGAGGCGATGCGCGCCGTGCTCAACGGCGTGGTCGGCGACCACCTCGATGCCAGCGGCAACCCGCTCGCCATCCGCATGCGCCTGCGCCACGAGGGCAAGGCGCTGGAACTCGAGCCGCAGGCCCTGGCCGCCCGCATCGGCTCGCCGGCCCGCCACGTCGTGGTGCTGGCGCACGGCCTGTGCATGAACGACCGCCAGTGGCGGCGCAAGGACCACGACCACGGCGCGGCGCTGGCGCGCGACCTCGGCTGCACCGCGCTGTACTTGCACTACAACAGCGGGCGGCGCATCTCGACCAATGGCCGCGAGTTCGCCGCGCTGCTCGATGCGCTGGTCGCCGCGTGGCCGGTGCCGCTCGAACGCCTGACCGTGGTCGGCCACAGCATGGGCGGGCTGGTGGCGCGCAGCGCCTGCCATGTCGCGCAAGAGGAAGGACTGGCCTGGCTGCGCGCGCTCGACAGCCTGGTGTTCCTGGGCACGCCGCACCACGGCGCGCCGGCGGAGCGCGCCGGCAACGGCTTCGACCGCCTGCTGCGCCTGAGCGCCTACACCGCGCCGTTCGCGCGCTTGGGCGGCCTGCGCAGCGCCGGCATCCGCGACCTGCGCCATGGCAACCTGCTCGACGCGGACTGGCAGTCGCTGGAGGACACGCACGCCGCGGACGCGCGCACGCCGGTGCCGCTGCCCACCACGGTGCGCAGCCATGCGGTGGCCGCGACGCGACATGAGCGGCCGGCCGCACTGGCCGATGCCTGGATCGGCGATGGCCTGGTGCCGGTCGCCAGCGCACTGGGCCGGCACGCCGACCCGCGCCATGCGCTGCGCATCCCGCGCGCGCGGCAGTGGATCGCCACCGGCGCCAGCCACTTCGACCTGCTCGACGATCCGCGGGTCTACCAGCGCCTGCGCGACTGGCTGCAACCCTCGCCACCCCGCCGCCGGGCGCGGAGGCCCGTGTCCCGATGACCGGATCCCCCGTGTCCGCGCGCGACGCCTATCCCCACTTCCAGCCGATCACCACGCGCTGGAAGGACAACGACCTCTACGGCCACGTCAACAACGTCGAGTACTACAGCTACTTCGACAGCGTGATCAACGCCTACCTGATCCGCGCCGGCGGGCTCGACATCCATGCCGGCGCGGTGATCGGCGTGTGCGCCGAATCGCACTGCAAGTACCTCGATTCGCTGGCTTTCCCCGACACCGTCGACGCCGGCCTGCGGGTGGCGCGCATCGGCCGCTCCAGCGTGCGCTACGAGATCGGCCTGTTCCGTACCGGCAGCGATGCGCCGGCGGCCGACGGCTGGTTCGTGCACGTGTTCGTGGACCGCGCCACGCGGCGCCCGGTCGAACTGCCGGCACCATTGCGCGCCGCGCTCGAGCGCCTGCTGGTGCCGCAGGCCGCCACGCCATGACGGTGCGCGGCGCGGTCCTGCGCGCGATGGGGCTGCCCGCGCCCTACGCGCAGTCGCAGCCGCTGCGGATCGAGGAACTGCAACTCGATCCGCCGGGCCCCGGCGAGCTGCGCCTGCGCGTGCTGGCCGCCGGCCTGTGCCATTCCGACCTGTCGGTGATCGACGGCTCGCGCCCGCGGGTAATGCCGATGGTGCTGGGCCACGAGGCCAGCGGCGAGGTCCTGGAGGTCGGCGCAGGTACGCCGGGCTTCGAGGCGGGAGACCGCGTGGTGTTCTCCTTCGTGCCCAGCTGCGGCGCCTGCGCGCCCTGCGCCAGCGGCCGCGCGGCCCTGTGCGAGCCGGGCGCGCAGGCCAACGTGGCCGGTGCGCTGCTCTCGGGTGCGCGGCGCTGGCACGACGGCAGCGGCGCTGGCATCCACCATCACCTGGGCGTGTCGGCCTTCGCCGAACAGGTCGTGGTGTCGGCGCGCTCAGCGGTGAAGGTCGAGCGCGATCTCGACCCCGCGATCGCGGCGCTGTTCGGCTGCGCGGTGCTGACCGGCGTCGGCGCCGTGTTCAACACCGCGCGCGTGATGCCGGGCGAGGCGGTGGCGGTGTTCGGCCTCGGCGGGGTCGGCATGGCGGCGGTGCTGGGTGCGCGCGCGGCCGGGGCGCATCCGCTGGTGGCGGTGGACATCGACGCGGGCAAGCTCGAGCGCGCGCTGGCGCTGGGCGCCACGCACGCGGTGCGCGCCGACGACGAGGGCGCCGTGGCGACGATCCGCGCGCATACCGGCGGCGGCGCGCACACCACGATCGAATGCGTGGGCAGCGAGCTCGCGCTGGCACAGGCCTACGCGGCCACGCGCCGCGGCGGTACCACGGTGACTGCCGGCCTGCCGGCCCCGGCGCGACTGTTCAGCGTGCCCGCCGTGAGCCTGGTGGCCGAAGAGCGCACGGTGAAGGGCTCGTACATGGGCTCCTCGGTGCCCTCGCGCGACATCCCGCGCTACGTGGCGATGTATCGCGCCGGGCGGCTGCCGGTGGATGCCCTGCTCACCCATCGCCTGGCGCTGGACGGGATCAACGCCGGCTTCGATCGCCTGGCGCGTGGCGAGTGCCTGCGCCAGGTGGTGGTGTTCGACCCGGCAAACTGAGGTGTCTGGACCTCGTCCGGGTCGCCGGGCGGCGTACACTCGCGGGTGACTTTCCTGCCCCGCGCCAGCGCGCGGTGGAGCGGGTCATGGCCGACATCCCCATGTACCACGAAGGCTCGCGCCGGCTGCAGGATCGCTTCCGCACCCGCGCGCTGGCCGACCGCCTGGCCGATACGCTGGCCCGGCAGGCCTTCACCGACGAGGATCGCGCCTTCATCGCGGCGCAGCGTTGCTTCTTCCTCGCCACCGCCGACGCCGGGGGCCATCCCGATTGCTCGTACAAGGGCGGCGACCCGGGCTTCGTGCGCGTGCTCGACGAACGCACCCTGGCGTTCCCGAGCTACGACGGCAACGGCATGTACAAGAGCCTGGGCAACGTGCTGCGCAATCCGCACGTGGGCCTGCTGTTCATCGACTTCGAGAGCCCGCGGCGGCTGCGCGTCAACGGGCGCGCCACGGTGTCCGAGGACGATCCGTTGCGGGCGGAGTTCACCGGCGCGCAGCTGGTGGTGCGGGTGGTGGCGGACGCGATCTTCCCCAACTGCCCGCGCTACCTGCACCGGATGGAAGTCGTGGAGCGATCGCCCTACGTGCCCTGCGCTGGCGAGACCGCGCCGATCCCGGCGTGGAAGCGGCGCCCGGAGTTCAACGCCGTGCTGCCGCCCGACGATCCCGCGCGCGAGCGCTGACGCCATGCCCTGGAGCGGCCTGCCCAACCACCTCGACCTGACCGCCAGCGACCTCGAGCGCTCGATCGGCTTCTACGATCTCCTGCTCGGCCGCCTGGGTTACGTGCGCGACCAGACCTATGCCGGCGACGTGCCGGCCTGGTCCTGGCGCGGCCACGGGCCGGCCTTCAGCATCGGTCTGCATCGCGCGGGCAGCGCGCAGGCGCACGATCGGCGCGCACCCGGATTCCACCACCTCGCCTTCCACGTCGGCAGCCGCGCCGAGGTCGACGCGCTGCACCTGCACCTGCGCGCCGCCGGCGTGCGCATCCTCGACGCGCCGGCCGAGTACGACTACACCCCGGGCTACTACGCCCTGTTCATCGCCGATCCCGACGGCCTCAAGCTGGAACTGGTGCACGAGCCGCGGCTCGAGTCCCGCTGAAGCAAATGCTGTTGTAGGAGCGCATCTCATGCGCGACCGTGGACTTGCAGGCCGCGGTCGCGCATGAGATGCGCTCCTACATCGGCGGGATTGGCGTGTCCCGTGTTCCGTCACAGCGCCGCACCCTGCGAGCCTGCGGTCGCGCATGAGATGCGCTCCTACAGCGGCGCTGCCCGCTCGCCCCGCGTGCCATCGAGGCGCGCCAGCAGGTTGCGCAGGGGCGTGGCGTAGACCAGTGATCCGGCGGCGACGCCCAGCAGGTTGGCGCCGAGGTCCCACCAGTCGGGCTGGCGCCAGGTAGTCAGTCCCTGCGCGATCTCGATCGCGGCACCGAGCAGGGCGAGGCCGGCGGCGCGCCATGCCAGCGCCTGCCGATGCGCCACCAGCTGCGCGTACCACGCCGCCAGGCCGAAGTAGGTGAGGAAGTGCTCGAGCTTGTCGCTGTGCTCGATGTGGACCGGTGGCTTGGGCATCGGCACCAGCGACAGCAGGATCGTCAGCACG
>Ga0209476_10003062_pt1 | contig 11130 bp, 5 predicted proteins | sample KloWWTrecipitate_FD_187179 | JGI IMG/M metagenome (GOLD analysis project Ga0209476, IMG submission 187179) | Active sludge microbial communities from Klosterneuburg, Austria, studying microevolution and ecology of nitrifiers - Klosterneuburg... | ecosystem: Engineered > WWTP > Aerobic digester >...
GCCGTACACAACAGTGCATCTGCCGGAGGAGATGGTTTGCGGGGGGCCAACTGCGTTCGCAAGGCTTCGGCCTGGCCAAGAGAGCGCAAGACCTGGAACAGCAAGGCCTGTACCCCGGGCCGCTGCGATGCAGGGACCGCATCCAGCACCACGCTGCCCGAACGACCGGCCCGAATGTCCTGCAAGCCCCGTGCCACCGATTGGAGCAGGCGCGACAACGCCACACTGCCGCCAGTGGGCGGCGCGCCGGTGGGTACACGTCTCTGGTTTTGTCCAGGTGACCCGCTCGCAGCGAGGGTCTGTGGGGTGTTCTGTTTCGGCGAAATGGTCACAAATATCGCTCCAATGGGGAATTTCCTGCATGTGGCGTCCCACTGCACCCGTCGGTAAGAAAAGGGGCGCCACAAAGAAAAAACTCCCGGACTGCCTTGGTCAGGACAGTCCGGGAGCATTCAACCGCCTTGGAGGCGTTTAATCGGCAGCCGCCGCCGCCGCGCCGGCGGCATCCGGTTCGCCGTCGGGTTCGACGGCTTCCGCCATGCCTTCCATTTCGGCAGCTTCAGCCTCGGCGATGGCGCGGCGCTCAGCGTCGTCCATAGCGTCCTTGGCTTTGCGTGCCTGGTGGTAAGCCATGCCGGTGCCCGCAGGAATCAGGCGGCCCACGATGACGTTTTCCTTCAGGCCACGCAGCTCATCGCGCTTGCCCATGATGGCAGCCTCGGTGAGCACACGGGTCGTTTCCTGGAAGGAAGCGGCCGAAATGAACGAGTCGGTGGACAGCGACGCCTTCGTGATACCCAGCAACAGATTGGTGTAGGTTGCGGGCAGCTTGCCCGCGGCCTGCAGTGCATCGTTGGTGTTGAGCATCTCGGAGCGCTCGACCTGCTCGCCTGCGATGTAGCCCGAATCACCCGAGTTTTCCACCACGACGCGGCGCAGCATCTGGCGCACGATCACTTCAATGTGCTTGTCGTTGATCTTCACACCCTGCAAGCGATACACGTCCTGCACTTCATCAACGATGTAGCGCGACAGTTCCTCAATGCCTAACAGACGCAGGATGTCCTGCGGGTCGGCCGGGCCGTCCACGATCGACTCGCCGCGGTTGACCACCTGGCCTTCGTGCACCAAGATGTTCTTTTCCTTGGGCACCAGCTCTTCAGACACCTTGCCTTCGGGGTCAGTGATCTGCAGGCGAATCTTGCCCTTGGTTTCCTTGCCGAACGACACTGTGCCGGTGGCCTCGGCCAGCGTACCCTTGTCCTTGGGCGTACGGGCTTCGAACAGCTCGGCCACACGGGGCAAACCACCGGTAATGTCGCGGGTTTTCTGGCCTTCGATCGGGATACGGGCCAGCACTTCGCCGGGGCCCACATCCATGCCGTCACGCACCTGGATCAGCGCACCAATCTGGAAGCCGATGGTCACCGAGTGGTCGGTTCCAGGAATCTTCACTTCGTTGCCGTTGGCATCGATCAGCTTGACCTGGGGCTTGACCACCTTGGCCGAACCACGGCGCTTGGGATCGATCACGACCAGCGTAGACAGGCCGGTGACTTCGTCCACCTGCTTGGCTACCGTAAGACCTTCTTCGACGTTCTCGAACTTCGCTTGACCGGCGAATTCGGTAATGATCGGACGCGTCAGCGGATCCCAGTTGGCCAAAATGGTACCGGCCTTGACCTGCTGGTCGACTTTGACGGACAGTATGGCGCCATAGGGCACCTTGTGGCGCTCACGCTCGCGGCCATGCTCGTCCTGGATGACAATTTCGCCAGAGCGGGAAATCACCACCAAGTCGCTCTTGCTGTTGGTCACATAGCGCATCGTGGCATTGAAGCCAATCACACCGTTGGACTTGGCTTCCACACTGGACGCAATCGCCGCACGCGAAGCCGCACCACCAATGTGGAAGGTGCGCATGGTCAACTGCGTGCCGGGCTCGCCAATCGACTGGGCAGCAATCACGCCCACGGCTTCGCCGAGGTTGATCAAGCCGCCACGGCCCAAGTCGCGGCCATAGCACTTGGCGCACAGGCCAAAGCGGGTCTCGCAGTTCAGTGCTGTACGCACCTTCACTTCGTCCACGCCCGCCAGTTCCAGCTCGTCGATCAGGTCTTCGTCCAGCATCGTGCCAGCCGGTGCCAGCACGGCACGGTTTTCGGGGTGCAACACATCTTCAGCCACCGTGCGACCCAAAATGCGATCGCGCAGTGACTCGATCACTTCGCCGCCTTCGACGATGGCGCGCATCAGTGCGCCATTGACCGTGCCGCAGTCTTCTTCCGTCACCACCAAATCTTGCGTCACATCGACCAGGCGGCGTGTCAGGTAACCCGAGTTGGCGGTCTTCAACGCCGTGTCGGCCAGGCCCTTACGGGCGCCGTGCGTGGAGATGAAGTACTGCAGCACGTTCAGACCTTCACGGAAGTTCGCCGTGATGGGAGTCTCAATGATGGAGCCGTCAGGCTTGGCCATCAGACCACGCATACCGGCCAACTGGCGAATCTGCGCCGCAGAACCACGAGCGCCGGAGTCGGCCATCATGTAGATGGAGTTGAACGACTCTTGATCGACTTCGTTGCCATGGCGGTCGGTGGTTTTTTGCTTGGCCAGCTGGGCCATCATGACCTTGGAGACTTCGTCACCAGCCTTGCCCCAGATGTCCACCACCTTGTTGTAGCGCTCGCCCGAGGTCACCAGACCGGAAACGTATTGCTGCTCGATTTCTTTGACTTCGCGCTCGGCGCTCTCGATGATGCCGGCCTTTTGTGGCGGCACCAGCATGTCTTCGATGGCGATCGAGATACCGGCCTTGGTGGCCAGTCGGAAGCCGTTCTGCAGCAGCTTGTCGGCAAACACCACCGTCTCCTTCAATCCGCACTTGCGGAAGGACACGTTGATGAGCTTGGAGATTTCCTTCTTCTTGAGCGCCTTGTTCATGTTCGAGAACGGCAGGCCCTTGGGAAGAATTTCGGACAGCAGTGCACGACCGGCAGTCGTCTCAACGATGCTGGTCGATGGCTCGAACTCGCCCGTGGCTTTGTTCTTCGTCCACTCGGTCATGCGTACATTGATCTTGGCCGTGAGGTCCACCTCACCAGCGTCAAGCGCGCGCTGCACTTCACCCGTGTCGGCAAAGATCAAACCTTCGCCCTTGGCGTTGATTTTGTCGCGGGTAGCGTAGTACAGACCCAGCACCACGTCTTGCGACGGCACGATGGAGGGTTCGCCCGATGCCGGAAACAGCACGTTGTTGGAGGCCAGCATCAACGTGCGGGCTTCCATTTGCGCTTCCACCGACAGCGGAATGTGCACAGCCATCTGGTCACCGTCAAAGTCGGCGTTGAAGGCCGCGCAGACGAGGGGGTGCAGCTGGATGGCCTTGCCTTCGATCAGGATGGGCTCAAAGGCCTGGATACCCAACCGGTGCAGCGTAGGCGCACGGTTGAGCATCACAGGGTGCTCTTTAATGACCTCTTCCAGGATGTCCCACACCACCGGCGTGCCCGATTCAACTTCCTTCTTGGCGGCCTTGATCGTTGTCGCGATGCCCATGGCTTCGAGGCGCGAGAAGATGAAAGGCTTGAAGAGTTCGAGCGCCATCAGCTTGGGCAAGCCGCACTGGTGCAGCTTGAGCGTGGGGCCCACCACGATGACCGAACGGCCCGAGTAGTCGACGCGCTTGCCCAGCAAGTTCTGACGGAACCGACCGCTCTTGCCCTTGATCATGTCGGCGAGCGACTTGAGCGCGCGCTTGTTGGCGCCCGTCATGGCCTTGCCGCGACGGCCGTTGTCCAGCAGGCTGTCAACAGCTTCTTGCAGCATGCGCTTCTCGTTGCGCGCGATGATTTCCGGGGCCTTCAGCTCCAGCAAACGGCGCAGACGGCTGTTGCGGTTGATGACGCGGCGGTACAGATCGTTCAAGTCGGATGTGGCGAAACGGCCACCGTCTAGCGGCACCAGCGGACGCAGGTCCGGTGGCAGCACGGGCAGCACTTCGAGCACCATCCACTCGGGCTTGATGCCCGACTTCTTGAAGGCTTCGAGCACCTTCAGGCGCTTGGAGTTCTTCTTGACCTTGACTTCGGAGCCCGTGAGGTCGCCCCGCAGCTTTTCGATCTCGGAGTCGATTTCAATCGATTCGAGCAGATCGCGAATACCTTCAGCGCCCATCTTGGCGATGTACTCGTCGCCGTATTCCTTGCGCTTGGCGTCATAGTCGTCCTCGGACATGATGCTGAACTTCTTCAGCGGCGTCATGCCGGGGTCGGTCACCACATAAGCTTCAAAGTACAGCACACGCTCGATGTCGCGCAGCGTCATGTCCAGCACCAAGCCCAAACGCGACGGCAGGGACTTCAGGAACCAGATGTGGGCGCAGGGCGCGGCCAGGTCAATGTGGCCCATGCGTTCGCGGCGCACCTTGGTTTGCGTGACTTCAACGCCGCACTTCTCGCAGATGACACCGCGGTGCTTGAGTCGCTTGTACTTGCCGCACAGGCATTCGTAGTCTTTGATGGGACCAAAAATCTTGGCGCAGAACAAGCCATCACGCTCAGGCTTGAAGGTACGGTAGTTGATGGTCTCAGGCTTCTTCACCTCGCCGAAAGACCAGGAACGGATCTTTTCGGGTGATGCCATGCCGATCTTGATGGCATCGAAATGCTCATCCGGCGTAAATTGCTTGAACAGGTCGAGTAGCGATTTCATTGGACTCTTTCCCTTGTGAATTAGGAGCGCTCAAGCTCGATGTCCAGGCCCAAGGAACGGATTTCCTTGACCAGCACGTTGAAGGATTCCGGCATGCCGGCTTCGATCGTGTGCTCGCCCTTGACGATGCTTTCGTACACCTTGGTACGGCCCACCACGTCGTCGGACTTGACCGTGAGCATTTCCTGCAGCACATAGGCCGCGCCGTAGGCTTCCAGCGCCCACACTTCCATCTCACCAAAACGCTGGCCACCGAACTGCGCCTTACCACCCAGCGGCTGCTGCGTAACGAGCGAGTAAGGGCCCGTGGAGCGGGCGTGCATCTTGTCGTCCACCAAGTGGTGCAGCTTCAGGTAGTGCATGTAGCCGATGGTGGTGGTGCGCTCGAAGGCATCACCCGTGCGGCCGTCATACAGCTGAGCCTGTGTGCGCGTGGCGGTGAGCCCCTTGCGCTGGGCCAGTTCATCGGGGTAGGCCAGCTTGAGCATGTCGAGAATTTCTTCCTCGGATGCCCCATCGAACACCGGCGTGGCGTAGGGAACGCCATTGGTCAGGTTCCCTGCCATCGCGCGCAGTTCGTCGTCGCTGAGCTGCGACAAGTCTTCCTTGCGTCCGCGGGAGTTGTAGACCTCCTCCAGGAACTTGCGCAGCTCGGCCGTCTTGGCTTCTTGCTGCAGCATGTCGCCAATGCGCTGACCGATACCCTTGCCGGCCCATCCCAGATGGACTTCCAGCACCTGACCAATGTTCATCCGCGAGGGCACGCCGAGCGGGTTGAGCACGATGTCGGCGGTAGTGCCGTCGGCCATGTAGGGCATGTCCTCGACCGGAACGATCTTGGACACCACACCCTTGTTGCCGTGGCGACCAGCCATCTTGTCACCAGGCTGCAGTCGGCGCTTGACGGCCAGGTAGACCTTGACCATCTTCAGCACACCTGCGGGCAGCTCATCGCCTTGCGTGAGCTTCTTGCGCTTTTCTTCAAAAGCCAGATCGAAGCTGTGGCGGGTTTGCTCCAGCGAGTTCTTGATGCTTTCCAGCTGAGTGGCCACCTCGTCCTCTGCGGGACGGATGTCAAACCAGTGGAACCTTTCCACGGCCGCCAGATACGCCTTATCGATCTTCGTGCCCTTGGCAAGCTTTTGCGGACCGCCATTGGCGACGCGGCCTGTCAACAGCTTTTCGATACGGTCGAAGGCATCGGCTTCCACAATACGCAACTGGTCATTCAGGTCCAGACGGAAACGCTTGAGTTCGTCGTCGATGATCTGCTGAGCGCGCTTGTCGCGCTGGATACCTTCACGGGTGAAGACCTGCACATCAATCACCACGCCCTGCGAGCCCTGGCTCACACGCAGCGAGGTGTCTTTAACGTCCGAAGCCTTCTCGCCGAAGATGGCGCGCAGGAGTTTTTCTTCCGGGGTGAGCGTGGTTTCGCCCTTGGGCGTGACCTTGCCGACCAGCGTGTCGCCGGGCATGACTTCGGCGCCCACGTAGATGATGCCGGACTCGTCCAAGCGGTTAAGTTGCTGCTCCGACAGGTTCGGAATATCGCGCGTGATTTCTTCGGCACCGAGCTTGGTATCGCGTGCCATCACGACGAGTTCTTCGATGTGGATCGAGGTGTAGCGGTCTTCTGACACGACGCGCTCACTGATCAAGATCGAATCCTCGAAGTTGTAGCCGTTCCAGGGCATGAACGCGATCAGCATGTTCTGACCAATGGCGATTTCACCAAAGTCCGTCGATGCGCCGTCAGCGATCACATCACCCTTCATCAGCTTGTCGCCCTTTTGGACGATGGGCCGCTGATGGATGTTGGTGTTCTGGTTAGAGCGCTGGTACTTGATGAGGTTGTAGATATCCACACCCACTTCACCGGCCACCGCCTCAGCATCGTTGACGCGAATCACGATGCGAGTAGCGTCCACATAGTCCACCACGCCGCCACGGGTCGCTGTCACTACGGTGCCGGAGTCGACCGCTGCAACGCGCTCGATGCCGGTACCGACCAGCGGCTTTTCTGGACGCAACACAGGCACGGCCTGGCGCGACATGTTGGCACCCATCAGTGCGCGGTTGGCATCGTCGTGCTCCAGGAAAGGAACCAGGGATGCCGCAACCGACACAATCTGCGCGGGCGAAACGTCCATGTACTGAATGCGCTCTGCGCCCACCAGCACCGACTCGCCCTGTTCGCGCGCCGACACCAGTTCACCCGTCAGGCGACCTTCGCCGTCCAGCGTGGCATTGGCCTGGGCGATGATGTACTTGCCTTCTTCAATGGCCGAGAGATAGTCAATCTCCATGGTCACCTTGCCATCGGCTACGCGACGGTACGGCGTTTCGATGAAACCGTATTCGTTCAGGCGCGCATACAGGGCCAGCGAGTTGATCAGACCAATGTTCGGGCCTTCAGGCGTTTCGATTGGGCAGACGCGACCGTAGTGGGTCACGTGCACGTCACGCACTTCAAAACCGGCACGCTCTCGCGTCAGACCGCCTGGGCCCAGGGCAGAAACCCGACGCTTGTGCGTGATTTCTGCCAGAGGGTTGGTCTGGTCCATGAATTGCGACAACTGGGAAGCACCAAAGAACTCCTTCAGTGCCGCAGAAATCGGCTTGGAATTGATCAGGTCATGCGGCATCAGGGGATCCTGCTCCGCCTGGCCCAGACGTTCTTTCACAGCCTTTTCGATACGCGCCAGACCGGTGCGGTACTGGTTCTCAGCCAACTCACCGACGCAACGCACGCGGCGATTGCCCAGGTGATCGATGTCATCGACTTCGCCATTGCCATTGCGCAGATCCACCAGGATCTTGACCACAGCCAGGATGTCTTCATTGCTCAGAACCATCGGGCCCGTCGCTTCATCGCGCCCGATTTTGGCGTTGAACTTCATCCGACCCACGCGCGAAAGGTCGTAGGTGTCAGGGTTGTAGAACAAGCGCTGGAACAAGGCCTGCACGGCATCTTCGGTGGGCGGCTCGCCGGGGCGCATCATGCGGTAGATGGCCACGCGCGCGGCAAACTCGTCCACGGTCTCGTCGATCCGCAAGGTTTGCGAAATGTAGGCACCCTGGTCGAGTTCGTTCGTGTAAATGCACTGCAGCTCCTGCACGCCCGACGAACGAAACTTTTTCAGCAGCGCTTCTGTCAACTCTTCGTTGGCCTTGGCGATGATCTCGCCAGTATCGCCATCGACGATATTGCGGGCCACTACGCGGCCAATCAGAAAATCTTCCGGAACACTGATGTGCGTGGTACCAGATTGTTCCAATTCACGGGTATGGCGTGCCGTGACGCGCTTGTCCTTAGCAACGACTACCTTGCCCAACTTGTCGGTGATATCAAAACGCGCCACTTCACCGCGCAGCCGCTCGGGGACAAACTCCAACTGTGCACCGCTGTCCATCAAACGGAAATTGTCATTGACGAAGAAGTTCGCCAGAATCGACTCTGGATTCAGGCCAATGGCTTTGAGCAGAATGGTGACCGGCATCTTGCGACGGCGATCCACCCGGAAATACAAGATGTCCTTGGGGTCGAACTCAAAGTCCAACCAGGAGCCACGGTAAGGGATGATCCGCGCCGAGAACAATAACTTGCCCGAGCTGTGCGTCTTGCCTTTGTCGTGTTCAAAAAACACGCCAGGCGAGCGATGCAGCTGCGAAACGATAACGCGCTCGGTTCCATTGATGATGAACGAGCCCTTGTCGGTCATGAGCGGCACTTCGCCCATGTAAACTTCCTGCTCCTTCACTTCCTTGACAACCTTGGACTGTGACGTCGAAGACTCGCGGTCGTAAATGATGAGTTGCACCTTGGCACGCACAGCCGACGCAAAGGTCAAACCGCGGGTCTGGCATTCACGTACATCGAACGCTGGCTTGGCCAGGTTGTATTCGAGGAACTTCATCTCCACAAAACCATTGTGCGAGACGATAGGAAAAGCCGCATTGAAGGCGGCCTGCAGGCCCTCATTGGTGCGCTTTTTGGGTGCTGAACCTGCTTGAAGGAATGCAGTGTATGCATCCTTCTGCATCTGCAGCAAGTAGGGAACCTCCAGCACGCTGTCGCGGCTGCCGAAACTTTTGCGGATTCGCTTGCGTTCGGTATAAGAATAGGCCATGAGATCTCCGGGCAAAGACGTGAGTCCTGGGTCTGCGACGACTGACCCGCGGGTGGCACCCTGCGGGCTTGGCGGTTGGCCACTACCAACCATGGCGGACGGCGATGCGTTGCACATCACCCGAACCAAGGCGTCTTCTGCTGTCGGATTCGTCAGAAGACACTTGAAAGCCAATGTGGGCTTTCAGGTGCGCTCTGGAAGCGCCAAAGGCTGGAGGCCCTTGAGGAGCACTCCAGCCCTTGAGCTAGCCTGAATTACTTCAGTTCAGCCTTAGCGCCAGCTTCCACCAGCTTCTTGACTGCTGCTTCGGCATCGGCCTTGGAAATAGCTTCCTTGACGTTCTTTGGAGCGCCGTCCACCAAGTCCTTGGCTTCCTTGAGACCCAGGCCGGTGATTTCGCGCACAGCCTTGATGACGGAAACCTTGGCAGCACCAGCATCAAGCAGCACCACGTTGAATTCGGTCTGCTCTTCAGCAGCAGCAGCAGCGCCGCCGCCAGCAGCAGCAGGAGCGGCCATGGCGGCAGCGCTCACGCCAAACTTCTCTTCAATGGCCTTCACCAGGTCATTGAGTTCCAGGACCGTCATGCTGTCCAGTGCGGTCAAAAATGCGTCTTTATCGAATGCCATTTTTATTTCCTAACAATTTTGTTGGTTATCTGCCGGGCAATTAAGCCGCGACAGGTTCGGCGGCCATCTCGGCAGCGCCTTCGCCTTTTTTGGCCGCCAGCGCGCCCAGCACAACGGCTGTACGCGACATAGGGGACATAAGCAAGCCACAGATCTGCGCCAGCAACACTTCCTTGGAAGGGATGTTGGCCAGTTGCTTCACGCCGTTGACATCTAGGGCCTTGCCACCGAAAGCGCCAGCACGAATCACCAACTTGTCGTTGGTCTTCGCGAAATCGGCCACCACTTTAGCGGCGGCCACAGCGTCTTCAGAGAAACCATAGATCAGCGGACCGGTCATCTGGTCGGCCACGACATCAAAGCTGCTGCCTGCTACAGCACGGCGTGCCAGAGTGTTCTTGAGAACACTCAGGGTCACGCCTTTGCTGCGTGCATCCACGCGCAGCTTGGTCATTTCGGCGACCGTGATGCCACGGTATTCCGCAATCACAAGCGTTTGAGCTTTTGCGGCGAGGCTGGTCACTTCGCTGATGACCGCTTCTTTCTCACTGCGATTAAGACTCAAGGTCTACTCCTTAAAATGCACCATTGAGGTATTACCTCTCTGGCGCGCTCTTGTTGCAGCGACCAACTGTTTCGGAACGGGTTCCATTTCAGCGGGATCGCCATCTGCGTTGGTTCGAAAAGATTTATGCGCAATCGTCTTGCACACCAACGGTCTTGGATGGCCCGTCGCCGCCTGAGCGGCAACAGCCCACCACATCGGCCCACCCACTAAAGATGGCCCGAAGATTTTTTGCAGTTATGCCGAGATGGTTTGTGCGTCGACGCGCACACCCAGACCCATCGTGGAAGACACTGCTACCTTGCGCAAATACTGGCCCTTGCTTGTTGCAGGCTTGGACTTGTTCAGGGCTTCGATCAGTGCAGCAAGGTTACCTTGCAGCTTATCGTTGTCGAACGAACGGCGACCGATCGTGCTGTGCACGATGCCTGCCTTGTCAACGCGGTACTGCACCTGACCTGCTTTGGCGTTCTTCACAGCCGTCGCCACATCAGGAGTGACCGTGCCAACCTTGGGGTTAGGCATCAGGCCACGTGGTCCAAGAATCTGGCCCAAGGTACCGACGACGCGCATGGCATCAGGTGCAGCGATCACGATGTCGAAAGGCATGTTTCCGGCCTTGACCATAGCGGCCAAGTCGTCCATCCCCACGATATCCGCGCCAGCGGCCTTGGCTTCTTCAGCCTTGACACCTTGCGCAAAAACCGCGACCCGGGTCGTCTTGCCAGTACCGTGTGGCAACACCACGGCGCCACGAACTACCTGGTCCGACTTCTTTGCATCCACACCCAACTGCACTGCGACATCAATAGATTCGTCGAATTTGGCAGTGGCTGCTTCTTTCACCAAGACCAAAGCCTCAGCAAACGGATACAGCTTGGTGGACTCCACCTTGCCTTGCAAGGCTTTTTGTTTTTTAGTCAGCTTGGCCATTTACACGCCCTCCACCGATACGCCCATCGATCGGGCGGAGCCGGCAATGGTACGAACTGCCGCGTCGAGGTCGGCTGCGTTCATGTCTTTCATCTTGGTCTTCGCGATCTCTTCGAGTTGAGCACGCGTGATCTTACCGACCTTGATCTTCAAGGCG
>Ga0209476_10003068_pt1 | contig 11120 bp, 11 predicted proteins | sample KloWWTrecipitate_FD_187179 | JGI IMG/M metagenome (GOLD analysis project Ga0209476, IMG submission 187179) | Active sludge microbial communities from Klosterneuburg, Austria, studying microevolution and ecology of nitrifiers - Klosterneuburg... | ecosystem: Engineered > WWTP > Aerobic digester...
TATCCAGCCAGGGGAGATTCCTCGCTGCGGCTCGGAATGACAACGAGCGGTGGTGGCGGTCGCACCACAGTACAGGACACATCACGCTGGTCGGAGCACTGAATGCTCTGACCAGCGTGATGTGTCAGGTTGTTGGTTGCGACCGCCACCCTTTCCTCTGTCATCCGACGCCCAGAGGGCACCCGGCAGTGAAGGATTCGTTTCCCCTCGTCTGTACGCCCAGTAGCGGGGGGGACGGATGTTTCGCTCCGCTCAACATGACAGAACCGGGGAACCCGCCAGAACGACAGGATCACTGCGGTCGACTACTGAGGCCGCGGTGAAGGATTCGCATGTCTTGTGTATTGACGCAAGACATGCATCCAGACATCAGGCGACTGCGACTATTCGTCGCCAGCAATCTCCGTGTCGCTGAACCCCAGCTCGCGCAGAACCTCGGCGGTGTGCTGGCCGTGGAGGGGCGGCGGGGTGCGCAGGCTTGCATCGGATTCAGAGAGGCGATAGGGAAAGCCGGTAACCGAGATCTCGCCGAGCGTCGGGTGGTCGATCCGGCGTTCCATCCCGGCGTGCTGGACCTGCGGGTCGGCGAAGACCTCCGGCACGGTGTAGATCGGGCCAGACGGCACTGCGGCTGCGTCGAGCGTGGCGACGATCTCGTCGGTCGTTTGCGAGGCGAAGCGCGCCGTGATGATCTCGCGAAGCGCGGGCAGGTTGGTGATCCGGCCGGCGTTGTCGACAAAGCGCGGGTCGGCGGCTGTGTCGGCCATGCCCATCGCGTCGGTAAAGCGCTTCCAGAGCCCGTCGTTGCCGACGGCGATGTTGACGAAGCCGTCGCTAGTCGGGAACGTCTCGTAGGGCGCGACGATCGGGTGCGCGTTCCAGGTGCTCGGCGGTGTCTCCCTGGTCGCGAAGTAGATGGCCGCCTGGTAGGAGAGCAGAGCAATCTGACCTCCGAGCATCGAAGTGTCGATGATCTGGCCCTTGCCGGTCTGGCTACGGTGATAGAGCGCCGAGGCGATCGCATAGCTGGCGAACATGCCGCTGGCAATATCGGCGATCGGCACACCGAACTTGGTCGGCTGCCCCGGCGGGCCGGTGACGCTCATCATGCCGCTCATGCCCTGGACGATGAGGTCGTAGGCCGTCCGCGCGCTGGATGGGCCGGTCTGACCGAAGCCCGAGATCGAGCAGAAGATCATCTCCGGCCGGCGCGCGAGAACTGTCTCGGCCCCGAAGCCGAGCCGGGCGATCGTGCCGGGCGAGAAGTTCTCGACGAGCACATCGGCGCGATCGATCAGTCGCCAGAGCGCCTCCTTACCGAGGTCGCTTTTCAGATCGAGCACGATCGAGCGCTTGTTGCGGTTGACCGAGAGATAGTAGGCGGACTCACGCGCGCCGTCTGGCCCGTCCACCCAGGGCGGCCCCCAGGCGCGAGTGTCGTCGCCCTTGCCCGGCGCTTCGATCTTGACAACGTCGGCGCCCATGTCGGCCAGCATCATCGAGCAGTACGGCCCCGACATCACCCGCGTCAGGTCGACAACCCGTATCCCCGCCAACGGACCCGTATTCTCCACGATCCCTCCCCTGCCACCGGGGCGACCACGAGGTTCGCCCCCAACACTCCCATGTGTCCTGGGCGCCGATCAGCCGATCGCCTCCCAGACGATCTTCGACAGGTCGCCGAGCGCCTGGATCCCGGCCTTCTCGCTTCCCAGCCGCTTTGAGAAGAGCGCGATGGTATACGGGCCGGCCGGCGCGTAGACGATCCCCGCGTCGTTGCGAACGCCTTTCAGCGAGCCGGTCTTGTGGGCGATGTCGGTGTTCTCTGGCACACCGGCCGGAATGCGATCGTTGAACTTCTGACGCTTCATAATGTCAAGCATGCTCACACGGGCGCCCGCGCTGAGGCCAACGCCCTGTTCGATCGCTTCGCAGAGCCGCGCCATCTCGCGTGGTGTCGTCAGGTCGTTTCCGCTGCCGTCGACATCCGACCAGGACGCGCCGTCGTAGTTGAATTCCTCTTTGCGCATACGCTCGATCGACATCTCGTAGGTGTGCTCGGGATTGTCGGGATCCATCCCGACGTAGTCGTACAGCAACGCCTTCGTCGACATCGGCACCCGGGTGCGATTGAGCTCAAGTGCGTCCATCGCGGCGTGGATACGGTCGGCGCCAACGATCGCATAGAGCATGTCAGTTGCCTGGTTGTCGGAGAGGACGATCATCAGCACCGCGATATCGCGGATGGTCGGCTCGATCCCGATGTCAAGATCCTGGAGCACACCCGAACCCGGCACGAGGTGCTCCTTCTCGACGCGGATGCGCTGGGCGAGATCCACCTCGCCACGGTCGTGCATCTGATACAGCGCGTACAGCAGCGGCACCTTGAAGGTGCTGGCAGTCGGGAACGACTCGTCCATATTGATGCCGATTGCCTCGTCCGGCTTGCCAACCGGCCAGGCCGCCACGCCGAACTGCCCCTCGACATCAGCCACGCGGTCCCCAAGCAGCGCAGTGACGTGTTCCAGCTTCGCGTTCATCCTCACCCCTTCGAAATGTCACTATCACGGGCAACCGGATACCCGCACACGACCGCGCCTCACCGTGTCCGGCGCATGGCAGCCGCTGGCTCACATGGTAACCCAGGCAGTGGGCATGCCCGAGGAATCGGCGTCATAACAGCCAGACTCGCGTCTCGGTCGACACAGGCAGCGTTGGATTTCAGGCTTGCCCGGCGCCATCGCCGGTCACCTGTGCCGATGCTCTATAATGCAGGCAGGTGGTCGGCCTCGGATACGCCGAAGACAGGACACCGGAGCGCCGGACAACCGGCGCGAGCGGCCACGGTGGCCGCGATGCCCCGACACGGGGGTGAATCAGGCGGACGGATGCGCACATGAGTCGTCAACAGCGACGATCGCGCGTGGAGTCCGCGTCCATGACCGGGGACACTCGCGAGAGCGAGTGGTTCGGCTCGTCGGAAGAAGGCGAGTCTTACCCATGTGGTTGTTCGATGCTATCGCGGATTCGTCTGCAACCTCGAAATCTTCAGGCATTCGCGACAATGCGCTGTTCGCTCGGATACGCGCTGCGTACCGACGAAGATGTCACGAAATGTCTGGAGGTCGAAGGACCGGGCGAATGCTGGAAGACGGCGCACAATTGGCGGGTCGCGCCGGCCGAGCCACCACAGATGGCCGAGCAGACCCGACGACAGATCACCGCGATCACGGATAACGGCGAGCCAGAGGAGGCGATGACGTCCCCGCCGGCCGAGACGGCCTCTCAACCGTCAATGGTCATCGAGGTAGTCGAAGTGGTTCAGGTGACACAGGTCCGCATCACGGGCACTGTTGACGGGAACGACTGATCCGCCTCTGTAACTACCACGGACGCGACACCAACGCGATCGATACCAGGCAAGGCCGGCGGGATAACACCGCCGGCCTTGGCACTTTCCGCGCGTCCTGGCATAAGATGCTCCTGCGTCCGGCGCTGGCCGGATGTCAACGACGCAAACGCTCACCACCAAGGGAGACGGCATGCCAGCTCGAACGACTGCCCAACCACCAGCGACACAGATTGCCTTTGCCACGACCGTCGCCGCCGAGTCCGCGCCCGATGCCCTCGTCCTGACTGTGCCTCCCGGCGCAGATGGGGATGCCGCCTGGCAGGGGCCGCTTGCTGAGGTCGATGCCGCGCTGGGGGGCGCGTTGCGCAACGCCCTTCGCGACGCGCGCTTCGATGGCAAGGTCGGATCGACCCTGGCGCTTTCGACGCTCGGGCAACTACCGGCCCGCCGGATCGTCGCGACCGGCCTGCCCGAATCTGGCGCCAGCACAACCGACATTCGCCGGGCATACGGCGCGGCGTTGACAGCGGCCCGCAAGGCCGGCGCGAAAACAGTGGCCAGCCCGGCCCCCGGCAGCGATGCGGCAAGCTATCGAGCAGCCGTGGAAGGCCTCCTGCTGGCCGGCTACGACTTCCGCGGCTATAAGGCCAGCCGCGGTGACGACGAGGGCCTGACCTCATGGACGTTCCTCGCCGCTGAGACGGACTCTGCCCGCAAGGGTGTCGCCGACGGGTTCACAATGGCGTCGGGCATTTACCTGGCGCGCGATCTCGTCGCGGAGCCGGGCCAGGCCATCTACCCGGAGACACTCGCAGCCGTCGCCCGACAGATGGCGACTGACAACGAGCTGGACTATCGCGAATATGACGAGAAGCAGCTCGTTGAGATGGGCGCGACGGCCATCTACGACGTCGGCAAGGGCAGCGCCCATCTGCCACGGATGCTGCATCTGACATACAAGCCGGCCGGCGAGTCGAAAGGCACGATCGCTTTCGTCGGCAAGGGGATCACATTCGACACAGGCGGCTATAACCTGAAGCCGACCGGCGCGATCGAGACGATGAAGACCGACATGGCCGGCGCGGCGGCGGTGATCGGCGCGATGCGCGCGATTGCCGGGCTGGATCTGCCATTTACCGTCTATGGCATCGTCGCCAGCGCCGAGAATATGGCTTCCGGCACGGCATTCCGCCCCGGTGATGTCCTCTCGACGATGAACGGTAAGACGATCGAGATTACCTCGACCGACGCCGAAGGCCGGCTGGTGCTCGCCGACGCGCTGGTCTATGCCGCCCGCGAGGGCGCCGACGAAATGATCGACCTGGCGACCCTCACTGGCGCGAAGATGATCGCGCTCGGATCCGAGCCAGTCGCGGTCTTCGCCAACGACGACGACCTCGCCCGACGGATCGTCGCGGCAGGAACAGAGGCCGGCGACCTGTTCTGGCATATGCCACTCTGGGATGCGCTGAAGCCACAGATCAAGAGCGACATCGCCGACATGAAGAACACCGGCGGCCGCGCTGGCGGCGCAATCACCGCCGCGTTGCTGCTGGCCGAGTTCACCGAGGGCAAGCCCTGGGCGCACCTCGACATCGCTGGCGCTTGCTGGGCCGACACCGCGCGTGACGACACGCCGAAGGGGCCGACCGGCATCGGCGTCCGCGCGCTGGTGAACTACCTCGAAGCCAAAGCCGCCGAATAACCGACGGCTGACCGCGCGACGCCCCTGCTCCCGGGAGCAGGGGCGTCTTCGTTCCAACGACCCGGCATCAACCGCCCAGCAATGCCACCTTGCGATCGGCGAGCTCGGCGAAGACGTCGAGCAGCCAGGGAATCATCTCGTCCGAGATGCCGGCTTCGCCAATGAAGTCGGCCAGCATCAATGCCTGAGTAGCGGCGTCGAACGATGTCGCAGCCCAGACAAACTCCGCAATCGAGGCAGCTGACTGGAACTCCGCCTCGCTGCGGGCGGTGAGCAGCAGCGGCGCGGCGAACTCGAAGAACAGCTCGCTGGCCGGATCGATCTCCACCGGCGTCGATGAATCGTCCGCCAGTTGGCGAACGGCAACATGCGCCTGGTCGACCGACTCCCGCGCGTTGCGCAAGCGCCGGTTAGTATGACGGTGTTGCTTCGAGGTCAACCTGTCGCAGCCCTCCTATCGGCGATGGGTATCCCAGGCCGACGAGTTGGTCGATAACCGACTGGATCACATCATCCGGCGTCGACGCGCCGGCGGTGATGCCGACAGCGTCCTTGCCCTCCAGCCAGTCGGCGTCGATATCCGACGCGCGCTCGATGTGGTAGCTCGGCACGCCCATCAGGTTGCCAACCTCGGCCAGCCGCGCTGTATTGGACGACTTCTTGCCGCCGATCGCCAGGATGACATCCGCCTCGCGGGCGAGCTGCTTCAGCGCGTTCTGGCGCTCGAATGTCGGCTCGCAGATCGTGTTGGTGATCCGGACCTCGCCACCCTCCGGCGACACGAGCGCCGTCAGATCGGCGACGAAGCGCAGCAGCTCGTCGGTGTTCTTGGTCGTCTGCGAGACGATCGCGACCTTACGTGGCGGCGTCACCGCGCCTTCCTTGCGCGAGCCGCGCGGCGCGTTCCACGGCAGGTCGGCGATCTTCTTGGCCGGGTAGACCCGCGTCGTGCCGGACCAGGACATGATTCCCTTGACCTCCGGGTGAAAGTAATCGCCATAGACGACGATGGTGTAGCCCTGCTTGGCCAGCTTCTGGGCCATGCGCTGGACTTTGGTCACCAACGGGCAGGTCGTGTCGATCAGCTCCAGCCCGTAGCGCTCGGCCTCGGCGGCGCGCTCAGGGCCGGCCCCGTGGGCAGTGATTGCCACGCGCGTATAGCCACGCTGGGCCGCTTCTTCAATAGTCCCGGCAGTGTCGACACCCTTGGAGCGCAAGCGCTCGACAACTTGCGGGTTATGGATCACGTCGCCGATGGTCGCCACCGGGTTGGCAACATCGCCGGCATCCTGGATGATCTCCAGTGCGCGGCGAACGCCCCAGCAGTAGCCCATCTCGTTTGCCAATATGATTCGTCGATCGCCCATGAGCGTCGCATTCCCCTTCCGGACCAGTCATCCCTTGCCCGCTGCGGCATGTCAAGCTGCGGCCGGCAGGCTGAGTATACGAGGTCGGGACATGGGATGGGTGACGAGTGGCGCGAGATTCGCGGCGTCGGAGGCATGGTAGAATCCGGGTCGCGAACGCTTACGGCGTCGTAGCCAAGTGGCAAGGCAGGAGTCTGCAAAACTCTGATCGGCGGTTCGAATCCGCCCGACGCCTCCCGGTTGTGTCGCAGCGTCCGAGGACGGCGTCCGCTTTCGCGGGCGTCGTCGTGCTTCTGGTGGCGCTGCTGCTCGGCGCGTGCAGCGGGCCACGGCAGCGCAACGTGGAGCCCAGCCCGACGGTGAGCGCTGCCGCCACGGCAACAGAGTCACCTTCGCCACCAGTGACGCTGCCAACCGCCCGCCCGGCTGCGCCTTCTCCGACGGCCACACCCCCGCCAACGGCGACGAGCACGCCATCCCCCACCGCGACAATGGAGCCGACGGCCACCGCCACACGGGAACCAGCGCCGGCCGATCAGGCGCTCGGCCTGCCGGATGTCGACACGCACTACCAGCTCAACATTACGTCAATCGATGTCGCCAGCGGCGTAGTCGAGGCAAACGAGACGATCACCGTCCGCGAGTTCCGCGGGCCGGTTCCAAAGGCACTCTACCTGCAAGTTGTGCCGGCCTCCGACGGCTTCTTTACATTGGGGACACTGACCTCACAGGGCCGGATACTCGACTCGGAGGTGCGGAACGATGGGACGACCTACGTCGTGGGCATCCCCGAGGACCTGGTGATGCCGTTCGTCATCGACCTGTCGTTCCGGCTGGACGTCGGGTTCGAGGCGACTGGCTGGGCCGGCACATCGCGTGACGGTCAGGTGCTACGCCTCGGCTACTGGTTCCCGGTGATCTCGACCGATCACCCGTTCAGCACGACGCTGGACCCGTCCTACACGGCCGTCGCGACATTCGACGTGACGATGGAGATCGACCCCGCGATCCAGTTCGCGCACACCGGAGAGATCACCGGCCGGCAGACGCTACCCGACGGACGGACGCGCTACGTGATGCACGCCGACAACGTCCGCGACTTCGCGCTGGCGCTCTCGCCTGCCTACAGCGTCGACAGATCGACCTCGGCCGGCGGGGTGGCAATCGAGCTGTACACGGTCGATGCCAGCGCGCGGGCGCGGCAAACCATCCTTGCCACAGCGGCCGACGCGCTCGATCAACTCTCAGCGCTGATCGGGCCATACCCCTACGCGACGTTCCGGATCGCCGACGCAGGGCCGTCGATGCCGGGCGGCGTCGAGTTCCCGATGCTGATCTACATCAACCCTGCCTATTCGCCGCTGGACCGGCTGATCTATCACGAGACGGCGCATCAGTGGCTCTACGGCATCATCGGCAATCGCACGCTGCTCGACGGCTGGATCGACGAGGGGGGCGCCGAGTTCTTCGAGCGCGGGCTCCCGACCGGTTTCACCGAGGCGCCGGAGATACCCGCCGAGGGCTACCGCTATCCGATCGATGCGACCGCGTTCGAGATGTCCGGCGTGGATCGGCAGTGGTACTACTCGATCTACGAGCAGGGCGCGCGCTTCTGGTACGCCGTGGCCTGGCAGATAGGCTGGGAGTCCTTCTGGGCCGCGATGCGCGATGTCTACCACGAGCACGCCTTCGGCATCATCACGCCGTGGGAGCTGCTCTCGACCTGGCAGCGATACTCGGTGACCGACCTGCGTCCGCTCTTCCACGACACGTTCCGCTACACCTGGATCGACCAGATCCCGCCGCCGGGACGATAACTGCGCGCCCCGCAATCCACTCATGGGCTGTCAACGTCAAAGTGGCGAATTAGCCAGCACGGAAACTGACCCCGTTCCTTTGTCATCCTCCGCCCAGAGGGCACCCGGCAGCGAAGGATCTCCCACCCGCTCGACACAGTCCAACGCAGGAGAGATCTTTCGCGTGCGCGCTCAAGATGACAGGCCACGGGGGTGGCTGCCGCGCCAACATATGTGCCACTTTGACATTGACAGCCCACTCACGAGAGCAGCCGGCGAACAATCGCCATGACGACGCTGAGGGCGATCGAGACAAGCAGCATCGAGGCGAGCGGGATGTAGACGCGACTGTGGCCGCGCACGATCCGGATATCACCGGGCAGCCGGCCAAACCACGACAACGCCCCGGTCATCACGACCAGCCCGACGACGATCGCAGCCACCCCCAGCGCAACGATGACCAGCCCGACTGCCCGTGAATCCACCAGTTCCCGTCCCTCGCCACCACTGCTACACTGCGCCGCAGGAGGATCGATGAGCGAGACATCACCACGACCGGTGCGCCGGTCGGACGAGCACTATACGCCGATTGCCAGCGCCTACACCACGAGCGCAATCCACGCGCAAGGCGCCGACCTGGCGCGGCTGGTCGAGCTAGCGGCGCTGCCGGCCGGCGCGCTCGTTCTCGATGTTGGAACGGGAACCGGACACACCGGGCTGGCTTTCGCAGCGGCCGGCGCGAAGTTCGTGGGCCTCGACATGACCCGCGCGATGCTGGCCGAGGCGCGCGGATTGGCGACCACGCGGGGGGTGGTGTTCTCCCCGGCCCTTGGCGTCGCCGAGGCGTTGCCGTTCGCCGATGGAGCATTCGACGCCGTCGTCTGCCGCTACTGTGCCCACCACTTCAACGATGTCGGCGCGGCCATTCACGAGATGGCCCGCGTCGTCCGCCCGGGCGGGATCGTGCTTCTTGACGATCACATTGCGCCAGAGGACGATGCTGCCGATGAGCTCATCAACCGGCTCGACTGGCTACGGGACCCATCACATCGCCGCGAACCGCGGCTCAGCGAATACGAGCGATGGTTCAGCGACGCGGGTCTACGCGTCACCACCATCGAGCATCGTCGCGAGCGGATCGACGCCGATGGCTGGTTCGCTCGCGCACAGACAGCGCCCGAACGCGAGGCGGACGCGCGCGAGCTGATGGCGACCGCAACGCCGGCGCTGCGCGATCTCTTCGCCATCACCAGCAGCCCGGCCGGATTCGATCTGCACGCGGTCATCATCGCCGCGCGACGCTAGCGTTCGGGCAACGCCTCAAGCAACCGGTCGATGTCGGCAGCCGTGTTGAAAAAGTAGGGCGCGACGCGGAACCCGGAGGGGCGTTGCGTCACTGACACGCGCGCCTCCGTCAGCAGCCGAAACACCTCATCGTTCTTCTGCTGGTCGTCGCTCGTGAAGGTCATGATCTGCGAGCGATGCCTCGGGTCCAGATCGGAGACGACCCGGTAGCCGGCCGCCGTGACGCCCTCCGCCAGCCGATCGAGCAGCCCGATCGCGTGTGCTGCGCTGCGTTCGGAGCCGACCTCCCTCACCAGGGAGAGCGAAGCGTGCAACGCGGTCATGCCCGCCTCGTTCAGCCCACCGGTGTGGAAGCGTGCCGCGCCATCGCGCCATTCCAGCGCGTACTCCGGATCGTCGAACGGGCGGCGCACAGACAAGCGGCCCGCGTACGTGACGTGTAATCGTTCGACCGCTCCCGGCGCGAACACGACGACCCCGAGGCCAAAACCGGCCATCAGCCACTTGAAGCAGTGGGAGACGATCGCCGTCGCGCCCAAAGCGGGGACGTCGATTGGCTGTGCGCCAAGAGCCTGGGTTGCGTCGACGAATAGCTCGACGCCGCGGTCGCGGCACAGCGAGCCAAGCGCTTCCAGGTCGTTGCGATAGCCATCGATGTACTCAACGTACGAGATCGCCACGGCCCGGGTGCGATCGTCGATCGCAGCATCGATGCGGGCCAGATCGGCGCGGCCTGCGACATCACGAGGAACGAGCTTCACTGCCACGTCGTGCCGTTCGAGCGCGCGGAACGGATAGACGACCGAGGGGTATTCGCCATCGAGGAGGACGACGTTGTCCCCCGGCCGGTAGTCGATGCTATGTGCCAGCAGATTCATGCCGTCGGCAAGCGACGGGACCCAGGCAATCGCGTCCGGCGAGGAGCCGGTCAGCGCGGCCATCATGCGCGTCGCGTCGGCGGTCGTGTCCGGGCGGGCGGTCTCGAAGTAGTTGGGTGCGTCCCCAATCCCCGCCACCCAAGCCTGCATTGCGCGCACGGTGCGCTGCGGGAATGGGCCATACGAGGCGGTGTTGAGGTAGGCCCACTGCGCGGTAAACGGAAACTCACTACGTCGCATCTGCGCGTCGATCGGATTTGTCACCCGTTGCCTCCCGTGCTGATCGTGTCACTTGGTTGCCGAACGCGAACGTCGCTCAGGATAGCAAAGCATCACCCGGGGCCAGCGTCGCGATACACACGACCCATTCACCGCACGACATCCCGGCGGCAGCTTGAGCATCGTCGTCGACGCGAGGCGGTTCTAGCCCCGGTCCGTCAGCGCAGCGGCAACGCTCGCAGCAGACGATCGATGTCCTCGTCGGTATTGTAGAAGTAGGGTGAGACCCGGACGCCCCGCCCACGCAGGGTGACCGCAACCCGGGCCTTCTCCAGCTCCTCGACCAGCTGGCCATCGCGAACATGGTCGCCACTGGTGAAGGTCAGAATCTGCGAACGATGATTCGGGTCCATGTCCGAAACGACGTCGTAACCCTTCTCGTCCACCCCCTCGGCCAGCCGGTTGGTCAGTGCCAGCGTATGGGCCGCCGACCAGGCC
>Ga0209476_10003069_pt1 | contig 11120 bp, 9 predicted proteins | sample KloWWTrecipitate_FD_187179 | JGI IMG/M metagenome (GOLD analysis project Ga0209476, IMG submission 187179) | Active sludge microbial communities from Klosterneuburg, Austria, studying microevolution and ecology of nitrifiers - Klosterneuburg... | ecosystem: Engineered > WWTP > Aerobic digester >...
CCTTTCCACTCCAGCAGCTCGGACTGCACCTGGCGAAGGACCGATTCGGGCAGCGCGGCGGGGCCGGCGCTGAAATTGAAGGCGCGAGACATCGTGAAACCTCTGGAATCCACTGCGTTGGCAGGCTAGCACGGCGGCGCCGGGCCTCGGAAGATTGCTCAGCCGACGATGCGCGCAGTGTCCAGGAGTATTTGCTCGAACCGGTCCGGCGTCACCGGTTCCGAGAACAGGTAGCCCTGCCCGAACCGGCAGCCCAGTGCCTTTAGCAGCGCCTGCTGGCCCTGCGTCTCGATGCCTTCGGCGGTCAGCGCCAGGCCCAGTTCGTCCGCGAACGCGGTGATGGTGCGCACGATGGCGCGGTGGCGCGGGTTGGACTCGATGTCGCGGATGAACACCTGGTCGATCTTGAGCGCATCGAAGGGCGAGGCCGCGAACGACTCCAGCGACGAATAGCCGGTGCCGAAATCGTCCACCACCAGGCCCACGCCCAGCGCCTTGAGCGAAAGCAGGCGCTGCTCTGCCTGGCCGCGACCGGCCCGGAACGCGGTCTCGGTCACCTCCAGCCGCACGCTGGCGGGCGCGAGGCGGTGCGACTGCAGCAGGCTGAACACTTCCTCGACGATCTCCGGCGACAGCATCTGCCGCTCGTCGACGTTGACGTTCATGGTCAGGCCGGCGTGCTCGGGGAACCGGGACCGCCAATCGGCCAGCTGGCGGCAGGCCTCGCGCAGCCCCCAGGCGTCCATGTCCACGATCAGGCCGGTTTCCTCGGCCACGGCGAGGAACTCCGACGGCGGCAGCAGGCCACGCACCGGATGGCGCCAGCGCATCAGCGCCTCGGCGCCCACCAGCCGGCCGGTGGCGATCTCGATGATGGGCTGGTAGTGCAGCTGGAACTCCGAGCGCTCCACGGCCAGCCGGAAATCGGTCTCCAGCTGCAGGCGACTGAGCGCCTCCTGGTGCATGGCGTCGTCGAAGATGACGAAGCCGGACTTGCCCGCGGCCTTGGCCCGGTACATGGCGGTATCGGCGTCGCGCAGCACCTGGTCGGGCGATTCGTAGCCGTCGCCGCCGATCACGATGCCTAGGCTGGCGGCCGAGAACACCTGCTGGCCGGCGATCTCGAACGGCTGTTCGAACAGCCGCAGGACGCTCCGGGCGATGTCCACCGCCCGGTCGTGGCCGCAGTCCCCGTCGGGCAGCAGGGTGAATTCGTCGCCGCCGTAGCGGGCGATCAGCACGTGCTCGAGCAGGGAGTCCTCGAGCCGGCGCGCGATTTCCACCAGCAGCCGGTCGCCGGCGCCGTGGCCCAGGCTGTCGTTCACCCACTTGAAGCCGTCCAGGTCCAGGAACAGCACCGCATAGCGGCGCCGGCGGCGGTCGGGGGCCTGCCCCGACTGCTGCATGGCCTGCGCCAGCCGCTGGTTGAACAGCATGCGGTTGGGAAGCCCGGTGAGCGGGTCGTGGGTGGCGTGGAAGCGCAGGCGATCTTCGGCCTCGCGCTGGCGGGTGATGTCGAGCACGGTGCCGGTCATGTGCTCCACGCCGTCCAGCAGCACCGGCCCGATGCTGACGCGCACGTGCACCCGGCGGCCGTCACGATGCAGCAGGCTGGTTTCGAAGTCCGGCGCCACCGGCAGGCCGGCCAGGCGGTCGCGGTCGCGCTGCTCGGACACGGGCAGCGATTCGGGCGACATGATGTCGCGGAAGCTCATGCCCGCCAGCCCGGACTCCTCCCGGCCCAGCATGGCCGCGAAGGCCTGGTTGGCGTAGGTGTAGTTGTCGCCCTGCATGATGAACACGCCCACCTGGCTGTGTTCGACCAGCGTGCGGTACTTGCTTTCCGAGCGCAGCAGGGCCTGCTGCATCTCGTGGCGCTGGTCTATGTCCAGCACCGAGCCGGTGAAATGAAGCGGCGCACCGCCCTCGTCCCGGATCAGCAGCACGCTGGCGCTGACCCATTTCAGCCGCCCGTCGCGCGTGTTCACCCGGGTCTCGAAATGGTTGAAGGCGCCGTCGCGCAGCGCCAGTTCAACCAGCTGCGCACGCTCTTCGGGGTTGGCGTAGACCTGGTCCATCCGGGTCACGGCCGCCTTGAACTCTTCGGCGCTGTCGAAGCCCAGGATGCCGGCCAGCATGCGGTTGGCTTCCATCACCCGGCCGTCGAGCGAGGTGCGGAACAGGCCGGCCGGAGAATTCTCGAACAGCTCGCGATAGCGGCGCTCGGCCTCGGCGACGTCGCGCTGGCGCAGGCGGTCCTCGGTGACGTCGCGCAGCGTACCGGTGGAGGCGATGTCGCCCTGGTATTCGACGGCATCGGCGCGCACTTCGCAAAGGATGCAGGACCCGTCCTTGCGCCGCAGGTGGATTTCGTAAACCTGCGGCGCGCGGGAACCGGCCTCTCGCTCTTCCCGACGCCCCACCTGCGCGCCGCGGTCGCCTTCGTCCACCAGCGCCATGTACTGCATGCCGTGCAGTTCGCCGGCGTCGTAGCCCAGGATGTGCGCCATGGCCGTGTTGGCGAACACGATGACGCCGCGCTGGATCAGGAACACGCCGTCGCGGCTGTTCTCGACCAGCACCTTGTACAGCGCCTGGGACTGCTCGAGCGCGCGCTCGGCCTCCACCTGCGCCGTGATGTCCACCATCGAGCCCTCGAACACCAGGGCCTGCCCGTTGGCGTCCAGGATGGCGCGGGCGTTCTCGCTGACCCAGATGACGCGGCCGTCGCGGCGGCGCACCTGCGCCCGCTCCCGCTCGAGCCTGCCGCCGGACAGCAGGATTCCATGGGCGCGGGCCAGGTAGCCCGGGTCCTCGTACATCGCGGCCGTGCTCCGGCCCAGCCGGGTCAGCAGCTGGTGCGGCGATTCGTAGCCCAGGATGCGCGCCATCGCCGGATTCACGTCCAGGAATCCGCCGCCCGGCAGGCTGCGGTAGATGCCCTCGGACGCGGCCAGGTAGAGCGACCGGTACAGCAGGTCGGTGCCGACCCGCTCCTCCATCGGCTCGCCTTCGGGCAGGAAATGCACCAGGCAGAACAGACAAGACTCGCCGTCCTCCACCGCCAGCTCGACGCTGATGTGGCCCGACAGCAGGTGGCCATCGGCGCAGGCCAGCTGCATGGGCATTTCCGCCACGCGCTGGTCGGCACGCAGCAGGCTCCAGATGCGGGCGCGGAAGTCCGGGTCGGGCCACAGGCCGACCTCGATGGGCAGGCGACCAATCACCTGGTCACGACGATAGCCGGTGCTACGCTCGAAAGCGGCATTGACGCCCAAGAAGACGCCGTCACTGGCGCGAAGCACAGCAACCACGCTTTCCGACGCCTCGAACGCGTCAACCAGGCGCATCCTTTTCCCCGGTGGCCCCCTCCATGAATCGAGTATAGCCATCGAACCCGCCCCTGAAAGGGCGAACACCGGAGCCAGCCCGTGAAGTACCCGCCCCCCCGAGACATCCCCGCATCCCAGATCACCCCGGAGGCCGTCTACCTGGCCCGGCGCCAGTGGATGGGCCTGGGGCTTGCCACCCCGCTGCTGGCGCTGGCCGGCTGCGCGGACGCCGTGGAGGAGCCGGCGCCGGCCGCACCCCGTTCCACCGGCTCGCCGGACGGCTTTCGTACCGGTGAGGAGCTGACCACGTTCCAGGACGCCAGCACGTACAACAACTTCTACGAGTTCGGCACCGGCAAGGGCGACCCGGTGCGCAACGCCGGCACGCTCAAGCCTTCTCCCTGGTCGGTGGTGGTGGGCGGCGAAGCCGAAATCACCGGCACGTTCGCGCTGGAGGACCTGCTGCGGCCGCACGCGGTGCAGGACCGCATCTACCGGCTCCGCTGCGTCGAGGGCTGGTCCATGGTGATCCCCTGGCAGGGCATCGCGCTGGCGGACGTGCTGCGCCGCTTCAAGCCCACCTCGCGCGCCAAGTACGTGGCGTTCACCACCCTGGCCGACCGCGCGCAGATGCCCGGCATCCGCTTCCCCGCGCTGGACTGGCCCTACCGCGAAGGCCTGCGCATGGACGAGGCGATGAACCCGCTGAGCCTGCTGGCCACCGGCATGTACGGCAAACCGCTGCCGAACCAGAACGGCGCGCCGCTGCGGCTGGTGGTGCCCTGGAAGTACGGGTTCAAGAGCATCAAGTCCATCGTGCGCATTGATTTCACCGAGCAGATGCCCGTCACCAGCTGGAACCAGTCACAGCCCGAGGAGTACGGTTTCTATTCCAACGTCAATCCGGCCGTGGACCATCCGCGCTGGAGCCAGGCCAGCGAACGCCGCATCGCCGGCACGGCCAGCAAGCTGTTCGCCGAGCGCATCACCACCCTGCCCTTCAACGGCTACGCCGACCAGGTGGCGTCGATGTACTCGGGGATGGACCTTCGCCGGTGGTTCTGACGCGCGTTCGCCCGGACTGGCGCTGGATCGCGCTCAAGGCGCTGGCGCACGCACTGGCCCTGCTGCCGCTGGCGCTGCTGGTGCGCGGGGTGCTGCACGACACGCTGGGCGCCGACCCGGTGGCGGCCATCACCCACGGCACCGGCGACTGGGCCCTGCGCCTGGTCCTGTTGGGCCTGGCCATGACGCCGCTGCGGCGGCTGCTCGGCCAGCCCTGGCCCATCCGCTTCCGCCGGCTGCTGGGGCTGTATGCGTTTTTCTACGCCACGCTGCACCTGGCGACCTATGTGGTGCTCGACCTGGGCCAGTACTGGAGCCAGCTGCTGGACGACATCGTCAAGCGCCCCTACATCACCGTCGGCTTCGCGGCCTGGCTGCTGCTGGTGCCGCTGGCGCTGACGTCCACCCGGGGCTGGATGCGCCGGCTCGGGCGGCGGTGGGGGCAACTGCACGCGCTGGTGTACGCCGTGGGCGTGCTGGGCGTGCTGCACTTCCTGTGGCTGGTGAAATCGGACCTGCGCGAACCGCTGGTCTACGCGGGCATCCTGGCGCTGCTGCTGGGCCTGCGGCTGTGGTGGAAGCTGCGCCGGCCCGCCGCTCAGGCGCCCATGCGCGGCGCGTAAACCAGCAGCGCGGTCATGGCCGCGGCCAGCACCGTGGCCGCCGCGATCAACCACCACAGGGCGACAGGGTCGCGCTTGGCGGGCGCAGGCGACGGCTCGGCCAACGCCGGCGCCGGGTCGTTGGCCACCGGCACCCGCACGGCCTTCATGGTCTGGGTGTGGGTGGTCGGAACCGGCTTCTGGCCACCCAACTGGCCGCGCGCCGGCAGGCCCGGGGCCTCGAGCACGAACCGGTGCTGGTCGATCGAAACCTGGTCGCCCGGGGCAAGCACGGCGTCCCTCACCGGCACGCCGTTCACCTGGCTGACGTCGTTGCCCATCGCACGCAGCACCACGCGGTCGGCGTGCAGCTCGACCACGGCGTGGCGCTCGGCCACCGCCACGTCGTCCAGCCGGATGTCGGCCGAAGCGGCGCGGCCGATCAGGCGCGGCTCGGTGAGGGTGTAGGTGCGGCCGAAATGCTGGCCCGACAGGCCGCGCAGCACCACGCGCGAGGCCGACACCCGCTGCGCTTCGCTCATCGCGCCGGGCGCGGCCGGCGGGATGCGACGATCGATCTCGGGCTCGTCGTCGGCGCGCACCACCAGGCGCAGCTTGTCCAGGCACACCAGGTCGCCGGGCCGAAGCTGGGCAAGCCGGCGCACCGGACGCGCGTTCAGGTGGACGCCATGGGCGCCGGCGGGCACGCGCAGCCAGAGGCCGCGACGGTCCTGCTGGAAGCTGGCGTGATGCGGCGCCAGCCCCAGCCCGGCCAGGCACACCCGGCTGCCGGCCCGGCTGCCCACGGTCACCTCGCCCTGCAGGGGCACGCTGGCATGTTCACCGTTGGGAAACGTCAGTTGCATCCGGGATCCTCCGCCGGGGAATCTAGCATGGCCCGAGACCGGCACGCCCTTGGTGGTTACGGCGAATCAACGCAGAATAGGCCGCCGAGGAGGGCCCCATGTCGCACATTGATATCCGCCGCAAACATTCCCGACCGCTCAAGGAAGCCCGCGCCGCGATTGAACGCGTGGCCGAGCACATCGCCGAAAAGTTCGACGTCGAGTACGGCTGGAACGGCAACAGCATGGAGTTCTCGCGCGGCGGCGTGGACGGCCACATCGCCGTTTCGGGCAAGGAAATCCACGTCACCGCCACGCTGGGCTTCCTGCTGGGCGCCATCAAGGGCCCGATCGAGCGCGAGATCCTGCGCTACCTGGACGAGGAGTTCGGCTGACGCCATCGCCGAACGGGTCCGGGTGGCCTTCGAACAGGCGGCTTGAAGCCCGGCGCTCACGGTGGCCGATGGCCTCGAGGAATTCGCCGGCCCCGCCCAGCGCCTCGAACGCGGCAAAGCCGCGCTCCAGGAATCCCTGCAGCTCCGAAAGCCCCGCGGCGCGTGCGGGCAGTCGCGACGCCCGCAGCAGCTTGAACACGCCGTGCTTGCGCACCGAGGCGTCCAGGGTCCAGCCCACGCCCAGCACGAGCTCGATCTGGTGCCGCCGCAGCCTCGGGCTGCCGGTCTCCCGGTAGGCCTGCCCGTAGTCCTTCAGCGTGATGGGCGCCATGGGCTCGGGGCGCCCGGCCAGCGCGCGGGCCATGCGCAGGTCGAAGGCGTGGCTGAGCACGGCCAGTTCGATGGCATCGGTGGCCGCGACGATCAGCGATTCGGGCAGCAGCCGCGACATGATCGGCATGATGCGGGCCACGTCGCGATCGCGGGCCGAGAAGTCCTTGTCGCCGTAAAGGTCGGTCAGGAAGAACTCCGCCGCCGGCCGCATCCGCGGATTGGCCAGGAAATCCTTGAACCCGTCGGCCAGGCGCCGGGTCTGCCACGCGCGCAGCAGCGGCAGCGTGGGCAGCCGGTTCATCGGCTGGCGCAGGGGGTCGTGGACGGCCTGCTGCCAGGCCAGCCGCTGGGCCAGGCGCTGCCGGCTCATGGCCAGGCCGCCGGGCGGGGGCGAAGGGTCGGTTCGTGATGGGCCACGCTTGTCCGGAGTCGTCCGCGGGCTACAATCGCCGCGCCTTTTTAGGAGTTCCCCCATAGCATGCTAGTTCTGCAGCCCGCCCGGAAGCGCCGCCAGCCCAGCCAGGGGCGCATCGGCCTGGCCATCGCCGGTGGCGGCCCCATCGGCGGCATGTACGAACTGGGCGCGCTGCGCGCCCTGGACGTGGCGATCGAAGGCCTGGACCTGACCCGGCTGGAGGTCTACGTCGGCGTCAGCTCGGGCGCTTTCCTGGCCGCGGGCCTCGCCAACCGGCTCGACACGGCCGAGATGTGCCGCATCTTCATCACCGGCGACAGCGACCAGGTCCGGTTCCGGCCCGAAGTCTTCCTGCGCCCCGCCTTCGTCGAATACTTCAAGCGCGCCGCCAGCCTGCCGCGCCTGGCCTTCGACTGGTGGAAGGGCGTCGTCACCGACCCCACCGGCTCGCACCTGAGCGAGCTGATCAGCCGCTTCGGCGGCGCCATCCCGACCGGCCTGTTCGACAACCGCGGCATCGAGCGCTTCCTGCGCCACGTGTTCACCATCCGCGGCCGCAGCAACGACTTCCGCGAACTCGCGGCCAAGCTCTACGTGGTGGCGGTGGACCTGGACAGCGGCCACGCCGTGCGCTTCGGCAGCCAGGGCTGGGACGACGTGCCCATCTCCCGCGCCGTGCAGGCCAGCTCCGCCCTGCCCGGCCTGTATTCACCGGTGGACATCCGCGGCCATCATTTCGTGGACGGCGCGCTGCGCCGGACCATGCACGCCTCGGTGGTGCTCGACCACGGCATTGACCTGATGCTGGGCATCAATCCCTTCGTGCCCTTCAACGCCAGCCTGGGCGGGCGCCCGCCCGAAGGCCTCGAGAAGCTGTCCCACGGCGGCCTGCCGATGGTGCTGTCGCAGACCTTCCGCACCATCCTGCAGTCGCGCATGCAGGTGGGCCTGGCCAAGTACGCCCAGCAGTACCCCGACACCGACCAGGTGGTGTTCGAACCCAACGAAGACGACGGCGAGATGTTCTTCACCAACGTCTTCAGCTACTCCTCGCGCCAGCGGGTGTGCGAACACGCGTTCAGCTCGACGCTCGCCGACCTGCGCCGCAAGCGCGACCAGCTGGGGCCCGTGCTGGCCAAGCACGGCCTGCGCCTGCGCGCCGAAGTGCTGGACGATCCGAGCGCTTCGATCATGGACGGCCTGGGCCTGGCGCCCAAGCCCACCGACACCACGGCGCGCCTGCGCACCGCGCTTGACGACGTGGATGCGCTCATCAGGAAGCGTCGCGCCACGTCGCGCCGCGCCCCCTCGGGCAAGCGAAAATAAGCCGTCCGCGCGCTCCTGTCTGGTGTGAAAACTCTAGACAGGCGGCGCAGATTGGCGCCACTCGGGCACCCTGCCCAACCCCTTCAGACCGGAGTATCGTTCCATGGCCAAACTCAAGAAGAACGTCCGCGCCAAGTCGGGTGCCAGCAAGGCTCGCACCGCGAAGGCCAACCCGGACCTGCAGGCCAAGGCCGAGCAGATGTCGCGTTCGCTGGTGGAATCGGCGCAGCAGATCTGGATGGCCGGCGTGGGTGCGTTCACCCGCGCGCAGGGCGAAGGCTCCAAGCTTTTCGAAGCGCTGGTGAAGGAAGGCATGACGATCGAGCAGACCACCCGCAAGCTCGCCACCGGCAAGGTGGACGCCGTGCGTGACGCCGTCGAGGACCGCGTGGGCGTGGTGCGCGAGCGCGCCGTCGACACCTGGGACCGCCTGGAAACGGTGTTCGAAACCCGCGTGCAGCGCGCCCTGAACCGCCTGGGCGTGCCGGCGCGCGAAGACCTTGCCGAACTCACCGGCCGCGTCAACGAACTCAACGCCGAACTGCGCAAGCTGACCAAGGCCGCGCCGGCCAAGGCCGCCCGCAAGCCGGTCGTCGCCAAGCCCGCCAAGAAGGCCAAGGCCGCCAAGACCGCCAAGGCCAGCAAGGCCGCCAAGGCCCCGGCCCGCAAGCCGGCGCCGGCCGGCAAGGCCAAGGCCGCGCGCAAGCCGGCCCTGCCCAAGACCCCCAAGCCGGTGGCGCCGCAGTCCGCCGAGTAACCGTTTATGTCCGCCAGCCAGTAACGAAGTCCGTTCGCTCCCTCCCCTTGCGGCTTCCGGCTGGCGGACATCTTCTCCAGGCAAGGCCCGGCTCCCGCAGCCGGGCCTTTTGCTTTCCCGGTCCGGGGCACCGGGCATTCCGCGTTATCCTGTTGCGGTAACCGACTGCCCCCGGAGTCCGCTGGATGTTTGGCTTGCCCCCCCTTCTGGCCGCCATCGTGGCCACCCTCGCCGCCTTCGCCACCAGCACCTGGTGGTTCGGCGTGCTGCGCCGCCGGATAGCGGAAACCACCGCCGGCATCCGGGCGCTGGCCGGCATGAAGTGGCGCGAGTGCGCCGGCCTGGTGCTGCAGGCACTGGGTGAGAAGGGCTACGTCGAAATGCCCTCCAGCCGCCAGCCTGGCGACGGCGGCACCGAGTTCCTGCTCACCAAGGGCGACGAGCGCTGCCTGCTGGGCTACAAGCACGGTACCGCCTACCGCCTGGGCGAAGCCAACGTCCGCGACTTCGCCAACGCCGTGCAGCTGCAGGGCGCGCAGAGCGGCATCCTGGTGACGCTGGGCACCGCCGAAGGCTTCGCCCGCGACCTGGCCCGGCGCTACGGCGTCGAGCTGATTGACGGCCGCTCGCTGTGGCCGCAGGTGGAACCCTTCGCTCCGCCCAACCTGGTGGAAGCCATCCGCAGCGAGGCCGCCGCCGAGATCCGCCGCGGCCAGCGGCTGGGCATTTTTGCCAGCCTCGGGCTGGGCCTGCTGGTGTATGCCGTTGGCCTGTTGGGCCAGCCGTCCGAACCACTGCCGCCGGTCGCCACGGGCGCTCCCGCAGCCGCCACGCCAACGGCCAGCGACAGCGCCGCGCCCGCGTCCGCGACCGAATCCAGCGCCGCACCCGTGTTCCAGGACCCTGCGTCCGTGGAAGCCAACAAGGCCATGAAGGCGTTGGAGGAGATTGCCAAGCTCACCGACGAGCAGCGCGCCCAACGCCGCCTGATGGCCGCCGCGCGCGTGGCCGACCTGCCCCAGGCCACGCAGGCACTGTGGTCCACGCAGTCCACCCTGGTGATCAGCATGGTCAGTGGCGACGGCATCGACTCCGGCGTGGTGAACGACGCCTGCGCCGTGCTGGTGGAGTACGAGGAGCTTCGCTTCACGCGCCTGCAGCTGGAGCCGCCGCCGGGATCGAACGCCCCCGTCCGCTGGCGCCAGTGCCAGTAGCGCAATGAAAAGCCCGGGCCTTGGCCCGGGCTTTTTTACTTCCTGGCCCGCACGCGGCCCGCTGCACGCAGGCCCCGGCCGGGCGGCGCGTTCACCAGTGCACGCCGCGCATCAGGGCCGCGAAGGCCACCTGTTCGTTGGTCGGGGTCTCGTCCTTGAGCGCCTTGCGGTCGCCCTTGGCCGCGGCCGAGTCCGGGAACATCTCGAAGGCCGTGTTCATGATCACCTCGTAGGCCTTGGGCACCAGCGCATTGAGCGTGGCGGCGAAGATGCCCATGCGGGTGGCGACGCGGCTCGGGCGCTCGATGATCGCCTTGACCACCAGGTCGGCGGCTTCTTCCGGCGTCAGCGTGGGCACCGAGTCGTACATCTTGGTGGGCGCGATCATCGGGGTTTTCACCAGCGGCATGTTGACCGTGGTGAAGGCGATGTTCTTGCCGCTGAACTCGGCCTGGGCGCAGCGGCTGAACGCATCCAGTGCGGCCTTGGAAGCCACGTAGGCCGAGAACCGCGGCGAACTGGCCAGCACGCCGATGGAGCTGATGTTGATGATGTGGCCGCGCCGGCGCTGGGTCATGGCGGGCAGGAAGCCCATGATCAGCCGCAGGCAGCCGAAGTAGTTCAGCTGCATCGTGCGTTCGTAGTCGTGGAAGCGGTCGTAGCTGGCTTCCACCGAGCGGCGGATCGAGCGGCCGGCGTTGTTCACCAGCACGTCCACGTGCTTGTGTTCGGCCAGCACGGTCTTGACCAGTTCGTCGCAGCTCGATAGTTCGGTCAGGTCGCAAGTGTAGGCCCAGCACTTGCCGCCGGCGGCGATGATTTCATCGCGCGTCTCG